>FLOH01000680.1_pt1 | contig 65141 bp, 64 predicted proteins | sample 756751 | NCBI WGS metagenome assembly FLOH01 (sample SAMEA4026879, study PRJEB14308) | marine metagenome | biome: coastal water; material: water | depth 74 m
TGTTAATTGGCATGCAAAAGTGACCCACTTGGTGGGTAATTGGCGTTTAAAATTGACCCACCTTATCTGTTAACATCCTCGCGGGATTAGCGAGGAGGATATGAAGGGTGATTTTAATGGAAACAGCAGCTAAAATACGGCGTCTCGTACTGCGAGACGGCCACAGCATCAGATTGGTTAGTCGTGACACGGGGCTATCTCGCAATACAATCAAGAAGTATCTCAAGGATAGCGCGCCGCCGCATTATCATAGGGAGCAGGCCCCTGTTCGCCATAAGCTCGTTGGTTATGACGAACGACTGACGCTTTATTTTGAGCAGGACCTGAAGCGCCCAAAGAGAGAGCGGCGCACGGCTTTAAAACTTTATGAACAACTTTTGGAGGAAGGGTATAGCGGTTCTTATTATCCGGTTTGTCGGTTTATCAAGCAATTGAGGGAGGATGGATCAGCCCTGCGCCAAGCTTTTATCCCGTTGCACTTCAAAGCAGGGGATGCTTTGCAATTTGACTGGAGTGAAGAGCATGTTGTGCTGGGCGGTGTCGAGCAAAAAATTAAGGTGGCGCACTTTAGGCTGAGCCACAGCCGCAAAGCTTTTGTCAAAGCTTATCCTTGCGAAACCCAAGAGATGGTTCTAGCGGCTTTTGTACGGGCCTTGGCTTTTTATGGCGGCGTGCCGCGCCGGGTTATTATTGATAACCCCAAGACGATGGTGACCTTTGTCTCACGCTCAAAAGACAGGACCTTCCATCCGCGTTTTCTCGCGCTGATGAACCATTATGTGATCGAGCCTGTCGCCTGCACGCCCGCAGCAGGCTGGGAGAAAGGGCAAGTTGAGCGGCAAGTTCAAGATATTCGCCGCCAACTGTTCACACCAAAGATTAGCTTTGATGACCTGGAGAGTTTAAACGATTGGCTTGCCCTGCGCTGTAACGAATTGGGATCCCGCCGCCACCCCGACAAGCAAGACCAGACCATTGATGAGATTTATGAGCGTGAACAAGCTGAGTTGAGGCCTCTAGGCCAAGCCTTTGATGGCTATATCGAGAAAGCCCTGCGCGTGCGCTCTACTTGCCTCATTCAATATGACAATAACCGTTACAGCGTGCCGTCTCGTTATGCTGGCTGCGCTGTCTCGCTTCGGGCTTACGCGGAGCGGATTGTTCTGGTCTCAAGCCATGAGGTCATTGCAGAGCATCAGCGACACTTTACCAAAAACATCAGCTACTTCGAGCCATGGCATTATGTACCGCTGCTCACGCGCAAGCCCGGTGCCCTGCGTGATGGCGCACCTTTTGTTGAATGGCAACTGCCTCCTGCGATGAGCGCCATCAAAGACCGCTATATGGCCTACACAGGTGGTGACCGTGACTTTGTTGATCTGCTGTTATTGGTGCAAGAGCACGGGCTGGAGACGGTCTCTATCGCCTGCGAATTGGCCGTTGAACAAAAGACCATACGCTTGCCCGCTATCATTAATCTGATCAACCAGCTTGTGGAGCCGCTGATTGATCCACTGCCTGACACGCAGCATTATCCAATATTGCAGATGCCGCCACAAGCTGACTGCAAACGCTATGAGGGACTTTATAGCACACAGGAGGTTAGGCTATGAATGCTCTTGTTGATGGCCTAGCCAAATTGCGCTTGCACGGCATGGCAGAACAGGCCAAGGCGCTTTTGTCGGTAAAGACACCGCCGAAGCTCACCACCGCCCTCCAGCAGTTGATCGAGGCCGAAGTAACCGAGAGGCAGGTGCGCTCCATCACCTATCAAATGCGCATTGCACGCTTTCCCCACCACAAGGACTTCGCTACCTTTGACTACGGGGTATCAGCCGTTAAAAAAGCTGAGATTGAGCAACTGTGCACGGGGCAGTTTACCAAGGATGCTCATAATCTAATCATGGTCGGCGGCACCGGTACGGGCAAAACCCATATGGCTATTGCCTTGGGCGCAGCCCTGATTACACAAGGCAAAAAGGCACGCTTTCATAATGCTGTTGACCTCATCAATGCGTTGATCAAAGAGCAAGCAGACGGCAATACGGGCAAGATTATCCGAAGTCTTAGTCAAACAGACTGCGTGATCATCGACGAGCTGGGCTATATTCCTTTCCCGAAGTCTGGTGGTGCACTGCTGTTCCACCTGATCAGCAAGCTCTACGAGCAGACCAGTGTTATCATCACCACAAACCTAGAGTTCGGCGAGTGGGTGTCGGTGTTCGGTGACGCCAAGATGACCACAGCGCTGCTCGACAGAGTGACACATCATTGTTCCATCATCGAGACCGGCAACAACTCCTTTCGCTTCGCTCAAAGTAAAAAGCGGCAGAAAAACCCGCCACCTGAATAGACTCTCTACATCACTTTAGAAAAGCCATTTTAATAGGGTGGGGCATGCCCCACCCTATTAAAACATGTGCCAAACGTATTGGCTTGTTTTTACTCCGCCCTCAACAGCTCAAAATACACAAGATCAATCGGAAAATGGCCTACTTTAACAATGGATTTGGTGGGTCACTTTTAAATGCCAATAGGGGGTCAATGTTAAATGCTCATTGACAGTTAAGGGCATTGACCAAATAACTGATAGCCAATCAAGTTCGCCTACCTCGAGCCTCTCATCTGAAAACTATTTACAAACGCTCAAATCGCGTTCAGACACTTGGTTAAAAAATATCCCTAAACTTCGAAGCTGGTGTGCATGGAGAAAAGTAAGAGATGCTGGCATAAATGCTGACTTAAAATTACTGGTAGACGCTATTGAGGGCGGTGCTTTAAGCGATGAAACAGCGGTTAAAGTATTTGAGGTAAGCTATCGAAATTGGTGGATCAATTCGGTGGTAGATTACGATGATATCTTGAGGGAATTTGTTAGTGCGGAACATGAACGACTAATCGATGAGTTTAAATCACTTGATGAAAAGTTTATGTCTTTAACTAAGCGTTATGTACGTGCGCGATTATGTGGCGATATTCCTCAAAAATCTCAAGTTGGCAATAATAATGGCACTGAGTGGGGAATACTTAACAGAGAGCTAAATAAAAAACGACATATGCCCCTAAGAAAGTTAGTGGGGAGTTTGCCCAATGTTATCACTAAACTAGCTCCCTGCCAATTAATGAGCCCTCTCTCAATAGCTCAATATTTAAGTCCAGAGACCTCCCCCTTTGATGTTGTGATTTTTGATGAGGCATCACAAATACCTGTATGGGATGCTATTGGAGCAATCGCTCGCGGCAAACAAACAATTGTAGTTGGAGATCCAAAACAGCTGCCGCCTACAAATTTTTTCTCTCGTCCAGGAAGTGATGACGAAGACGACGAAGAGGTTGAAGACCTAGAAAGTATTCTTGATGAATGCATGGGCGCGAACTTGCCTACTATTGACTTGCGCTGGCATTATAGAAGTCGTCACGAAAGTTTGATTACCTTCTCTAATCATAGATACTATTGTGGTCGTCTAATTACATTTCCATCAGCAGTGACTGAAGATATTGCTGTAAAATATCACCATGTACCAGATGGAATTTATGAAATAGGAACCGGCCGCATCAACAGAAAAGAGGCAGTGGCAGTTGTCGGGGCCGTAATACAATGGCTGCGCTCACCTGAATTTATTGAGAACCACTGGACGATCGGCGTTGTCACTTTTAACTCTCAACAACAAAAATTAATTGAAGACCTGCTTGATGAAGAACGTCGGCAAGATCCTTCTCTGGAGCCTCATTTTTCTGAGGATGCTATTGAGCCTGTATTTGTGAAAAATCTTGAGAATGTTCAAGGTGATGAACGTGACATTATAATTTTTTCAGTAACTTTCGGGCCAAGCATTACGGGTAAATTTTCCATGAATTTTGGTCCAATGAATAAGGACGGTGGAGAGCGGAGATTAAATGTTGCGATCACTAGGGCACGACAAGCACTTCATGTCTATGGAACACTTCGTGGTGAAGACATTGACCTCTCAAGAACAAAAGCTATTGGAGTGCGAGATTTCAAACACTTCCTTGAGTATGCGGAAAAAGGCCCAAGAGCTCTTGCAGAAGCTATAGAGCCCCCTGGTGAGGAATATGATTCAGGTTTTGAAGAAGAAGTTGCTCTTATTTTAAAAAAGTTCGGTTGGAAAGTTCACCCCCAAGTCGGCGTATCTGGGTTCAGAATAGATTTGGGAATTGTGCATCCTGATCATGATGGCCGTTATTTAGCAGGTATTGAGTGTGATGGGGCGACCTATCACAGTTCTGCAAATGCCAGAGATAGAGACCGGTTAAGAGAATTAGTATTAAATGGCTTAGGTTGGGATATCTTAAGGGTTTGGTCAACGGATTGGTGGGTTAACTCCAAGGGAATTGGAGAAAAACTCAATGATAGGCTTAATGCTCTACTTGAAAAAGCTAGAGAAAAAGAACAGCGCCGAGCCGATGGTATAGAAAATGATATTGAACATCTAAATGTCGAAGTCAAAGATATTGATATATTAGAATTAGAAACACAAATACCTTTAGCTACTCTGCATATACCCGCAATTGATCCTGATACTATTTATCAAATTACAGATATGGCGACTTTAAATTTTGGTCCGCTTAATGCTGTTAATTTTCATGAGTTTGGTGAATCTAATAAGTTATCGCAGATAGTAGAATATGTTGTTCATATCGAAGGCCCAATATCACTGAATCTCTTAGCAACTCGGATTGCTAGAGCATATGGTATGAAGAAGACTGGTGCGAAAATATTAAAACGTATAAAGACGATCGCCACAAAAAATTGCACCAATCACAAAGAGAAAAATGATGTATATTTTTGGCCGGACAGTAAAGACCCAGTAAAATATAAAGGCTTTAGAATATGTCCTCCAAGGCAGGCGGCAAATAGAAATGCCGATGACATTAGTTTATTGGAATTAAGCAACCTCGCCAACCACATAGAAAATGTTGAATACCCAACAGATGATAAAGAGTTGGCGCGCAGCATGGCCGATAAACTTGGTTATAAACGAATGGCAGCATCACTTGAGAAGCGGCTAATGCAGGGTGTCTCAATCATGAGATCAAAATAGGCCCATAACTCGTATCAATACTGCCAACACCTGTTGAGTTTCAGGCGCGGGTGAAGGGTATTATCAATGACAAGAAATAAATTGGCTGTTCCCCGTCTATTCTTTGACGAATCTAAAGTGCTAAAGTTATATGAGGAGTATATTATTGATGTCACAGGTAATTAATAGCGCCGAACTTGACGAGATGATTAAAGTGACTAGGGCATGGGCTGGGGCCGAACCCCTTGTTACTCATGTATGGCTATTCGGGAGCCGCGTTAAAGGGGGGCACAAAAGTAATGCCGATTTAGATATCGCATATATAGCTCAAGACGATGCAGGCAATCTCTCTCCTTCTTCAATAAATGCATTCAAAGCCCCTTCTTGGAAAAAAGAACTAGAGTCACAACTTAATGTCGAGGTCGACCTTGTGTCTGTAATAGATGGTGATGAGTCCGTATAAGTATATATCCGAGAATGTAGTATTCAAATTTATCCAGCAGGTAATGAATAGTCAAATACTCGCTCTGGCAAGCGGACTCTTTCATAGTGGCACTAGTTTCAAATCACACTTTGTATATGAATGACTACCACTGCCATGCCCGGGGGTGATTTTAAAAAAGAGGCCGGGGGGGGCGACTTCGAAATACGTTCTGTTTGTTGCTAATTTGTAGCTATGAAATAAAAAGGGCCTAGCAAGATTCTGCTAAGCCCTTTGTTTTATTGGAGCGGGCGATCAGATTCGAACTGACGACCCTAACCTTGGCAAGGTTATGCTCTACCCCTGAGCTACGCCCGCTCAACACGTAAGAGGCAGCAAGCGACTATATCGCTTTCGTGGCGGGATACTACTGTGCCCGCTCATCATTGCAACAGTTAAATTAACAATATTGTTAAATTTTCTTAACTCATTGATACAGAAGATAAAATTATAGCAATCCTTTGTCTTCATGACTGCAATATACGCTAAAAAAAGATGGACTCGCGTTGCTTTGTTACAAAAAGCCAAAAAATTCCACTATCTAGCTGGTAAAAGAATGCTTTGCGCCTTATGTATAGGCTCATAATTAAAGTGGTGCTTAATGCAAACTATAGCACCCTAAAGATTAAAGGTATTGTTATGGAAGATCTAACCCCAGCCCAGCGCGAGCCGGCCCTTATTGCAGAAGCAGACATTAAAACATTTGCAACGCTTGTAGTTGAAGCCTCAATGACCCGCCCTGTACTTGTAGATTTTTGGGCGGATTGGTGTGGGCCCTGTAAGCAACTTACGCCACAGCTTAAAAAAGCAATAAACGGTGCTGGTGGCAAGGTGGCGCTAGTCATGATCAATGCCGATACCAACCAAGCTATTTGTGGACAGTTGCGCATTCAAAGCCTGCCAACGGTCATGGTTTTTTGGCAAGGCAAGCCAATCGACGGTTTTCAAGGCGCTTTGCCCCAAAGCGAGCTTGATGCCTTTATCAATAAGGTGTTAGCCGCGACTGATACACAAGCACCAAACCCCATCGAAGACATGCTTTTAGCGGCTGATAATTTATTAGCCGATGGCAATGTCGAGGGGGCTGTCTTAGGCTATAGTCAGGCGCTTCAAGCTGATAATGGCAGCACCCACGCCATCATTGGACTTGGTGAAATTGCCATGACAATGGACGATATTGATCAGGCCAGCGAAATTATTAACAATATCCCTGATAATGCCAAACTTGAACCTGTTCTTAAAGAACGGCTGACAAAACTCAAAGCTACTATCACCATGCGGTCCAGCGCGACGGAGGTAAGCGACAAAGCCCCGCTCCTTGCGCGCATTGAAGCAGATCCACAAGACCACGGCGCCCGTTTTGAGCTTGCCAAGGCCTATCAGGGCGACGGGGATATGGGAGCTGCTGCCGAAGCATTGCTGGAAATTTTGATGCGAGATATGGGCTGGAACGAAAGCGCGGCCCGTAAAGAGCTGCTCTTGATGTTTGAAGCGGCTGGCGCTGGCGACCCTTTCACGTTAAAATACCGCCGCCGCCTCTCATCACTTTTATTTAGTTAGGGCACAAAATATGACTGATACACAAAACTCACAAGTCGACGTAAAACTCTTAGAAATATTGGTGTGCCCGGTCACAAAAAACGCATTGCATTATGACAAGGACGCACAAGAATTAGTCAGCGTTGCCGCTGGTCTTGCCTTCCCCATCAAATTCGGCATCCCGATTATGCTTGTCGATGAAGCAAGAGAGCTGGATTAAAGAAATAACTTCAGTTGCGGTTTGCCGTTCGACGTTTTTTCCTGCGTCGTCCCACTAGCATCAATTGTACAAGATACTCTTTTGCGGAAATTTGAAAAACTATCAAATGCCACAACATCCACAGGCTCATCAAAATCAAGCGTTAATCGGTAGCGGTAATTGCTAAGCATGGTGATACCAAGTACTTCACCAGAAAATGTCTGGCCGAGGTATTCGCCGCATAATTGTTGCCCAATATAAACAGGAGCCACTGGCGGCTGGTTGCCAACAGTTGCGTGTAATATATTCCAGTTTTTATAACCATACTGAATGGCTATAAGCTCAAGTGACTTGCTGTGACTGATGTATATGTCTTCGCTTAGCAAGGTGGCCCGCAAGCGAGCGGCGTGCTTTTTAATGTCTTCGAGCGTAAGACTTTGTAGGGAAGTATTCATGGTCGTGCCTCATATCTATAAATGCAGATATAAAATGGGGCTCGCGTTACCATTCGCCTGCATCTTTGATAAAGACAGGTTTCATGAGTTTTGAGGGCTTCACCATTGCTTTCGCATGCGAGCGGCCGGCGCCTCAACCGTGCCTTTATATATATAGATCCTATGATGATGTCAATTTTTGTATTAAAAAGCTCTATCGAGCATAGGCCCCAGTTTCTTGCCTCCAAAAATATGAATATGCAGATGCGGTACTTCTTGGTGTGCGTTGTCGCCTGCGTTTGCCAGTGTACGGTAACCCGCCTCAACCAAACCTAGTTCGTCCGCCACCTTGCCCACCGCACGCATATAGCCCGTGATAAGTTCAGAAGGTGCTGAGGCTGTAAAATCTGCCATAGAGACATAATCCCCCTTAGGAATTACCAGCACATGCACAGGGGCTTGCGGGTTAATGTCATGAAACGCCAACGCCCATTGGTCTTCATAAACTTTATTGCAAGGAATTTCTCCGCGCAAAATTTTTGCAAAAATATTATCACTATTATAGGCCATGACATTCTCCTAATTATCTTCTTGTGTAGTGTGACGGAGAAAGGGCGGACAGGTCAACAAACAAAAACGGCGAGAACCAAAGTTCTAGCCGCCTTAATGCATTGTAATCACCTAAAAGTGGTTTAGTTAACCGTGATAGACTCTGCAACATCAGAACCAGCTGCAGCAGCTTTCTCAGCTTGCTGACGGTAAAGCGCTTCAAAACTAATAGGATCGAGCATCAGTGGCGGAAAACCACCATCACGGACAGCATCAGCAATGATACGACGTGCGAAAGGGAACATCAGGGTTGGTGCCTGAATAAGCATGATCTGGCCAATGGCTTCTTCAGATACATTACGAATACCAAAGAGAGAGGCATAAGAAAGCTCAACAACAAAAGACACTTGGTCACCCCGTTTTGAGCTTACAGTGAGCTTGAGCTCAACTTCGTAAACATCATCGCCAGCTTTTCGACCACCCACGTTAACATTAACGTCAACCTCTGGTGCTTTCTCGCTATCATTTTGTAGGGACGCCGGAGCATTTGGGTTTTCAAACGATAAGTCACGAACATACTGCGCGAGCATTGCTACTTGTGGTGTGGTTTCCGCATTTGCTTCTGGAGCTGCCGCGCCAGTTTTATTTTCAGCCATTATATTTTTCCAGTCTTTTATGAGCGATCGTATCATTTGAGGCCAGAGCTACCCTCATCATCAATAGTATCGCTATCTTATTATCAATCAATTGCGCCATACATTATATGGCACCCAAATTCAACTTCACCAGCTATCACACACCGCGCCAGCATACAAGGCGGAAAACCAGTGCTATTATACTAAAATCACTTATCTTGGTCTTTATCCCCATCTTGTTGCACTTTCGTCACTTTCGGCACAGGCACATCCTCTTGCCAGAATTCTGACTCAATGATGACTGATTCGTCTTCGCCTTGCCTGTTTTGGTAACTAAATTCGTGCTGATGTTGCATTCTAACGGCCATGCGTGAGATGATGAACGTGCCTAGCAGGCTTCTAATCGGCGGCACCAAAAACAACGCACCAAGAGCATCCGTTATAAATCCTGGAAGAAAAAGCAAGATGCCAGCAACGGCAATGAAAAAACCATGCACAAGGGCTGGCCCCGCAGGTTGACCACTTTTGGTTGCCTCCTGCATGTCTCGCATCACCCTAAGCCCTTGCTGACGCACAAGCTGCAAGCCAATAGCAGCTGTTAATATGGTCAAAGCAACAACTCCAAAAACACCAATTTGGGTGCCGACATCAATCAAAACGCTGAGCTCGAGCATGGGTATGCCAATAAATAATAAAACAATAACGATGGGCATACTTGTCCTTTCACAAGAATGTTCTTATGTATACTGTCAGGGTCACTAAGAAGATAAGGGGTAAAACTTTCATATTCAATGGTAGACTGAAAAGAAATTGTTATAGTGGCGCAGGAATTTAGCCCTATAATACTGCAAGGAGTAAAGTGATGGGTAGTTTGGATATTATATTATTTGCCATGGTGGCAGGATTTATTATCCTTCGTCTGCGCTCCGAGCTTGGCAATAAAACTGGCGAAGAACCACAGCCTCCTTCAATCAATGACCAATTCCCATCAAAAGATGGCCGACATTCTGACAAGAAGGTCATTAATGGGGAATATGAAACGTCAACAGACAACGTCATACCTATGGAAGTAAACCCTGAACTAAGGGATGCTTTTAGAAAAATTCATTTGGCTGATAGAAATTTCACGATCGACAATTTTCTCCATGGCGCAAAAACCGTTTACCAAATGGTACTAGAGTCTTTTTGGAATGGTGATCGCGAAACATTAAAAACCTATTTGTCGGATGATATTTATAATCAGTTTGAAGGTGCTATCACTGCGCGTGAAGCGGCTGGCCATATCTTAAAAAATCAATTTTTAGATATTGTTGATGTGAATATTGTAGAAGCAGCGCTCAAAAATAAGGTGGCTGAAATCGCTGTGCATTTCAAAGCTGAAATTATTGCTGTCACACGAGACAAAGACGGTAATGCTATCGATGGCAACCTATCGGATGTCACAGTCCTCAAAGACAAATGGACTTTCACCCATGATACAGCATCTAAGGATCCGAGCTGGCTTCTGGTAGCCACACATTCTGAGTAAGGCGCTCAATGAAAAAAGTCATCTCTTTGGTTTTTTTAACACTGTTTTTTCTCGCCCTGCCTGTTTGGCTTGGTATCGTATTAATGCCAAAAAAATCAGGACTAAATTTTCAGATCACTACATACTCTGCGCTTGATGGCTGGCAGAGCGATGATCAGAGTGCTGCACTTAAGGCCTTTTTAAAAAGTTGCGAACTAATACTTAAGCGTCAAGCGTCAAAACCAATGCCACAAGCATTTATTGCTGGCACTAACGGTGACTGGCACCCAGCCTGCCAAGCAGCATCAGAGCTTAAAGCTGACGGCAAAAGTGCAGCAAGAAACTATTTTGAACAATATTTCACTCCGCTTGAAGTTTATTATAATGGCCATTCTGAGGGAACATTTACTGGCTATCACGAGCCACTTTTAAAAGGCAGCCTAACAAAGACAGAGCGCTACACTGTACCTCTCTTTAAAAAACCCGCCAACATGATTAAAGTTGATCTTGGTGATTTTAATCAAAAATATAAAGGTATCAGTTTGCGCGGAACCTTAAGTGGTGACCACTTAGTGCCCTATGCAAATCGCGCTAATATTGTTGACGGGGCATTAAACGAGCAAAACCTAGAGCTTTTATGGGTCGACAGCGAGGTCGATGCTTTTTTTGTACAGGTTCAGGGTAGTGGGCGTGTCCAACTAGACGATGGAAGTATTATTGGTGTTGGTTATGCTGAAAAAAATGGCCAGCCCTATCGCTCGCTTGGACGCATACTCATTGATGCTGGCGAACTCACGCTAGAAGGAACGAGTGCGCAAAGCATTAAAGCATGGCTGCATGATAACCCTGAACGCCAACGCTGGTTATTAGACCAAAACCCCTCATATGTGTTTTTTCGCATGCTCGAAAAGGCAGATGGCCCATATGGTTCAGCCGGTGTTACTCTGACAGCTGAACGATCCCTAGCGGTTGACCCTATGCATTTACCACTGCTAGCACCTATTTGGGTGGATGCATCTCACCCAGATCAAAATGATAAAACCATCCAAAATATACCCTTTCAAAGGCTGATGATCGCGCAAGATACAGGCGGGGCAATTAAAGGCGCGGTTCGCGGTGATGTTTTTTGGGGCTACGGCGCAAAGGCGGATGAGATCGCGGGTCGGATGAATAATAAGGGTCGACTTGTTTTACTCTTGCCAAATGCCCTTGCAAACATGGCTGCAAATCGGTGAAGGGTGTTAAAAAATACGGCGAGGACGGCAAAATCATTATGGAAAATACTATAAAGCCTGGTGAGCTTACAGCCGACGATAAAGCTGTGTGGAAGAAAATAACAAAAACTATCGCGCCACTTGAAAATCGCCCGCCAGCAAAACCCTTAGCTAAAATAAAACCTCACTATACCGACCATCACGCACGAGAGTTGCCAATGGAGTGGCAGCTATCTAAAGGCCCCGTTCCCGAAACCCATATTGATCGTAAAACCCAGCGCCGCCTCTCGTCGGGTCACAAAGATATTGATCGTGTGATCGACTTGCACGGCAATACTAGTGACGTGGCTTATGCGCGTCTCAAACGTGAAATTGTTAGCAGCATTAAATTGGGGCATCGCTGTTTGCTTATTATCACAGGCAAAGGCGGCAAGCGTGTTGCACAAGCTGAAAGTGCTTCCGTGCCATACCGCAAACGAGATGATTTTGATAGTGGTACGGGTGTATTAAAGCGCTTGGTTCCCGAGTGGCTTAAGAGTGCAGAGTTAAGTCCCTTTGTTATTTCTTATGACAGTGCACATAAAAGCCACGGCGGCGACGGCGCGCTTTATGTCATGCTACGCAACAAAGCACCAAAAGGATATAAATCATGACCCCTTTTGGTGCTAAGCTTCGCATGCTCAGAGCTGAGATAAATATAGAGCAAAAAGAGCTGGCGCAAGCGCTTGGTGTTAGCCCGGCTTATCTCTCTGGGCTTGAACATGGTAAAAAGGGCGCACCGCCGAGGCGACTTGTTTTGCGCGTTATCGAATATTTTAACCTGATATGGGACGCTGCCGAAGAACTAGAAAACCTCGCTAAAATATCACAGCCAAAGGTTATTATTGACACGGCTTCCATGCACCCAAAAGCCACCATTCTGGTCAATAAACTTGGTGAAAAACTTGGGCGCATGGATGAAGCTGAGCTTGACCTCTGGCTGAATAGATTAGACTAAGGGCTGGTTGCTACAACAGCATCAACCTGCACTAAACGCATAATGCTGCCCTGATCAATACCAATGTAAATATAGCCGTCTAGCCCTTGGCGCACTATGCGCACACGCCAACCCTGATCAGCAAGCAATCTCTCTTCATGAATAACGCGGTTTTCATACAGTGTTAGTCGATTTAAGTGCGCGCCTGCCATTGCACCAATGAATAAATTGCCATGCCAGTTTTTATATTTATCCCCGGTATAAAAAAGCATGGAAGACGGCGCTATAGAAGGCTTCCACATATAGACTGGCTGTTCCATACCGTCTTTAACGTAAAGGCCTTCACCGACAGGACCGCCTTCATATTCTTCACCATATGTAATAACAGGCCAACCATAATTACGCCCTGCACGAATGATGTTAATCTCATCCCCGCCTTTGGGACCATGTTCGTGCGACCACAGATCGCCGGTGAAAGGGTTAAACCTCAAACCTTGCGGGTCGCGGTGCCCCAGAGTCCAGATAGCCGGATGATGACCCATGGTACCAACGAACGGATTATCATCTGGCACACGACCGTCGTCATGCAGACGAACAATTTTACCTAATGTACTCGTCATATCCATCACTAGATCACGGCGTTTCACACGGTCCCCGTCAGCTATAAATAAATACCCATCTTTTATCGCCAATCGTGCAGAGTGATGCATTTGAAACTCTGTTGGGTGGCTCGATTGGAAAATAAGCTCACTATCAACAAACCTGTTACCCTTTATCCTTGACCGCTTGACCTCTGTTACAAAACCCTCGTCTTTAGCGCCTGAATAAGAATAATATATCCAACCATTTTTGGCATAATCGGGGTGCATATAGATATCTAGCATACCACCTGCTTGTTTCGGGTCATAATGTGGGCCAGAAAACCCCTCGAGTTTAGTGACGTCGCCTGATTTTATATCAACAATATTGATGGTTTCTTTAGTGCGGCTTGAAACAAGCAACCGTCCATCTGGCAAAAAGTCCATACCAAAGGGCACATCGCCAGTATTAGCGACCAACTCTAACCTAAAGGTGTTTTCCTGACTGACAATGTCACCAATATCTTTCGTGACATCCTTTACGACACCCTCCGTCGCATCTTGGCTTAATGTAATATTTGAATTAAAAAGCAGAACAAAAGCTACAGATACCATCTTCATAAGAAGCTTTAGCATAACATATCCCTCCCCTGAATTATGGAAACCTAATACACTATTTTTTAGGCCCCTACAATAGCGGGGCACTTGCAACCACTTTCAGCATTAGACACAAGTCGACATTGCATGTATCATCACTGAAATCTCAGGGGGAGAGGGATATGATCTTACGTAAATTCGCAAAACATTTAACCGAGCAAAACTGGTTCGCCGTCGGGCTTGATGTGCTCGTTGTGATCACGGGTATCTTTTTGGGGCTGCAGGTTCAAGAATGGAGTGAAGCGACCAAGTTGAAAGCAGAGGTGCCCGATGGCCTTCAATCTGTGATGGAGGATCTACAAGATGACATCGTAAGATTGGATGAAATAATCGCTTTTCAAAAAGATAAACTTGCAAAAAATTATAAGGTTATAGAGATGCTGGGAGCTGACGAGCGCGATGATCAGCTTATCAATGGTCTTATATTTTCAATGACGTCAGACAATTTCACATATTTTCCGAACAAAGCGGCCTATCAATCAATGAAAGAGACAGGAAAACTGGACGTTATTGATGACCGCAAAACACGATTATATATGGCAAGATTGTTCGAGCGCATTCTCGCCCGACAGGATTTGAATGCTGCCTACTATGATGAAATGACGTATAACACTACAATAGCAAACATCACCCCCAATTGGAGTTTCCGGCAAAAGCGTCCGATTCGGGAAGGAAAGGAATCTCTGGAAGTGCTCGAGAACGCGTTAATGATAATATCAGATAATAACAGGTTTTATGTCAACCAGCTTGATAATGAAGTCCGTCCCAGCATTGTAGAATTGCTTAAGCTCATCGACGCCTATCAGCTTCAACATTAAGGGGTGAAATATGATCCTACGCAAATTTACTAAACATGTAACCGATCAAAACCGGTTCACCGTTTGGCTGAAAATAATCCGGTAAATTATACTAGACATTGTTCACTTTTTGTTCTATTATTATATTAAGCTAAATAATAGCTCTCAACAAATTGTATGTACCCTCAACAAAATCTCTGGAACAAAAGACATGAAATACTTCCTAATCTCTATTTTTTTCTTTATTTTGATACCAAGCATATCTGCCTATTCTCAAGACAGTGATAACACATACGGTTCTAACGAGAAGGCAGGACAATATCTGCAGGTTAACGGTATTAAACTTTATTATGAAAATTATGGGGAAGGTTACCCGCTTCTTCTTATCCACGGTAATAGCAGCAGCATAAAAGATATGGCTGCCCAAATTGAATATTTCTCACAATCTTATAATGTCATCATAGCGGATAACCGTGGGCATGGCAAAAGTGGGCTGGGTAACCAACCGTTAACATATGAAAAAATCAATTCAGATCTTATCGCTCTTTTAGACCATTTAAAAATAAAAAAAACCAACATTATTGGCTGGAGTGATGGTGCTGTTGTTGGGCTACATATTGCTTCAAAATATCCAACCCGGGTAAATAAGTTAGTCTCTTTTGCAGCAAATTTATTTGCCGGTGAGCCTGCAATCTATCCTTGGCTTGATCGGGCGTTGAGGCATAATGGCGCCACCATCCAAGACGGGCTAAAGAAAAATCCAAATGATACTGAGTTACAACATCAAAAGCAGATATATGATTTGATGATGAACATGACGCCAATCACACCAATAATGCTTCAGCAAATAACAGCCCCAACCCTTGTTATGGCTGGTGACAGTGATGCTATTACAAATCACCATACTGTTGATATTTTTGAACATATTCCAAATGCCCATTTAGCAATAATGCCGGGGCAAACCCACTTCATGCCCATGATAAATCCTGAAGTTTTCAATAATATTACAGCAGCGTTTTTAATAACGCCCTATAAAAGACCAACTACTATGGAAGACCTTAAAATATATTTTGGCTTTGAATAGAATATTAAACTCGACAATGTTCTCTTTTTGTTCTATGTCTGAGTCTTGAAGCTTGGGGCTTTAGGAGAAACTAATGGTCGCACAAATATCAACAGTAGCATTTCAGGGCATTGAAGCCCGCACGATAGAAGTGCAGGTGCAAATTTCTGGTGGAATGCCGGCCTTCACGATTGTTGGCCTGCCGGATAAAGCGGTTAACGAAGCCAAAGAGCGCGTACGTGCAGCGCTGATCGCTATCGGCCTCTCTTTGCCGCCCGAGCGTATTATCGTTAACTTGTCACCTGCTGATATCCCGAAAGAAGGCAGTCATTTTGATCTGCCTATTGCGGTTGGCCTGCTGGTTGCCCTCGGCGTTATCTCAGACGAAGACGTGGTCGGCCATATTGTTATGGGTGAGTTGGGGCTTGATGGCAGCCTGCGTGCCGTGACAGGCACACTACCCGCCGCCATTCATGCCAACAGCCTCAACATGGGCCTTATTTGCCCACATGCATCGGGCAGCGAAGCCGCATGGGCGGGCCAGCTTGACATTTGGGCTCCTAAGAATTTACTCGCACTTATAAACCATATCAAAGGAAGCCAAATATTAACGCCGCCCGAGCCTTGCATGGTCATTAGTGACCATCACCAGCCAGACCTTATCGACATCAAGGGGCAAGAGGTTGCCAAACGTGCGCTCGAAGTGACCGCCGCGGGTGGGCATAACCTCTTAATGGTTGGACCGCCCGGGTCTGGCAAAAGCATGTTAGCCGCGCGCCTGCCCGGCATTTTGCCGCCGATGAGCCCAGAAGAAGCGCTAGAGACATCAATGATTGCTTCGCTCGCGGGTGAGCTGCTCGACGGCAAACTAACACGCAATCGCCCTTTTCGAAACCCTCATCACTCCGCCAGCATGCCAGCCCTAATTGGCGGTGGCGCTAAAGCCAGACCCGGTGAAGTATCCCTTGCCAATAACGGTGTGCTCTTTCTCGACGAGCTACCAGAGTTTGCCCGCCCAACTTTAGAGGCCCTACGCCAACCGCTTGAGAGTGGTCGCGCGGTCATTGCGCGCGCCATGGCTCACGTAAGTTATCCCGCACGCTTTCAGCTCATTGCCGCGATGAACCCGTGCAAATGTGGCTATCTTGATGATGCCTCGCTTGCTTGCAACCGCGCCCCTCGCTGTGCGGCGGATTATCAAACCAAAATATCAGGTCCTCTCTACGACCGGATCGATATTCACATGGACGTTCCAGCCGTATCTGCGGCTGATCTCACGCTGCCACCGCCGGCTGAAGGATCAAAGACCGTTGCTCTGCGAGTTGCTCATGCGCGGCAATTACAGCTTGATCGCTTTAATGCCATTGCCCCGGGTCGCAACGTCTTTTGTAATGCACAAGCCGACGGTAAGTTGCTTGAAGATATAGCCACACCAAGTGAAGCGGGCCGTAAGCTCCTCAATAGCGCTATTGAAAATATGAAGCTTTCCGCGCGAGGGTATCACCGTGTCTTGAAGGTCGCACGCACGCTTGCAGATATGGCGTCAGAAGAAAAAGTACAAGAGCATCATATAGCCGAAGCGTTATCGTATCGCCGCATCAGCCCGCAACTGCAATCCACTTTCATGAAAAGCGCTTGAAATTACTGCTTACCTACTCCATCTCGGTGATGCTGATGCTATAAACACGCCACTGGCCTGGTGCAGGTGAATCTTGTGATAAATGACCTATCACCCAACCATCCGCCTCGGGCATTACAACTCGGGAAATGTTTGTTTTCTCATTAAACTTCACAAATTGATGCACGGTTTTTTCATTCCCAATAGAATGTTGCACTTTGCCACCAGATGACCCCCATTGATCAGCTAAAATCTCAATGAGATATTTTTTGCCTTTCTTTAGATTGCCGCTATAGCTCAAAGAGCCCGCCATATTACCCTTTGAATAAACTATATAGTTTTCTTCATCATTCATATAAACTTCTTGTGGGTAACTATATCGCAGATAGGCGCGGTATTTTGAAAAGGGTTTTAGCGCCGTAAGCGTTACCTTTAACTTGCCCGGAGGATTGGCTTTTATCGAGCCTGCGGTATTAGGGCGTGGTTTTGGTATAGTATCTTGCACCTTAAAAGCTTTGCCCTCATTGGAAGAGGTTGCAAAACTCAAGGAAGCCGACGTATAGATGTTGGCGGGTTTAATCACTGTGACCGCGCGATCTTTATGCCGCAATCGCTCAGATACTCTCGCTAAGGATTTTTTTACTGTGGGATTGTCCTTGATATCTTGAGCATTTGCCCCATTAGCACTCGCATTTAAAACACCCGTTATCATCAAAACAAAAGTTAAAAAGACTTTCATGAAATATGCTCCCATAAATCCCCATCTACATGCTCCCCATCAATTGCTGGGCACATTCTATCACATTTTAGTCGCATATGCCTTGCATAATTTCTTGAGGTAGTTTTCTATGGGTTCATATTCTGATTCAATCAGACCAACTCGGGGAAGTTCATACTCAATGACCAATAAACCGCATTTTATGGATGGACTAAGGCCCTATCTCGAAAAACCTGTACTTGCCAACTTCTTACTTGGTTGGGCTGAGGGCTTTCCCTTAACGCTTATTCTTGGTGTGCTCGGCTATTGGCTTGCATCCGTTGGTGTAGACAAAAAAACCATCGGTATCTTTGCGCTCATCTCTGCACCCTACGCCTTAAAGTTTTTATGGGCGCCCTTTCTGGATCGCCTGCCTCTTGGTATAATCACCCAAAAGTTTGGTCGCCGGCGTGGGTGGCTTTTCACAATTCAAATATTAATGACTTTTGCAATCTGGGGTCTGGCGAGCAGCAATCCACTTGACGCTCCGCTTATCACTGGGCTTTATGCGCTTGCTGTGGGGTTTTTATCTGCAAGCCAAGATACGGTGATTGATGCTTACCGCATTGAAATAATGGAAAAACGCCACTTTGGTCACGGTGCAACAGCGCTAACTTTTGGCTACCGTGCGGCAGGACTCACTACTGGAGCTGCTGCATTATTTATGGCAACGGTGCTGCCATGGGAATTTGTTTTTACCATTGCACCAATAATGCTTTTGCCCGGCATTGTCGCGGTACTTTGGGTAGGTGAACCAGCCAAAGTGCAGTCCTCTTTTATTCAAGAAGAAGACGCAAAACTTGAAGACTTTCTTGAAAGTAAGGGATTAGAGAAATCAAGCATTAAAACTATCGAATGGTTATATGAAGCAGTTGTCTTGCCCTTTAAAGAATTTCTCAGCCGAGACGGTGCATGGTTGCTATTAAGCTTCATCCTGCTTTTTAAGCTCGGCGATGCTGTCGTTTCCATTATGACCGCACCCTTTTTAGTAGAGCTGAATTTCACCCTAGAAGAAATTGCAATCGCCAACAAAACCATTGGCGGCGTGATGATATGGATTGGTGTTTTTGCTGGGTCCCTGATCTACGGTTGGCTTGGTCTTTATCGCTCGCTTTTTATCACAGCAATCTTAATGATGCTCACAAACCTAGCTTTTGTTTATCTAGCCTATGCTGGTAACGATACGATCGCACTCGGCGTGGTCATCGCCGCAGAACAATTTGCATCAGGCCTTGGTAATGTGACCATTGTCGCTTTTTTATCTGGTCTGTGTAATCGCGAGTTTACTGCAACACAATATGCGCTTTTATCATCAGTGAGCAGTATTGGTCGCGCAGTTGTTGGCACTAGCTCAGGTTTTATAGTCGACGCCTTTGGTTGGGTGGAATTTTTCTATGCATCAACAATTGTTGGCCTTCCAAGCATTCTGATCTTACTGGTTATATGGAAACGCCGACTTGGTGAGTTGCCTGATGAAAAGACTCAAGAGACTAAAGCTTCTTAAACACCAGTGAGAAATTATTGGCTGGCATTGGTGTGATTTCAGGCGCGGAAAAACCATAAGAGCGAGCAATTTCAGCTACATCTTCCATGTTGCGTACACCCCAATTTTGATCCTGTGCCTTAAGCCATGCGTCAAATTGCACATTGCTAAGGGCCGTGTGCTCGCCATCTACCATATAGGGGCCATAAAAATATAGCACTCCGCCCGTCATTAAAAGGCGATCGGCTCCATTTATCAAAGCCTCGGTCACAGACCATGGTGATATATGAATAACATTGATCGCCAATATTGCTGTAATGGGTTTGACCGGACGAAGCATTTCAATGGGCCAGCGTGGCTCCATCACATCCAGAAGTATAGCAGGTAATATATTTGTGGCATCACTCTGCTCGCGCCAAGCCTCTATTGATGCGTGATTGTCAGCGTCATAGTCGCTGGGTTGCCAATCATGCGACGGAAAATGTGGCGCCATATGTACAGCGTGCTCTCCTGTGCCGCTACCCACTTCTAATATTGTGCCACTATCAAGCAAATGTTTGCTCAAGACATTAAGAATGACATCCCGGTTACGTTTTGTAGCGGCTGCTTGGCGTCGCTGGTCTTGATTGCTCATCGTATGAAAATCTGACAATGGTCTATCCTTTTATAGTTTTATTCTTTGCGTTTTTTCTTCATGAACTTATCGATGAAATATACTGGAACAACAATCGACGCGCCAACCAATACATATTGGATACCCGACTGAGAAATCCACTGCCAGAATGAAGTGATTGTATCAAAAATCCAACCATAAACATCTGCAGGACTAGCCTCTAACCAAAAAAGCAGCGCCCCCACAAGAAACGACCAAAGAGTTAATTTAATGATTGTACGCATATCCATAATTTTGTCCTGCTTATTTCGAGTTAGCTATTATACTTCCAAAACCATCCGGTTTAAGCCTTATCAGGCATTCTTGAATATCAAATTTTTGTCCCAAGGGCGTACGCGAACTGATATGTTCTACACTATAGGGTGCCTCTATCGTTTCAGCAAAGAAAACAACATCTAAAACACAAGCCTCGTGTTCAAAAAGCATAACTTGACCAAGGCCATCACGGCGCACCAAATTTGGAGAGCCCATGCGCAATATCACATCACTTGGAGAAAGCCCCATCAAATTTTCAATCTGCGCAGGCTGATGGATAAAGTCATGAGAGGGCACAACTGTCATCTCGCGCATAAGGGCGGCAGGGCTAATTGGTTCTGGGTCAGCCACAACAAGAGTATCTGCACTACAAGCACTCAAAATAAAAGCAGCCATCAAAATAAAAGCAGCCATCAAAATAATTTTTTTCATAAACGCAAATCTCTTAATCAGGTAAGTGATGGTTTAGTGTATGGTGTACGAGATGGGTCATCAACGCAGCACCAAACAGGGGGGCAATAAGATTGGCAAAAGGGATGAGGAAAAGTCCAGCGATCACCATGCCGCCCATCACCGCTTTGCTGTGGCGACTTGCACGGAGCTTACGACATTCACTGCGAGGCATAAAGCGGATCGCCACCATTTCAAAATACTCACGGCCAAACAGATAGCCATTAATGATAAGATAAAGACCCAGCGAGAGTATGCCGCCTGATATAAAGAAGAAAAGTATGTAAAGCGGCATGGCAAGCAGATTAACCAACAATACAACACTGCCTTGCTTAAGCGCCATCAATACAGTTTCCCACACGCTCACTTTGCGAACCGCAGGACGATCAGGGTAATATTCTTCTTCCACCGCATCAATTACCTGATCAAGCAATAAACCCATGGCAGTAACAGCGAGCGGCGGGAATAAAAAATAGGTGCCAAGCACAGCAACAGGTGCATAAACTGCAAATTTTGCCAGTAACTCCCATTCCATCAAAATATCGTCGAGCCAGTCCCACCCTGTAAATGTACCCGCAGGCCAGAACTCCCACATTCCAAAAAGAGTGAGAAAAAGCACAAGCGTTGCAGCAAGGGTGCCAAGAAAAAACACCTTCCGAAACGTCGGATGTGACATTTGTTCCATAGTTCTGCTTAAAGCGCGATCAAGCATGCTGTTTCCTTCCCCAGGGTTCTTCCCCCATGTATATACTTATTTTTGCTCGCTGTCGGGCTTTTTATGATCGCCCGTAATACCATAGATAGGAAATATTATCCAAGTTGCAAATATTTTTTATGCGTGCAATACAGATTTTCATAAAATTCATTGACCAAGGATCATGTTATGACAAAAAAATATCACCTTTTAGGCATAGGAAATGCCATCGTCGATGTTATCGCTGCTGTCAGTGATGAGTTTCTTGCCGAACATGGTGACGCTAAGGGTGCTATGAATTTGGTAGACCAAACACGATCCGCAAAACTTTATCAAGCCATGCCACCCGCTGAAGAGCATTCTGGTGGTTCGGCAGGTAACACGATGGCAGGCTTTGCAGCTCTCGGCGGCAAAGGGGCCTATATTGGTAAAGTCAAAAACGACCAGCTTGGCCGCATTTTTGCCCATGATATCAAAGCCGCAGGTGTGGAGTTTCTAACCTCACCCTCTAGTGATGATACACCCACTGCTAGCTGCATGATTTTGGTCACACCCGATAGTGAGCGTACCATGCACACCTATCTTGGGGCCTGCATTAACCTTACTGAGGACGACATTGATGCAGAGCATATCGCACGCAGCGAAGTGGTCTATTTTGAAGGCTACCTGTGGGATTTGGAGCCCGCTAAAAAAGCATTTTTGAAAGCCATGAAAATTGCAAAGGCCGCGGGCACAAAAGTAGCCCTTACTCTATCAGACAGCTTTTGCGTTGGGCGCTTTCGTGAAGAGTTTCTCGACCTTGTAGAACATCACGTTGATATTCTTTTTGCGAATGAAGATGAAATTATGTCTCTTTATGAGGTAGATGATTTTGATGATGCGCTCCAACACGTTGCTGGTCATGTAAGCATCGCTGCCCTAACGCGAAGCGAAAAAGGCTGTGTTATTGTTACGCCCGACGAAGTGCATATCATTGATGCAATCCCAGCCACGGTTGTTGACACCACAGGCGCAGGCGACTTATTTGCTGCCGGTTTCCTTTACGGTCTTACCCATGAGTATAGCCTAGCGGAGAGCGGTAAAATTGGTGGCATCTGTGCGGCTGAAATTATCAGCCATATTGGCGCCAGACCTGCGGTTAACTTAAGAGCTTTAGTGGCTGAAAGGCTTTAACGGTTAGCCTTCTCGTCAATCCCAGAAACACCTTCGCGGGCAGCAAGTTCGGCTGCCACATCATCAAGGCTGTACCCTTTGGCGCGAAGTAAAATCATCATGTGAAACAGCAGATCTGCAGCTTCACTGACAACTTTCCCGTCAAGCACCGCGGCAAGGGCGAGCTCAACGCCTTCCTCACCAACTTTTTGTGCCATTTTTTCTGTGCCTTTTTCAAAAAGACTGGCGACATAACTGCTCGACGCATCCGCACCTTTGCGGTCCTCAATAATACCGCTAAGCTTTGCCAAAATATCTGCGCTCTTATAGTCCATATTATATCTCCCTCACTGCGACGCCGGCTGCCTTCATATAAGCCTTAGCCTCAGCAATAGTATAGTCCCCAAAGTGAAAAATTGACGCTGCAAGTACGGCCGACGCATGGCCCTTTTTTACACCGTCTACCAAATGGTCAAGTGTGCCCACTCCACCAGAGGCAATCACCGGAATTGAAATACTGTCGGCTATTTTGCGGGTTAAGTCTAGGTCATAGCCTTCGCGGGTTCCGTCACGGTCCATGCAAGTCAGTAAAATTTCTCCCGCGCCAAGCGCTGCCATCTGTTTTGCGTAGTCAACTGCGTCAAGTCCGGTTGCTGTGCGTCCACCGTGGGTGAAAACTTCATATTTATTAGGTCCCACTAGCTTAGCATCAACCGCCACGACGATGCACTGCGAACCAAATTTGGTTGCTAACTCAGCGACAATCTCAGGGCGTTTTACTGCAGCCGTCATCAGCGATACTTTATCCGCCCCTGCGAGTAAAAGCTTTCTGACATCATCCTCACAGCCAACGCCGCCACCAACAGTAAGCGGCATAAAGCAAACCTCAGCTGTGCGCGATACAACATCTAGCAAAATATCCCTGCGTTCATGCGACGCGGTAATATCCAAAAACGTAAGCTCATCCGCGCCCGCTGCATCGTAAATTTTAACCTGCTCAACCGGATCGCCAGCATCGCGTAAATTAACAAAGTTAACCCCTTTGACCACACGGCCATCTTTAACATCAAGGCAGGGGATAATACGCGCTTTCAACATTATGCCATCTGCCCAGCGGCGATTGCGAGTGCAATTTTTAGATCCATGCCACCGTCATATATTGCTCGGCCCGTAATAACACCGTCAAGATTGCCAGCGTCTCTCACACGGCGCATGTCATCAAGGTCTTTAACACCACCTGACGCGATAACCGGAATGGATATAGCAGCAGCAAGTTCACTGCTGGCTTCAGCATTAACACCCGTGAGTGTGCCATCGCGGTCAATATCGGTGTGAATGATCGCTGCTACCCCTACGTCTTCAAATTTTTTCGCAAGTTCTATTACACCAAGCTTGGACGCTTCCGCCCAGCCTTCCACCGCAACCTTGCCGCTAAGTGCATCAATACCCACAGCAATTTTCCCCGGGAAAAGGCGGCAGGCCTCTATCACAAGCTCAGGGTTTTTAACGGCCAGCGTACCAAGAATTAACCGAGATAACCCCGCCTCAAACCAGCCTTCCATTGTAGCAATATCGCGAATACCACCACCAAGCTGCACCGGCACATCAACAGCTGCCAAAATAGCCTTCACAGCATTCGCGTTAACAGGTTTTCCCGCAAAAGCTCCATTTAAGTCGACCAAATGTAACCACTGACACCCCGCGTCAACAAAAGCTTTTGCTTGTGCGGCTGGATTATCGTTAAAAACTGTTGCCGCATCCATGTCGCCCTTGAGCAAGCGCACACAATTACCATCTTTAAGGTCAATCGCTGGGTAAAGCATAATCATGGGCGCCACCTAATAAACTGTTCTAATAATTTAAGGCCAACTGCCTGACTTTTTTCCGGATGGAACTGAAATCCAATTATGTTGTCTCGGCCAACAATTGCCGTGAGCGGCATGCCATAATCAACGGTTGCCAATATATGCTCAGGGTTCGCAACTGTCATATGATAACTATGCACAAAATACGTATGATCTACCGCCGACATTTCACCGGCCACTGCATGCTGCTGTCCAGCCTCAGTTAGAGTAATCTCATTCCAACCCATATGCGGTATTTTTAATGACTCGTCTTCAAACTTAAGCGGTATAACGCTTGCGTCAATCCAGCCAAGTCCTTTGTGGTGACCATGTTCTATGCCCGTTGTTGCCATCAGCTGCATGCCAACACATATACCAAGAAAGGGTTTTGCCTTTTGAAGCACCGCTTCTTCAAGCGCTTCCACCATGCCATCAATTGCACGAAGACCTCGACCACATTCCCCAAAAGCACCTACACCCGGCAGAATAATTCTGTCCGCCGCGCGCACCAGATCCGGATCACTGCTCACAGAAACATCTACAAATGTACCGCTGCTCATTGCTGCCCGCTCAAACGCTTTTTCGGCTGAGCGAAGGTTACCCGAGCCGTAGTCAATAATGATAAGTTTTTCAGTCATGGACGTATCCGCTAAAATATAGCCGTAATTGAGAGGAAGACTTAGCTGCCAAGCTTGCCTTTTGTACTTGGTATGCTATTCGCTTTACGTGGGTCAATCGCCACCGCGTCTTTGATGGCGCGCGCCAAGGCTTTAAAGCTGGATTCTGCTATATGGTGATTGTTGACACCGTAAAGATTTTCCATATGCAGTGTCATGCCCGCACCAAATGCAAAGGCACGATAAAACTCTTGAAAAAGCTCCGTGTCCATTTCACCAAGGCGGTCCTGACTGAAAGCAATTTTCCACACCAGAAATGGCCGCCCAGATATATCAAGACTTGCACGGGTGAGAGCCTCATCCATTGGAATATAAGCATGTGCGTAGCGGGTAATACCGACCATATCGCCGAGGGCTTTTTTTAACGCCGTGCCAATAGCTATACCAATATCCTCAACCGTATGGTGAGCATCAATATGCAGATCACCTTCACAGCTAACCGTCAGATCCATTAAAGAGTGTCGAGAAAGTTGCTCAAGCATATGATCAAAGAAACCAACACCGGTTTTAATGTTATAAATGCCGGAACCATCAAGGTTCACGTCTATCTTAATTTCCGTTTCATTTGTTTTTCTTGTCACAGACGCTGTACGCATGGATACTCTCCAATTTTGATCCTTGGCGCAAATAAGTATGGTGCCAAGTAATTGTTGCTATGCCTTCTATAATGAAAAGATAATAAATGCAAAGCCAGATTTTCTACCCCCTATAGCATAAATAGTTTAATATGTCGTAATTGTTCGATCTCTCTTGTAAATATCACCTCGCTCGCTATATGCATTTGCTATCAACTATAGACTTTAAGGATTAAATATATGTCCCACTCTCATGATTATGCAGATGCCTCAAAGTGGCGTGGAACTACCATTTGCTGCGTTCGCAAAGACGGAAAAGTTGTCATCGCGGGCGATGGTCAAGTGAGTGTTGGTGATACTGTGATGAAGGGTAATGCTAAAAAAGTGCGTTTTTTAGGTGGCGGTAAAGTCATCTCAGGTTTTGCCGGTGCTACTGCTGATGCTTTTACATTGTTTGAACGATTAGAGGCTAAACTAGAGCGCCATCCAGGACAACTGACCCGCGCTGCAGTAGAGCTTGCCAAAGACTGGCGTACCGATAAATATTTACGCCAACTGCAAGCCATGATGATTGTCGCCGATGAAAATGTATCACTTGTTGTCACCGGAAATGGCGATGTACTCGAGCCTGAGCACGGTGTTATAGCAATTGGTAGCGGTGGCAACTACGCGCTATCAGCCGCTCTTGCATTATTTGACCAGCCACTCACAGCCGAAGAAATTGCCATAAAAGCTATGGGCATTGCAGCCCAAATCTGTGTTTACACCAATGGTAACCTAACCATTGAAAGCCTTGATGCTATCGACCCTGAATAAAATATAATTAAGATTTAGAGAGTTTACCCATGACAGACTTCACCCCCCGCGAAATAGTATCAGAACTTGACCGTTTTATAATAGGACAAAGCGACGCTAAAAAAGCCGTTGCGGTCGCGCTTAGAAATCGTTGGCGACGCCAACAGCTCACCGATCAAATGCGTGAAGAAGTTTTACCAAAAAACATTCTGATGGTTGGCCCAACGGGTGTGGGTAAAACTGAGATTTCAAGGCGGCTTGCCAAACTTGCCAACGCACCTTTTATAAAGGTCGAAGCTACAAAGTTTACCGAAGTAGGATATGTTGGCCGTGATGTAGAGCAAATAATCCGCGATCTCGTTGATAATGCCCTGTTAATAATGCGCGAAGCACGGCGCAAGGGTGTTCGCTCGCAGGCCGAGGCAGCAGCAGAAAATCGCGTACTTAATGCACTTTGCGGCGAAGGTGCAGGAGATGCAACGCGCCAAAAATTTCGTAAAATGCTGCGCGACGGCGAACTGGCAAATAAAGAAATTGAGCTGAATGTTGCTGATAACTCAAGCCCTTTTCCTACAATGGATATTCCCGGCATGTCGGGCGGCAGTGTTGGTATGCTTAACCTTGGTGATTTGATGGGTAAAAGCATGGGCAGCAGAAAAATAAAGAAAAAAATGACCGTTGCTGAAGCCTATACCATCTTAATGGAAGAAGAGTCTGATAACTTGCTTGACAATGATAGCATATCCAAAGACGCGCTCAAACTTGTTGAAGAAAGTGGCATCGTTTTTCTAGATGAGATTGATAAAATCTGTACCCGCAATGATGCGCGCGGTGGCGAAGTAAGCCGTGAAGGCGTTCAACGCGACTTACTACCCTTGATAGAAGGTACGACCGTTTCTACCAAACACGGCCTCGTTAAAACCGATCATATTCTTTTTATCGCATCGGGCGCTTTTCATCTTGCTAAACCATCTGATTTATTACCCGAGCTTCAGGGGCGTTTACCAATCCGCGTTGAACTGCGCGCACTATGTGAAGAAGATTTCCGCCGCATATTAACCGAACCCGATTATAGCCTGATTAAACAATATGAGGCACTGCTACTCACAGAAGGAGTTACAATCGCGTTCACTCAAGACGGTATCATCGAAATTGCACGTATATCAGCTCATCTGAATGAGACTGTAGAAAATATTGGCGCACGTCGCCTGCATACAGTATTAGAAAAAATCCTAGAAGAAATATCCTTTACCGCCTGTGATAAATCCGGTGAATCTGTGCTTGTTGATAAAGCTTACGTTAAAAAACATATGGGGGAATTGGCAAAAGGCGGCGACGCAGACCTGAGCCGATTTATTTTATAAACATTTGACGTTCAGGCACTACTTAGGCCTACACGCTCTCACGTGACAGCCCACGGCCTTGTCTAATACACACTATATACCAACAAAAAGGGCCAGAGAGATATCTCCAACCCTTTTACTATACTTCTGCCAGAGGTCGTTATTTTTTCATCAGATCTAAAAGCGCAACAACAGTTGCCTCAACGCCACCTTTTATGGACGGCTCCTGACTGATTTTGAAAAGCGGAGAATGGTGGCTTGGCACGGCTGGGCCACCAGCTTTTGCTGCTTCAATATCTTCCTTTGGCGTGCCACCAATCATAAAATAGACACTTGGAATATTAGGCTCTGTTGTAAAGGAAGGAAAATCTTCTGCCCCCATGCCGTCCGGCTCAATTGGTAGCAAAATATCTGGTCCCATTTTTTCAGACCAAAGTGTTCTAAGCTTGCGGGTCATTTCCACATTATTAACTGTCGGTGGTGTAGATTCCTGTGAATAAATCACCTCTGGTAATAATTCCTCTGGTAAGCCATTCATCCGACCAATGTTTACAGCAATTCGCTTAATACCATCCAGTAAAATTTTTCGTGTTTTTAAATTTGTATTCCTGACGGTTATTTGAAGATGGGCTTCATCAGATATAATATTATGTTTTGTGCCCGAATGGAACGAGCCGACCGTGACAACACCGGCCTGTCTTGGGCCTAACTCACGTGACACCAGTGTTTGAAGTGCGATGACAATTTGTGATCCCATCAGCACAGGGTCTTTTCCGGCGTGCGGCGAAGCACCGTGTGCACCAATGCCATGCACTATAATATCTACACTATCAGATCCTGCAAAAGGACTGCCCTCATCCGCTTCAATTTTACCGGCCTCTAATCCGGCGCCCACATGAAAAGCTAGCGCATAGTCTGGTTTACCAAAACGTTGCCATAAATTATCTTTCATCATCATACGAGCACCCATAATGCGCTCTTCGGCGGGTTGTCCAATAAGCATCAAGGTGCCTGACCATTCGTCTTTTCTCGCTGCCATTTGATGCGCCGTTCCAACAAGGCTGGTAATATGTACATCATGACCGCAGGCATGCATCACAGGAACCATGTTGCCTGTAATCGGGTCTTTTTGCGTAACCTTTGATGCATAAGATAGGCCTGATTTTTCAGGAAGTGGTAGGCCGTCCATATCAGCGCGCATCATTACGAGTGGGCCGTCACCATTTTTCAACATTGCAACAACACCTGTGCCGCCAACGCCTTCGGTCACGTCAAATCCAGCCGCGCGTAATTCCTTAGCTAGACGAGCGGCTGTATTTGTTTCAGCGAGGCTTAATTCAGGGTTTTGGTGAAAATATAAAAATAGGTCTGACAGGTTAGTTTTATAATCTTCTGCGATTGAGCTTTTCAAGTCATCGCCTGCTATTGTTGCTCCTGTAAAGAGTGCAATTGCCGCAACGGCTGATAAAAGATGTCTTTTCATGTTAAGTCCCTACTAAATGATGTTCATTAAAAAGATATCAGAAAAACAGGAGGTGACAAGCAGTATTCGCCATACTCACTTGCCGAAGAAATAATCCGGTTTAACTTTGGTGAAATCTGCAATCCAGTTTTTGGTGTCTTTGATGCGCTCACCTACGCCAATGAAACGCCAGTTAAGTGCGGCGGTTGCTGCTTCGTCCCACTCGCCGTCACCAACATAAGTGATGCTGTCAAATTTTTGCACCTTGGCGCGTGTTTTGGCGCGGTCGTGACATATTTTCATAATCTCAACGCGGTCAAAATCATCGTCCGAGCTCGCCATGACTATCTTTTCAATCTCAAATCCTGCGGTGGCAAGCTTGAAACAAGCCGTTGGCCCCCAGCCACCTGTTGCTATCGCCACTATCACGTCTGGGGTATCTTTAAGCGCATTAAAAAGCTTAAGTGCGCCAGATGTTTCACGTGACAAAGTTGGGTCTTCCATAAGATGATCCATAAGCACATCTGAAAAATGATCTCGCACGGCATTATATTCTTTGGTAGTTACGTTACGCTCAAAACTATTCATCACCATCTCGGTTAATATACCGGGATCGGTTCTATGCGTGAAATTAATCAAGCTTTCAGGGGGTTCAATTTCTAAAATATCTTTTACGGCCTGAAAGTAAATTTTTTCATCAATATCATAGGTGTCACATAGTGTGCCATCAACATCAAACATAACAAGGTGCATGGGATATTCCTTTATAGTAAAGTAAAAGCCCGCCACACGAATGACGAGCTCTTAGTTTTTTAAGATCGCCGTTCGACTAATTGTTCATATCGCTAAAGAATTGCTCATTGTTTTTGGTATCTTTGAGCTTACCAAGCAAAAATTCCATCGCATCGACAGTTCCCATCGGTGTGAGAATACGGCGAAGAACATACATTTTTGCAAGGGTCGCAGCATCAACCAATAATTCTTCCTTACGCGTACCAGACTTAACAATATCAATCGCTGGGAAAATACGCTTGTCAGAGACTTTACGGTCCAGAATAACTTCTGAGTTGCCCGTACCTTTAAATTCTTCAAAGATAACCTCGTCCATCCGGCTGCCAGTTTCGATAAGTGCTGTAGCAATGATAGAAAGTGACCCGCCTTCTTCGATATTACGTGCAGCACCAAAAAAGCGTTTTGGCCGCTGGAGTGCGTTGGCGTCAACACCGCCAGTTAAGACCTTACCCGACGAAGGCACCACAGTGTTATAAGCACGCGCAAGGCGGGTGATACTATCCAAAAGAATAACAACATCTTTACCATGCTCAACAAGGCGCTTGGCTTTTTCGATCACCATTTCAGATACCTGTACGTGGCGCGTGGCAGGCTCATCAAATGTTGACGAAATAACTTCAGCGTTAACGCTACGCTGCATATCGGTCACTTCTTCTGGGCGCTCGTCAATTAACAGCACCATCACATAACATTCAGGATGGTTGCGAATAATACTTTTAGCAATATTTTGCAGCAATACGGTTTTACCTGTACGCGGTGGTGCTACAATAAGCGCGCGCTGGCCTTTACCAAAAGGCGCAACCAAATCAATCACACGCGGGGATTTATCCACAACAGTTGGATCATCAGGATCAAGCTTAAAGCGTTCATCAGGATAGAGTGGCGTTAAGTTATCAAAATGCACTTTATGGCGGATTTTATCCGGCTCATCAAAATTGAGTGTCGATACTTTGAGTAGTGCAAAATATCGCTCACCATCTTTTGGCGCACGGATCTGCCCCTCTACTGTATCACCTGTTCTAAGACCAAAGCGGCGAACCTGTGATGGAGAAACATAAATATCATCAGGACCAGGCAAATAATTGGATTCTGGCGCGCGCAAAAAACCAAATCCATCGGGGAGTATTTCAATAACACCCATGCCCATTATTTCTTTGTCGTCGTCTGCCATTGTTTTTAAAATAGCAAACATCATATCTTGTTTGCGCATAGAAGATGCATTTTCAACACCTAATTCTTCAGCGATAAGAAGAACCTCAGCGGGTGATTTTTGTTTTAAGTCTTTTAAGTGCATGGAATTGTCCGATATGGAATGCGGCCGTCAATACAGAAGGTGTTTTGGCCATTAATGGAAATTGTGATTTTAGATTGAAGGATGATTTATATTAAAACCACAAATGTAATTTGAAAATCTTTTAGAATGATAGTCCCCAATTGGGCTGAACCTACCACTTAATTGTTATCTGTCAAGATTTTTGATATAGCCATCTTTATTAAAATGGCTTCACGATAACCATAATAACAATTATGATAATTAATAGCGATGGAAATTCATTGATCAAACGATAAAATTTTTCAGAATGAGGGCGCTGTCCTAATGCTATTTTTTTGCGCCATATAGCAAATAACATATGTAAAGTTGTCAAAATAGCAACAAATAGTAATTTTACCAAAAACCATTGCTCCATATAAACTTTAACCTGATATAGCAAAATAAACCCAAGCAGCCAAACAATGATTAAAGCTGGATTCATAATGATGTGTAATAATCTATTTTCGCGGTCTTGCCATTTAACATCTTCGGCTGATTCAATTTCACATTGCATGTGATAAGCAAAAAACCGAGGCATCATTAAAAGGCCTGCACACCAGAAAATAACAAAAATAATATGAAACGCTTTTATCCAAAGATAATAATCTGTTAAATATTCCATCAAATACTCCAGTTATTTTAACGCCGATATGCTTTGATATGATTAACAAGAGCCTCAACATTTTCCGGTGGTGTTTCAGGTACAAAGCCATGTCCTAAATTAAAAACATGTGGCCCATTTTTAAAAGCGTTTAATATTCTATCTGCTTCCTTAAGCATTTCCGCCCCACCCGTCACAACCAATCGTGGGTCCATATTTCCCTGAATACAAAGTTTATTCTGAATATGGGTTCTTGCATATTCAAGCGGCATTGCTGTATCAATAGAAACGGCCTGAACACCCGTTTTGGCAATAAATTGTTCATAAAGCGGTCCAGCAAGACGGGGAAAACCAATGATCGGTGTGTTTGGATATTTAGCTTTAATACGGTTAACAATCTCACGCGTCGGTTCAATAACCCAAGTATTAAACGTGGTTTCACTCAAACCACCCGCCCAACTGTCAAATATTTGCACAGCATCAACGCCTGCTTCAATTTGAGCGATAAGATATTCAGCTGTTGCCTCTACTATCAAATCTAAAAGCGCTTTAAAACCAATGGGATCACTATATCCCCATGATTTTGCAGCGCCATGATCTTTGCTGCCGGCTCCTTCAACCATATAGGTTGCAATAGTCCATGGAGCACCAGCAAAACCAAGTAAAGTAACTTCTTGAGGTAATGTGACTTTTAACCGTCGAATAGTTTCATAAATATTGCCAACTTTAGAATGAAAGCCATCCATCGATAAATGATCAAGCTCTGTTGTATTTGTAACGGGTGTAAGTCGAGGGCCATGTCCCACTTCAAACCAAACTTTTTGACCAAGTCCATCTGGTACAATGAGAATATCTGCAAATAAAATAGCACCGTCCATGCCATAACGTCTGATTGGTTGTAATGTAACTTCTGTTGCAAGTTCTGGATTATAACAAAAAGACAAAAAGTCTGGCACAGAAGCTCGAATTTTTCGATATTCTGGTAAATACCTGCCAGCTTGACGCATAAACCAAAAAGGAACTCGATCGCTTAATTTTCCATTTAAGGTATTTAGTAAAAGTTTGCTCATGATAATCCTGTTATATTCCAGTAGTCTTTTTTAAATGGTCAAAGGACCAGACCACTATCTAATAATATATATTTAAAAGAAGGATAGTAGTTGTTTATCCCTGTGTATAACTGGGATAACTTCTTATCCACAGGGTAGTACACAGGATGGCGATAATATTATAGTATTAATTTTTATATAAAAAAAACAAGGGTAGTTGAAAAAAGATATAGTAATCGTTTAAATTATATAACGTGCAGTGAGCCACTCAGAATAAAAATAGTCTGTTGAGATTTTTTAATCCCAGTTTTGCCAGCCAGTGCATAAAATATAAATCTAAGGGTATAGAATGTTATGAAAGTGCCATATCATATTATTAACAAACTATACTGCTTTGGCTGACGGGTTTATCCATAGATTTATCAACAGGGGGATTTATGCCTGATACTATTTTTCATATTCATCTTGTATCCGATTCGACGGGTGAAACATTAGAAGCTATTGCTAATGCTGCTTTGGCTCAGTTTAAAGATCGTAATGTGAATCGTCATTATTGGCCTTTGATGCGCACGCCAGTTCAAATGGAACGTGTGGTACAAGATATGGCAGAAACACCGGGTTTGGTAATGTATACCTTGGTTAATAAAAATATTCGTAATGCTCTTGAATTAAAATGTCGCGAGATGAATTTGCCCACCTTAAGTGTGCTTGATCCTGTTATTAATCTTTTGGGATCTTATCTTGGCGCGAAGGCCGCACGGCAACCTGGTCTTCAGCATATAATGGATGCGGATTATTTTTCTCGTATAGATGCTGTTCATTATACGATGGCGCATGATGATGGTCAGATGGCTGATGACCTTTCTGGAGCTGATATTGTTATTATTGGTGTATCGCGAACCTCTAAAACACCGACCAGTATGTATTTAGCAAATAAAGGTTTTTGCATAGCAAATGTTCCATTTGTACCCAATTGTCCGTTGCCCCCTGGTTTAAAAAAGCTTGATAAACAGTTTGTCGTTGGTCTAACGACCAGTCCTGATAGGCTTATTCTGGTTAGAGAAAATCGTTTAAGAAGCCTGAAGCAAGATAGTTTATCAGATTATATTGATATTGATCTTGTGCGTTTAGAAGTAAAATTATGCCGTCGTCTTTGTGCTGAAAATGAATGGCCTGTGATTGATGTGACGCGGAGATCTATAGAAGAATCTGCGGTTGCTATTCTTAATTTGCACCAAAAATGGCAACAAGAGCAAAAAGCGGGCAAGATACAATGAATTTAATTTTAGCAAGTGGTAGCCTTGCTCGATCACAAATGTTGCAGGCGTCTGGTATATCATTTGGTGTAGAAAAAGCCTTTATTGATGAAGAGTCTGTTAAAGAAGCCCTATTAGCAGAAAGTGCAACTGCACATGAAATAGCGGATATTTTGGCTGAAATCAAGGCGCTTGCAGTGTCTGCAATAAACCCGCGCGTATATATATTGGGGGCGGATCAAGTCTTAAGTTTGGATGGAAACTGTTTATCTAAAGCGAAAAATATTACCGAGGCTAAACAAAATCTACAGGCCCTATCTGATAAAAAACATAGTTTAATTTCTGCTGCAGTTATAGCATTTGATGGTCAGGTAATATGGCGAGCTATTGATAAAGCTACTTTGAAAATGCGCCCATTAAGTGATGATTTTATAGATTCCTATCTGGATAAATGTGGTGAAGAAATATTGTCATCTGTTGGTTGCTATCATTTAGAGGGTTTAGGTGCTCAGTTATTTGAGAGTGTTGAGGGAGATTATTTTACAGTGCTGGGAATGCCACTTTTAAAGGTACTCCACTTTTGTCGGACACAAGGGATCATCATGTCATGAGTCTTAGTCCACATGATGTATCCTATGGTGTTATGGGCTGGCCGGTTAAACATTCATTATCGCCAGAGTTGCATAATTACTGGTTAGCGCAGCAAAGGATAGATGAGCAATATGGTTTGCTTGAAATTGAGCCAAAAGATCTGCGTGAGAAAACCGAAAAATTAGTAGCTGCTGGCTTAAAGGGTTGGAATGTCACTGTGCCGCATAAAATCAATATGATGCTACTTTGTGATGAAATATCGCAAACCGCAAAAATTATTGGCGCAGTTAATACGGTGAAGATTGTTGATGATCGTTTGTTCGGCACTAATACGGATGCTTATGGGTTTATTCAAAATCTTATAAACAAAGTGCCTACATGGAATAGTCAAAAAGCAGCTTTGGTTATAGGGGCGGGTGGTGCAGCACGTGCAGCCGTTTATTCGCTGTGCGAAGCGGGCGTGCCTAAAATATATATAGCCAATCGTACCTATCAAAAAGCATACGAACTATGTGCTGATTTTGGGTATAACAATATGACAGCTCTTGAGTGGGAGGATCGAGAAAGTGTGATTGCTGATGTATCGCTCATCGTTAATACAACGACCCTCGGCATGACAGGCTTATCGGAGCTTGAATTTGATTTATCAACCGCCAAAAAAGATACGGTTGTTTATGATATTGTTTATAAACCTTTGATGACAAAGCTGCTTAAGGAGGCAGAAAAATATGGATTAAACGTGGTCACGGGGTTTGGTATGCTTGTTCATCAGGCTGCTGCTGCTTTTGAGTTGTGGTTTAATGTATCGCCTGACTTAAGTGGTGGCTTTATTGATGAACTTGAGGAGCGTTTTAAGTGATTATCCTTGGATTAACAGGCTCTATTGCCATGGGGAAATCTGAGACAGCATCGATGTTTCGCCGCCTAGGTGTGCCTGTGTTTGATGCTGACGGCGTTGTTCACCGCGCCCAAGCTAAAGACGGAGTAGCAATTCCTGCAATTTCTAAACTTTTTGAAGGCGTCGTAACGGATGGTGTTCTTGACCGCGCCAAACTCGGCACGATAGTATTTGCCGATAGACCAAGACTGGCTGATTTGGTGAACGTCATGACACCAATAATACGCCAAGCTAGAGCCGCATTTTTTAATCAAGCAATTGCTGAGGATGAAAAAATAGTTGTGCTTGATGAGCCGCTCTTGTTTGAAAATGGTGGCGACAAACAATGCGATGCTATCATTGTGGTCTCGGCGCCTGAACATATCCAACGCGCGCGGGCTATGGCACGCTCAGTTATGACCGAGGAAAAACTAGCGCAGATTTTAGCACAGCAAATGCCAGACCAAGAAAAACGCGCCAAGGCGGATTATATCATTGAAACGGACAAGGGTTTAGATCACGCCTTTGAGGCTGTTAAAGGGATTATCAGTGAGGCGAATGAAATTACACCACGAGCTTATAAGGAATATTGGGAAAATGCGGGAAATAATTTTTGATACTGAGACCACTGGTTTTGATCCCTTTACAGGAGACAGAATCGTTGAGATTGGTGCAATAGAGATGATCAACCGGGTATTAACCGGTGAGACTTTCCATATTTATTGTAATCCAGAGCGTGATATGCCGCAAAGTGCCTATAAAATACACGGCATTTCTTCTGATTTTCTCGCTGATAAACCCCTCATCATTGACGTGTTAGATGACTTTTTAGCTTTTGTAGATGGGGCACCGCTCGTAGCACATAACGCCACATTTGACATGAAGTTCATTAATTGGGAGCTTGAAAACGCCAGTAAAGCACCGATTTCAAAAGATCAGTTTATTGATACGCTCATTATGGCGCGTACCAAATATCCCGGCCAGCCAAATTCACTTGATGCGCTTTGTAAAAGGCTGGGCGTTAATAATAGCAACCGAACTTTACATGGAGCTTTGCTCGACAGTGAAATTCTCGCCGATGTTTATGTTGAGCTTTTGGGTGGGCGACAGGCAGGGCTTGATTTGTCGATTGTGAGCAAGGGTATGGTTGACACAGGTGGCTACAAAATGAAGCGTGAAGTGCGGGTCTTTACGGCTAGTGCTGAAGAAAAGGCTGCCCATGCAGACTTTATTGTGCGGTTAGATGAGCCAATTTGGAAGCGGTAACTTTCTAAAGATATCAAACTAAGGTATCAAAATTGTCTGCCCTGTTGTTTTCCTGGCTTCCAACGCGCGGTGGGCATCAGCGGCATCTTTTAGGTCAAAACGTTGGTTGATTGATACTTTCAGTGCTCCAGATTTCACCGCCTCAAATACACGACCTGTGCTAAGCGTTAAATCTTCTTGGCTGGCGACATAATGCATCAGTGAGGGGCGGGTGATATAAAGGCCACCTTTTTGATTGAGCAAGCCCGGCTCAAAAGGGGGCACAGCGCCCGTTGCATTGCCGAAGGTCACCATGGTGCCGCGTGTCTGCAAACAATCAAGCGAGCCCATAAATGTATCTTTACCCACACTGTCATAGACCACAGGCACGCCTTTGCCGTTTGTTATATCGCGCACGCGCTCAGGGAAATTTTCAGTGGTGTAATTTATTGTGTGATGACAGCCACTTTTTTTTGCGAGAGCGGCTTTTTCGTCACTGCCTACGGTACCAATGACAGTAACCCCAAGCGCATTTAACCACTGACACGCAAGTAGACCGACTCCACCCGCTGCTGCGTGAAATAAAACCGTGTCTCCTTTTTTAACGCCGTAGGTGCGATAGATGAGATATTCAACGGTGCAGCCTTTGAGCATAATGGCGGCGGCATCTTCGTCGCTTAGATAGTCAGGAGTTTTGACAAGTCTTGCTGCAGGCATGATGCGGGCTTGGCTATAGGAACCAAGCGGCCCTGCTGGGTAACATACCCTGTCACCAACATTAAAGGCTGAAACATTGTCGCCAAGCTCTTCAATGATACCTGCACCCTCTAAACCAGGGATGAAGGGCGTGGGTACGGGATATAGTCCTGTGCGGTGATAAACATCAATATAGTCAAGACCAATAGCTGTATGGCGTAAACACACTTCATTAGGACCAGGTTTTGCGATAGCAGCCTCTTTATAAATAAGAACTTCGGGGCCACCGTTTTTCTCAATGTATATTGCGTGGGTCATATCTCGCTCCTGATTAGGCTGTATTTTATGTAAGATATTGTAGTATCAATAGAAATCAAATATTTGACGGTTTCCCTCAAGAGCCAAAAAGGCCGCTTTGGTTTCTGCACCGCCGTCGCCAGAATAGCCACCAATTTTACCGCCCGCGGCTAGTACACGGTGGCAAGGCTGAATGATTGGTAACGGGTTTGCTCCGCAAGCGTTGCCAACAGCTTGTGCGGCAGAACCAAGCTCTTTTGCTATCGCGCCATATGTCAGTGTATTTCCGTAATCAATAGTGTTCATCACCGCCCAAACCCTTTTCTGAAAAGGTGTGCCGAAAGGATCAACGGGCAGGGTAAACTTGGTAAGCTCTCCATCAAAATAGAGATCAAGTTGTCGTTTGGCTTCAAGCAGTAGGTCGGTTCTTTGCTGGTCCGGAGTCCAGCCCCAATCAAGGGCAATAAGCGAGCCTTCATCATCATCAAATATGGTAAGGTCGCCGTGCGGTGTATGCATTGATAATTGTGCCACTGGTATTATTACCTCTCTATTGCTATAGGAAAGAGTAATAGCATAGTCTTTTGTTTTAGGAACGGCCAATGAGTCATTTAGATACTATTTTTGCGCTGTCGAGCGGACCGCGCGTTGCGGGCGTTGCTGTCATACGCATATCGGGTTCTGGCGCCGTGATGGCATTGCTTGCCATGACTGGAGATAAACTTCCTGCCATTAAACAAGCGACCCTTGCAACACTTTTTCACCCTAAAACAAAAAACAGACTTGATAAGGCGTTGGTGCTTTATTTTGAGGGACCAGCAAGTTTTACAGGTGAAGATGTGGTTGAGTTACATATTCATGGCGGCGTGGCAGTTGTTGGTGGGGTCTTGAAGGCTTTAAGTGTGCTTGATGGTTTGCGCATGGCTGAACCCGGAGAGTTTTCTCGCCGCGCATTTGATCATGGGAAAATGGACCTTACCGAAGCTGAGGGGCTTGCTGATCTTATTCACGCTCAAACATCACGCCAGCGAGATCAGGCATTGCAACAGATGGACGGCTCGCTAAGGACATTATATGAAGACTGGCGCATGCGCCTGATTGGTCATTTAGCGCATCTTGAGGCTGACATTGATTTTCCGGATGAGGACTTGCCTGAAGGTGTGTCAGGGCGAGTTTTGCCTGAAGTTAATGCCATGCTCGATGAAATTATCAATCATCTTGCTGATGGCAGACGTGGTCGTCAAATACGCGATGGGTATCGCATCGTTATACTCGGCGCACCAAATGCCGGTAAATCCACATTAATGAATAGGCTCGCGCGTTCTGATGTTGCTATTGTATCAGAAGAGGCCGGCACCACGCGGGATGCTATTGAGGTACAACTTGACTTAGGTGGCTTTCCTGTGCGTCTTATAGACACTGCAGGTCTGCGCGAAGGCGGCGGGTCTATTGAGCAAGAGGGCATGCGACGTACGCGGGCGCATGCGAGTGATGCAGACCTATGTTTGGTGATGTGCCCCTCAAGTGAATGGGGAGATCTCAGGCCTGAGAGCAAAGAACTGCTCAAGGATAGGGCGATCCTGATTTTGAGCAAAGTTGATCTATGCCCCGTGAATCCAACAGACCTTGAGATAAAAACACAGGGCCTAGAGGCCGTCTATCCATTATCCGCGACCACTGATGTTGGCATGGACATATTCTTGCAATATATTACAGAACGCGTTGAGAGTGAAATGGGTAGACGAGAAGCGCCGAGCCTGACTCGTCTCCGACACCAAACGGCGTTGAATGAAGTGACGGACCACCTTACTCGTTTTCAAGATAATGCTGGATTTGATCCTGTGCTTGCAGCAGAAGACGCTCGTATGGCGGTCCGTGCACTTGGATCTATAACTGGTATGGTTCATATTGAAGATATACTAGATGTAGTGTTTTCTGATTTTTGTATAGGTAAATGATGATCTTGAATGTTCCACGTGGAACATATGGTATCACGCAGTAAAACAATGTTTCACGTGAAAAATCAGACTCTTTTTGACAATGAGTCATTTGCTCCCTATGTTCGCGCAATAATTATACGAATGGTGATAGCGGTAAAGAGTATATGTAATGACGACGGATTATGATGTTATAGTGATAGGTGGAGGGCACGCTGGCTGTGAAGCGGCCGCAGCATCGGCACGCGTAGGTGCAAAAACTCTACTGCTCACGCATAAGCTTGAAACCATAGGTGAGATGTCGTGTAATCCAGCTATTGGTGGATTGGGCAAGGGTCATCTTGTGCGAGAGATTGACGCAATGGACGGTGTCATGGGTAAAGTAGCTGATGCAGCAGGCATTCAATTTCGTCTTTTAAATCGCCGTAAAGGTCCGGCAGTCCAAGGCCCTCGGGAGCAATCAGATAGAAAAATTTACCGCCAAACCATGCAATCTATTTTGTTTGATTATAAAAACCTAACTGTTATGGCCGCCGGAGCAGAAGACCTTGAGGTTGAGAAAAGTGGCGACCATCCTGTGATAAGCGCGGTTATCACAGATAAAGGTGAGCGAATATCTGCGAGCAGGGTGATTTTGACTACTGGCACTTTTTTGCGTGGACTTATTCACATAGGTGAGAAAAAAATACCGGCAGGGCGTATGGGTGAATCCCCGTCTCTTGGTTTGTCAGACACATTAATGGGCTTTGGTTTTGAGTTGGGTCGTCTAAAAACCGGCACTCCGGCGCGCCTTGATGGTCGCACTATTGACTGGGATCAGTGTATAGAACAGCCGGGTGATGTTCCTCCTGTGCCATTTAGTTTTATGACGGATAAAATTACAACGCCCCAAATTAGTTGTTACTTAACGCGCACAACAGCTGAGACACATAAAATTATACAAGATAATATTCATCGCTCACCACTTTTTAGTGGTCAAATTGAAGGAATAGGGCCACGCTATTGTCCGTCATTAGAAGACAAGGTTGTTCGCTTTGCGGACAAGACAAGCCATCAAATTTTTCTTGAACCAGAAGGGCTTGATGATTTTACGGTCTATCCTAATGGTATATCAACGAGCATGCCGGAAGAGGTGCAGGATGCCTTTATCCGCACCATTCCTGGGCTTGAGAATGTTGTGATTTTGCAGCCAGGTTACGCAATCGAATATGATTTTATCGACCCGAGAGAGCTTAAAACAACCCTAGAAACCAGACGTGTGACGGGACTTTATTTGGCGGGTCAAATTAATGGCACCACGGGGTACGAGGAAGCTGCGGCACAAGGCATACTGGCGGGCTTTAATGCTGCTCTTAAAGCAATCGGTTCCGACGAGGATTTTATCTTGGACCGTGCAGATGCTTATATGGGTGTGATGATGGATGATCTTATCACACTTGGTACGCGTGAGCCCTACCGCATGTTTACCAGCCGTGCGGAATATCGTTTGATGCTGCGTGCTGATAATGCTGATCAGCGACTAACGGAAAAAGCCATTGCCATTGGCGCTGTATGTAATGAACGCAAAGTGGCATTTCGCGCTAAGATCAGCGCACTTGATAGTGCCCGCGCTATATTACAATCGCTTAGTTTAACGCCCAATGAGGGCAATAAATACGGACTCAATCTTAATGAGGATGGAATGCGCCGCAACGGCGAGACGTTACTTGGTTTTACGACGATCAACTTTGCGACGCTAAAAGATATCTGGCCGACTGAATTGGCGGGCATATCGGAGCAAATAGGTCAACAGCTGGAGATTGATGCGCTCTATAAAGGCTATCTTGTGCGCCAACAAAGGGACATTGATTCGTTTAAAAAAGATGAGGCATTGATCATACCCGATGATTTAGATTTCTCATTAATTGCTAGCCTTTCTAATGAGCTTGTTGAAAAATTTCATGTTGCAAGACCGGCTACATTGGGGGCAGCTGCGCGTATAGCAGGTGTTACACCATCAGCACTGACAACTTTGTTGCATCATATAAAACGTCAACAATCCGAACAGCGTAAGGCATCTTAAGGGTTGTAATTAATGACGTTTACCTCAGAAGACTTTCTCAGCGAGACCAATGTTCCACGTGAAACATTGTTGCATCTTGATGCTTATGCGGAGTTGCTTGCTAAATGGCAACCTAGCAAAAATTTGATATCAAACTCCACCCTTGATGATATGTGGCTGCGTCATTTTTATGATAGTGCACAGTTATTGCCACTTATTCGCTCTATCCACGGCGATAAGCCGCTTAGGTGCCTCGATATTGGGTCTGGTGCAGGATTTCCTGGGCTAGTTCTGGCAATAATGGGTATTGGTGATGTGACGATGGTTGAATCGAATGGGAAAAAATGCGCTTTTATGCGGCAAGTTAAAATAGCCACAAAGGTGGATGTAACGATTGAAAATGCGCGAATCGAGAGTCTCATTGCTCCAAAAATGGATATTCTATTGTCTAGAGCCTGTGCATCTGTCTTGCAATTGCTTAGTTGGGGCGAAGTTTTTATTGATGAAAACACAGAGTTTTGGCTACTTAAGGGCGCAAATGTCGGCCATGAACTAAAAGCAGCAAAGGCTGACTGGACTATGCAGGTCGATCAGTATAAAAGTGAAAGTGATAAATCAGGAATTATCGTACGCTTGAGTAATATCACTAGGTTAAAAAACCCATAACCAATTGATGTATATAACTAATACGTATTTCAATGCATGTAATTGAAATGGTGGGGGCTAAGGGAACAATCTATGTCAGGACGTAAAGCGCGTATAATTGCTGTGGCAAACCAAAAGGGTGGGGTTGGAAAAACAACAACAGCGATAAATTTAGCAACAGCGCTTGCTTCGATTGGCAATAAGATTTTATTGATTGACTTAGACCCTCAAGGTAACGCCTCTACAGGGTTTGGCATTGAACGCAGTCTGCGTAAAATTACGTCATATGATTTGGTGCTTGGTGCTGCCCCTTTGTCTGTGACCATTTCAAAAACACAAATTCCTGGGCTTGATATTGTACCTGCAACAACAGATCTTGCTGGAGCAGATACGGAACTGAATGACTTTCCGCGGCGAAATTTTAGATTAAAAGAGGCGCTTACCAAGTCTCAGTCCCTGTTTGACTATGATTATATGATTATTGACTGTCCACCATCACTTAGTTTGCTTACGGTGAATGCGCTTGTTGCAGCAGATAGTGTATTGGTGCCACTGCAGTGTGAGTTTTTTGCATTGGAAGGTTTGAGCTTGCTTCTCAAAACCATAGAAATTGTTAAAAATGGGTCTAACCCTGAGCTTGAAATAGAAGGTGTTGTACTGACCATGTATGACAGTCGCAATAATCTTTCAGAGCAAGTCTCAGCAGATGTGCGCGCGCATTTGGGAGACGTGGTTTATAGTACGGTCATCCCGCGGAATGTGAGGTTGTCTGAGGCGCCGAGCCACGGCATTCCTGCGCTAATGTATGATCATAAATGCGTTGGGTCTCAAGCATATATCAGGCTAGCGAACGAATTATTAAGGCGCAATAAAATCCATGCATAATTTTATTATAACATTTAATATCAATAGGTTAAAGATATGTCTGTAAAAAGAAAAACAGGGTTGGGTCGAGGGTTATCGGCGCTTTTAAGTGATAACTCACCTGCGATGGCTGAGGATAATGAAACGGTAAGCACAGACCGTCTTTTGATGCCGATAGAGCATATTGAGCGCAACAAAAAACAGCCGCGTCAATACTTTGATGAAGAGTCTATTGTGGAACTTTCATCGTCAATTCGAGAAAAGGGACTATTGCAGCCTATTCTTGTGCGCAAGATAGGGCCTAAGCGCTATGAGATTGTGGCGGGGGAGCGCCGTTGGCGCGCATCGCAGCTTGCCGGTGTGCATGAGGTGCCAGTGGTGGTTAAAGAGCTAAATGATCAAGAAGTGTTGGAAATAGCGATCATTGAAAATATTCAGCGGCAAGATTTAAATCCAGTAGAAGAGGCAAAAGGATATCATCGCTTAATTAATGATTTTGGCCACACCCAAGAGGATGTAGCAAAGGTTGTCGGCAAGAGTCGTAGCCATGTGGCAAATTTGCTGCGATTGCTCACTTTGCCTACTCCAGTGATCAAATATATTGATGAAGGTAAGCTCACTATGGGGCATGCGAGAGCGCTTATAGGTGCAAAAGACCCAATCATGCTTGCTAAAAAAGTAATTTCTTCTGGCTTGAATGTGCGCCAGACAGAATTGCTTGCGAGCAGCATGAAAGTCACTAAAAAGCGCGCTGTAAGACTAGTAACTAGCCGCGGTAAAGACGCAGACACGATAGCCCTTGAGAAAGATCTTATGGCCGCACTGGGTGGAATGAAGGTCTCTATTGATCACCACGATGAAGATGGCTCTATCACCATCGCTTATCGAACATTAGATGATCTCGATGATCTTTGTGGAAAATTAGGGGTTTGCGGTCTTTAAAGATATAGATGTGATTTTGAAGCACTGCTTTAAGTTAGCAAATATAAAGGGCGACCAATGAAAAACATAGTCACCTTTTATACTAATATATCAAATACTTAGTGGTTTAAACGATGTCATCGACCTGATCGAGAGTCATGCCCCCCGGTACAATGATGATTGGCACCTTCAGGGATCCGGCAACCTCACCTGAAAAATAGTCAATCAATGGACCGGGATCTCCAACATTGCTAGCACCAAGTGTGATGCTAAATAAATCATCGCGCTCTTCCATAAACTTCATGAGCTGCTCTTGAGGTTCACCGTCTACAATAACAATTTCAGAAACTACACCAGAATATGTGAAAACACGTTCGGCAATTTCACTCAACAGTTCGCCACCCGCCTCATAGGCTTCATCAAGCATAGTATCAGCAACTGCAATCCAGTGCTGAAACTCGCTCGGGCGGATACAGTGAAATAATATTAACCCGCCACCTTCTATATGACCCGCGCGCCCCGCAGCAAAGCGAGTAGCAATTTTAGATTCTGGTGTATCATCCACCACCACGACCATTTTACGTGGCCTGTCTTTCATTGGTCTTTTTTGGCCTGTTACTTCATCAATCATAAAAAACCCCTAACCCTTTACTTATATCAATATAAAGTGTCAGTGAAAGCGCCTTTGTGCAAGCTATTTGAGTAAAATATTCGTAATTTCTTTAAGCTGTGTGCGAGCTCTGAGCAGGTTAAAACCTTGAGATGCAAGGTGATTTGCTAGAATTCCATCTTTTTTGCCATTTGTCACAATAATAGGGTCTAGCATAGTCACGGCGTCCATAGATTTGAGCAGCTCTTGATAGACACTTGCAATGTCGCGGTCAGCAATAACGCGCGAAAAGTCTTTTTCGAGAGCGTGTAATAAAAGCGTATAGGCATAGGCCTTGCCTTTAATTTGATAAAAGAGATTGTCCGCTCCGGTATCGGGCAGAAAACCACCTGAATTTTCATCAATATAGTTATCGAGCGTTGCTGAAGCAGAACCCAAATCTTGAGCTATGCGATCAAGTGTAGCTAAAAAATTATCAGACCTTTGTTCATAAATGGCTTGTTGATTAAAAAGTCGAGTATTATAGGCGCGCAACTGTTTTATAGCGTCTTTGTAATAGGTCTCACTTGGCGTTGTAGGTAGGAAGGAAGTGTTAAAATCCATAACCCAACGCTCTCCTTCAATGGCCAAATTACTAGCAGCCGACGCTAGGTCAGCGTCGACAGTAGACGATCCTCTGCTACGGCCAAGTTGATCTCTAAGTTCAATAGAAAAACGGGAAAGGGCACTAATAATACCGCTTTGATAGGCTGGGGTATTATCCAGCCACCAAGCGGGCATAAAAAAGGGGTCGTTGGGTGTCCAGCGGTTGGTAATAACCTCTCGCTCCACGAGGCTAGCAGCCATCTCAACAGTTGCGCTGGTTCCTGGCACGTCTTTTATGTCAAGCACCAGTGTGTCATCAATGCGATGCACTAAAGCCATGCCAACAATAATATAAAGTATGAAAATAATGGGTAGAGCAATGGCAATGCGCTTCCAAACGCTAGCAGGGAGGTCAGCTAAAAATCCTATAAAGCGCAACCATGCGTGTTTTATCATCCGCGATAGCCAGACCTTGGCGGCTTGTAGCTTTTCTTTGATCCATTGCCATATTTCATGTGCCATAGTGTCTCTCCACTGTACCTGCCGTATATTTTGTTTATTATTATGTCTATAAGGTGGCGTTTATATGATCAAATTACAAGTATATAGAAAAATACCACAAAAAATGGCCGCAGAGATAGTATTTGCAGCAGCTAATTTTTAAAATAAGATATTATTTTTTTTCGGGTTCTTCACGAATAACAATCTGTTTGACCTCGCCGGATTCGCCAGGAAAGTTGGTAAACATTGCTTCGATCATGAAGGGCAGGACCTTTTGTAGGTCCTTTGAGCGTCCTAGACTTTCTACGCGACCTTCATATATCTTTTCGCCGCCTGCTTTACGTATATCAAGCATAAGATGACGATTGTGCGTTACATCATTATTAAAACCATGTCCCCAAGGTCCATAAAATGGATCGTAAAAACTGTTGTAAAAGAAGGCGTTTCTGCGCCAATGATACCAATTATAATAACCATACCCTGCGCCATACCAAGGATCCAACATGCCAAAAGGCTGATCAAAAAGGTTTCTGCGGTTATTACGTTCGCGCGTTACGGTATACCCAAATTCAACAATCAGATCAGCGTCCTCAATATCGGCTGTGGTATAGCCTAGTATAATCAACTGTTTACTAACTAGGCTGGCATATTCTTTAAATTCAAGACTATCGGGGTCTTGTGAAAGGCTCATGGGTATAATGGCAACAGATTCACCGTTAGGTGCAGTCATGTGATGAAAGCTTGATACATCATTTCGAACAGTCATTGAACAGGCCGATAAAAGTACAAGCGTAGCAAAGGTCATAATATTGCGAAATAATTTCATCAAAGCCACTCCCAAAAACATAATGGTATTTTAACGTCAGCTACTACCCTACGTCAAGCTTGCTGAACATAAGCTGAACACTTTTACGTGTAATTATCAGAATAAGGGTTTGCCTTTATAAATCTATAGATAGCCAACGATCTCTTTCACTTGTTTTAAAATTGGCTGCGCTAACGCATCGGCCCGTGCTGCACCAGATTTTAGGGTGCGATCAATTTCAGCAGGATCATTTAGCAAGCGTGACATTTCGCTCGTAATTGGCGAAAGTTTGTTCACAGCAACCTCAATGAGATCCCGTTTAAAGTCCGCAAACCCTTGACCTTCATAGCGTGCGCAAACATCGTCGCGACTAATATCAGCGAGAGCGGCATAAATACCTACCAAGTTGCGAGCTTCCGCACGGTCACCTAGATCACTGGCTTTTCTGGGTATGGCTTCGGCATCGGTGCGGGCTTTGCGAATTTTCTTGGCTATAGTATCGGCGTCATCTGTTAGATTAATGCGTGACATATCGCTTGGATCAGACTTTGACATTTTATTATTGCCGTCGCGGAGACTCATCACCCTAGCGCCTTCACCCAAAATTATTGGTTCCACCTCTGGAAAAAAATCGACTTTATAATCATTGTTGAATTTGGCAGCAATATCGCGTGTTAGTTCAAGATGTTGTTTTTGATCTTCGCCAACTGGAACGTGGGTCGCTTTATAGGTTAAAATGTCCGCCGCCATCAGGTTTGGGTAGACATAGAGCCCCGTTGAAACATTTTCTCGTTTTTTGCCAGCTTTATCTTTAAACTGGGTCATGCGGTTGAGCCAGCCTAAGCGAGCTATACAGTTGAATATCCAAGCAAGTTCAGCGTGGGCGGATACACGGCTTTGGTTAAAAAGGATCGATTTTACAGGGTCAACACCCGATGCAATATAAGCAGCGGCAGCTTCACGTATCTGATGACGGAGCGCAGCAGGGTCTTGCCAGACCGTGATCGCATGCATATCAACAACGCAGTAAATGCAGTCATAGTTCTCTTGAAGACGAGCCCAATTTGCAAAAGCACCAAGATAATTACCAAGATGCATATTGCCTGAGGGTTGTGCACCAGAGAACACACGATTATTGATGGTCATAGTATTTATCCTAAAGACAAGCTGAATTGATGAGATTTATGGCAGGGGTGGCGCAGTTGGTCAAGCGCTGGCTTATTTGTTTTGTCCTAAGAAAGACTTAAAATCAGCTTTTTTTATTGATCCCAATAGCAAAGAGGCAACACTATAGCTAACCACACCCACTATGATTAGGAAAATAAGGCTTTTAATACGTGCGAAACCATCCAGATTAAAACTCTCTTCCAAAAAGGGAACTAGTAATATTAGTACAACCCCCATAAATAGAGTTGATGTAACGATACGCCATAGACGAGATTTGAGGCGGTCGTCCAATATAAAGTGACCATCACGTCGTAAAAAATAATAGAGCAGGGCTGCATTAACCCACGCCGCAATTGAGGTTGCGAGTGCAAGTCCCACATGCGCGAGCGGTATAATAAGTATCAGGTTTAAGCTAGTATTTAAAATCAGTGAAAATATTGCAATTTTAACAGGAGTCTTGGTATTTTGGCGCGCAAAGAACCCAGGGGTTAAGACCTTTATTACCACATAGGCCGGTAGTCCGCTCGCATAGGCGACAAGTGCCATGGCAGCTGCGGTAGTATCGACGCTGGTAAAAGCGCCGCGCTCAAACAGGGAGCTGATAAGTTCTTGGGGCATAACCATAAGAGCAGCGGCTGCGGGGAGGGTTAAAAAAAGAGCAAATTCCATTGCACGGTTTTGCTGGCTTTGAGCGCCGGCGGTATCTCCAGCTCCGAGTGCCTTTGAAATACTAGGCAAAAGAACGGTACCAATAGCAACGCCAATAATCCCAATAGGGAGTTGATTGAGGCGATCAGCATAAAAAAGATAGCTAATAGAGCCCTCGGGCAGCATTCTTGCAGCTATAAGAAGATCAACAAGCAAGTTAATTTGCATAATACCTGCGCCAACGGCGGCTGGACCTGCTACCTTAACAAGCTGTTTGATGCTTGGTGTGAGCTTGGGTTTTGGGAGTGTGATGGTAATGTTGGCGCGCCAAACCGCTATCAAAAGCCAAAGTAATTGTACAATTCCCGCAATAGACACCGCGATAGCCAGTGTTGTTGCTGAATGAACGGCCCCACCGGGCCAAAACAAAAGACCAGCTATCATGCAAATATTTAAAAACACTGGTGCAAAGGCCGCCGCCGAAAATTTACCCAGGCCATTTAGAACCCCTGCGAGCAGCGTAACAAGAGAAATTAATAACAAATAAGGAAAAGTTATGCGAGCCAACTTAACAACCAGATCAAACTTTTGAGGCTCTGCTTCATCAAAGCCGCCAGTGAGAAGTTCCATCACCCAGGGCATAGATATTTCAAACAAGGCAAGCACCAGCAAGAGAGTTGGCAGAAAAACGCCTAGTGTTTTACTTGCAAAAGAGATGGCTTGCTCTTTGCCGTCTGCGCCCCTACCTAAACGTTTTGCAAATAGCGGGACAAAGCCTGCTGTGAATGCCCCTTCAGCGAATAAGCGTCTAAAAAAATTGGGTAATTTAAAGGCAATAAAAAATGCATCCGCGGCAAGTCCTGCACCGAGAGCGGATGCCATTAAGATATCCCGTGCAAACCCAAGTACCCGACTTATCAGCGTAAGCCCCCCGACATTTATTATTCGCTTGATAAGGCTCATAAAGCCATACTCTCTTCTTCGGTTTGAATGACGCCGCGTGCTGCTGCACTTAGCTTTTCTTCAATGTTTTTTAATCGAATAGAATTAGCAAGCTTGCGTCCTGCGAGATCTTGTACATAAAAAACATCGGTAGCTTGCTCGCCGTAAGTGGCAACATGAGCTGAGAAAATGTTAAGTTTAAGGCGATAGAGAGCGTATGCCAAATCATAGAGAAGGCCAGGCCGGTCTTTCGCATTCACTTCTATCACCGTTGAGCGGTTTGAGGCATTATTATCAATTAAGATTTTTGGCTCGAGCTCAAAGATTTCACTCCGATTACCATATGGTCGTTTTTGCTCTAGGCGTTCTTTTATTTTAACGCTGCCCTTCATCGCCTGAGCAAGGACACGCTCTAGCTTTTCAATTTGTTTTGGTTGGTCAAAGGGTTTGTTATCAAAGCCCTGTAAAGTAAAGTTATCGACAGCGACCCCATCTTTTGTGGTGTGGATTTTGGCACCTAATATAGTTGCACCAGCCACCCCTATTGCCCCAGTCATTCGGGCAAATATCCCTGGTTCATCTAGGGTACACACACTTGCAAGCGTCATGGCCTGAAAGCTGTCTGAGCTAACTATAAGGTTTATGGCCTTATTTTCTTTGTCACAGTTGCGCATTAATCGAGCATTTTGAAGCAGAGTGTCATCTTCTTCTGCAATCCAATATGAATCAATGAATTTTCCAAGATGTTTTTTAATATCAGTCTTGCTCCAATCAGCCTCAAGACGCTTAGCAAGAGTGTTTTGTTTGGCTTTTACGCGCTGAGCTCTGCCGGATTGCGCATGTCCAGCAACTAGGAGCTCTTTGGTAGAGTAATAAAGATCGCGTAGTAGCTGTCCTTTCCAGCCATTCCAAACACCGGGGCCTACGGCTCGAATGTCTACGACCGTCAGTGTGATCAACAACCTAAGCAATTCTGGGCTTTTAACATGGCCAGCAAAATCGCGGATGGTTTTTGGGTCCATTAAGTCGCGTTTAAATGCAACATGGCTCATATCAAGGTGGTGTCGTACAAGCCAAGCAACATTTTCAGTCTCTGCAGGGGTTAAGCCGAGGCGTGGGCAAATTTTTTGTGCCACCTCTGCGCCTAATATCGAGTGATCTCCCCCTCTACCCTTTGCAATGTCATGCAAAAGGACCGCAACATATAATACTCGTCGAGATAAAACTTTTTTAATAACACTGCTGGCAACGGGGTGGTCTTTATCTAACTCGCCGCGCTCTATAGCTGCGAGCAAACCGATAGCATGAATAGTATGCTCATCAACGGTAAAATGATGATACATATCAAACTGCATTTGGGCTACGACACGTCCAAAATCAGGCAAAAAACGACCAAGTACCCCTGCTTCATTTAGCCGCTTAAGACTCATCTCGGGTTTATCAATTGATGTCAGCAAATCCATAAATAGTGCATTGGCTTGTCGGTCTTCGCGCAGGCCATCTATGACGCTCAAATTTCGATTAATAATACGCAGAGCGTCGGGATGGATATCAAAGGCGTTATGGTGTGCGACATGGAATATTTTAAGCACATGAATTGGGTTTTTTAACAAGTCGTCTGGGCCAACAAAATTTAGTCGATCTCCTTCGACCTTAAAACCCTTAAATTTCTTATTTCGTTTAAAGCGCTCCAGAATTGGCTTTGCATGTTGCCGATTTTCAAGAACGGCACAAAAGACGCGCGTTAAGTCCCCCACTTTTTTTGCTACAAGGAAATAGTGCTTCATAAAGCGTTCAACACCCATTTGATCCTTGCGATCAAAATAATGGAGTCGTTCAGCCAACTCGCGCTGTCGATCAAAGGTCAATCTTTCTTCTGCGCGCCCTGCGATATAATGCAACGTACATCGAACGGTCCAAAGAAAATCCTCAGCTTTTCTAAATTGTCTATATTCCTCTACAGTGAGAAAGCCTTTATCAATTAGATCAGCGCCGTCGCGAACATTATAAAGATATTTTGCGATCCACCAGAGAGTTTGCAAATCTCGCATGCCGCCTTTGCCATCTTTAAGATTGGGCTCAACGACATATCGTGTATCCCCCATGCGAATGTGGCGAGCATCGCGCTCCGCAAGTTTTTCGTTAACGAACAATGTGCCTGTCCCTGATATAACTTTGCGGACAAACATTTTACGCGTCAAGATAAAGAGCTTTTCATCACCCCAGATATAGCGACTTTCCAGCAGTGATGTACGAATAGTGATATCATCTTTAGCAAACTTTACACATTCTTCAGGGGATCGTATGGCATGGCCGACTTTCCAACCAAGATCCCAGAGGAAATATAATATATATTCGCTGGCACTTTCGCACCAAGGAGTGTGTTTTTTAGGCACAAGAAATAGTATATCAATATCTGAATAGGGTGCCATTTCCTGACGGCCATAACCGCCCGTTGCTACCAGAGTCATATGCTCGCCCTTGGTAGGATTATTTAATGGATAGACATGGTGCACGGTAAAGTCAAAAATAATTCGGATCAGCTGGTCTGCTAGATAGCAATTAGCGAGAGCGGCTTGACGACCAGAAATACCGTCAATGAGATGGCGCTTCTTGATGACATTAAACCCTTCGTCAAAAGCATTCTTTAAGAGCGTTAATACTTGACCGCGCCATTTGTCTTGAGCAGCATTTTCAACGATAGAATTAACAGCAACAGTGATGTCCTTGCGGCTAATGATATCTCGTCGTTTGTTAACGGATCTCTGTGTGGTGATGAGGGCCATGGTCTATTTTCTATTCTTTATGTTTTATCAGAGTGTCTTTGAGTTCATAGAGAAACTCAAGAGCTTGTCGTGGACTGAGACTATCTATATTAGCTTGTTTGAGCAACAGCTCTACTGCAGAAGGGCCAATTGTAGTTTTAGGTCGTGATATATCATCAGAAATATGCTGAAAAAGTGGAAGGTCTTCAATAAGACCGCTAATTTTATCTCCTTTATCCGTGCTTTCCAAATGGTCTAGGACTTGGCGTGCGCGGTTAATTACTTTTCCTGGTAAGCCAGCAAGTTTGGCAACTTGTATACCATAAGATCTATCAGCCGCCCCCCGCGCAACTTCGTGCAGGAATATAACGTCATGCTCCCACTCTTTCACCTTCATAGTGTGCAAACTAAGGCTATCGAGTGTCTCGCTTAGCACGGTTAGCTCGTGGTAGTGGGTTGCAAACAGCGCGCGGCTTTTATTATTGTCGTGCAAGTTTTCAACAGCAGCCCAAGCAATTGATAGGCCGTCATAGGTTGCCGTGCCTCGACCAATTTCATCAAGAATAACGAGTGATCGTTCGCTCGCTTGATTTAAAATTGCCGCAGTCTCGACCATTTCCACCATAAAAGTTGAGCGACCATGCGCTAAGTCATCTGACGCCCCTACGCGACTAAACAATCTATCGACAACACCGATATGCGCTCTTTCAGCTGGTACATAGCCCCCCATCTGAGCAAGAATGGTGATAAGAGCATTTTGACGTAAGAAAGTAGATTTCCCTGCCATATTGGGTCCAGTTATCAACCACAATCGGTTATCTTGGCCCAAATCACAATCATTAGCTATGAAAGGGCTATCACTCGCTGATTTTAGGGCGCGTTCCACAACAGGATGCCGCCCAGCAACAATGGTAAACTCCAGACTGTCATCAATGATAGGGCGACTATAACGTTGAGTGACAGCAAGCTCGGCAAGGGCTGATGACACATCAAGCACAGCCAGAGCCACGGCAGCCTTGCTAATATTTGTATGTTCTCGCGTGATCAGGCTTACGAGGCCGGTATATAAGTCTTGCTCTAAGGAAAGCGCCCTATCGCCGGCCTGTGATATTTCGCCCGCAAGTTTAGCAAGATCATTAGATGAAAAACGCACAGAATTAGCAAGTGTTTGGCGGTGGATAAAAGTTTCGTTCAGAGGCGATGTCATGAGGGCATCTGCATGCTTGCTATTAATATCAACATGATAGCCAAGAAAATTATTATGTTTGATTTTAAGACTATTGATATTTGTAAGGGCCTTATAATCAGCTTCGAGATTGGCAATGTGACGACGACTTTCATCGCGTAGCATACGAAATTCATCAAGTGCCGCACTATATCCGCTGGCAATAAATCCGCCATCGCGCGCTAACAAGGGCGGCTCTTCAACTAGAGCCATCTGCAATTCATCGATTAGCCCATCGTGTGATCCAAGATCTGTCATTGCATCATTAAGCTCAGTGGCAAGGCCGTCAAAAGCCTCTTGAGTATGAGATAGTCTGCCTTTGAGGTTTCGGCTAACAATAAGACTCTTTAATATTGCTACAAGGTCTCGGGGACCACCGCGCGCCATTATTAACCGTGAGAGGGCGCGCTCAAGATCAAAGCTTTGCTTGAGCTCAGACCTAATGTCTGCGCGTTCAAGGTGGCGATCAAAAAAATATTGAACACTGTCGAGTCGAACGATAATTTCATATGGCTCGACTAACGGCGACGATAGTCGATGTGACAAAAGGCGCGCGCCCGCTCCTGTGACCGTGCGATCAACGATTGACAGCAAACTGCCCTTGCTTTGTCCGGTTTGTGTTCGGTGAATTTCAAGTGAGCGACGTGTCGCGGCGTCAATCATCATGACACCGCCTGAGGATAATCGTTTTGGTGCCATGAGTCTTGGTAAATTGCCTTTTTGTGTATCACTTAGATATTTTACGAGGGCGCCCGCGGCGGCAAGGTCAGCGCGAGTAAAAGTTGCGAAACCGTCTAGCGTTTTCACATTAAACATTTCTTTAAGACAACGCGACCCTTCAGAGCTGTCAAAAGCGGAAGGCGGTAATAGAGCAATCTGCTCTTGCCAGTCAAAGAGCGCTGCAGTGAAAACATCATCTTCAATGAGGGTCTTAGATATTAGTAATTCACCGGGTTGGATGCGGGCCAAGTCCGCATCAAGGCGTTCAGGCCCTGTTGGGGAGATAAAAAAGTCCCCCGTTGAAATGTCGCAAACCGCTATAGAATATGCCCCATCCGCGATGGCAATGGCAGCAAGATAATTGTGAGACCTAGCGTCTAGTAGGTTTTCTTCGGTAATGGTGCCTGCCGTAACAAGGCGGACGACCTCACGACGAACAACGGATTTAGCCCCACGTTTTTTGGCTTCAGCGGGATCTTCAGTTTGTTCACAAACTGCAACTCTAAACTTCTGCCGAATGAGTCGCGCTAAGTAGGATTCGGCTGCATGGACAGGAACGCCGCACATCGGAATATCTTCACCCTGGTGTTTTCCACGTTTGGTGAGTGTAATGTCTAGTGCTGCTGAGGCTTTAACGGCGTCATCAAAAAACAACTCGTAGAAATCGCCCATGCGATAAAAGAGCAAGCTATCTGGATGCGAGGCTTTGATGTCAAGGTATTGAGTCATCATTGGTGTGCTTTCGGGATGTATAATTCCGACGCCAATTGATTTTTCAAATAATGTATTCTCAATAGTTTTAGACATATTTTTCCTGCAAGGTAGTTTTTCGTGTTTTTTGTATATATTTGATGTTACTAGATTAATATTCATAAATGAGCACATTAAGCTTTTAGCTTACTCAGAAGCTAACGGCTAGAATTGTCTGTGTCCAGATACACAATATTATAATGGTAAGGTTAGGCAAACAACATGTCTTCAAATAATTCAAAATTTACAGATCAAGAAGCATTAAAGTTTCATTCTTCAGGCCGCCCAGGAAAGTTGGAAATTATTGCCACGAAACCAATGGCAACCCAGCGCGATTTGTCTCTGGCTTATAGTCCAGGCGTAGCGGCACCAGTTAGAGCAATCGCTGAAGACCCATCGAAAGCTTATGATTATACAGCCAAAGGAAACCTTGTTGCCGTTATTTCAAATGGAACCGCTATTTTGGGAATGGGTAATCTTGGTGCGCAAGCCTCCAAGCCCGTTATGGAGGGTAAGGCCGTTCTCTTTAAGCGTTTTGCGGATGTAGATTCTATCGACCTTGAAGTGGATACAGAAGATGTTGAAGAATTTATCAATAGTGTAAAGTTTCTTGGACCAAGTTTTGGCGGCATTAATCTAGAAGACATTGCTGCACCCGAGTGTTTTATTATTGAGCAGCGCTTGCGTGAGATCATGGACATCCCGGTTTTTCATGATGATCAGCATGGAACAGCCATTATTTCAGCGGCAGGTCTTATCAATGCCCTTGATCTGACTGGGCGTGACATTAAGACAACCAAAATGGTTGCAGTTGGTGCGGGTGCGGCCTGCATAGCCTGTATTGAACTTATTAAATCACTAGGCATGCCAAATAAAAATGTAACAGTTGTTGATCGTGAGGGTGTTATTTATAAAGGACGCACCACGGGACAAATGAATCAGTGGAAGTCGGCCCATGCGATTGACACTGATGCTCGCACTTTAGCTGATGCTATAAAGGGCGCGGATGTTCTGTTGGGTTTATCGGCTGCGGGCGCTGTCTCTCAGGATATGGTAAAATCTATGGCAAAAAAACCGATTATTTTTGCAATGGCAAACCCAGACCCTGAAATTACTCCTGAAGAAGTGTTTGCTGTGCGACCTGATGCAATTGTTGCCACGGGGCGCTCTGATTATCCAAACCAAGTAAATAATGTTCTTGGCTTTCCTTATATCTTTCGTGGAGCCCTTGATGTTCGCGCGCGAACAATTAATGAAGAAATGAAGATGGCAGCAGCCATAGCAATCGCTGAACTTGCACGACAAGATGTACCTGAAGAAGTGGCTGCGGCATACGGTGGTGAGCGTTTGAAATATGGACCGGATTATATTATTCCAGCGCCCTTTGATCCACGATTGATTGAGTTTGTTCCGCCAAAAGTAGCGCAGGCCGCAATGGATACTGGCGTTGCCCGAAAAAACATTGATGATATGGAAATTTATCGTCAAACGTTGCGCGCGCGTCTAGACCCAACAGCGGGTACTTTGTCAGCAATGTTCGAAGATTTGAAGAAGAAAAAACCACGTGTGGTTTTTGCCGAAGCTGAAGAGGAAACAGTTCTGCGGGCTGCTATCAGTTATCTTTCTAGTGGTTATGGTGATCCAATCCTTGTTGGATATGAGGCGCCGATTAGGGAAAAGCTAATTGAATTAGGCGCAGAGCCAGATGATTTTACTATTATCAATGCGGCAAGTAGTAAGCGGCTGGATGAGTATGTTGATTATACATATCAACGCCTCAATCGACGAGGTTTCCTACATAGGGATGTTGTACGTTATGTGCACAGAGACCGTAATGTCTTCTCCGCTTGTATGGTAGCCCTTGGCGATGCTGATGCGATGGTAACGGGTGTGACGCAGCAATATTGGCGCGTCTTTAAAAACATCCGTCATGTAGTTGACCCCCTACCAAGCCATATAGCATTTGGAATTAGCATCATGGTGACGCGTGGCAAAACAGTTTTTATTGCTGACACCACCGTCAACGAACGACCATCGCCAGAAACCCTTGCGGACATTGCTGTACAATCTGCTCGTTTTGCGCGCCGAATGGGGCACGAACCGCGCGTTGCTTTTTTGAGTTTCTCTAATTTTGGCAACCCAAAGTCTGATAAAACGGAGCATTGTCGAAGGGCAGTAGAAATTCTTGATGAACGTGGCGTTGACTTTGAATATGATGGTGAAATGCAGGCTGATGTTGCGCTAAACGAAAGTTTACGCAAGCTCTATCCTTTCATACGCTTATCAGGCTCGGCGAATATTTTGATAATGCCCGCCCTACACTCGGCCAACATTGCTTATAAGCTATTAGCTGAACTTGGTGGTGGTAAGGTGATTGGCCCCCTTTTGCTGGGCATGGAGCATTCGGTGCAGATTGCCCGCATGACATCGACAGCATCTGATCTTGTTAATATGGCAGGGTTGGCCGCATCAACGGCGATTGATATTCGAAGGCAAAAAGAGCAAAAATAAAAATATTGCCAAAGGAGTCAAAGGTCAGGCGGTGTTTTGCCACGACTTTATTTTGCGATATAGCGTTGAGGGGTTGACCATTAAGGCTTTGGCGGCCCGGCCAACGCTACCTCCTGATTTAGATATGGCTTGTTCAATTATGCGTTGTTCGGCAATATGGAGCGGGGTTATACCCTGTACCGATGACGACAAAGTATCATCATTTGCTAAAGCATTACTGACTTCACTCAGCGACGAACCCGATAGATCTGCTTTTGTTACAAAAGACGGCAACATATGCGTATGTAATATCTCCCCGTCATTCATCACAATAGCGGACTGAATAATATTGCTAAGTTCACGGACATTCCCAGGCCAGCTGTAGGCTAGAAGTGCGGCTTCAGATTGCTGTGACAGGCTCTTAAAAGACTTGCCTTCTTCTGCTGCATATTGTTGCAACAAAGCGGAGGCTATTTGAAGTATATCATTACCTCTTTTTTTGAGGGGAGGCATGTGAATAGGAATAACATGCAACCGGTAATAAAGGTCTTCTCTAAAGCGTCCTTCTTGTGTTTCTTTCCATGGGTTGCGATTGGTGGCACATATAAAGCGAACATTAACAGCACGACTGATGCTGTCGCCAACAGGTGTAATTTGACCACTTTGGATAAACCGTAGGAGTTTAACTTGCAAGTCAAGCGGCATTTCACAAATTTCATCCAAAAAAAGCGTGCCCCCATCTGCTTTACTTGCTGCACCCTCGCGGTCTTCGGTCGCGCCCGTAAAGGAACCCCGTTTATGACCAAAAACCTCACTTTCAATCAAATTTGTAGGAATTGCAGCACAGTTAAGCTCAATAAATGGTTGTTTGTTTCGTCCACTCAATTGATGAATAGAATTTGCGCACAGCTCTTTACCGGTTCCGGATTCACCTTCAATGAAGACGCTGGCATTTGAAGGAGCCGCTCCTTCAATCATGCGGTAAACAGCCTGCATAGCAGGGCTTTCTCCAATAAACTTGCCAAAGCTTCGGTGCTGCATACCGCTTGTGAATCGTTCGACGATTGCGTTAAGCCGCCGTAGCTCAAACGCATTTTTGACAGTGATGATCAAACGATTTGCATTAAACGGTTTGAGAATAAAATCTACAGCGCCTTCCCGCATAGCATTCACCGCAACAGAAACCGATCCATGGGCCGTGATGACAATAACCTTTGACGAGATATTTTGTTCTTGAATATAGCGAAGGATATCTAACCCATCCATATCTGGAAGAACTAAGTCTAATAGAACAACCGCAGGGGGGGTGTTTTTAATAAATTTTAGTGCGTCAGTACCTGTCTCAACTATATGAACATCGCGCTCAATCGATTTCAGATAAGTTTTATAAGTTAAGCCAAGTGTTGGGCTATCTTCGACGATTAATATAGGAGCAGCATGTAATGACACGTTATATCCCAACCTAAGCAGTAATATTGTGTATTTGGAATATGGTGCACTAATTAATGGATATCCACAAGAGATTGTTGCAAATTGCAACATGCTCATATAACCCACTATTAACTTGTTTGATGATCTTTATTATAATAGAATCTCATGCTTATCCCTTCTTATGGTAGAATATATAGATCACTAAAATGTTTTGGATGAAATTTGATAGGGGAATTTCGGATGACAACTGAAGACAAAGCTTCAAGTAAGGCCCCTCTTGCAAGAGAGGCCAAGGATCACGATGATCGTCGTGATGCACAAAGACGCTCTGTTTTATGGCCAGCTATTCTGCATATTGGTGATCATCATTTTAATTGCCAAATTCGAAATTTCTCTTTGAGCGGCCTCAAACTGAAGTTTAATCTTCCGCTTAAGGAAGGCACAGCTATTAAAGTTGAAATTCCAAAGCATGGCATTGTTTTGAGAGCTGAAATTTCTTGGCAATCTGATGATTTGTTGGGTCTTCGCTTCTTAGAACGTCCGGAAATTATTAAAGATACATTTGGCGAACATGCTGCTGTCATGGGCATTGGAGTTAAGGAGCTTTTCGAAGCCCTTAAAAACACCCCGGGCGCATAGCTTTCATGACAAATAGATTAAAAACGGAAATTTGGATTCAGGCACAGATTAGGCGATGTTTTATTGAAAACACACCAGCCTTTGTTGTTTCGCGAGGGGACGTCGAGCGTGGTGGTGTCTTGTTGAAAGTGAATCATTTTGAACATGGCTGTGAAGTTTTGCAACCAACAACTGACATGAATGGTGGGCGTGTATGGATGCGATTAACCGGTGATGTTATGGTGAATGAACATGACGCTGATGATATTATCAGCAAGCGCCACCAATATGATATGGATCTTTGGGTGGTTGAAATTGAGGATTCGAACGGTCACTTTAATATTGAACATTTTTTAGATGAACCTGTTGATTAAAGACAGCCCTAAGAAATAATCCGACTTGCCATCTTGCCAAATTATCCGACAGTAGCTATCACTCTGCTATAGCACTCCGCGTTTCATGAAAGCCTGATAGGAATTCCTGTGATTGACTTCTTCCCCCTTTTGAGGCCGTTAATTTTTCTTCTGGACCCGGAAGAAGCGCATAGCTTGACGATTAAAGGCCTGAAAGCTGGACTCTCCCCCACCTTTTTCGTTGGGGATGATGATCCAATCCTGAGGACATCCGTATTTGGTCTGTCATTTGGAAATCCTGTAGGTCTGGCAGCAGGCTTTGATAAAAATGCTGATGTAATCGATGCAATGTTAAGACAAGGTTTTGGTTTCGTTGAGGCGGGTACGGTGACACCCTTGCCACAAGGTGGAAATGAAAAGCCACGCCTGTTTCGTCTCAAGCAAGACCGCGCTGTGATAAATCGTTTTGGATTCAATAACGACGGTCTTGAGGCATTTGCAACAAAGCTTGCCACACGTAGAAAGATGCCTGGAATTGTAGGTGCTAACGTTGGGGCCAACAAAGATTCTGCTGACCGTGTAGCAGACTATGTGACGTGTATAAGGCGCCTGAACGGCCTTTCGGAGTATTTTACGGTAAATATATCGTCGCCCAATACTCCAGGTCTTCGGGCATTACAATCACGTGATGCTCTCGAAGACCTTCTGAACAAAGTGATTGATGCTAGAAATGAAGGGCCAGCGACACCAGTATTATTAAAAATTGCTCCTGACCTGAATGACGAAGAGAGAAGTGCTATTGCGGATGTGGCTCTAGGAAGTGGTATTGATGGCCTGATTATTAGTAATACGACTATTGAACGCCCTGATAGTCTTAAAAGCGAGGCCAGAGCAGAGTTTGGTGGTTTATCTGGGGCACCATTGATGGCCGCGTCAACAAAGATTTTGTCAGATATTTATAAACTTACAAACGGAAAAATACCGTTAATTGGTGTTGGAGGAATAGCCAGCGGCCGGGATGCCTATGCTAAAATTAGAGCGGGAGCGTCATTGGTGCAGCTTTATTCGATGCTCGTGTATGGCGGCACTGGCTTGGTAAGGAAAATAAAGCGTGAGTTCGCGCAATCAATTAAAGCGGATGGATTTTCATCGGTGGAACAGGCTGTGGGGGCAGATCATAAATAAACAGGTCTGATTTTTAAGCGAAAAGAGGCTCTATTGAGATTGTTGATGGCTCATGGCTTGAGGCAAGATTACTAAAGGCGAGATTGGCTCGCTGAATAGTGGCGTGTACAATAGGTTCAACAGTCTTATCTTCACCCTTTTTGGCGGATGCATCAATTGCAACTTGTTCTTCTTCGTCTCTTTTAATGGCTCTAATTTCAGCCTGTGCGTCTCTAATTTTGGCTTCAGCCGCACTAGCAACAGACTTGTCTTGACCGGAAGGTTGAGCCGGAGCTAGTGCTGCTTTTTTGACTTGCTCCATTTTAATAATTGTTGCCTCAGGATCCCCGGGTTCACTGCGGGTATCAATTTTTACTTCACCAGAGACAGCATAACGCTGGGCATCGGGGCCAGTGACATAAGAAAATCTGGGGCTACCAGTAATGCCAGACGCTGCAGCAACATGAGCGCGCTCGTGTGCTCTCACCTCTCGGTCCAGCGCAGAGAGTTGTTGAACAATTTTAAGTTCTTGGCCACTTAATTGTAGTAATGTACGTTGGGCTAATGGTTCTGATGGTGGTGGGTGCCTAAGGGAGACTTCTTTTTCTGGTTCTTGTGGTGAGGGTTGATCTACAAGCCCAATGGGTTTGGGTGCTGGAATAGATTCCGCATCATTTTCCTGTGAAGCAATTACATGGGCAGCAAAGGCACTGGCACCGCCGGCTTGTCTGGGAAGTTTTTCAAGGTGAATAGTTTTGGGCGCATGTGGTTTATACGTGCTATGCACTATGGTCGGCAAGCCTTCGGTTTCTCGCGCAGGGGCTTTTAGTGGAGCTTTAACTGGGGGCACTGCTGGTTTTGTTGGCTCGGGAACAGTGATTGTACCACCAGAAATTGGTACCAGTCCAGGAGGTGGAGGTCCAGTTGATCTAAATGTCTCATCCAGCAGCATATCATTCACCTCACATGCATTACTTACAGATAGTGTAGCATACAAAGCATAAGATGTCGCTATCGACGTTATTTGAGCATTGTAATTTGTTCTGACAGTAAGGTAAAGCTTGATTGATAGCTAAACGCAGGGGTCTAATTCAAATGACAAAAGCCGAGGAAAATCAAGCTTTAAGCCGTCCAAACCATCGAATCTGGGCAATTGCGGGGCCAGCTATGCTTGCAAACTCGTCAGCGCCACTGGTTGGGTTGGTTGACACTTGGGCGGTAGGCCATTTGCCAAGTGATGTGCACTTGGCTGCGGTTGGTTTGGCAGGGGCTGTCTTTACCTATATTTTTTGGATGTTCGGCTTTCTACGAATGGGAACAACAGGTCTTGTGGCGCAGGCGCATGGAGCAGGAGATCACCATAGAGTTCTCAGTGAACTCGTGCGGGCTATGATTGTGGGAGGGCTGATTGCCACCCTCATTCTTCTTGTACATGCGTGGATAAGGGATATAGCCTTCACATTGATGGAAACACCAGCGGCAGTGTTGCCATATGCTGAAAACTATTTTGATATACGGATATGGTCTGCACCAGCCACTTTATTTTCATACAGCATCAATGGGTTTCTTATAGGCACGGCGCGAGCAAAGTCTGCATTACTGCTTCAGCTTGTGCTCAACATCACTAATGGAGTACTCAACCTTGTATTTGTCATCGGATTAGGCATGGGTGTAGCAGGCGTAGCACTTGGAACTGTGATTGCTGAATGGTTAACGGCTTTGCTAGGTTTAATTTTAGTTGCGCGTTTTTTTGGCTTAAAAAGTTATATCAGTGCTTTTTTTGATAAACGCGTGTGGCACGCAGAAAAGTTCAAACGACTATTCTCTCTAAATAGCTTTATCTTTATGCGAACCCTGCTTTTGCTTACTGCCTTGTTGCTGGTAACGCGTACAGCGGCAGGTTTTGGGCAGGCGGCACTTGCGGCCTCACATATTGTGACCCAGTTTTTGTTGTTGATATCACTAGGCCTCGACGGCTTTGCATACGCGGCTGAAGCCTTGGCTGGAGCTGCGTATGGTGCACGCAACCGCAAGCATTTTCGTCAATGGGTGAAGCTTAGCTTCATGTGGGCGATAGGTACCGCCGTTGCTTACAGTATTCTTTTTGCTTTAGGGGGCAATATTATTTCCGCCACACTCACAAACCTTAGGTCAGTCCAGGTTATCATTGATAGCCTGTTGCCAATAATTATTCTGATGCCCCTCATTGCTGTCTGGAGTTTTCAATTTGATGGTATCTATATTGGGGCTACTGCGGCTTCTGCTATGTTTGGGACCATGGCAGTGGCTTTTACTATATATATTCCTACCCTTGACTTTTTGAGTGCACGCTATGGTCTTTTGGGTGTATGGTATGCCGTTCTTATCTTCATGGCCGTGCGTGGGGTGACACAAGCGTTTTGGTATTCAAGGATTGAAAATAAGTTGTCTTAGATTACTTTCAATATATCTTCGGGCGGGCGACCGACCGCTGCTTTATCTCCGTTAATTACAATTGGTCTCTCAATGAGCTTGGGTGTTTTCACCATGGCAGCTATGAGGCTATCCTTGTCCTCAACGCTAGAAAGACCAAGCTCTTTATATTCTGGCTCATTGGTGCGCATAAGCTCTCTTGGTGATCTGTGGAGCATGTGAAGCACTGATGCAATTTCTTCCGCGTTTGGAACGTCCTCAAGATAATGACGCACAATAGGGACCACGCCATTAGCCTGAAGAAGCTCTAGCGTTTGCCGTGATTTACTACAACGTGGGTTGTGCCAGATGATAACAGACATGTTCTTCTCCGATCTTTATTATGGCCAAAAGTTTAATTGGCGGCATGATATATTAATAGAACCAGCACTCAAGTGCTATTATGTTTAAATTCTCTATTGACCCACGTGCGACGAGGCGTCAATCTCAGCGCCCGTAAACACCCACACCAAAAGGATAGAGTGATGAAAACGAAAACCGGCACTGATCGTGAGATTACCAAAAAATGGGCACGTCAAACCCAAATGGTGCGCGCTGGTACAATGCGGTCTAACTTTGGGGAATTGTCTGAAGCGCTTTTCTTAACATCTGGTTTTGCTTATGAGTGTGCCGAAGATGGTGAGGGTCGATTTGACGGCACGCGCGAAGGTTATACCTATACTCGGCAATCAAACCCAACGGTTTCCATGCTTGAAGAACGCTTAGCTCTTTTAGAGGGTGCTGACCGTGGTCGCGCCACAGCAACTGGCATGGCAGCTATGTCATCAGCGATATTGTGTCAAGTGAGAGCGGGCGACCATGTTTTGGCGTCGCAGGCGCTGTTTGGCTCGAACCGGTGGCTTATGGATGAACTGTTGCCGCGCTACGGCGTTGAAACAACGGTTGTTAACGGTGCGGATCTAAATGCGTGGAAGGCCGAGGTCAGGCCGAATACAAAAGTATTTTTTACTGAAACGCCGGCCAATCCAACGCTTGAGGTTGTGGATATTAAAGCTGTGGCTGATATTGCGCATACAGCAGGAGCACTATTGGTTGTTGATAATGTTTTTGCCACTCCTGTACTGCAGCGACCAATGGATCTTGGTGCCGATGTTGTATGTTATTCCACAACCAAGCATATCGACGGACAAGGCCGTTGTATGGGGGGCATTGTGCTTAGTAAGGTCGATTTTGATGATGAGCACTATTTCCCTTATTATCGCCACCTCGGTATTGCAATGTCACCTTTTAATGCTTGGGTGACTCTAAAAGGCGTCGAGACTTTGGGTATTCGGGTGCATGCTATGTGTGATAATGCTGAAAAACTAGCACATGCTATTGCT
>FLOH01000682.1_pt1 | contig 65090 bp, 122 predicted proteins | sample 756751 | NCBI WGS metagenome assembly FLOH01 (sample SAMEA4026879, study PRJEB14308) | marine metagenome | biome: coastal water; material: water | depth 74 m
AAGAATATTCCCATGCCATTCTTTCTTATCTTATTCCCATCTGCATGGAAAACTTCATTTGATAAAAATGAACCTTTATGTCTCTTGTTTGGGTGAATTTTTGATAAATACTCAGTGGAAGCATTTAAAGATGATAGAACCACTCTTGTCTCTTCTGAAGAGAATTTCTTTTTGAAGTCGTTGTATATTTCATACATCTGATCCAAAGTGATTTCATTCCCATTGTAAGGCAATAAATGATTAAACCACTCTTCGGTTAATTTGCGATCATAAAAATTTGTCCTTAAAGTATCCTCTGCACTATATTGATCACCGTTTTGATGAAAATAACAATGAAATTCAGGTGTGCCACCCCAAGTTCCCCAACGATTTAAACGACCCATCCTTTGCATGGTGTCCTGCGGAGATAATACACTCTCATAGACACGGTAAAATGATACGTCAAAAGAAGCTTGGGTTAGATTAGAAGATATAATCGATTTTTTGTTGTAATTTAATTCCGCTCCCTTTCCATATAAATCGTAAATCTCTTTTACAATATCATTTCGATCTTTTAACTCAAATTGAGCATGAACTAAATTTAATTGAGTATTCTCTCTTTTATACCTCTGACAATTACTTACAGCATTGAAATATACAATAGAAGAACTCTCTGACTTAATATTTGGAATATCACCATCTATCACACGTAATTTGAATTTCTTATTATGTGCAGCCTTATAATGAATATAATGATCTGGAAAAAATGTAACTTGCTTCTCATTAGGGAAATTAGATAATATTTTTGTATCCATTCCCATAGGTGTAGCCGATAATAATGCCGTCCTTGATTGTGTCATTAAATGACGCTGACGCATAAGAGATATGAAACAAGCATATAAAGCATTTCCGCCCTGACAAAATTCATGGTATTCATCAAATATAACATCACATTGATAAATCATATATAAACGATCCATCGTGCTATTGTCCAATGATGGTTGAGAGAAATTGTCAATGTTTGTTATGATAATGTCAGAATCAAACCCTACAGAGTTATGAGTGCTTTCTATAACTGAACCTCCCAAATATAACTCAACCGAACAATCAATACCCAATGAAGCTATATCGTTTTTGATTGAATTGTAATATAAAGAAGTCGCCACAGCATTCCTCGGTGCAACCCATATCAATTTTCTACCTTTTCCTTGCAACCACCATAATAATCCAACAACCGTCTTTCCAAATCCAGCAGGAGCATTAAATATTGCAGTACCTTCTTCCCCAGCCTTTGCAATAGCTAACTGATTGTTAAAACGTTCTCCTTTGTATTTGTTTTCTCCCAATGAGATATCGCCACATGATATAATGTCTTCTACCATCTTTAAAGGGCTTTCTCCATTAATTTCTGGATAACCCACAGATGATATAAATCGATCAGCAGATATAACATAAGCCCTTGTAAAAGATTTCTGTTTCCCAATAGCCTTATTTGTTTTATCATCCTTCTCCCAATAACAAGGAGATTTAACTGATGAACAATATTCAACATCTTCTAAATCCCTAAGATATTCTCCCAAACCTACGTTGATAACAAAATCACGCATAGAAAGAATGTCTTTGTCAGTGATCTTGTTTTTCTTGTTGTTTAATACTTCAACATCTGTATAAGATGACATTTTATTGTTGATGCCATGATGCCAATAAACACCGTCTAATACAATTTCATCCAATGTGGTGTGATTGGATAAAAATGCCCAACCAATCTCATGATGAAAATGAACACCCTTTTTGCTCTCGTTAATCTTTAATGACTTCTGAAAAGCTTTTACAACTTTCCCAATATCATGAAGCAAAGAAGCTTTTCTTATCCGTTCCCTTATCCTCTCTTTCCCATTTGGATCGCTTTCGTTCCATTCTAATATATCAAATAAGGATACAGCTAAATTACTCACTCTTTGACTGTGTTCCACTAAACTCTCTCCTGTGCTTTTTGCTAACTCCATAAACCTTTAACGTAAGAAAAAATGTTTTGTTGCATTGGCATAAACTTTATCTGTTTTTTGCGTTGAAATCACCCCGTGATTTTAAGGCGAAAACAAACAAAATAAAACACTCACCTTTTGGGGTAAATGTTGACAAATAATTGGTGAATGTTGATGAATTTAATAGGGGTTGTTTTTTACTTGATTTATATAGGAGAATTTAACACCTCTCAAAGTAACCTTAACCCCTCTGAATTGATGGTTTTTCCGACATTTAGAGAGGTTTTTTGATGTGGTTAATGGAAAATTGGTTCTGATAATCAGTTGGTTAGGTGTCAGTTTGGACGTTTTTGGGGGATAAATTGTTTGAGACCGTTCTTCCCACATTCTACCACTTCTTCCCACATAGGTTTTTCAACTGAGAAATGCAAATTTAATTTTTTGCATTATTGGAATCCTAAGATGTAAGTGATTGATTAGTAGGGGTTTCTATTAGTGTGAGGGGGGTGTTTGAGTTTATAAATTTATAAGATGTTGATAACTTGTCCATGATATGGACGATAACGAATTATTTTTAAGCTCAAAAATAATGGCGTTATTTCAAGGGAGAGTTGGTGAAAGTTGGTGAAAGATTATCAAGGTGTTTATAATCTTGATATCAGTGGGGAGAGATGGTGAAAGTTTGGGAGAGTAAATATTACTTCAATATCACTTCAATTATTTCCTTAAAGTAAATCAGGGAGAGGGCGAAAATTGTAGCTTGATATATTGCAACAAAAACTGAGAGGAGAGGGTGAAGTTTCTCGTATGTGAATAAGTTGAGGTATCCATAAATGAGGATGCCAACAATTGGAAAGAATGTAAAAATCTTTAAAGTATTCATCAGTGGGCGAAGTACATGTAAAGTACAATCGCAACAAGAGAAGCTACATTTGAGATAATGGTAGTAGTGTATACCCAAGAAGGAAAGTATCCTTTAGAGAAGTCTGAGCTTAATAGAGCTATGATCAAAGAGATCACAGGTAAACAAACCAGAGCGAAGTATATGTTGCGAATTTTATTTTGCATTGTATTGTAAGTCTTGTATGGTTAAACGTAAGAAATCATAAAAGGTTGCCTTTAATTCAAATTATTTTCCTTTTTATTTTAATGATGTTGAGTTTCTAATTTTTAGAAACAATAATGAACATAAAAATCTTTCTAAGATTCGTTGCGGGACAACCCGCAGAAAGATGTAAGTTATTTTTAGCTTAAAACAAGTTGTGCTGTGGCGCTGCGTGGAGCGAGAGAGTTTTGGAAAGTTTGGGGCAGGAGTGGATTAATCCTACCCAGCTTATTTCAGACTGAGGATATGTGTAATAACGGATAAAGATTTGAAAAAGCAAAAATCATTTCATCTTTTTTATGGAGTCAAGAATGACATTGAGATTTCTTTTGACTTTTCCCAAGTACTTTTGTTTCATGGCTTGTCTTCTTTTAGAGGTTTCTTTGGAACAGATATGAGATAGATAATCTTCTGTTTTCATTTGCACTCTAACTTCATGGGAATAGTCGGTATTGATAACAATAACTTTTCCTACCTCCATTACAACAAAGTAAGGAGTTGCTTCAATGTACCATTCGAAAGTTTCGGGATCGTAGTACATATCAGAATCGGGACGAGTGATGAGGTGTTGTACAATTTGTACAGCTTTCTCTTCATTCGGACTCATCTCTTTAGGTAGGGTGGGTTCGGGATGTAAGAACCATTTTTTCATATTTGCAAATATAGGCATTTTTTAAATAGTAAGTGATTCCATGATTACAGCTATTGGATCAGATCGGTGTTTGCTCCCAATTTGAAACTCATCCATGATTTGATTTAAAGTCCCTTCATTGAGTGTTTCCAAGAAAGTTTGAATATCTTCTTGGAATAACAATCCCTGCTGCAAGAACCATTTCCGAGTTGCTCTTTGTCTTTTTTGCACCAGCAGCAACCGTTCTTCAGCCTTATTGTAATCTGAGAAGAACTCGCCTGATATGAGTTGGCACTCTTCCACCAGCTGTGTGGCTTTATCACTGATCAATGGGAGCGCTGTATTAAGATTTGAGCGCAGATCGTTGATCAGTTCAAGGTCGGTGTTTTCCTTGACTTCGAAGTTATAGCTGACCATGAAGTCAAGGATGGTGAGTTTTATCTTTTGGTCTCCTTTGAGGAGTGTTAGAGTAAAGTTCTCATCATGAGACGCTCCTTCTTCCAGTACGACTTTGCAATCGAGGTGTTGAGAGAAGAGTTGGATAACGGTGGCTTCAATTTCATGTAGCGTTTCGTCATCTTTCTTTTTAGCTAAAAGATACTTATCGATATCTGCTTGCAGCTGTTTGACAATAGCTGAGGAGTCTTTGAATATGGTTGGTGTCATTTTATTATAATATGCACAGGCATGTCATCAATATAGATGGTTGTATCCTGATCGGTTATCACTACATCTCCCACTGGGATTATTTCATCTTCCACCTCTTCAGGGATGAACCTGTGTTCTCTTTCATATTTAGCATAAAGGAGAAGGGGTATTAATCCAAGGAATAGTATTATTTTTACAGCCTGCTTCATTTTTCTCCTTCTTCCCATTCTTTTTTCACGGAATCAACAAACTCATAGAAGTGAGCAGCGTATCCCAGCGGGAATCCGAATCTTCGAAGCGGATGATCCATGTTCATGATGATATCTATAGCGCTTTTAGGAAGAACGTTTTTCTTCTGCTCTTCATTTAAACCGATCTTGCTAAGGTACTTTGCAAAATCTATATGAAGATCATCAATATCTTCATTGGTGAGTTTCATCCCATCTTCCTCCTCGTGTTTTCTAATAAAGAACCTGAAGGAGTCTTGAGGAGCAAGGAATTCTTTGTAGCTGTCATCTGTCATTGTGCTGCTGTGTTAAGGATTGATTTGACTATCATGGTTACTACTATTCCAGTTGCTACGTAAACAACAACGTTTACTACACCTGAACCAAGGGCTTGAAAACTATCACCGACTTTATCAATAAATCGATTTCCGTAGAATTTTCGTTTCTCTCGTTCGTTGGCTTTTTTCATCTGCCTGAAATCTCTGGGAGTTGTATTGACTGGGATGCCGTGGTTATCGTATACCACCTCATCTAACGTGGTAGCCTCAGGATATGTTGCATTTGGGTCGTATCTTCCCTGCTGAGCTTGAGCGGCAAGACAGAATAGACAGGTGAATATGATCAATAGGTATTTCATTTGAATAAGTTTTTACGTTTGTCACCAAACAAAGTTTGTCTATTGAATACTTGGGCATAATCCTTATTGACCACCGACAGTGTTATCGTAGGTAAACTTTTTGAAGGGTTGATGTCATCTGAGTTTCTATAATGGACTTGATGCAGCATGCCATTGTCTACAAGAAAAACAGTCCCTTCACTGAAGGATTCTGCCACATAGAGACCATCTTCTTTTAGTATGTCTTTAAAATCCATCTCTTAGAGTTTTATGAGGTTATTAAAATCTTCTTTCAGGAGTCTTTGACCTTTATTAAAAGCGCCATCAACAATCTTTCTGAGGTTGTTGGCAGATGCTCCGTCATTTAGGTTTACTTCAGAACCATTTACATCATCGACATAGTAGATTCCTTTACCTTCTGATTCAAAACCTGCTTTGCCCATGATTTCTTCATAAACAGGATTTTCGAATTTCACTGGGAATTTAGCCAGTCGAGCCAGTGCTATAAGATCAGCTAAGTTTAAATGTAGTTCGTCATTGTCTTCATTTCGAAGAATAACCAAAAACTCTTGTCTTGCATTGGGTTCAGTCATGATATGGTTTCCCATAGCGTTATCTAAATGATCACCAATGACAGAGGCTTTGATTCCTTGGTTAATAGGGTCATGCATGTCGTGGCGGCAATCCACAGTGAAAAGCTTCAGCTTTCTGAGTATTTCTTGCTCTCTATTCATGATATCAATAACGGATTAAATTTAAAAAAAACAAAAAAAGTTTGTTTCATAAAAAACGGGAAGCCATTTGACTCCCCATTTCCAAAACTAAAAACAAAGACGCTGTGAGAGGGAAGCGTCTACCTTCAAATACTTAAACGTAAAGATCATAAATTTGTTGCGTTTATATACAAAAAAAGGAAGGACTTTTACATCCTTCCTTATCCCTTAAAAACAAAATATGGGTTACTTTGTTCTTATGTCTTTAAACGGTAGTTTTAGGAATTTGTTGCGTTATCTGAAGAATTTCTTTCATCGATCATCTTTTGAATAAAAGCAGCCAATTCGAATTTATCTTTAGAGATGGCTTCTTCTTTTGCTAATTTCATTTCTTCGAGAGACTTTGTAGTTAAAAGCAAAGCAAGAGAAGCATCTTCTTCATCGAGATTGGTTTTTACCATCATTTCCTTGACTTCTTTTTGAAATTCAGGATTGATTGTGTTTTTATCACTTCCAAAGAGAGATGAGAAATTTTTAATTTCATCTTCAAGTTCTTCAGGTGTTCCTTGGATGATTTTAATGGAACTTAAAGGGTTGTTTGCCATCCCCAGACCTCCCATAAGAGATTCCAATATTCCTCCTGAACCTTTTTGTTTCTGGGAAAGGATTTTATTTTCTTTGATCATCTGCTTGAGCATGTCATTTCTTTGGGTGTTAAGAATTGACTGATCAGACAAATACATGCAAATGATTCCCAGAAGAGATATCATTCCGCCTTCAATCTTATATGCATGATTATAAGTGAAGGAATCAATAATAAGATAAACACCAAAAAGAAGGGTTAATATCCCTATGGTGAATACAGCAAAAGATACGAGCTTCTTTATTGCTCTGGGTAGATTATCTTCGTTCATACTACAAATATATAAAAATGGGGTTTAAGAATCAAGCAACTCTTTTATTTCATCTATTTTTTCTTCGATATCATATTTAAGATCGAGTTCTTCATCAATAACTTCATCCACGAGGAACATGAGTTCTGATAAAAATTCAAGAATCTCATCATCACTGCAATTGCAGAATTCTTGATAATTGGCTTGAGTGTATTCATCAATGATATCTGAATTGATTTCATTGCAAAGGAGCATTAGCTCATCAATTTGTTCTTGTACGTTCATAAACGTAAATACAGAACAAAATCAAAACTCAACCTTCCTTGTTTAAATATTCTGTTACAGATGAATAAGAGTTCTTTTCTTTCTTTCCAAAAAAAGAGTCATGATCACTTTGGCTTAAGGATAAATAATCCCAGTTCCAAATATAAAATATCATGATTATCCATGAGATTGCAAAAAGGATCGGGTTCATTGATAGAATAAATCCTATGATCAACATAAATGGAATTATCACAGGAGCGCCTGATATGATACGCTCATAAAAACCAATGTTTCCTCTATAGGTGTAAATGTTAAAAGCACAAAACCTCATATTCACACTGAAGACTTTTTCATTGCTGTTCAATCTCAAACTCGTATCTCTTGAATTGATTCGAATGAATCCTGATTTAGAAATAATAGATGAGGAAAGAAAATGCCAGTATTCATGGATATAAGTGCAAATCCATAACATTGAGAAAGTTCTTTGTTGTTCATGGATGGCTTGATCAAAAGAGAGAATATCATCGTATTCAACATCTTGATATTTGTTGATGATTTCTTTTGTAATTTTAGAATAGAAATTTTTTCTGAAATGATACACTTTAAAGGTCAAATGATAAAAATTCCAGAAAGCAATTTTGAATAGGTATGTTGGAATGATTAAGATCACCCAGAAGTAATAAACAGGGAGAGCTTGGTAAAAAGGAAGATTGAGAGATTCCTCCAATCTCTGGAGAAGTCTTCTCAATCCTCTTTTTATTGAACGATAAATGATAGAGTTGAGGGAGAAGTGCATTTAAAGATTTTCTAAAGATACACCTCTTTCCAAAAGTAATTCTTGTAATCTAACTTTTCCTCTTGATATATGCGCTCTAATGGTTACTGGCTTGCGCCCTGTAATCTTAGAAATTTCCACATCATTGAGTTCGTCAATCAAGTTGTAATTGATTAATTCTTTATAAGAAGGAGGAAGTTTTGCAATACAAAACTTAATCACATCTAAAAGTTCATCATTTTCCATCAAATCTTGACCAGTTGTGTTATCAACTGTTAACTCTAACCGTGATGAGTTATAAGAGTCATCACCTGTCAAATCCTCAATGGATACAATGTCAGATTTCTTTTCTTTTCTCAACAAATCAATCATTGCATTGAACGCAATTGTATGCAACCAAGTTGAAAAAGGAAAATCAGGATTCCAAGCTTTAATTGTTTTGATGTTCAATGCTTTTGAGAAAGTGATTGCTACAGCATCCTGAAATAAAACATCCGATGCTGTAAAGTTTCTCCTTAAGAAAGATGCAATAACTAAAACATTGTCATTGTACAACTTTGTTATCGCAGCGTTGGCTTCAGAAGAAGTTCCGTTTTTAACTGCATTGATTAATTGAAGGTCATTTGTCATCTTTGTTTTTTTCATCTTTGTTCTTTTTATTTGCAATAACGGAACATTTTATTAGAAAACAAAATTTATCCTTTAGGAGTTGGATTTACTTTTGGTCTTGGAGGAGAAAAAGGTTCTCTTCTTCTCTGGGGTTGAGTTTTTGGATCAACCTTTGGTTTTATTTTTGGCGTTATTTCAGGCATTGTTTCAAAAAGTTTTCAGCATCTTTATCATCAGCCAACAGCTGAAACAAATGATCCAGTTTATTCAAATCCAGCTGTGCAATTTTCATAATACAATCTGGTAATTCTTGTGTGGTTACTTTTAAGCTTAAAAGAAGTCTTGTCCATAAAGAAGGAGAAACCAGATAGTGCCAGAATTCATCTTTATACTTATCAGCTTCCTGATAAATAAACTTCAGCTCATCCTCAGAAACATCCTCTGGTAGACCATGACAGATCACCAGATCAATCGCAGCCTTATTCACCTCATGCAACATGGCAGGAAAGTTTACAGCTTCTACCTCGATCTCTATTTCATCCTCATCAAACTTAATCTTATTGATTCCTTGAGCTAAAAGATTCCCTTGATCCATTGCTATTTGCATTTGATCAGGATTACTTTGCCAGATTAGGAATCCCAATATAGCAGTGTAAGCATCGTATAGCACAGGGAGAATTGGTGAAAGTTTCTTCAACTCAAGGGAGACTATATGATGCGATGATTTCCAAATGTGCATTGATGATCCGTGAGCCAGAGTATTCAGGATAATTCTCTTTTTGATTTCAGCTAAAAGAAACTCCATGCGATCAGGATCAATATCCAATTCTTCTTTCCCTTGTTCTGCTGGTTCAATTTGATTTTCTAAGTTGAAATCAACCTTCCATCTGAGCTGTCCTTCAGGGATGTCATAGATTTCGGAGATGACTTGAATCGCCAGAGAGATGAGTTGTTCACGGTGTGGTGCTTCACGAGAAAGGATTTGATTTCTCATCTGCTCGTAGCGCTTAACGCAAAGGGAGAGTTCGGGGTTTTGAAACAGCTGAGGTTCTTTTGCCTGAAGATGTTCGTATACACGAGTGTATTCCTGATCACAAAGCTGAAGGAGCTGTATAGGATCAAAGATTTTTGTAAAGGGAGTCAGCCTGAGATTGATGTGTTCTTCAATTGCAGGATGAGGTTTGTGTTTAAAGTTGTTTCCGATCAAAATTATTGAATATTTCAAGAAAACCAATAATAAGCGCTGGGATAAAAAATATTCTAATAATCATCCAGCCAAAAGTTAGGGCGCTTATCTCTGTTCCTTCCATAAGGAATTCTTTTGCCTGAAGAATACCAGATATAAAAGACCAAATAAGTAAACCAGTTAGGATTACGATTAGTGAGCGCATTTTATGAAAGTTTAAATGATACGAATATAATGTTTCTCGGAATTCTTTCCAAGGATTTCTTTTAGTTTATTTTTCATCTCCTCGATCTCATCATCAGTGAGATCATGAAGAACAGCTGCAACTCTTAATTGCTTTCCTTGCTCTTCAAACATCTTAGGAGCTGGGCGATCAAAGAGATACTTATACAGGGAGAGTGCATCTTTCCAGTCTTCAAAATCTCCTTGAGTGGATACTTCCAGTTCCTGTTTGAGATGATACTTAAGGATTAATAGACCGCAGCAAACAGCTAAATCATAAGGTCTTTTCCCTGTAGGAGTATTCGAAGGTTGATCATGATCAACTTGCTTAAATTGAAAGTCCACCATTGCGTCATCACCTCGACCATTAAACTGAATAGGATCAGTTCTATTGATCTGAGCTTCTCCAACTCCGTCTTTTCCTCCCATGATTCCTTTTAGTTCATCTTGGAGTGTTAGAAAATCTGTGATGATCAAAGACCAAACCCCATCATCGATGGAGCGAGGTCTTTTGGTGATATAATGTGTGTAAACCATATTAAACAGAAACTGTTGAAACGATTTTGTTGGTTGCTACCTCGTGAGCCTTAGGGCTTTTATCAAGCAAGGCAAGAGAGAAGCAGTTCAATAGTCCCACAAGAGAATCCTGCCCCTGTCCTCGATAACCGAAACGGCGGTATGTGTGAACGCTTGGGTTGTAAGTCACTCGATGGTAATCTGGGTAGTGGTCATTGATTTTCTTTCCAATCTCTTCCATTCTAATCTGAAGTTCTTCCGTGGAATACCACAGGGAGAGTTCGTGTGCAGTCTCTTTGATAAGCTTTGCATCATCTGAAGGGAGACGGAAACAGTTCGACCAAATCATGTGGATGTAGTAGAAAATGTGTTCTCTTACGCCCATATCATAAGCCGCTTTGTAAGAGTTCATTGCAATATCCTGCGCTTTTTGATCGAAAGGGATTTGCGGAACAAGCAACACACCTCTTTTGTCATCACAGCGGTAAAGCGAGTCATACATAGGGTTAACATGCTGTCTGTCTTTCATAAAGGTGGCATCTTCCACATTACCAAAAGCAATGTGTACATAGTCGCCTTGAGGAGCAGTTCCCCAGTACTTCATCTTAGCAACACCACCTTGAATAGATCGGTCGGTTCTTTCATATTCAGGAAGAATTTCAATTGGCTCATCAGGAAGTTCCAAAGAATCAAAAACTTCTTTTTCTTCTTCAGAAGGGATGAGACTTGAACGCTCAAGGAGTTCAACACCGTCTTTGATGTGTTGAATGTGTTCTTTGTTTCCAAGGACAAAAAGAATAAGCCTTAGCATGTCTTTGTCTTCAGTTCTGCTGTATGATATATCAACATCTGATTCATCAACTTTCATCCAACACCCGAAACGTTGTTCGCATTCTTCGAATGTCACTGGTCGGTCTTCTCCGTTTGTCATGGAGTTTTTGATGCAGATTCTGTTCTCTTCATCATCAACTGGGATATTGAGAGAGTTTGCGGGTGCTGAGTAGTAATCCACAAATTGGTATTCTCTATCTTTTCTTGAATTAAATACTCTTCCGCTGGTTTTTTCATTCCATCCAAGTGCAACAAGTTTTGCGTTGGCTTGAGCAGATGATAATGTTTCTTTGAGTTTAATTCTAACGTTCGGCATGTGATATTGTTTTGATGGGAATAACGGATTGTTTTGTTAGAAAACAAAAATTATATCTTTTCTTTTATTGAACTTAACAACTCAAGACCTTGAGGGGTTAATTTGCTTTCAGCTTTAACCAAAAGTTTATCAACATACTTTTTTCTAAAAGAAGAAAGTGTATTTAAGTCAGCGCACGGATGTTGACCTGATCCAAGATTGTTTATTACTGAACAAAGAAGACCTTTTTCCTCTTCGTTCATATTGTTGGTGTTTATGTTCATATCAGACATAACGGATTCTTTATTTAGAAAACAAAATTCACAGTGAAAATTCTTGAACTTCTCTCCAACGAACATTGTACCCAATTCCTGAATTACCTATTTGCTATATATAGTGTTAGCAATAGTTTTTACTTTTCAGTTTTAATAATTTCACCATATAATATATTCCAATTGTCATCACCAATATTAGAGAATAGGATAGGCAAACATCTTGATTTCAGTATGTTTGGGCTATCTGAAAGTTGAAAATGCAAGTGAGGTTCGGAACTCATACCGCTTTGACCTAATTCTCCTATTTTTTGTCCCTTTTTAACTGCATCCCCAACTTGTACAATTATACTATTTGTTTTAAGGTGCATATAATATGAATACTCACCATTTGCATGTTCTATTATAACATGATTTCCGAGTACATACTCAAACCCTTTTTGCATCAATTCATTTTGCAAAGCTTTTACCTTCATCCAATGTTCATCACTATCTTCAGATTGTAGTAAAACGTCTGATTCTTCAATTGTATTGATAATAGAAACTACTTTACCATCCCCAACTGAAACTACATCTTCTCCATAAGCATAGTAGTGTGTGAATTTGCTCCCATCTTTTTTATGCGAATTACCATTCTTATCCATTTTAATGAAGTCATAAGAAAACTCTTGAATTCCAACCCATCTATGATGACTATTCAAACTAGGTGCTCCGAATACTGACCAGGTTCCTTTCAATGGGAAGTCGTATTGGTTTTTTGATTTGTACTGAATAACTGATAGTTCATTAGTAGAAATGATTTCGTTCCCTTGAATGTCATATCCAATAGCCGAAACAACAATTTTATCAGGTAGATTTTCAAATAATAAAGGGACACTTGTGATAACAATGGCGTTGTTTTTACTTATCCAATTGGATGCACAAAAAGAGATATTTTCCAAGTAAATTTTCTTCTGTAGTTTTGCTTCAATAAATTCTAGCTTTCCTGTCTCTTGAATAGAATGCAAACGACTTGCATAACTATTTAGTTTGTCTTTATAAATTGTTGTCTTTTGAATTTCAACGGAATCTTTGATTGCAGTGATCGTTAATTTATTAATCCTAAGACTGTCACTCCCGTTATTAATAACTGCTATGTTTTGCAATACAATCGTATGAACTTCAATTGGGTTTGAGTTGATTTGATATGAGAAAACCGAACTATCTGGCTGAAAACGAATTTCAAGCGGAGATTGCGCAAATAAACTGAATGTAAATAATAGGAAAAAGAAGGCGAATAGGTGTTTCATTTATTATTGTCTATTTTTTATTATTGCTAACGCCCGTATAAGATTAGTTAGGCGATAGGTAAAGATAATGTTTGCAATTTACTAATTAGCAAAAACTGTTTTGCAGTTTTGTAATTTATCATTCATTACGAAATCTGCGAACAGATTTTGTGGAGATTCAAAAGAAAGCTAAAATTTCGTAACCTTCTAATGCCTAATTAATTTTATACAATGTTGTGTGCTGCCTTTTTATTTATTTGGTTCAATATGAATTAATACATGGCCTAAATTTGGTATTTCATTTCTTAAATAGTCCTTTAAATTATGTGCAATATCGTGTCCTTCTTTAACGGATATTTGACCTTTAACTATTGCATGTAAATCTACATGAAACTTCATTCCAGATTTTCGGATAAAACATTTCTCCGTATCCAAAACACCTTTAACTTCTGTTGATTTTTTTCTAATTTCAAGTATTAGGTCGTCATAAAGCTGTTCGTCCATTACTTCTCCTAATGCTGGTCTTAATATTAAATAACTATTATATAAGATAAACGCTGAAGCAAATAATGCTGCCCAATCATCAGCAGTTTCATAACCCTTTCCGAATATTATTGCTATTGAAATTCCTAAAAATGCCATTACTGAAGTTATTGCATCACTTCTGTGATGCCAAGCATCTGCTTTTAAAGAGGAACTATTCGTTTGTTTACTTTTTCTAATTACGATTTGAAATGAGATTTCTTTCCAAACTATTATTAGTCCCAAAACTATTAAAGTCCAAGATTTCGGAATTTTATGAGGTGTTTGAATGTTTTGAATGCTTTCATATGCAATTATTGTAGCTGAAACAACAAGAAAAGCAACTACTCCAAATGTAATTAATGGTTCAATTTTTCCGTGGCCATAAGGATGATTTTCGTCTGCTGGTCGTTTTGCATATTTAAATCCTAATAAAACTAAAAATGAAGCAAAAATATCTGTTGTCGATTCAATTGCATCTGCAATTAAAGCATAAGAATTACCGAAAACACCTGCAAGTCCTTTTATTAAGGCTAAACAGGTGTTTCCAATTATACTGAAATAAGTAGTTCGTATTGCAGTTTGTTCGCTTTTCAATTATTTATTAGTTCTTTTCAAAAGTTAAATAATCAGTTCCTCCATTTCCACCACTTACGTCTATTAACTCAATTTTTGTTGCTGACTGTGAAATAAAATCCCAATCATCATTTAAATCTTCAAAATCATTGGTTAGGTTGAAATTGATGTTAAAGTCCAAATCATCTTGACTATCATCATTACTATTACTTTCGTGCCGTATTTTACGTTGTGTGCTTCCATTTTATTGTAATAACGGATTAAGAACTGAAAAAACAAAATTTATAGTGATGGAGCGTAAAACCCATTCATCGCTTTGGCGTGGATGGGTTGTAAGCGACCACTAACCTTGTGAAAGAATGTATTGGCGTATTGTTTCTGGTGAAGCTTCACCAATAGAACAAACGAAGAACCCATCACTCCAAAGAATTTTGCGATACCAATAGTACTGACGAAGCGTATTGTGATGTGATAACCACAACTGACGAGTAGATTCTTGTTTTAACCTACGTACCAATTGTGATACAGATAAAGATTTGAGAAAACAAAAAAGGTGATCTTTCGTTAAAAAACCCACCTTTAATGCAATAATCATTTGTGAACAATTTGCCCAATAGAGGGGTTGGTGCAGCGGGAGGGATTCGAACCACTCGATTCATGGTGTTTCATTCACAATGAGAATAAGTGTGACAAGAAGGACTCGAACCATTCAACCTCTGATTTTTCACGTCAGCGCTCTACCGTCTCGAAAGACCGCCCGAAGGCGTTGAGCTATCGCCACATTTTTCTGGTGTAGCGGGAGGGAATCGAACACCTCGACTCATGGTGTTTCAAGCCATTGCTCTACCATCTCGAAAGACCGCCCGAAGGCGCTGAGCTACCACTACATATATAAAGCAAATATACAAAATGACCTTGAAATATCAAACCAACTCATTCAAAATTTCACTCATATTATCATTTGATTCTATAAGTGCCAGAGCCTTAGCAAGTTGCTTTGCTTTGCGTGAGTTTTCTTTTGCGATCAACCTTTTAAGTTCATCTACTTTATCGTAGAGGGTAATACGTTTTCCATATTCTCCTGATTTCTTTTGATCTTCAATTTCCTTGATTGCGATTTTGATTTTAGCTTCAACATCACGGTGAAAGGTTGGAGATTTTTTTGTGCTAAGAACAAGGGAGAGAACGGTAGTGGCAGGGATTTTATTTGTGGTAACATACTCCTTCAAATGTTCAGGGAGATGTGCCAGTTTGATTCCATTGTGAACAGTTGCAATCTGACAGCCTGAAAGTTTTGTGATGCGATCTGTGTGCATTCCAAAGAACTCTTTAGCTAAAAGAAAGACTTCACCGTTCTCTAAAAGAGAAACGTTGCTATTCTTTTTCAACTTTCTAAGTTGATATAGGACTTGTTTTTCTGTGTTCATAACAATGATTTTCAAATGTTTAAACGTGAGAATTACAAATTTGTTGCAATGGATGTGAAAAAAAGGGACATTAAGCCCCTTTTTATCAGTGTGTTATCTCTTAACCGTTGTAGTCCAAAAGAAGTTCAGAAACCGTTTTCTCTTCAAGTGCATTGATTACTTCGATGAAGTTTGCAATGATTTCACTTTTTACGCCTCCGTTGTCGCTTTGCAACTTCAACTCGTTGATTTTAGAAGCGAGGGATTGCTTACGCTCTCCACGGTTGGCAGAAGTCACCTTCTTGCCTTTCTTCCCTTTGGTTGGGGAGACCTGTGCATTTGACACAAGCGACTTCACCTCTGCTTCAATGGCATCATTGTCAACGGTGCGCTTTGCTCCACGTCCTTTTGAGTTGTCTCGGATGATTTGATTCACAGTGGTTGCACTGATTTCATCATTGACAATGGCAGTCTTTACGCTGTCAGGAACATTCACAAGCGCAAGAAGGTTGTACATTTGTGGTTGAGAGATTCCAAGTCGGTTTTGGATATCTTCATCTGTTACCACTCGTGTTCCATCTTCATTCTCAGCAGAGCGAAGTCGAGCAATGAGAGTTCCTCTCTCAACATCATTCAAAGGTGTTTCGCTTTGAGAGTTGAATTGAAGCAAAAGGTTTGCAATCATGTCGTTGCTGTTCAACTTCTCAGCACGAAGCATGAAGTCTTTTTGTCCAAGGACATTTACGATGCGCTGACCTGCAAGAGTTCTACGGTGTCCAACACGCACAAGATACTTTGGGGTGTTTTCATTATAGCGAGGATCGCCTTTTTTTACTTTGTAAACTTTCAGGTTGTTTACTTGACCTTCGTTTGCAATTGAAAGTGCAAGTTCTTCAATGTCATTGTACGCTTGACGCACGTTGAATCCCTCTTCGAAGATGAGGTCGTTTGGATTAACAAGGATAATGTCCCCTGCTCTTTTTTCACGTTCTTGAGCCATAACTCTTTCTGTTTTTAAGTGATTATTAATAATTGATATAACGGATTCTCTTAAGAGAAAACAAAATTCTTTCTAATTTTATATGACGGAGCGTAAAACCCACTGATGCCGATAGGCTCGGTGGGATGTAAGCGACTCCTTTTTGCACTTACATTTTGTTGTTTCGATATTTTGTTGTATATTTGCCATAGTTCATTGATGTACTGGTAACGGTTGTATTCAAAATCTTGAATACTTAAAACCTAAAAGTAAATATATTTTTGCAGTACGATAACCAAGTTCTGCATATTAAAAATATTCGTTGGTGGCAGGGACTGTCTCCCACGTAAAGCAAAAACGGTCGTGAGTCGTTCTGGTTGCAGAAGGCGTTATCATCTACCGAAGCCCAGCCCAACCCATCAGCTCTGCTGTGGGTGGGTAGTTCACGAGATGGTATATTCAGCATCGCTTTCGTTGTAGGTGTAATCTCCTGCATTTTCTATTGCAAGTTCTTCTGCTTCTTCACGGGTATGCGCTTTTACTTTGATGTTTGCAAAACCATACCCTGTTCTGCACACTTGAATGTTGAACTCTTTTGGTTCAGGCGCATCTTCCACGCTTAACACAAGAAAGTATTCCTCGTTGGCGTGGTCAACATTTTCTTCATCAATGTCCATTATCATATTAATGAGTGGATTGTACGCTTTATCTCCAATCAAAATTTGAGATTGAGTAGAAAGCTTGTACAGTTTTCCATCACGTATAATAGACTTATCTGATTCCACTGACATTCTTTGGTCTTGAATGAGTTGGTTCTGTGCTTTTGTTTGAGCGTTAAGAATTTCAAGCAAAGTTGTTTCAAAGAAACCATCAGTATTATCTGAGGTCAGATTGTATCTGTCCACGAGTTGGTCAAGGACAGCATCTGCTTGCAGTTGCAAGCTTTTATCAATAAGGTTCTCAAGGACAGCATCTGCTTGTTGCAAGCTTTTATCAATAAGGTTCTCGCAATAGTTTTTTAATTCTTGGTCTACAATTGAATATTCCATGTTCCTGTTTTGAATTTAATAACGGATTTGTATTGAAAAAAACAAAGATTATTTTCCGAAAAGTTTTTGCATTGCCTTATCAGCATCAATCTTTTGTTGAACTCTTTTAGCTGTTAGGAGATCAGCATCAGGATGATCCCAAGCATCACCAAGTGGGATATGAAAGAGTTGCAAAGGATGCATGGACATTACCATGTATTGAGCATAAGAGTCTGCCCAAGGAAGTCGAATAACTTCTCCTGCATTCTTTCCTTTAAAATTGTTCTCTTTTAACCACCCTTTAAGCTTATCAAGATATTCCTGATCTTGCTTTTCCCATTCAGACATTGACTGAGTAAAATCAATAGAAGGTTGTTTGATTTCTTCTGGTGCGCTGTAGATTTTTGCTGCCATTTGATTTGTTTTGCAGTGAATAACGGAATCAGTTTGAAAAAAACAAAATCTATTTCAATGATTCTAAAAACGCTTTAACAGCAAGACGTTCTTCTTTGGAGGCTTTTTTGTATTGTCCTGAATCCATGCCATAGAAGGTGTATGAGTGACCTGTTGCCATTTCGGTTGTCATGTCAAAGAATTCAAACATCTCATAAGCATCATCTTGCTCTTCATGGATAAATTTATAAACTCCTCCAACCAAATATACCTTTCCGTTTATCTTATAGCAAACTGGGATATAATCAAACGGAATCAGTTTATCATTTGGTATTGTATAATCCCCAATAGCAATTGGCGCTTCGTCCAACAAGTGTTCTTGTTTGATTGAGAGGTAGTTGTAGTTTATGCGGAATCTTTTAACAAGAGCCTCTGAGGGTTCGATTTCCATTCCTTCCATCAACTCGGTCAACTGCCTGTAAGCTGTAGGGTCAACTTGACCTGCTTGAAAATCGACAAGTTTTTTGAGTGCTTCTTTGCATTCTAAAACGTCATCTTTTAAATAAACTTCATCAATAGAAGGTAGACCATCAACATGGTCTTCTTCGATGTAGTCAGCCATTGAGCGCATTGCTTGAATGTACTCTTTAGTTCTTCCTTCAAAATGTCTTCGAATCCAATGAGAGATGTTTTCAGCGTTGTTTTCAACACGCATTTCAGGGTCTTCGAGTTCATCTTCATCGAGTTCAATAAATGACAGCATTGGGTCATTTAAAGTTGAGATGAGACTATTTCTTTCTTCATCATTGGAGGTGAAGTAAAGGATAAAATTTTCTACTACCGTTTCTGGTGAGTTCATAATACTTTTTTATTGGTTCGGATTGAATAACGGAAAAGAAATAAAGAAAACAAAAAAAAGCCTCAAGATTTCTCCTGAAGCTTTTTCCATGTGGGGTAGGTCGATTTTTTAAAGGTCTTTCAAATCGAGAATCACTTCTCCATCTCCACCCGAATATTTAGGGACTTGTGATCCACCTGATTTCCAAGCATCAATCCATTTGTACTATTTCTTCTTCGTACCAGTTCATCGTTCTTCACAGTTTACCCATTCAGTGTCAACTACATTCACGCAGTCAGTTGATGGAATTTGATAATCTGATTCACTTGACAACTCTTCGATGATTGAATCAATGCTGTCGTACTCATCGCTGGTTACTTCAGCGTAAATAGTGATTTTGATCTTATGTGTTTTTTGTTCTGCCATGATTTCAATAACGGATTTACATTGAAGGAAACAAAATTATATCACTTCCAATTTATCAATATCAATACAAAATGCATCTCCATCTTGATCAATGACCACAGCATAAGCTGGTTTAGCTGTTGTTTCAAATCTTTCAACTGTTCCTTGGAATTCTTCGTTGTCATCTGTCTTGTCGCAGAGGACATCACAACCAACAGTAATTTTCTCATCGTACTTGTCAAAGAAAGTGTTTGGTTCGAAGGTTAGTTCTTCCCTATCGTCTGTTAGTTTTCCCATTAGGTACTCTATAACATTTGCTGAATCAGTGTTCATCAAATCCTGTGAAACACGCCATGATTCGTCAGATAGACGGAAGTAACGTTGCAGGGTAAATGTGTTCTCATCTTCTTGAATTACAACAAGAACAATTTGCTGTAAAGGGAGAGATACCATTCTGATGATGTTCACTCCTTTTGTCCAATCTTTGAAGAGTTTATCTTCTTGAATAGACTTCAAGTTGTCATTTGCTTGAGTGTAATACTTAGGATCGAGATACATATTTTCTTATTTAGGGTTAATAACGTAAGGGAGATTTAAAAAACAAAATTATACTGTTTCTAATTTTGTTTTTATTTCCATTTTTTTATGGATGCACATGAACTCAACTGCATTGATAAACCATTGAGGGGCATCCTTAGAGTTTCTAAAGATTCTAATTCCAGAGTCAGCATCATTCTTCCCAAAGCCTGTAAGGTACTCATATAGAGAAGCTAAGTTGTAAACTGATGCATTGTAATGATCATTGATCCGAACAAGAATAGGAGAACTTAAACGGTGTTCCCATAAGTATTCATTCTCTTTGATGAAGTTGAAATTCTTTTGGTGATCGAGTTCTAAGATCACAAACCCTTTTGGGGTTTTGATCACCATGTAAGTTTCCTTCTCAACTCCTGATGGACAATCATCGTAGTAACATGATCTAACTGACTCTCCTTCTTTGATCTTTTGGATGTATGCTCCATCTATTTCAGATAACTTGTAAGGCTTCTGTACAATGTTCACATAGTCAGCATGGAATGGATTTCCTTGGATTGTGTCTTTTTCCAAACCGTTTTCCAATTCGGTTTACGGCTCTCATAAATTCTGGGTGAGCAAGTTTCTCACCTTGTGTTTCTATAATATAGTATCACATCGTTCGCCTCTTGTGTGATTGGTGATTCTGTTATGACTTCCGCCCATTGCCTCCCTAAATATTTTATAGAGAGATTGATAGAATTCTCTTTTTCTTTTTTTTCTTAAACTCTGAGTGTCGTTTAGCGGGAGAGTTATCTCTGCTAACTATACTGCTGTGGAGTTTAGCCGTAAGTTGTACGCAATTATTCGGGAAACCATTCAGTTATTGTCGTATCAACAAACTCTTGCCCACCAACAGCATTTATCATATCGTTTGTGTGTGCTTGTGCTTCTTCGTGTCTAATAAATACTCTATCGTCAGAAGTGCAATATATTGATAGAAGTTGTTGTCCTAAATCCGTGTCAAAAATCTTATTCGCTTTTTCTTGTGTCATTTTAGTTAATTTAACTGCGTACAACATTGTATAAAGTTAATACGCTTAATTATGGTTAGTACTTAATTTTAAACTTTGTGGTAAGCGTACTAACCTTATACTTACCGTTATACACAATGTTTATTCTGCTTCTTCTTGAATTATCTCAAAATTATTTAAAAACCACTCTTCTGGGTCTTTAAATGTGTGCCATTTTCCTTCACCAAAGAAGACCGCAAATGTGTTATCTTCTGGTAAGTATGCTGTTATTATTCCAGCATCACCTTTTTTAATTATTTCACCAATGTCTTCTTTGGCTATTGCCGTTCCATGATATATCTCCATAATTTCTAATGTTTTTAAATAATTTTTTTTTCACACAAAACACTGTGTATAACATCATATAAAAGCAATTTTTCATCGCCCTTATCAATGTTTTCAGCTTTATTTTTACTTTTCTTTTTCATATCAAATTTTGTTTTAAACTGCTTTTATCTGTGTCCGTTATGTGTAAGTGTTTCGTTCATCGTTTTAATCAAAAATTTCAGTTGAAAATTTTAAAAGAAAAATCCAGCGCACTTTATAAATTTTGAATGTATTTTTTAACACTTTCTTGAGACAATCCTATTATACCTTGCTCGGTCATAATAACATTTTTTTCTAACAATTCAATTAATTCTTCACCACTTATTTCATCTGTAATATCTCTACTATTTTCATTTTTATAAATAACCTTATATCTATCAGATACTTTCTCGTAGGGATTATTACCAACGTGAGTATATTTATAAAAAATTTCCACCTTTTGTTTATATATATTTATTTCACCTAAATCAGTATTATTGTTTTCTAAATCATCTAATGTTGTTGTAAAAAACATAGGTAAGTCAGAAGACCATATATAACCGTTTCTGTTTATTTCTTTAACTAAATTTTCAATTTTGTTATAATTTTTATTAGTATATTCAACATAGTCTTGAAACGTTTTGTTAGATATTTTAATGTCATATTTATTCATCCAATCTAATGCGTTATCAACCCTATTGGATATTTGATTATTTTCATTCAAAAACTCTCGTATAGTTGTTTTAATAAATTGTTTCAAATCTTTCATTTGTTTTGATTGCAATAACGGATTTATATTGAAGAAAACAAAATTCTATCTACTTCTTAGGGATTGAATAGCAGAAGTTCCTGTTTTAATCATCTTAAAAACTTCTTTCCAATTCCCTTCATCAGCCGCCCATTCAATATCAAAGCGATCATGCTTCATTTGCCAATTGCTAAGTGCAAAACCGCATCCTGATATCTTGAACTCTCCTGTTTCATTTTTTTTAAGTCGAAGAGTTCCTTTGTTATCACACATACAACTAATAGTTGTGATAATAACTTCTTTTGGGTTACCAACCACCTCCAATTTCGGAGGGCTTATTCTAAGTTCTCTATATTTGCTCATATCAGATATAACGGATTTCTTTTTAAGAAAACAAAATTACAGAGGACGGATTTCTACTGATCGATCTTCAACAACTAAATTCCAAGAAATGAAATAAGTTCTTGGAATTTTTGTTTTACAAAGGTTTCATCCTCACTTCCCATATCTTTTATCACATAAGGAATATACCCTGCTTTTTCTATTTCTTTTATTTTGATTCGATCTCTATTCTGAACTTGTTTTACAGAGTGTTGTTCCGTTATTTTCTTATAGTGCCAAACCCCATTCCAAAGCACGGCTATTTTGTAATCCTCAATAATAACATCTGCATCCCAACCATTAAATATAGGTTCATTTGTTAAGACGGTTTCAAATTCTTTTTGACAGAAATTAGCGAAATGTATTTCATTTTTACTTCTCATTCGCTCCGACTGGGTTTGAGCAGAAGCTAAACCTCCCAACCTTGCTTTATCTGTGTTTTTATTTGCCCAAACAGCTGCACATGATCTTGAGCAAAATCTCTGATTTCTCTTATTGTAATTTACTGTAAATTTAGAAGAACATTGTTCACATTTTATATTTACAGGAAGATTTGCAGGTTTATTTTCCTTATACCAACCCTTAAGAGATTTAGAGGTTTTTTCTTTAGACTTTTCTGTTCTTTTTCTTGTGTTTGCACATGATCTGGAACAGAAATATTTTTCTTTTTTAGGATGTTGTTTCTCTCTCTCTTCAACCTCTATTTCTCCTTTACAGCAGTGGCATTGAACTTTAAATCTCTTTAGTTCTCCATACTTCTTTTTAGCTTTAAGATAGTTTTGGTGCTTGTTTTGGCATGAAACATTGCAGTATTTATTTTTTACTGGACATTCACATTGTAGACATTTGTTTTCTAAACTCATTGAAGAATTTAGAAATAAATAAGCGGAAAATCAAATCGAACTAAAGTTTTTGTGAAAAAAGTTTTGTTTTAATGCAACATTCCCCACTCATTGCAGAGGACATAAGAAAGTAAGTTAAAATTCACAGGGAATGAGGGTTCGACTCCCTTCTATGCTACTTGATTCCCAACCTCTCTCGCTTCTTATTGTGTTCTTCAAGGGAGAGTTGGGGATACACCCTTAGTAGAGTTTCGTAATCACGTTGATATTCGTGCTTCCCCAGAACAATCTTAGCCTGAATTCTTTTTTCTCCTGCTTTTGGATAATCCACAGCAAAAGGTCTGGATGAGGCGAAATGGGCTGTATAATGGTATTCAGCAGCTTTATCATTGTGCCATCTCAAGTATTCTTCGGCTTCTTCTTTGGTCATTTGTTCTGGCTGTTCCATCAGGGAGAGTTGGGATTTATTCTTCTGCGAAGTCTTCTTCAAAAAGCTTTTCTGCTTCAAAGATAAGTCTTTTTAAAGTGTCGAGATTTTCAGGACTTAAAGTAAGGAAGGTATAATCCTTTGTTTTAATGTGAACACATCTGTCATAATGAAACTCAACCTCAATCGGGTCGAGTTCTTCATCTACAATGAAGGCAACGTAATTTCCTTCTTTATCCTTTGTTAGCTTATTAGCTTCAGGGTACATTTCTTCGCTCATATTAGTTATGTTTTAAGGGAGAGTTAGGGTTTATTATTGGAATCCTCCAGCTTGTTGTTCATCACACATTTCTCCGTCAAAGCATTTCTCACCACAGTATTCACATCGCCCTTCATCATCGAGCTTAATCTTTTCTGTTAATGCTTCAAGTTCAATTGCTGATTCACTCCATTCCAAAGGGAATAGGTTTTTAAGTCTTTTCAAAAACTCTGTATCGTATTTGATTGTGTCTTTGAAAAACCCTTTGATGATGCTCGACTCTTCTTCTGAGCAGTCTATTCCACTCACTTTCTTATCAAGAAGATTTTCAATTTGATCGAAGTCCTTGTGAGATTGGATAATGTCTTCGATCAACTCAGGAGTTTTAATCATCTCTTTAAGATAATCACTCATCCATGTGATTTCATCATTGGCAAGAGATTCCATAAAGCCTTGAGTTCCGAAATAGTTGCTACTTCTCAACTCAAGTTCTTTTCCTTTTTTTAGAAACATCATCACTGCTCCATTATCATCTCCTTCTTCTCGGTTGACAAAATAAATGAAATCAGGCGTTTCAAGTTCTCGATGAAATTCATTTCCAAAATCGTCCATGAAGATTTCAAGTTGACAATCTAAGCAAGGGATTACAAGACCGTTTTCAAAGGTGAAATGGTATTCTGAGTTTCTGAGTTCAGCATCCAAATCTAAATCAGGAACGGTAACACCTGTAGCTTTAACAGGTTTTGTTTCGAAGTAGAGGGGTGCAGAGAATATTGAACCAATGCAATTGATCCAAAAAAGTCGTTGTGTGGTTGTTGAATTTCTCATGGTATTAATAACGGATTAAGATTGGAAAAAACAAAACATCTCAGCAATATCTTCTCTTGAGCAGTTGTGAGGGTGAAGTTCTGTTGTGTCTCTTTTTTGAGAAGACAACCATTCGATCACCTGAAAAAACTGATCTTCAAAACTGATCTTCAAAACTCATTGAATCCCACCACTCAATGGCTTCATTTTCCATGATATTCTGAATCTCTCGACCAGTCAATGAACTTGGTTTTCGACCAGTCAATGAACTTGGTTTTCGATCAAAAGAACGATGCTTGGTGATGAGTTCACCTTGTTTGCTGATTCTGGCTAAAGGATTGTTTCCTAAAGATTTCCACCAATGGATTGCTTTTTCTCTCATTCTAAAAGTTATAGAGTGTTCCTTTAGGAGCGTATGAGGTAGGGATAAATGCGTTTCCGTTGATAACCCAGTCTGCGATGCCAAAAGACTTCATAAGTCTTTTAAAACGCTCTAAATCGTTTTTTCTGATTCGGATTGATTCGGTGATTTTGGTTGTGTATTCAAAACCATCTGTGGTTACAGCTGAAATCTTCTCTCCTCTTTCAGGGGATAATCCTTCTACCCAAATATAGCAATAAGTTGATGGTTTGATTTCTTTGGTTGGTTTTTCCCGACCATCTTTATAGGAAACTGATAATTGTTTTGTATTGCCCCAGTAATTAAAGCTAAACAATTCATTCTCACCAAACGCTTTATAAATTGAACGTCCGTATTGTTGCGTTGTCATTGAAGGGAGAGAGACGTTGTTGTCCTTTGCGAGTTGTCGAACAAAATCCCATGCCTTTTTATGAGAGCCTACGTGTTTTGAAAAATCTTTGCTTGTATCAATCATGGTGTGAATAACGGATTTAAGGGAGAGAAAACAAAATTAAGATTCCATTAATGATTCATTTAATTTCAACAATTCTTCGCACAGTTCGTTGAAGTTTGAATCACTTTGTCGAACATACTCATTGGTTGAGATTGAGCTGAAAATATACTCATCATCCCATTCTTGAAGCATGAATAAATCCTGCTTCATCAACTCCTTATCTTGACTTGCCTCTGAAATCCATCGAATCAATTCATTCATAAGCTCATCTCGATCAACAATCCTGTATTCAAACAGTTCTTGATCGAAGATCATCTTATGGATTTCAGTCTCACCTTTTCCAAGAAGTGAAAAGATTGCTCCGTCACGAAGAGAATAGATTGAATCATCTTCTGCTTCTTCATCGGTGCTGAAATCCCAAGAGTTATTGCTTAGGTAATCCTTCAATTCTTGAAGTTCTTCTCTTGAGCAGTTGTGAGTGTCAATGGTGATTATCATATTCTTGTTGTTTATGGATTAGATAACGGGGAGGGTTGTGAAAAAACAAAAAAAGAAAAGGGAAACTTTCATTTCCCCTTCCCTGCCGACAGCCAACCTCCTCATCAAGGAGACCCGTCCTGCGTGGACTGTAAATAACGGAAAAACTTCTGAGAAAACAAAAAGAAAATAGTTTTGTTTTTTGCTGATAAAATCCGTTATTAAACCTGATGCCCTTCTGTTTGATCAAAATGTCTGGGTGTAAAAAAAAGGGAGCGTTTGCTCCCTTTCGGTTTTGATTGCCTTTCTTATTAGAGGGAGAGAATCAAATCTTTGGCTTGAGTTACCAACTTGGTAGCTTGACCTTCAAGAAGTGATGTCAGTTTCACTGAATCATCTTTGTAGTCCTTCTCGTGAGAAGTGTAGTAGGTTACCCCTTGAATAAGCCCATACCCTGTTCCCAAGATTCTTTCTTGACCTGTTCCTGTTTGGTATGCTTCAAACATACCATCACGAAGGTTGGAAGTTTTGGTTGAGAGTTCTTTTCCTTCTTCTACTGGGAAAAGTTCAGCAATGATTTCCATTGCTTTCGCATCAGAAACTTTGATGGTGTTGAAGTGATTCATCAACTCGTCCATCTCTTGAGCGTAGTTGTTGGTGATTCCAAGAATCTTATGCGCTTGAGCAAGGTTTTGCTCGGCAGAGGCAGTGTGGCGAATGTTCACCGAACTTACTGTGTTCTCCAAAGCCATTCTAAGCGTGTTTGCGCAAACAACTCGAACTGGGGTAACCATTGCCTTGATTGAGCCATTTCCATCGTGTGATGAGGTGAATAATACGTAAAACTCTGTTACGTCATCCGTGCCATTGATGGTGATGTAGTTTGGCATCTTTGCAGAGATGAAAATACGCTCACCTTTTCCAAGCGCACCTGCTGTTTCATAGATAGCTTCTCCACCACCAGTGATAGAATCGAAAAACTTGAAAGCATCACGGTTTTGAACCACTTTGTACTTGTTTCCAACGCACCCCAAGTTTGCCATGTTGTCGGTGCGGTAGGTTGCGTACTTACCTTCGATGGCAATCTTTTGTCCATTGACTTCAAAGAAAGCAGGTTGAGTTGCTACGTCAAAATCAAGCCCTCCGTAGGTGAGGCAATCTTGAGCGGTAAGCATACCTTCTTTTACCGTTCCAAGGTTGTGCCATGCAGGAATGTTGTTCCCTGATACGAAAGCGTGACCTCCGAATTTGATGTTGTCTGCGATGTTATGTGACATAATATATCTTTTATTGGTTTGTGAATGTGATAACGGAATCTTTTAGCTAAAAACAAATATTTAAACGCTAAATTTAGAATAATGTTGCGTTTAGCTTAAAAATGTTTGTTGGAGATAACGGAATCTTTAAGCTAAAAACAAAAATGTAATGAATTTCTTTATTATGAAAATATAAGGCAGGGTCGGATTAACCCTGCGGAACTTGTTTCAGATTCGGGTCGCTTCCTGTTGATTAGCAGTCTCACTGATTGTAATAACGGATTTGATTTAAAGAAAACAAAAAGAAGCGCACATTAAAACGTGCGCTTACAGTCGCTAAAAAAAATCATGCTTCGCACGAATTTTAGCTTGGTGTTATGTGCCATTAAACGACACTACTAATCGGCTTTCGTAACCACGCCCCAAATCCGCAAGGTTCAACACCTAATCTTCTGCAAAGTTTTACATACCTTTCTTCATAGTTAAATCTAAGGTAGTATTCAAGTGGTGCAACCTTGCTTGTGCTTGTATCTAAAGCCTTTTCTTCTTTCCAAGTTTTTAACAATCCTTGTGCAACATATTTCGGTTCATAATTAACGGCACATAACACAGTATTAGCGTTATTGCCTTTTGTGCTTTCTGATAAGTTTGTCATAAATTCAAATTTTAGTGTTATTAATTAAGTTAAGTGTTGGCAATAACGCCAATACTCACCGTTAGCAAACATTAAGAATAGCGAATACCCATAATTGGCATCCACTCTTTAATGTCGCTTTTGGGTACTTTGACTTTTCCACTCCAAGTCATAACCTCCCACTCATTACCCATCAAAAAACCTCTTGTCCAGAAATCTTGATGATGAACTGTATGTTTAACAAATACATTGTAGCCGTGTCTTGGCTCCTCTAATTCGGTTTTTTTAATTTCCATAATAATTAACGTTTGCTAACACCATCAACGTTATGGCTAATTGCCAACACACTAAAATCAAATCCGTTTTCAGTTAAAAAATCCCTTAAAGATTTAGTGCCTGTATGTTCTCTGCGTGTTCCAAAATTATCACTACCACTATCAGCTTGTTTGCTTTTATCCAAAAAGTCATCTATGGTGTCTATTCCATTATTTTCTGCTAATTGCAATTCAATTTTCTCATTCAAATCTTCAAGGGATTTTACATTTCCCCAACAAGCATTTGATTCATACCAAAATTCTTTTATCTCTGTCATAGGAGTGATAACGGATTTGATTTAAAAAAAACAAAAAGAAGCGCACATTAAAACGTGCGATAACAGTCGCTAAAAAAATCATGCTTCGCACGAATTTTAGCTTGGTGTTATACACAATATTTTTTATCCACGCACAAGTTCAAACTAAAGTTGAAAATTATCACAAAAATCTTTAACAAATTCCGCTTCAATATCTTTATTGTCTAAATTTGGGTTTCTATTATTCCACACTTCAGTTGTTTGATATGTTATTAATTTAACTGAAAGTTGTATAATAATCTGAACCACTTTATTAAAAATTAATTCGGCTGGTAAATCTTGTTCTATTTTATTGAAAATTCTAACAATTACTGGATGCACTAATGTTGTTATTTCACCATTATATTTGTCTATGTTATCTAATAGATATAACGCTGAAAATTCACACGCCAATGCCAAATTTCTTTTGTTTTTGGCGTTACTCAGAAACCCAATGGTTTCCCATTTTGTGATTAATTCACTTGAGTTTTGTTCTTTTAATGTTTTTAATAATTCTCCCATAATTTTTATTTTTTTGTAAAAATACTAATTTATTTTTATAATGACAACCCACCCACAAAAATACTGTGTATAACAAATGATAAACAACATTAAAACGATTGTTTATCATCAGACGTTATGCGCAATTAAACGCTACCATCTTCATAAGTTCCTAATACTAATTGAGGAATGATTCCTGTATTATGTTCTTCAAAAAATGACTCATCAAATTCAAAGTCAACTACTATTTTATTATCGGAAACATAATCTCTGCCAAAATCTTCAATCATTATCTCAGCTTTGTATTTTTTAAGTAATTCCTTTAATTCTTTGTGAAATTCTTTTTGTTTATCTAAAGGTGTCATTTTTAAAATCCTCCAATTAAAAGCGCATAACAATGTATAAAATTAATGCGCTAAGTTACGTTAGTGCTTTTATTTAAGTGTTGTGGTTAGCGCACTAATCTTATACTAACCGTTATGGTTCATGCTAAGAAAGCCTACCACGTTAATGAAAGTATTTTCCTCAAATCATCCTGAGAGTAAACATATCCATTAAAAGCGTGTCTTGTTCCACCATCTTTAAGCACTCCAACACTCGTATTTGGTTCTAATTTATCCCCAAAATAAGTACACGAATGACCTTCATCGCACCATTGTATGATTGTCATCCCTGTTCTATCTTTTGCCTTTCCGTAAATTGGATAAGGTTTAAATTCACTTTTCTTTTTTTCGATTAAAGTAAACCCAATTTCTTTTAAAAATTCATCTGTAAATATTTCTTGTTTCATTTTGATATTTTATTACCCTTCGTAAATAATCACCGTACCAGCATCGTGCCACTCGCAGTACCACCCTCTTTGTTCAAGGAAGTTGTGCATTGTCTTATGCACTCCAAAGATATAAGAACGTGAACCACCATCTTGAGTGTAGTGATCGAAAAGCTTCATCCCTTTGTGGGTATAACCATCTTCTCCTGAAGTCCAAATTCCATTTTCTGAACCATCAAATTCTTCTGATGTTCTGAATTTTTTGTTTGGGAACTTTGATTCTAACTCTTGGATTAATTCGTCTCTATTCATTTTGTATCGTTTGGTTATGATAACGGATTTAAGTTGAAGAAAACAAAATCAGATCAATTCTTTTTCTGTTTCTGTAATTTGCAAAAACCTTTGGGGAGAGATCACTTCCAAACAAGTCCATTCATATTCAACAGAATCATAGATTTCCAAATCCTTTAAATCAACTTTTATGTAGATTTCTTCCCAAAGTTTATTGTTCTCCTCTTCCCATTCATCCATTTTTTCGCCCATCCAATTCATCAAAGCATTATTCATATCTTCAATGGATTTGAATAGATAAACTCCCTTGATATCCTCCATGTCATCAGGAACTTGCGGAAGCAAGCCCTGAGAGACAATGGAAGGAAGAAGTTCTTTTCGAGTGACGTGGTAACCTATCATTAGACGCAAGAAAGGTGACCTGTGAAGTCGTAACCTTGTTCTTCTTTGAAGGAATCGACCAATTGTTTTGCAACAACGTGACTACCTTCGTTTCTTGCATCTGTTCTTTTTTGACGATATTCATCAGATGCGAGATAGGTGATGTATTTGAAAATCATTGAATTGAATGTCTGCTGAAGTGTGCGATGTCCAATTCCGCAGATAATTGCTTCCTGAAAAACTTGAGGATTAGCATTGTAGTTGTTGGTGAAATCTGAAATTGTATCAAATGCTTCCAAAAGTTTAACTGCTTTCTCTTGCTCCGCAAGGTAAGATTCAGTAGGAGTTACCCCATCTTCCTCAAATCGAGGTTTAAGGATTCCTGAATTTTCAAGGTGCTTGATAAAAATGTAGCTTTCCATAATTGGATTGTTTTGTTTCGATTTGATTGAATTAGATGTTTCGCATCAATAACGGATAAAGATTCGAGAAAACAAAAAACGCACATTAAAACGTGCGATAACATTCAACAAACTCCATGCTTTGCACGAGAGTTTGTTTCGGTGTTGTATGCCATTAGTGGCTCAATTCATTTTCAGCATCATAAGGCATCTCTTCATCATCATACCATTCACATAGGTTTTCACTAAGTTCGTTGTTCACCTTGTCTAAAATCTTTTGCTTTGTTTCAGCTACTATTACCTCAAGGTTTTCATTCTCTTCATCAATAACAATTCTTGTCATAAAAGAGTATTCTACTATAATTGCTTTTTTCATCTTATTATAATTAACGACATACAACAATGTATATAGTGTATAGCCAATTCAACATTCGTTTTAATTTGTAGCTTTTTGTGGTGGCTACACACCATATACTAAACGTTATATACAATTTACTTTTACCACATCCCCAAACTCATTTAAGTCTATTGCATCGTAACCGTTATCTACACTTTCTGTTGTATAAACCCATATTGGTGTACCTTTTGGGAATCCTACATCCACACCTACATAAATATCCTCTATATCTTTTTTGCTTTTCTCTGCCCTATCTTTAATAAAACTGTATATAACATCACCTATATGTAATGCCTTTCCGTCTTTATCAAATATTTCTAAGTTATCCATTGTTTTAGTTCTTTAAGTTGGTGCAGTAATTTATTTAAGGTCGGCACTACACATAGCCAAACCGTTATATGCAATTGTCCTTAACTACATCAAGAATAACCCAATCGTGAACACCCTCTTTTTTAAACTCTTCCAGCTCTCTTTCAGAATCTAAGTAAAAGAAAATATCATCATCATCTTCTTCTATATCTCCAATTTTCAGAACCATATCGTCTTGTATGTTTCCGTTATCTAACCATTTTATTGTTGCTATAAATCTCATTTCTATTCAATTTAATCTGTTAATAAAAAGCATATAACAATAGCTATATGCAAAACTCCGTTACTCTACGTTCAGCACATAGCCAAACCGTTCAAAATCTGCCTGTAAATGTCTGTCTGTCATAATTAATACTTAACTGCGTACAACATTGTTTGATTGTAATAACGGATAAAGATTCGAGAAAACAAAATAATCACAATACACGTTTAGAAGTGCATTACCTATTGGTTTTTGGGATGCTTTAACCTCGGACTTGCTCCATACCGATATTCTTACCCAAACTGCATATTGTGATTACTTCTTCCTTTTAGCTAAAAAGAACTTGGTCATTGCTCGAATTGCATCTTCCACCGAGTAATACACTTCATCTTCTTTTTGTGTCATATCACTTGAGAATGACACAGATGGTTTGAAGTCATCGGAAACCCTAAAAGCTAACCATTTGCTTTGGTAGTTTCCATACCCAAATGAGCGCATTAAATGTTTTGATAAAGCATTTTCCTTGATTTCTTTCTCTGCTTCGCCTCTGTAATACTCCAATGTTAAACTTGTTTTGCTATACAGAGGAGTCCAATCTCTTTCAGAAGGATGTGCTTGAGAGTTAAAGAGAAATTTCTCATCGTTTTGAATCGCTTCCAAAAAATCAAAGATAGCCATTGCAAAAGGCAATAAGATTTCTGATTTATTCTTTTTGATTTCGTTCTTAACGTTTACCTCTGCATTGAAAGAGGATTCTTCTTGTGATATGATTTCTTGAATGTTCATGGTTCAGATAACGGATTAAGTTTGAAGAAAACAAAAATTAATCGAATTTGAATTTGTAATCTTTGCTTACCTTTTTGGCACAAGCATTTCCTAAAGGAAAACAGCCTTGGTCTTCTTTTTCTTCCACCTCAACTCCATTTGGAATCATCTTCCAATCAGTTGACATATGAACATGAAATTTACCCTCATTGTTCAATGGTTTATTACAACAAACACAGCGATCATTGTCGCTTTTCTTCATAGGAAGATTTTCGTTGTCGTCAAACTTTGGTGAGATTGGTAGTTCTATTTGCTGTTTCATCATGGGAGTGATAACGGATTAAGTTTGAAAAAAACAAAACTTATACAATTACATTTCCATTTTCATCTGTGAATCCCCAAAGGTTCAAGTATGTTTGGATAACACACTGCTGAACTTTTTCAGGTAAAGAATCGAAATTTACTTTCTTTCCCAAATGAGAATAAGATGGTTTGTCAATTTGAGTTGAACTGCTCCCGTGCTGTCCAATCCCTTGAGGATGGAACGGGTCGCCTGACATTCCAAGATACCAATGTTCACCTGATGTATTGTGGGTGTAGTTCCCAGTAAACACAACCGTATATCGGTCTGCTGTTTCGCCTTGGTTATCGTAGCACCGAACCTTCTTTGGCTTTCCAAATGGAAAGATAGAATCTAATCGGGTTTGTTGTTTCTTTGTCTTTGCTGTGATTGTCATGATTTCAATAACGGAATAAAAAGGAAGAAAACAAAATTTATCCAACTAAATATGATAACTCTAATCTTTCAAGAAGTTCTTGTGGATTTCTGTTTGCCATATCAACAGCATTTAATGCTGAAAAGATAACAGAAGAATCTTCTAAAAACTCATCCTCATGCCAATAGACAACGTGAATTGGTTCTTCATCTTCACCCATATCAAAGTAGATGTTGACAGATTCCTCATCAATAGCAACTGTAAGTTGGTCAAGGTTGCATTGAGCAATACCAAGTGCTTTTAACACTTGAGATGTGTTTTTGTAAGTTGGAGAATAAGCAAACTTCCCATTTTCTTCGGTGACAATGTTATATTCGTTGCATTGCCCAACTTGAATGTGGGTTTTTTCATTTAATTGAATGTAATCATCCTCCATATCAGGATCAGAGGAGTGATGATATAGAGCGTTTGGAAACCTCTTTTGAAGTGATAGTATAAATTCTTTCATGGCTGCAATAACGGAATAAAAAGGAGAAAAACAAAACTGCCTCTCTCTCCTTTCTAAATTTAGAATTATCTATTTTCAGTTTGTTTTGATTTGCTTTGGAAAATCAAAGTCAATTGAAACAGCTAATGCTTCTTTATCTCCAACAATTATACGAAGGTTAAATTCATCATCAGATTCAATCTGCTCAATGAGGTATATTTTAAGCCCGTCTTCGGCAGAAATATAATCTTCTGTGTTATCTGCTACAAACCTAACAGGAACGCCCGTATTAGGCTCTAAATCACTTGAAAAGGAGATTTCAGGGAGAGGGGTTGAAAGGAGTTTTTTAATTTTCAGATGTTCAATATAATCAAGTCTTTTTTGTTCTATGCGCTGCGCAACTTTGTAGAAGCAACCGCCTTCTTCCCATTCTTCGGGTTCATCACCAATCCAATAACTTTCGCAATTTGGAATGCTGAACTCAAATTCAATGATTTCCTTGTAATAAGGTAGGGATTCGGCAATTAGGATTTCTCCTTGCCACTCGCAATTAGCGTAGCGTCCTGAACTGAATTGGATTCTAATTTCAGAAAACTCTTTGCCATGAAAGATTTCATGGTCATAATAATTTGATTCACCTTGATACTTTTCAGCAACAATAGTGTTCATTTCTTGGAGGTGAGCAAATAGCTCCTCCGCTTTTTGGGAGTTGGCAACACAAATGTTGACATACCCCTCAGTGTACTGACCCATAACTGATGTTTTTTGGAGTTAATAAAATTGTTATGGGTCAAATAACGGATTACTCTTCCAAAAAACAAAAGTCGTGGCTAACTATCTAATTACCAGCTGTTTATAACAATAGTACTTCGATATTTGAGGGAGGAGCGGATAAAACCTGTCGCTTTTCGTATTCCGCAATTCTATGTTTAATGTACACTCCGCATAGCGCAACATTTCCTCCCTCAAATATTAAAGGTAATCTTCTCCGTATTTTTCAGTTAGCGCTTGCAATATTGCTTCTTCCGCTGCGGCAGGGTCAGTTGCGAACTGCGAATAAAGGATTGCAATCGAGTATACTGTTTCGGGGTCTCCTTGATTCCAATCATGGTCTGCGGCAGCATCATCGTTTGCCTTATAAAGATGTCCGCTGCTTGCTTTGGCATCTGCTTCGTTGAGCGCTTGCTGCACTGCGGCAGCTGTTGTTAACGTGTCAGTCATGGTTATGATAACGGATTAAGTTTGAAGAAAACAAAAATTCTTTCGTTTATATATTGCAGAGCTGTTTAATTCGTGCCACTACTCTTTCTTCCTCAATCATTGAGTCGGTCATGTAGTTGTTTGAACCTCCTGAATAATCTTTCATGTGTGTGATGGCGCGGTAAAGAAAGTTCATTGCCTTTGCTTGACCTCCACCCCAAGGTTCATTGATTGTAATGTACAATCCTGTGCCGTTATCGAACATCCCCATTAAATGAGCGTCTCCTGAGACTGCAATTCCTCCTTTGTTGAAAGATACTTTAACTTCAACAAATGGAAGTTGTGCAGCTAATTCACGAAGTGCTGCCTTTGATAGCTTTTCAAACTTTGTTTGCAATTCATGGTTATAGGAAAGATTCTTTCCGTTGACTTGCATGAACTTATAAAGTGTATCGAGTTTTTTCATAATATTAATAACGGATTTGTATTGGAAAAAACAAAAATATTATAAAATGAGTTTTTGTGCTTCTTCTATTGAGATGTTCAATTCTTTTGCCCACCCCTCAAGAGTGTTTATATGGATTGCTTCAAGTCGAATTGAACCAACACTTGTGTACAATTTATAAACCATTTCCTTCTTTGTTTTATAGCCAGATACTTTTCTCGTACCATAAAGACTCAATATTGTATTTGAGATTTCCATTTATTTTTGTATTTCACATTCAAAAACTCCGATCAAATGAGTTTCTTCAATACCTTCTTTTTCTCTTAGGTATTCATCGACTTGTTGCAGTGCTTCATCTTCTGAGAAGTCAGTAACCAAATGTACCCTTGCGAAATTTGTAGCTTCTTCAGCTACAAGATAAGGAGTTGCTACGTCTTCTTTCAGGTCTTCTAAGTTATCACTGCAATGGATGATGTGAATTGAGTTTTCACCAAACTTATCGATGAATACTAATTCGTTGTGTTCGTTTTCTTTAAGTGTCATAGGAGTGATAACGGATAAAGGTTTGAAAAAACAAAAAAAACGCACATTAAAACGTGCGATAACAGTCGCTAAAAAATCATGCTTCGCACGAATTTTAGCTTGGTGTTAGCATTAATACTACCTTATTATGTCTGCAATATTATATACTATAAAATCATCTCCTTTTTCAAAAAATTGTCTACCAACTTCATAAGCAATTTTGTCAGTTGAGAATCTTAATGTTTTTCTATTAACACCATATAAAGCACTATTATTTCTACAATCTATTATAATCCAATTTCTATTTTCCATTTTTATTTAGTTTAAATTTATTAAATCCGTACTAATGCTAACACTATTTAAACCACATTAAAACGTGGTTTACATTCAACGTTAGCACCAATAATGAAGAAGAACTCCTGTTCCAATTCCAGTTATAAATATTAGTGCAAATGCAAGTTCCCATTGCCATTTTGCGTATGTATATTTCATATTCTTTTTGTGGTCAATTACTGTATATCTTGTTTTCATGTCAAATAAATTACTGGCTATAACAAAGTGTAAAATTAATAGCACATATAGCCTTTGTGCATTTAATCATCGTTTGTGGTTGTGCTACTAATCTTACACAAACCGTTATAAGCAATAAAATAAAATTGCCTACGCACACTTTACCCTAAAACTTCTTGTGTTGTCGTTACTTTAATAACTACTTGTTTCCTGTTCTTCCAATACTCATCAGAACCATCATTTTTAGAACGGTTTTGATATTCTGTTTCAATTACTTTTCTCGCTTCTTCTTCGGTCTGAAAAGTATCTGTGTGATACATACCCCAATTTGCATCAGCAATTTGAAAGTGAGTTCGTGTTCCACTTTTGTGAAAATTATTATCCATCGCTCAAATTTTATTTTACAGCTTATAACAGCACCTAACAAAAATGGCTGCTACAAGCATTTGTTTTTCAATTCAGAAGTTCTTACAAGCAGCCACTTCTGTTAGCTGCAAAACGTTAGGGTGCATTAAACATCCCTTTCACCATCAAATACATCTTGCACATCAAAATACTTGTTAGCGGTTTCAATTATCTTTTGTGTAGTTTCTTCACCAAGTGTTTTTCTGTTCTGCTTAACTACATCAAGTTTCCTATCATAAACGTATTGTAATGCAATTTTTATAGTCTCTATTTCTTCGTGTGTTAATTGTATTGTCCTCATAATAATAACGCACCCTAACAATAAATATAGCAAATAGCCTGTTAAGGTGCTTAGTTTTAAGCTACTTGCAAGGTTTGTATTAAATTTTATCTTCTGTTCATTCTGTTAAAGGCTACTTGCCATATTCTTAACGTTATAAAACATTAAAACGATTTTATAACAACGGATATATGCCATACTCGTTCCTCGTTCAGCTTATAGCCAAACGTTCGTTTTAATTTGTAGCTTTTGTGCTACTTTTCTGCAAGGAGTTCTTGTTTTTCTAATTCAAACTGTACTTTTTTCCAGTAGTGGAGAGTTGCTTTCTTCTTGTGTCCAGTAGGGCCTCCATTCCAACAACGAGCAATCTTCTCAAAGTCCAAATCTTTACTCCAATACTCAACGTAAATGAAGAACATCTGTTTTGACTTTTCTTCATCCCACCTATCTTTGTAAGTGAAACGTTCCTTCTTATTCATAAGTTTAGAAACACGATTGACCTCATCTACTTGTATCTTCCAAATTTGAAGAATACCCGATGCGTTGCCGTTGTCGCCTGATATGTTCTTTCCTCTTGATTCCACTTGGATGATTGCTTGAAGCAATGTATCAAGTTTCTCTTCCAATGTCAATTCAACTGCAACTTCTGTTTTAGGCTGAAAGAAGTTATAGACGAAATTTGTCTTTGTATCAACCTTAACAGCAGTGAAGAGGATGAATAAGATAATAAAGAATGAAGTTCTCATGGTTATAAATAACGGAGAAAGTTTTTAAAAAGCAAAATTCGCTGTGATCAAATTTCCTTCAGAATCCCAAAGGTCTAATTCATAATCAGGATGTTGCACAAACTCAAAACCCCAAGTTCTTGGTGATTCAAGCACTGTCAAACCAAACAAAGGAAGTAAATCAAAACAAACGTAAGCGATTTCTTTTCCCTCTTTGTTAAAGTAATGACGGCTAAAAACTTCTTTTTCACCATCCCTGAACATTCCTGTGGCACTAGAATACCTTTTGTTTCTAAGAATATAAGAAAGCGATTGAACCGCTCCTAAGGCTACTGCTTCTTGGTGGGTGGATTGTTTTGTGTGTTTCATATTGGACATAACGGATTAAGTTTCTAAAAAACAAAAGAGCTGGAGAATTTCCCCAGCCCCTTCTGAACCAATAATGTTTTATGCATTTTCGTAAAAAATAGCATCCAGATCGTCAGTGGATAGCTCCAGATCACTGAAGTTCTCCATAATGTTTTTCTTTGCTTGGTTGATCTGGTCGCTGGCATCTTCTCCCAGCTCCAAGGCTTTGTTTAGTCTGATCTTTGTAATCTCCAGATCATCTTTCATTTCATCTGGATGGCGATCAAGAGCTTTGATCGCAAAGTTAATTTCTTGTTTTGCTCTATCTTCTCTTCCTTCCATTCCAGCTAATAACTGAGCATCTGATAAATGTGAAAGGATTGCCATTTGTAGTTTGATCTTTCTCATAACCTCAATAACGGATTAATGTTTCAAATTACAAAATGTGAACTACCCACCCACGCCAAAGGCGATGGGTTGGGCTTCATGAGTCATCACTCCTACTAATGTAGGCAGTTCGTCATGATTTTTCCTGTCAGTTCCTGACAAGCTATTTCTTAAACTAAAATTCTTTATATTTATTGCCGCATTTATATCCCTATCATGTTCAATATTACATTTAACACATTTCCATTCTCTATCTTTTAATGTTAGTTCTTTGTTAATATAACCACAGTTAGAACAAGTCTTTGATGAAGGTTCAAATCTACCAATTTTAAGTATATTTGTTCCATACCATTCAGCTTTATACTCTAACATATTAACAAAAGTTGACCAACTTACATCACTTATACTTTGTGCTAAGTTATGATTTTTAATCATATTACATACTGCAAGGTTCTCTAAACTGATTGTTTGGTTCTCACGAACAAGTTTAGTAGATACTTTATGCAAAAAATCTTTTCTCTTATTTGTTACTTTTTCATGTAGTTTACATAATTTTTGTTTTGTTCTTTTTCCTTTATTCTTACTATATTTACTTTGTATATATTTTAATTTAGACTGTGATTTACGAAGATATTTAGGATTATCAAATATTTCACCATTAGATGTAATAGCAAAATCTTTTATTCCTAAATCAATACCGATAGTTGTTTCTTCTTTTATTTTAGGTTTAACTTTATTTTGTTCACCAGTTTCACAAAGAATAGAAACAAAATATTTACCTGTAGGTGTCTTAGATATAGTTGCTTGTCTTATTTCACCTTTAAGTTCTCTATGAAGAATAATATCAATACCGTTTTTCTTTGTGAATTTAGGTATGATTAATTTATCATTTTCAACCACAACTCTTTGTGGTATATTAAAACTACCACCATTTGATTTCTTTTTAAACTTAGGAAACGAATTTTGACCTTTAAAGAAAGCAGTATAAGCTTTATCTAAATTAGTAATTGCTTGTTGTAGAGATTGTGAATTAAGTTCTTTTAACCAAGGTAATTCTACTTTTAAACCCTTCAGTTGTGAATGTAATTCAAAACAAGATAAGTTATGTTTATTACCAACATAAGCCATTTGTTTACACTCTAAAGCAAGATTATACACAAAACGACTTGCTCCAATATGCTTATTCAGAAGAACTTTCTGTTCTTCATTAGGGTTAAGTTTATATTTAAAAGCTTTCAACATCATATATAAATACTAAGAAAATTTAAAAAGTTTAAAGAAAGTATAAAATTTATTTACATTTTATTAGAATTCACTATATTTGTGTCGCTTACATCCCACCCACACTTCGTGATGAGTGGGCTTTACGCTCCGTCATGTAAATTGTTGCAATGTTTCTTCTGAAAAGTTTTTGATTGGAACTAAAGTCAAAACCTCTTCCGCTTCTAAATCAAAGTGAACCATAATGTTCACAATAAAATCAAATTCTTCATCAGGAGAGAAAGCGGATTCATCACACTGAACCAAATCAGAGTTTTCAGCATTGCATTCTTTAGCTAAAACCAATTCTGTTGCAGGGAGAGCGAGTTGATAGATGTAATCGTCTTTGATGAAATAAAGACTTCCATACTCTTCAATTTTCTTCCAACCATCAGGGAGTTCTCCAAACAGCTTTTCTTTGAAATCATCTTCTGCTGTTGAGCCAAATCGCTCTTCTGATTCAAGTTCGTTTACTGTTACGTACTCAAATACAACATGTCCATTTTGGTCTTGAACATCTTTGATTGCATCGGCATCTTGTCGAGCAACATCAAAAGCGTCTTTTTCAAAAGCTACGGCAATGAAACGAGGGTTTCCGTGCCAAATATCGGTATGTGTGATTTTGATTAAGTTCATAAACAGTCTCTAAGGTAATTTGGGTTATCAATTAAAAACAATCTAACTGATTCAATTGAATCCATTGTTTCAACTGCAAACCGTACTGGGTGATGTACATCGTACAGTTCTAAAAATAGAGAACAGATTTCTCCAATATCTTTTGCTGATTCAAAGTCAACATCTTTCAGATGAATTGCTACCTCTTTATTGCAGAGTTTAAAATCATCTTCAAACTTTGCCTCTAAATGGATTGCACGGTCAATGATTGCGAAATAAGAGTAAGCAACTGCATGGTCTTTCTTGTAAGGAAAGAGGCGCATTAGTAGTGCGTTGATTTGTAAAGTAAGTGTTGCTCTTAAATCGTTCATATCAGAAATAACGGATTAATGTTTAAGAAAACAAAATTAGATTATGATTTATTCCATCCTAATTTTAGGAGTTTTTCCCACTCAGCAACTGTGTAAAGCCCGTATTTGTTACGTGCTTCATCTTTAGTGATATTCAGCTTCTCTACCGCTATCTCTAAAAAGCGACCATACAAATGGCAAGATGGCAAAGATGCCTGATGTTTTCTGTAGAAACCGAATGTTTCATCTAACATTCTGTTGTGCTTTTGTGCTTTAGTAAGTCCCATGTTGTTGATAACGGATTAAAGAGAGAAAAAACAAAATTACCAATTGATAACTGTTCTTGATGGAGCGTCAACCACCACAGCGTATCCTAAATCTGAAATGCTTTCTGTATTAAATGAAGCAACAAATTCAGCAGGAGATAGGATAATTGCATCAGGGTGACTTGCGATAGCTTTTGCCCATTCTAAAGACCTGAAGCTATCAGGTAAATCATTTGCACTATCAGGGTTGAGGTAAACGATGTTTATCATGTGATTTGTTTTTGTGAGGTGGGAGGGAATCGAACCCTCTTCGTACAGATTTAGAGTCCGCTTGAACATCCTACCGCCCCAATTATGGGGAGAGGCGGGTTTCCCTCACCTTCTCCCCGTTAGATACTTTGGAATGCTAATAACGGAATTCTTTTTAAGAAAACAAAATCTGATTAGACTTTTTCCATGTTAGCAAAATCTCTTTCAATTGAGATAGGAACTTTGTACTTCTGTCCTGTCAATTTGCTCTTCCAAATTTCATACTCCACGCCATCACCTTCAGAATCAAATTCAAGGTTATCATAGTTGTCAAGTTTTTGGAAGATTTCACACCCTTTTCCTGTGTGGATGCAACCTGCTTCGTCTTCCAGTAGCTCTTCTTTATCATCTTCGTCCTCTGCGTGTTTTGCAGATTGATTCATTGCCTGAAGGTAAGAACCACGAGAAGGGAGAGTGGTGAAATTGTTCACATCAGGAAAGATACAAACTCCATACTGACCTTCATAAGGGAGAATGTGATATGCTCCATTATCATCACCGATGGTGTAAGTGGCTGTATTTTTGTTCAAAACTCGAACTGAGCCATTATCATCACAGGCTTCCTCTGCTCTTTCAACAGCAATCTCTAATGCTTCAGAAATATTTTCAGCATCAATGATGGTTGCATTTGATTCAGAATAGCCTTCGCCATTCCATGTGTCAACTAATATGTATTGCGACATTGTATTGTGTATTGGTTCAGAAGATATAACGGATTCTTTTAGCTAAAAACAAAATTTAGAATGAAGAATAAATTACTTCTAATTCACCATTGTTGATTTCAACCCCTTGGTGGTGCAGTCCTTCGCTTTTCAATAACTCATAGCAATCATCGTACCTTGATACTGCAACCTCTAAAGAATCAGCTTTGATTCTACACCATTCCTCCGATTCGAAGTTTGCCTCAAATATGTCTGTGAACTCCACAGGCTCTCCTAAAGGGTCTTTTAGCCCTAAGATGAAGGTTTGCTTGTCTGTGGTGAGATCGTGGTTGTATAAGCCGCTTATTGATCTCATTCGTTGAATTGCCTCATCAACTGTATCTACTGTTCCTAAAGATTCAGCAACATTCAAATCGTTGAGGTCAAGGTCTTCATAGGTTTCGCTCCCATCTGCGTGGACAGTTCTCTTTTCGATGGCTGTCCAAATCTTATAAGTTGTTTTTTCCATGCCGACAAATAACGGAGGATTCATGGAAAAAACAAAAGTTTCATTCCTCCGTTAAGCCAGCATGCATGCGTGTTTCAGGTCATCTTTCAATCCCGTAAGTTTCAGGATATTCTTCAAATTCCCCTTCTCGCTCTAACTCTTCTAAAACTGTTTCAGGGTGTTTCCATTGACAACCATCAAAGATGGCTCTTGCCATTGTTTCAGGTTTTCCTTTTAGTCCAAGTTCCTCAAATTTATCTTTTGCCATTTGAAGAAAGTCAGCATAGAAGTAAACGCATTCAGCATTTTCAGGTGAATAGCAAACTCCTGTTCCTTCTTGGAAGTTTTGATGGCTCTTGTATGTGATTCCATCAATTCCAATGTTATCTCCTTCTTCGGTCAATTCTCCTTCAATGGTGGGGTTGAAGCCTTCAGGGATGACCTTCAGTGAGGACAAGTCCAAATCTCCACTCACGGTGGGGTTGAAGCCATCGGGAAGGCTGGTCACCTTGCGCAAGTCCAAATACCCTCCCTCTGAAGGGTACTTTAGGGAGAGTTCGTGGATTAGAACTTCCGCCTCTGAACCCCCATCGTTGTATTGAATAAGAATGATAAGGTCATTTTCATCAAAGTCATCTTCCCATTTAGGAAGGTCGATGCATGAAATGGTATAGTCGTTTCCTTCAATAGGTAGAGGGTCATTCCAAATGATTGGAGTTTTGTTCTCGATTGCTTGTTGAAGTTCTTTGTAGTTCATGAGATCGATAACGGATTAAATTTTAAGAAAACAAAGGTTATTTGTTCCAAATTTCAAACTCTATTGCAAGAAGAACTGAAACTTCAAAAACACGGTTTGTATCAATCTTATCAAGTCTATCAACACAAAATTCTAACCCAGTCATTAAAAACATTTCCTCTTCTCTGTAATGAGGATATATTTTAAAATAAGGGGTTGAAATTGTTGATTTCAAAAACTCTTCAATACATTCGTATTCAGGAAGGTTTGGGTTATTGAAACGGCTTTTTTCAAATAGTTCATAACCTTGAAGAGATTTACTAAAGAGCGAATCGTATTCCATTTCTTTGAAACTCTCTGAATATGCAATAAGAAGTTGAGAAAACAAAAATTGCGAATAATTCATTGACTTAACAATTGACTGTGGTGAATCAGCTGTGAAAAATCCTATCTCTAAAATTTCAAAGTCTTTTGGATTCTTTTCAATCCATTGGACACCAAATTTGATTTCAAAGGTGTTATCTGATTTCCAACGAAATTGATACAAATCGTTTTCTTTGTCTTTTGCGTAATATCCTAATTGGTTCATAATCTTTTTATTGGTTCAGAAGAAATAACGGATTAATATTGAAGAAAACAAAAAAAGCCACTCAATGAGTGGCTTTTTTATATTTTTACGGCTTGTACCCTTTAGTTGTAGGCGGCACATCGAGTTGGTTTCTGTGAGCGTGGCTGATTGGGGAACGACCAAGAAGATGCGTTTGCTTTTCGACCATTTTTGCGCTTATATTGTCGGGCTTTTCGGCTCGGTGTTCGACCTTTGTTGCCAATATTTCCGTTGGTTATTCCGATGGTGCTTTCTAAGTTTAGAGCGATGTCTTCAAAGGTTTCCAAGTCGGGTGTTCCGATGGTTGAGTTGTCAACGGCATCCATTGAAATGTCGGGGGCAATATCCACCGCAACGATGGTGTTTGAGTTGTCAATGTCCGAAGCTGAAGCTGTCGGTGTAAGAGCGATGCAAAAAAGCATGGCGATTGAAAGGATTGCAAAGATGTTTTTCATAAAAACGGTTTTAAAGGATTTGTTTGTGTTTGGTTTTGATAACGGATTTTACTCTGAAAAAACAAAATCATTTGGAACTTTAAACGAAACGTGCTTTGTAGTGGTGCTTATCGGCACAGGGTTTCCATTGGAGTCGGTGTAAACAGAGGCTTCTAAAGCTTGTCGGACTCTCTCGTTGGCATTTTTACTACTTGCTGTTATGGTTACAATTCTTGACATTCTGTAACTTCTATGATCAGTTTTTCTTTCATGATGACCTCAACCTGTTAGTTCTATCAGTTCATTGAGGCATAGTCTTCTTTGCCCATGAATTAATCTCGCTTACTATTTTATTTGGATCACCTTTGATCTTCTGTATTAATGTCAACTCCTTTCCCTTGAAGGTTAATTTTAAAACAGGATTGGCATAATAAGCACCTTGCCCAATTTTCCCCTCAATCCCATTTTGCATAATAAATGTCATTGGAGCTTCAAATTGATTGAATGGATCGTGGGTTACTCTGAAATAGGGTCCAAAAATATGAACAGATTCAGAATGGTGCAGAGAAGCTTGATTTAGTTCGTGATCCCAATGGATATATAAATACTCCTTACTCATAAACTTCGTTTACGTTAAATTTAATGGCAAATTTAGCCTTGTTTTCTCTTGTTGGCTGTAATAACGGATTTGAATTTGAAAAAACAAAATTCTAAATACTTTGTATGATGTAGGTGAAAGGATAACCGTCTTCTTCATCACAGTTTAAACCGTCTAAGGTGGCAGTTTCCTTATGTTCTTCAATACCTTCAATAACTCCTTGAAGTTGTTGAATTAACTCTTCAGGAGTTCCTTCTCCTTGAAATTCTACTTTATATCTTAACATGGTTTTTTTTAATTTAAATCCATTAAATATTCATCTGTTTCGCAGTTAGGGCAAGCCCAGTGGATTCCATCTTCATCTTCTGATTGAATCATTGAGACTTCATTCCCTTCCACGTATTGCTTACGCTCATTTTTTGGATTCTCGTCAATAATACGAGCATCGCAGTTGCTGCATTTGCAAATGTGTTCTTTTGCAAGTTCTTTTCTTTTTTTCCAATCAGGATTCATATCCCAAACTCGACCGTTGTAAGAAATTTGACCGATTTGTTTTCCTAATTGGTTGTCCATGAGTTGACCGCCTGACCAATTTCCTGCTCCAAGGTCGTTGTTATGGATGAATTGCTGACAAGCCTTAGATGCTTCTTCAATGGTGTCAACTTGCTTTGACTGGTTGGGTTCACAACCCCATAAAGGTTGGTTAGGATTTTGCCCAAAGTCGGGATTTCCTTCGGATGAGAGTGTTACTGTGTAGCGTTTCATTGAATAATGTATTGGTTCGCTGACAATAACGGAATTAAGGGAGAGAATACAAAATTATGCGATTCCTAAATCAATCATAGCTTGTTCCAGTTTTATTGTGTTATTGCTTGTTTTAAATCTTGAGTTTCATAATATACCACTTCAAGTGATTCCAATGATTCACCGATTGCAGGGAAATTTTTGCTCAGCACTGCTTCTACGTGCTTTTGAATTGCCTCAAAGCGTTGCTTTTTGGTAAGCTTCAAGTAGTGGTTGGTACGAGTTGTGTAGTCAAAATAACTAAACTCTTTGCTTTCCAAATACTTTAAATCTTCGCAAATGTTTTGATTGATTCCAATTCCTCCATCGTATCCTTCTCCACGAAGCCCAATGTAAAGACTTGCTTTGGTGTTGTAGCTTACCTCAATGATTGCTTTGCCAGATTTGATAATTGCTTTGGCTATATCAACCGCATCAGCAAACATACTGGATACAATTACTTCTGGTCTGGGAGCTGTTGTGTGTGTGATTGTCATAGTGGTAATAACGGATTAAGGAATGAGAAAACAAAATTATTAATGATTTCGTTTTGGGAGTTTGCGTGATTTAGTCTACAATTCCATTGCCGTAGTACAGTTGAAATGACTTCTTTTTATAGTCATCTGAATTGAGCCATGCTTCGTACTTGCGCTTCCATTCAGCGTCTTGCCATGTGTAGCGACTTCCGTTGCAGTAGCGAAGATTATTGTTTTCCTTATAAAACTTCTCAAACAAAGCAATATCTGTGTGTGCCGAGATGGTCTTTTGCTTAGTAATAACAGAAGTAGTGTCAAGATATCTGAAACCTGTTTCGGTTACAACAGTTTCATTCTTTGGATTCCAATAATCTAAAACGGCTTCTATCATTCTTTTACGTATTTGAAGGCTGCTTGATAAGCCTTATCCCACTTCTTATAGTTCTTCACGCCTATTCTTTGAACAAGCTTGGTAACGTTTACATTCTCGTCTGCTAACTTGAGCATGAGACCTTTGATGATTTCTTTGTCTGTTAAGTCTGCCATGTCTTTAATGATTTCGTTTTGGGGGTTTGTATGGTGTCAATAACGGATTAAAGATTTAAAAAGCAAAATCCAAAGAATCTTTATGCTTTACGTTTGGAATATCCGAATCTTCTTTGGTCGCATACCTAAGATTTTCAATAGGTTGCATACCATCTGAATCTAATCGAAGTTCACCACCTTTGTAGTCGATGCACCCAAGAACTATTCCAATGGCATTGTGCTTTTCGTCATATAAAAGGTCACCCACTTCAAAATGTTCTGACGTTGGTTTGTCAGATAGATATTCGGGGTAATTGTTTTCTTTCAAATTTGGATAGAAATCAATCGGGTTTACTTTGAGTTTCTGTGTCATGATATTAATAACGGATTAAAGGGAGAGAATACAAAATTATTCCTCTGAAATTTCAGCCCATCTTTGAGCAAGTTGTAAAATGTATTCGATTTGGTCATCGTCCATTTCCTCGTAAGTTGCAGAGTATGAATCAATTTCATCTGAACTATGAGATTGAGGGTCATAAACGAAAACTTTTACTCCATCTTCATCGAACTCTTCAGCCAAATGAGACGATCTTCCTTTTGAAGGGAAATAGGGAGAGTGGTCTGCTTCAACATCTGCTACGGTGAAAGCACCGCACTTTTGAATGATTGCTTGAATTATTTTGATATAAACCGTCTCAATTTCGGGAGAGGTTGCAAATCCAAGATGGCAAAACCCTGTTCTATTGCTCAACTCATCTGAAATAAACTGCTCAATGCCTTCATAGTTTTGATATTCAGGATTAGAATGATCGACTTCAATCTCAATCGAAGTTGGGAGATCAACTTGTTCACCATCAGTGTCCCAAGTGATTTCAGATACTACGAATTTTGTTTTTGTGCTTTGCATGATATCAATAACGGATTTGATTTGAAAAAAACAAAAGTTTCGGGCGGTACATTTCACTACGCTTCGCAAGACCCATCAGAAAAACCTTACCACACCCCAGCTTTTCCGCTGTAACGTTCCAACGGAACTTGTAGCTGTGTCTTATTCTTTCCTTCTCTTAGCTATCGCTCAGAATGTACTGCGCCCGAACACTTTAAACTTGTTGTAAAAATGACCTTCCTTTTGATGGAGAAGCTGCCGTGTAGCAATTTAAGTTTAGCTGTGGAACAAATGAACGTTCCGCTTTCACCTCTTGATAGAACCCTTGAAAAAAGTGGTTCACCATTCGGTCAATATGTTGGTTGAGCGTTGTGCAGTGGCGGTAAAAAGGTGATTGACGGTTATATGTCATTCGTGCTACCTGAACTACTTTGTGTAGGTTCTTTGCCAGTCGTACTGATGCTTCTTCTCGGATTGTCATAAGTTCTAAATTTATAATCCTAATAACGGATTCTTTTAGCTAAAAACAAAATAGGGAGAGGTTAATTTAATCCCATTAAATCTTTTGCCACCGAAAGGTTGAAGAAATCTTCAAACCAATGCCAAATTTCTTCACGGTCTGTACCTTCGGAAAACCATTGCATCCCCGTGTTCCATTCTTCTTCAATTTCCCCGTCTTCGTTTACTGGAATATCTCCAAGTTCTTGCCAAATGCCTTTTGCTACCTCTTCGCAAGAAAGGTCGTTTCCTGCTCGTTGCTTTGCCGTTGAAAGAAAATCATTCTGAGAAAGCCTCATGAGAGAATCCTTCTTCTCTTCTCCAAAGGTGTATGAAATTCCTTTGCCTTTGGTGTACTTGGTGAGAATGGTATTCTCAATGTAATACACGGGGGAGTTGTCAGAATTATCGTGGCAGAGATTGAACTGCCCGTAGCTACGTAATATTTCGTGGTTGTGCATTATACGAATTTTCTTGTTACGTCCTTTGGATTGCAATCAGTTCCTTCTTTGTAAAAGTAAACTGCGAAGACGTATTCATCTTCATCCTTTTCTGCGATTACTTCTCGAACTTCCTCAGGAGTTTCGCACTCTTCGTCACGCTCTGCGTAATCATCACCACCTCTTGTGGCTTCTCTAATTTCTACTGTGTATGTTCCTTTCATAACTTCAATAACGGATTAAATTTTAAGAAAACAAAATTAATCACACAAACTTGAAAATTCGTATGAATCTGTATCTTCAAAAATGTTTAGAAAAATTCCATAAGCAGCAACTTCGATTTTCACTTCGGCAGTTTCTTCTTCGTAGTCAAGATTGCTTGAAAGAATATCTGCTCCTGAATCTTTCAGGTCATTGAGATAGTTCTCTAAATCAGAATTGTGTTCGCACTCGTGGAAGTATATTGTTGCTTTCATAATATCAATAACGGATTTGATTTAAAAAAAACAAAAATAAAGGGAGAGAAAGCAAAAAAGGGAAGAACTCATTGCCTTCCCTCTTTCTAAACGAAACTTTGGTGATCCCGACAGGATTCAAACCTGTGACCGTCTGCTTAGAAAACAGATGCTCTATTCAACTGAGCTACGAGACCATTTTTTCTAATTCAAGAAATGTGTAAATGCCATTTTAAAACGATTATTTTTGATGTGATTTACTCCAAGTTGTTGGTTTGGAATGATGGTATTTCCAAAAGAATCTTCCCATTGAAAAGCCATTTCTCCATCTGTCACGTTTTCAACCAATGTGTTTGGGTTAGCTTTGTAGAGTTGCCCTTTGCGAATCCACATATTAACTTCAAAAGAAGGTTCTTCGTCATTTATGCAGTAAGCATAAAGTTCAAATGGTCGTGTATTGGTTTTTCCTTTTTCCATCTTATGAGCAGATTAAGTACAAAGATAAATAGAAGAACGGAAATAACAAAACCACTTTTACCAAAAGAAAGGTTTTTTGTCCGTTGTGAAGGGGCGCTTTGAGTTCACCCGTTGGGTCGGGAAGAAGGTCAAAGATTGCACCGCCTATGTTGAAGAATATCTTTTTCATTTGTTTCGTTTGATATTGATAACGGATAAAGAACTGAAAAAACAAAAATTAATCTTCTCTGTTTTCTATAAATTCGTGTACTTGTCCGCAATCACACTCGACTTCATCAATTTCAAGTGCAGAGTTGATTTCTTCGTGGATGATGTCCTGAACTTCAAATTCATCATTATCATCTGTGTCAATGCAATCTTTTATAAAACCAGCTTCCACCAATTTATCTAAAATTCTAATTGCTAAATCTCTTGTGTCATCGTTTGTTTTTAAGATTGTCATAATTATTGTTTGTTTCGTTTGATATTGATAACGGATAAAGAACTGAAAAAACAAAATAGGGAGAGATCAATTCAATCCCAACACCGTTAATGAGTTCAATTTAGTTCTGCTCCATAAATAAAACATTCATTCCAACTTTGAACCTCTTAGCGTTAATATCCCATAACTGAAAATACCTAACCTCTTGAGTAGGGGTGAAAAAACCTTGCTCTACTCTTTTGTGTTTGAGTTCTCTGAACTCAGATTTTTGTTCTTGTGTCAATGGCATATTACTTCATTCCGTTTTTAAAGAACCAACCAAACCTTTGATTGAACCAATTTTCTATTTTCTTGAGTGTTTTCATAACAAATATAACGGATTCTTTTAGCTAAAAACAAAAGTTCACTTAAACACTTTCGATTAGCCCATTTAAGATGGACGTATAGGCATCTTCAAATCTGTTTTGAAATTCATTTTCTGAAAACTCAATAGCATTACCTGTAAGGTTAAGGTGCATAACTCCACCTAACATCTCATACTGATGTGACATACCATTTTCATCAAATATTCTCTCCAGCTCTTGAATAGCTATTTTACGTTGAAGTGATTTTTCGATAACAATATCCTCTTTGTTAAGGTTTGTTTGAGATAGTTCTGATTTGAAGTAATCATTAATCTCTCCTAAAGTGTAATCTTCTGTGTCTACTATTAGATACTTCATGTTTCGTTTGTGTTTCGTTTGATATTGATAACGGATAAAGAACTGAAAAAACAAAATCTATCCTCTATCCATTTTCTTCCAATCTTTGAATACTTCCAATAAGTCAGTCAAGATACCCAAAGCTGAAAAGCGGTCAATCCAATTTGGGCAATCAAACCACCACCCCTTGTAGTTCATATTCAGCAAGTTGTCGTAAAGAGGTTTTGCCATCACTTGTGGAACGATGTCTTTTAAATCATCTCCTGAACCCATTACGTAGCGAATAACCAAAGGTTTTTTCATTCCGGGGTAATAAGTGCTATCATAGGATTCCCTTTTATACTCTGTTTCTTTCCACCAAGTCTTAACGGGCAAATCTGTTTTTAGCCCCAAGATGATAGAATGAAAGGGAGAGCAAGCGTTTGAGTTGTTTAGTTCAACCCATTTGCGACCATGACGAACACCTAAGTCTTTGATGGTGTAGCGGTCATGCACGAAGTAGATTGTTTCCCCTGTGAACTTCACCACTCGCTCCACTGTGCGAAAGAAACTCGCTGTGAATATCTTTGATTGAAGCGCTTGGGTTAATTCTCGTATGTCTTCGCTGCTTTTCATAAACTCAATAACGGATTCTTTTAGCTAAAAACAAAAGTTTATTTAAACAAAAAGAGCAAGGAATTAATCCTCACTCGATTTGCTCGTTCTAAGAGTTGAAGCCCGAAGAACGATCTGGGTCTTTACCAACCAAAGGAAGGTTTGAATGTTGTTTGACTTTCCACCCACTTCAATACCATATCTGTGTAGTATGAAGTTGTCATATCAAAAAGCCAGTTGTCAAGTTCACGCTTTGCGTTTGAGTCGCTTGTTTTCACCTCAATTCGTGTCCACTCCTTTGCGTTGGTTTGGTTTGAACCTTTGTTGCTTCCTTTTGAATAATCCCACTCCTTGCCAATGATGGTAACTTTGTCCTTTGTGGCAATGGCGGTTAGTATTCCGCCTCTGCAAGATTCTCCAATTTTAAATGTCTTTTGTGCTATTTCGTTTGATTGGTTTAATGTTGATAACGGATCAAATTGGAAAAAAACAAAATTAATCTTGAACGGTTTTAATCATATCGGGGTGGAAATTCTCCAAATTCTTTCTTCCCCAAGTAGTAGCTTTTTTGTTTGCTTCACCGAAGTCTTTGCCAGAAAATTCTTTTTGGTCTTTCTGAAATCTCTTTTTTGAGTTGAGGTATTCTATTTTTAGGATTGTCATTGCGTTTCGTTTCAATCAATAACGGATTTCTTTTAAAGAAAACAAAAAAAGCCCCGATAAACGAGGCTCTTTTTCAATCACACATTTTCACTCTACGAACTTAATGTCTTTGTTGGTTGTGCAATCAACTGTATCTTCACCCATTTCCATTAGCTGTGGGTTGTAATCCCTGACTACTGGAAACGTCTCGCAAAGCCATTGAAGGCAGTATCTATCCACGAATGATGCTACGGGCTGTCTATGGGTTGGTTCGTAGTATATTGCAGAATCATATTCTCGAATATCGCAAACTAATCTATCAGAAGATTGAATGTTATGTGTATCAACATACACCATTTTATTCTCACTTTCCGACTCAAATACCAACGTGTAGTAAGAATCTTTTTCCAAGTTCAAATCAAACGTTGAAATGGTCTGTAGTCCAAGAAAACGTTTTTCTTGAGGGCATTCATAGGTGTAGGGTGCTTCGTTGGTTGAATGGACGGTAATAGTTACCTCTTCTCCTGAAGTGTTTATGATTTCCCCTGCAAAGGTGTAAGCGTGTGCGTTGAGGGAGAGCAATGCTATTAAAGCAAATAATAAATTTTTCATGGTTTAAAATTTAATGTTCAAATGTAATAACGGATTCGTTTTCAAAAAAACAAAAAAGTGGGAGGATTATTTTCATCACTCCCCTTTTTAAACGAAACGTTTTTATAAAGTTTTTGGCAAGAAAACCAAGTCATCACGTAGTGTGGCTTGGATGAATTGCCTTAATTTTATCCAAATATACGAAAAATAGTTATAAAAGTTATATGTTAATTTTGATTTCTTAAATTTTTATTTGCGATTATTTCTTTTTCTTCGATTCTTCGCAAAAGACTCTTGGCGCTTTTGGTTCGACTTTACCGTTTCTTCGTTAGAAGGGAGAGCCACCCACTTCACCTAATCTTCCAATCCAAAACTTCTTTGCTTTTCGGGGAGAGATTGCCCCATCAGCGTTGAATTTGCTTGGGTTATCAAAAGGCATTAAGATAATTTCTTTTTGCTCTTGGGTCATTGAGTGTGGAAATCCAAATTTGCTAAGTTCTTGAGACATGAAGTTCGTTTTTATCGTTTGGTATTGATAACGGATTTTGTTTGAAGAAAACAAAAAAGAGCAAAGAATTTAATCCTTGCTCTTTCTGTTTAATAATTTTGGATTTGTTCCATTTTGAATTGCTCGTAGTAGTCGGGGTATAAACCCGCTTCTTTCACGCACTGTCCGCAGCTTACCGACCTCTTTCTCTTCTTATAGCTTGGTCTTTTATGCCCATTTGGGCAAACCAACGTGTACTTGCTTTGCGTTGCCAACTCTTCCAATGCTTCTCGGTTGTCGTGTGATTTGGTTCGGCTTGGGTCTGCTCCAACTTTTCTTGCCCATGCTCTCCACCTCCACCCATGATCGGATGTTCTTCTTTCTTCATAATCTAATGCGTGGGCTAATTCGTGGCGAATGGTATCTTCCGCTGATTCATCATTGATGGTTGGTAGAAGATAAGTGGATAGAGCGATTGTCTTAGAACCATAAGGACGATAAGAGCAAAGTCCGAAAGCACGTTTGCGAGTGTTCCATTCAAATGTCCATCCTTTGGCTTTTAATCCCCACTCTTCAAGTAGAGTATTAGCCAACCATTCCAAACTCTTTTTTCTGTCTTGTGCCATTGTGTTTCGTTTGATATGAATAACGGATTTAGTTTGAAAAAAGCAAAATTAATTGCCCGATTCGATGATAATTAATTCAATTTCATCAATCTCTTCATTTTCAAACTTCTCAACCAATCGGTCGTTAAGCATATCTCTGGTTGAACCAGATTCTCCAAAACTTGTGTCCTTTGCGTTAAAGCCCATTAGAATGGCTACGTCAGTGGCATCTAAACTCTCAATTCTTTTTCTTAAATCTGTCATTGTGTTTCGTTTCAATCAATAACGGATTAACATTGGAAAAAACAAAAATTAATTTGCTCTTTCCAGTTCTTCACTTCCCCAAACTCCCACCACGAATGATGTTTCATCTATTCCCGTTCCTTCACGTTTGCCCATGATTTCCCATATAAGAGTTGAGCATCTTTTCATGTCCATTTGGATTTCAAGCTGATTCTCTACGAGCGCATCCATTTGAGCCTTTGTAAGAGACGGAACTTGTTTGTGAAGCCATTGACGCTCTACGAACTCTGCGTTGGTTACGTGGTCTAATATCAACCTGAACTCTTCAATCGAGAACTTGCTCCATCTGTCAAAGTTTCGCTTGGCGATGCTTACGGATTTTTTGAGTGATTTTAAATTCATTGCGTTTCATTTCAATCAATAACGGATTTCTTTTAAAGAAAACAAAATTAATTGAAACATAAGGGAGAGTTCCACTTATCATTTAGTTGTCGCCAAGATAAACTTATTTGTTGGATTCGCACCAAATGGTTGTACCTCTTGTATTCAAATGAATTTTCGATTCCCTCATTCAAGGTCAAAAAGGGACTGCCATCTGTGAATAAGTGCCTTTTCAATCGGCTCATTTCAAGCTTTTCTTCGATGGTCAAATCTCTTGGTTGTAGTGGGTTGTTCATGGCTTAAGATTTTAGGCGTTCGATAATTTCTTCTGCTGTTTCCTTTGGGCGGTTCTCGATAATCATTTCTATGTATCGCTTCTGCCCATGCCAAGGCTCTTGGGTAAATGTTACTGGTGAAATCTTGTGTGCCATTTGTTTCGTTTGATATTAATAACGGATTTTATTTGAAGAAAACAAAAAGGGGAGTTATTTCTCCCCTTTCTTTTTATGCTCCTTTTAGATTTTCGTATTGCTTGTCATACCCTGAAGCTACCATCATCCCATTGGTTAGGTGCTTCCAATAATCAAGGCAATCACCGTTTTTGAAGTCCATGTAAACGAAGTTCTTTTTGATCTCTTGTGCGTATCCCGAACCGATGATGAAATCAACCATCATTTCAACGGTTAGTCCAATGTGAATTTCTTTGTCCTTTGCTCCTTCAAGTAGAAGGTCTGATTCTTCCGAGTTGTAAAATCCCTTTTCAGTTAAGAATGTGATAAACCATTTTTTCATGTCGCTTGTGTTTCGTTTGATTGTAATAACGGATTAAGAACTGAAAAAACAAAATTCACCTTCTACGTCTTGCTTTGCTTTTTGAGCGATTGCATTTCATCTTTGTAAGGTCACCGCCCGATGATTTGAATCTTTTGGCGTTGGTCTTTGCGTGGGCTTTATTGCTCTTTGCGTGGGCTTTGTAGTTGTAGCCACTTTTTGCTTTCTTTCTGCTCTGTGCTGATACGTCAGTTGAAAAAGAAAGGCAGATAAGAACTGCGGAAAGGATGATGAGAAATTTTTTCATTGTGTTTCGTTTGAATGTGATAACGGAATAAGAATTGAAAAAGCAAAATTGTTATGAATTTTTTGCTTTGTAATCTGCTACTGCTGAAGCCCATTTTTTGATAAGGTCTTCATACATTGGAAGGTTGATTGATTTCAACTTATTAAGAGAGGATGGTGCTTTGGTTTCATTCGGTGCTTTTCTTCCTCCTTTGACCGCTCTAATTCCAGCTTCTATAAGTTTGATGTAAGTCTGTTCCATGTGTTTCGTTTTGATCAATAACGGAATAAGAATTGAAAAAGCAAAAAGAGGAAGAACTTTTTCCTCCTCTTTTCTAAACGAAACGAAACTAAATTTCTTCGTAGTTTTCAGGGTATAACCAAAAGTTGACCGAGTTCTGAAAACTTCCTTTTGTGCCTTCTTGCACCTCTGAACGTGCAGGTATTCTATTGCCGTAATAATCTCTTTTTGGTTCTTCTCCAAGCATACACGCCCCTGCTTCGATTGCGCCCATTGCTGCCCTTCCCTGACTTCCTTCCATCTTCCAAACGATGCCTGAATTGATGTTGTCTTGAAGGTCTTTAAAACCGTACTGCTCTTGCAGTGATTGAATTTCTGTGAGTTCCATTTGTTTCGTTTTGTTTTAATCAATAACGGAATAAGAATTGAAAAAGCAAAACTAATTCAAAATAATCTCCATAGAATCTGGGTTGTCAATAGCTTCTTGCATTGACTCCATTAATAATTCTCTATTTCCTTTGTTGGTTGTAGGGAGGGAGAGGTCAATCTGAAAGTTGTTTTTCAAATATACCAATGTTCCAAATCGAACTCCAAATGTGTGGTTTTGATTTCCTGTTTCTTCCCTGTGAAGTTTTTCAATGCGCTCAATGGTTTTGATGATTGTTTCATAGCTTTCTCCTTTGAAAAGAAAAGCGTGAAAGGCAACGAGTAAAGTATAGTTGTATTTCATTTATTTCGTTTTGATCAATAACGGATTTTCCTTGAAGAAAACAAAAAAAAGCCCTCTGATTTTTGGAGGGCTTTTCTATCTTTATCTATAAGTTTATCTTTTTAAAAACCATTTACGGGTCTGCTCTTGCTCGTACCGTCTGAGTGGGAATTAAGTGATTATTTACGGTTTTTTTTCTTGCGCTTCATTCGATTCTTTTGGCAAGTCATTCGATGTTTGTGGTAATTGCGAATGTTTGCCATGTCTTCCTTTTATATCAAAGGAAGATCAACTGTTGGGAGTTTTTTAATTAAATAAATGTTGTTGTTAAATGCGTCCATAACCTTGATAACGGATTTAATTTTAAAAAAGCAAAAAGGGGAAGAACTTTTGTCTTCCCCTTTTCTAAACGAAACGAAACGAAACTAAAACTGTGTTGCCTTATGCTTTGGCTTTCGGCTATAATCTTTTTTGCTCGTATGGACTCTTGATGCCCTTAGAACTTGCGCTCCTTGAGAAAGCATTTCTTCTCTTTGTTTGCGCTTCTCAATCTTTACCAATTCCATTGGTGTGATTGTGCTTGGTGCTTTTCTATTCTTTGCCATTGTGTTTCGTTTGATTGCAATAACGGAATAATATTTGAAAAAGCAAAAGGGAGAGGGAATATTTTTATTCCCAATCTAAATCTAAAAGACTCAACTCCCCATCTAAAACTTGCTGCATTTCAACCTCTGATACCTCTGCTGTATGCCAGCCGCTTAAAGTATCATGAATATAGAAGGTGTTTTCATCAACTCTCTCAGCTTCTCGTGTTGATAGTCCAACTTTTAATTCAAACATTTGACCTACTGCGATTTCACTTAGTATAATGCTCATTGTGTTTCGTTTGATTATAATAACGGATTTCAGGGAGAGAAAAAAAAATAAAGGGAGAGAAATACTTTTTATTTCTTTTGTTTTTTTCGATCTTTTCCCGTTATTAAACTTGATGACCTAATGTAGGGAGAGTTTGAGTTAAAAAAATGGGCAAAGGAACTTAATCCCTTGCCCGTTGTCCTTTTTGCTTTCTGCTTTCGCTTAATCGGTTACGATGTAGCTTTGCTTGTCAAGTCGAAATCCTACGATTGAATCCCATGAGTAGGCTCTAATTGGTACGATGCCTTGTTCTCTATTTGGTCGTCCGATAATGCCGTCCTTTGCGATTGCTTCACCATTGAAATTGTAAGAAATTTCGCCCGACTTGATGAAAATAACCTCAAGATACTTGCAAGTATCGTCCGACTTTTTTACCAAGATTGGAGTGTTTGGAATACGCTTTCCCCAAGCGTGTTCCCCAAGTTCAAAATTATAGGGGTCAATCCCTGCTTCTGCCATGCGCTTCTTTGTCATGTTCTCGTAAGCATTGGTGTTTTTGTTTTGGAAAACCATCACTTGCGAACCGATATTGTACTTGCGAACGTTTCCAGAATGTGGGTTAAGAAGTGCTTTCCCGCCCTCACCTTTTTGACCTTTGATGGTCTTGTTTACTTTTTCAGTGGTTACGCAGTCAATACCTACGAAAGTCGCTCCGTTTACTTTTGAACCATCGCAGAAAAGTTCGATAGCTTCTTCTCTTGAAATGTGAATTGGCTTTACTGAATTTGAAGTATTCATATCGTTTGTGTTTCGTTTGATATTAATAACGGATAAAGAACTGAAAAAGCAAAAATTAGATGTAAACTTTTTTAGAATTTATCTTTCCAAAAATAAATGTTGAAACGCAAAAAACTGCAAATATTCCGTAAAATAAACCAAAATTGTTTGTTTGGTTAATACCTTCTGAAATACCAACTGCTACTGTTGCTACTCCCGATGTCAATGCAACGCAAAATAAAATGATGGCAATAAAGCCAATAAGTAAATTTTTCATGTCGTTTGTGTTTCGTTTGATATTAATAACGGATAAAGAACTGAAAAAACAAAAAAGGAGCAAAGATTTACCTTGCTCCTTTCCTTTCTAATTTTATAAATTAAATTTGCTCGTTTTCTCTCACCATTTTTGTTAGCTGTTCAAGAATTGACTCTTTCCCTCCTTTTAATCCAAAGTAGGCTTTAACGTCATTTAAACGCCAATTTCGATGGGGTTTCATGCCCTTGCAAAAAAGGCTAACGTCACGCTTGGATAGAATCAAATTCCAATTCCCTTTGGTGATATAACCATTGTTCGTAGCAATTTTTACTTCTTGATCTTTTTCGTATTGTGTCATAATGTTTCGTTTGATGTTAATAACGGATAAAGAACTGAGAAAACAAAAAAGGAGCAAAGATTTACCTTGCTCCTTCTAAATTTATTTTAGCTTTGTGCCGTCCCAAGTTCCCCAAGACTTCGATACGGGTTGACCGCCTGAATATTGGCTGAATATGGCAACCGTTGCGCCTACTTCGCACGAACGCAAGTTGTATTGACCACCACCGCCAAAGAATGAGTAATGTGTTCCTACGTAGTCCTTACCTTCTGCAAGTCCACGATTGATTTCGGCTTTTGAATTAGCTTTGATGTAGATTTTCATGATGTTTCGTTTTGTTTTAATCAATAACGGATTTTATACAAAGAAAACAAAAAGTGAAAAATCTTTTTATTCTTTTGCATTTTCCAACCCTTTTCCGTTATAGACTGTATGGATACCAACAAAGCACCCCCAGACCTTATATTAGACCTCTAATTAGACCTTAACCGCCTATATGGGCATAAGGGGTCTATTAGGGCTTTAGGGGCTTAAATAGGGGTCTTATTTAAGCGTATCGATAATAAGCCCTTAAATAAAAGTCGCTCCTCAGGGGTGGTGCAGGGTCACACACAAATTTTTCCCCAATTTTTCAATTTCAATTCTCAACCTACCAATTTAGATTACATTTATCTTTTTGACCTCTGGGGTTAATAAATCATGGTATAGGGTGTTGTGGAGAGATTAAGAGGGCATACCCCTTTTTCTTTTGGTTATTAATAATAAGGTGTTTTGAAAAAATTTTCCCAGCATTTTTTTCAAATTCCATTTCATGGATTATTTATTCACATGGGAACAGATGATTTAATTGATATAGTGTTTAAGAAAAAGAGGATCGAGGATTCTTTTTTCAATCATGATTATTTGATGTTTTTAGCTGTGGATCACAAAACTGGAATTAGTTTACCTTCACCTTCTTTTTTAGAGTTTTTTGGATATTCAAAAGAAGAATTACCAAACTTTGCTGATATGGTTCATCCAGATGATGTTGATCACAACACGGAGATGCATCAGTTTATATTAGACACGGGGATGATGCCTGTTCACTTTCATCCTTTTAGAATGAAAAACAAAAATGGGGAGTACAAGCAAATTCAAACAATGGAGTCTATTGTATTAAATGAGAATCGTGATTTATTGGTTGTTTTATTTCCAGTCCCAGAGGGTCAAAAGGGTTTTACCACTTACACAAAAGATTATTTACAATGGAATTCGAAAAAATGATCGATAAGGTTTATAAAGACAAGGAAGATAGAAGGCAATTTTTCACTCATAATCAAATAATGTTTGCTGCTGTTAATAAGGAAAATAAGTTTGTTTTCTTCAGTGATTCTTGGCTTAAATGTTTAAAGTTAAAACCAGAGGAGTTAAGAGATATCAATTTCACTTTATTGATTCATCCAGATGATTTAGAGAGGAGTTTGGATGCTTATGATTTTTATAAAGAGACAGGGAAGTTTGCCATTAAAATGTTTCACAACCGCTATAGAAGATCAGATGGTACGTATGCATCAATTCAGTGGTTTGGTGGTGAACACGATGAGGAGTTAGAATTATCTTTGACTTCTGCTTTTGAGCTTCCTGCTGATTACGAGCCTTTTAATTGGAGGGTTTAACAACAAAACCGTCACCATCTTTGATAATCCAGTTTCCTGATTTAGCTTTCTGTCCATTTATCATATAACTGATCACGGGAGGCGCTTTACCAACTTGCCAAGCGCAATCGGATTCTATTTCTCTAACTAAAGGAAATCCTACAAACTTTTCTATTTCCTCTTTATTGAGGTTGTTAACACGAATTCTATCCATTTTTAATACATTTTTATCAGTTGTCTTTTTTGATAATTCCATTCGGCTTTTTCGAGGGCTTGTGAGAATTCATTTTTAAAATCTGTATCCAAAAAGTTTTGATATTTTTTCACACCATTTAGACAGGAAGTATGATTCTGAGAAAGAAATTTTGCCACTCTTTTGCTTGAGGCAAGTTTTTTCTTTTTAACAAGAAAACAGAATAAAAACCTAACATTTGTATATTCAGTTTTTCTTACTTTCATATTTGAGACCAACTCGGAGACGCTCATATCCCAAGCTTCACAACAGGAAATAAATAATTTCTTTAAAACTTCTTCATCCAAATTGTTTTTATGGTTCATGAAAAAATAATTTTTTGCATCATCGTTTAAAATAGCAAATGTATATGGAGGTATTGAATTCATATAATGTTATTGGTATATAAAAAATTGACTTCCGATGGTGATTCCTTTTTTCAGATTTGACATCTTTCTTGTTTCTTTAAGAAAGGTTTTCATATCAAGTCCTGAGTTGGGTTGTTCTTCATCGATGAGTTCAAAAAAAGTTTTTTCATCGAACTCAGAAAGGTTATCTGGTTTGGCGACCATTTTTCCGATGACTAAAGCTGATCCTACGTAATATTTATTCTTCATCGTACACATTTCTTTGCGCTAAGTAGTTAATTGATTTTTTCGATTGCTTGATGCTTTGATCAACAAAAGAACTTTTATATTGAAGACCTTGAATAAATCCTTGATTAAAAGGAAGAGAAAGTGTTGTATCCCAATCTTGTTGAGTGAGAATTTTCTCAGCAAGTTCTTCATTGATGTTCAGCAAGGAGATTAAGTTGGTAAGAGGAGAAAGTTTATTTCGAATATCTGCGACTTCGAGTGTTGCCTCTCTTATGGTGAGAATTTTTCTTTTAAAGAAGAACACATTGTCATTGACTCCGCACATTTCCCACCCTTTATTACCAAGAGATTCGAAATCATTTTCTTTAAGTTTTTTGATTTTCAAGTATTCAAACTTCTCTCTTGGGAGTTGGGCTGTAAAATCAAAACGAGGTTCATCTTCTATATGGTTAAAGACAACTTGACAAACAATAGCACCTTCAAATTCATACATGCCACAAGCCACACCTGCTTCTTGGTAGGTATCATAGAGTTTGACATTCCCTTCTTCATTTATCATAAAATCGGAAAACGAAAGGTCTTTGATGATAAAGTATTTATCGACTACTTCTTTATTCTTTTTCATGGATAAGGTTTCCTTGTGAGTAGATTTGTTTATAGGTTTCTTTTACAAATTGAAATCTTGGTTTTTCTAACTTTATAAAAGCTTGATAATCGAAATCATCGGGGACTTCAAAAATTCTCATGACAAAGCACCACTCTCCCTTGATGGATTCCAGATCGGTGCGATTGATCCACCCTGATCCTTCCAATACTTCTCCGTATGCTAAATAATTCATCCTAATTCATTTAAGTTTTTTATTTCATCGTTCATAGCAGCTTCTCGAATAAGGAGTTCAAGTTCTACTATGTTTTCTATATCAGGGTTTATATTAAAAATGTATTTGCAATCTTCGCTTACAGTGCATTCATATTCCACACCTTTGTATTCAACGGTTAGTAGAATATATTTTCCTGTGCAAGTGGCTTTAAAGTCTGACATAATTAGTTTGTTTCTTATTCATATTGTCCGAAGGGTTATTCATATTGTCCGCAGCATTTTTTAAATTTCAACCCACTCCCACAGGTGCATGGTTCATTTCGACCAAGCTTTTCTAATTTTAAGGAAGTGGGTATAGAAAAATTTCGCTCATGAATTTCTTCTTCCACACCATTGATGTGATTGATTTCATGTTGCCATACCTGAGCTTGAAAATCTTTGGCTTGAATGGTTTGTTTATCACCATTCAAATCATAATATTCCACCTCTACCACTGGATATCTTTCTGCAAGGATGGTTTTTCCAATCCAAGTTAAACATCCTTCCAGTTTGTATCTTTTCCTTCCCAGCTGTTTTGTGATAACAGGATCAACAGCGATGGTGGATATACGTGTATTAACATCTTTAACGCAGATCAATCTCAGATTGTATCTTTCATCATTTAGAGCGCACTGATTGGCAGCTAAACCAATTCCGTCATATCTGGACTCTGCATATTTTTTAAACTCCTTAATGGACTCTATATTCTCTTTTAGAAAAGAGTCAATGTTATCGATTTTTGGGGTCGAGGGAGTTTGAATATCGGGGATTACTGTAAATGTCATATCAGGTTAAACGTAAGTTTTTAAGAATTGTTGCATTGAAACTTTTTTATCTTGATCCTCTGGTTATTAGTATGAAAAGTGTAGTCATTGAGCTTATGAAGAAAATTCCATAAAAAACGAGAAAAGACGAAGGGTGTAATCTTATCCAAACAAACATCCCCACAGCTATAGATAAAAGATTTTATACTAAAATAAAAGTAGAAAAGAAGCCAGTTTTTTTTATAAGCATCTTTCCATTCTTGGTTTTGAATAAGAATATAGAAAATACCAATAATTGGTATAAATGAGGGAGCTATACTTCTCATAGTGTTTTGATTATCAATGAACCAATCTCAATCAAAGACAAGGTGTGAATGGTTACAAATAGAAATGAAGATAGCAGGGAGTTTTCAAAGGAGTTTTTGAAATCTGTTTTGGTTTTTTCATAATAGTAGAAAAAACCAAAGATTGGGATCAAAGATAATTTGAATTCTTTCATTGTTTACAAAGTTACGTAATATTTAAAGATGAACAAAGAAAGAAAAGAAAAAATGCCAATCGTACTATATAATTCAACAGCTAAAGGAAAATTCATGAAATACACCTCAGTAGGTGGCATAACAAAATCTGTTTGGGTAGATGCTTATAAAGAGTATCTTGTTCCAGAGGTGAGTAGTTCATCTGCTTTAGTGAACAAGCTTGATCGTTCAAGGATTGAAACTGCTGAGCGTTTATCTAATTCTAAAACTTTAAGTGCTTATATTTTGAGAGAGAAATTGGATTATTTAAAAGACGTTACAAGAGAACCACGTTGGCAAAAAAGAATTTCTACCCGATTCACTGATAAGATTGGGGTGATCATGACTCGTGGAGAAAAAAGGTACGCTTTTTCGGTTTCTTCTTTATCAGATTTAGAAACATTGGGTTCAACTGTTTATTCAGCTGGGTCACTCCCTGTTCAGCTTCGTTCAAATTACAACGGAACATACGTTTATAATTCAAATCAAATTGAAATCATTGATGGGGTGATAGAATCTATAAATGGTTTTACTGGTTCAGATTCTTATAACTTAAGAAACCTTATTGGAACAACAAGCGCAACAGTTTATATAGAGGAAGGGGCTTCTATATTTGGGACGGGTGTTCAATATTATCAAGATGCGAATTTAAGTATTGCAAGTGTTTTAAATGAGACAATGAAATATGATGTCCCAGCAAATAACACCAACAAGAAAATAACTCTTTCCAGTGGTCAGGTGTCTTCTTCTGAAAATTATTCAATGGAATCAAAGACATATTATTTATCGGGGGCATCGGGAACATCTTATACTCTTTACAATGAGGTGGGAGCTGATGTGTATAATGATTCTGAAGGGAATTATTTATTCACGGATAATCAAGGTGTTGTTGGTTTGGTGGCAAACAGGACAATGTTTACGTTAGTTCCTTCGTATAAATTTATTACGATTGTGTCTGGTTTAATTACCCAATCTGGGGATATTATTGAGGTTGCAAGTTTTGACACTTATGTTTTTTCTCAAGGTAGAACATACACAACTGTTTATGTAAATTCTGGGGCGCAGCTTGAATTTGGGACATTTGTTTACATTGATTCAGATTTATCCACACCACTTGCAAATGGAGATTACATTTATGGTGGAAACACTTACACGATAGGTGGAAGTAGGATTTTATCTGTAAGTTAATTAAATTTTCTATCTTTGTCTAAAAATTTATAAGCAATGAAGTTAAAGGAAGATGGTTTTCAAAAAATTGATTCTCTTGAGGGTGCAGCTAAGGATTTGGCAATGAAAATAATGGATAAATGGTTATTGGAGGGTTCAATCTCTCAATCTGCTGCTCAGTGGTTTAAGGATATGGGAGTTCTGGAAGTAGGCGGAAAAGAGGTTTCTTTATCAAAAATGGAAGAAAATTTAAAAGCTAAGTCAACTGCTATTTATTCTTTTTCTGGAGACGAGCGAGCTGATAAGAGAAATTTCTGGTTAATGATCGCTGATATCAAAATTAACTTCGAAGCTAAGAATGGAAAACAGGGTATGGTTGGTTTGATTTTACCTGAGAAAGTATTAGAGATGGTTTCCACATCAGGAAATTTTCAATCCACTTCAGATGGATCAATGCCAGCTACAATGGATTTTAATGGGAAGATTATTGAGAAGGCTGGGGAGTTATTAAAAAGTGAATATGTAATGTATCATTCTCCAGATGAGTCAATGATGTTTGTTGACTTTGGTTCTGTACACGTACCAATTGAAGTTCGGTGAAAAGAATAAAGCATTTACAGGGGAGAAAAGAGGTTAAAGGTCACGAGTTGAATCGTGGAGATCAATTTTTAGAGAAAGATTCTGTCAAGTACTTTTTTTCTATGGAATGCGCTCCTTATGTTAAATCAAATTCTATTGATGATTTTGAAGCTTTTTGTATGGATTACTATGAGAGAATTCATTTGGATATAGAAGGTTGGTATGTTCGGTTGAATAAACATCAAAAAAAACAGGTAGTTAATGGTCGGAAGTATATTTTTGAAGAAAAAGAATACGAGTTTTCTCTTGAAGAGGATTGTTTTATTGAAGTTCATTATTTTGAAGAATGAAAAGAAAACATATATCAACAAAAAAGGTTTTTACTAAAAAGAGCGGCTCTTGGAACAACAGGAATTGCTTTGTTAAAAAAATTGAACATTTTAAATTTAGAGACTCATTTTTACATTATAATACTGAGGTAAGGGGTCATAACAAGATAAACTCTGTTTTT
>FLOH01000683.1_pt1 | contig 65073 bp, 75 predicted proteins | sample 756751 | NCBI WGS metagenome assembly FLOH01 (sample SAMEA4026879, study PRJEB14308) | marine metagenome | biome: coastal water; material: water | depth 74 m
TACGCTTGCATAAGTATGGTAACTTTACTTCCGTCATGTCCGGACTTTGGAATGATAGAAAACAAAGACGATGAAAACAATTGTCCTGTTGGCGAGATAGAAGTTAGCACTGATGTTGGTATGGTTGTAATGAACAAAGCATACGAAACAACAGTTGTTTCTGGGTCGTTTCAAAAACCAACCACTCCCAAAGTATTAACAGATAAACCAACAATAAGTAACTTGCTTATTATTGCTCCACCTGCAAACTTTCCAAAAGGATTCGATACTACAAATGAAGATTATCAACAAGTAACATTCCTTGATGTTGATGTATTAGAATTTGACGAGTTAATGAGAGACTTTCTTGCAGAAGAACATCTTGCTAATTCGGAACTCGAAAAAGACCAATATGGTGGAGACTTCTTGGATAACTTACTTGACCTAACATTAGGTAATTTAGGCGATGCTATGGAGGAATTTGATGGGGTATTGCCTACTATACACAAGTATCCGTGGATTAAGAATCAATCATACTATAACGAAGAAGGCATTAGTGTACAGTCAGAACGCCCACCGCATACAGTTAGGGTAGATACCGCTCGTGATGTCAATGCTGATTTAAATATTACACAAGATGGCGTAATGGCAAACATAATAGAAAATGGAGGAGGCGATGTTACGATTAATATTACTCAGTCTCAGTAGTTTTCTGTATGTTTCGTTGGTATCGGCCACACTAAACTACGAAACATATAGGGGAACGGGTAATTACCCAACATTTCCAGGCAACGGCGGTTCTTTATATTATAGTAGCACCTTATCAACAGGAACAGTATCTAGTATAAACCACAATTGGGGAGGAGGATATGTTTTAGATTCTGGCAGATACGATGATGTAATGGTACATTATTCTGGTTACATTACAGTACCGTCAACTGGTTCACAAAACATTAAGTTCTACCTATATGCAGATGATGGCGTTTACATGAAGGTTAACGATACATTGGTTATTAATGATTGGAATTTACAAGGGTCATATACTTGGAATTATATTTCAACTAACCAAACACTAGTAGGTGGAGAAACCTATTCCATAGATGCTTGGATGTACGAGCGAGGTGGTGGCGCGGCATTTAAATTATACTGGGACCAAGGCGGGACGATTAGTGTTGTTCCTTCTAGTGTTTACACAACCACACCTCCTGCAGTTGCAACCCCAACACCTATCTACAGTTCTGGTATGTCGAGTACCCAAACAACTAGAGTTAATTCGGCCATTTCGGATTCTACAACTGGGGGCGAAGGTCATAAAGTAACCGCGACAATAGATGGCAACACTAATGACATATACATTGAACAAGCAGGCGAAGCCAATTACTTGCTATTAAGTGTTACTGGCGGGCTAAACGCAGTGGACATTAAACAAGACGCAACTACTTCGACATCGTACGGACACTTCGTTGAAGTAACCATTGACGGTGATAGTAATTCATTAGATATATTGCAATCAGGAAGTGGGCATAAATCTGCATTTGTTGATATTAATGGTAACAACAATACAGCAGACGTTACGCAGAAAGACGGCGGCGGTCATTACTTGCAACTCGATTTAATAGGCGATGGACACGATGCTACTATTATACAAGAAGGTTCCGGAAGTCATGCCGCAACAGTAGAACTTACGAATGCCGGCGGTGCTTGGGATTTTGATTTAACACAATCCGGAACAACAAACAAAGAATATAGTTTACCACATTCAATGAGCGATAGTTCAACGACAACTGGTACTTGTTATGTTGCAGGTGGGTGTTCTCTAACTGTGCTTCAGCAAGACTAATAAATAATAATATGAAAAAACTATTAAGTCCTTGGTGGGCATTACTAACCTTATCTGCACTTGTTTATATGTTTGCTTCTCCTCCGGCATTCTTACAAAGTGTACGTCTTAACTACTTTGACCAACTTATTGTAAATCAAGAACCTGTAGAAAATAATATCTATGTAGCCGAGATTGACGAAGCAACGTTAAACAAATATGGGCAGTACCCTTTCCCTCGTAACATATACAGCGACATTATAAAAGAGTTATACGAGCACAATGCGGGTCTTGTTGTATGGAACGTTATGATGCCCGAAATAGATAGACTTGGCGGTGATGCCGAATTAGCAGAAACAATGTTAGAGTTACCAGTTGTACTTGCTTCGCGACCAAGCAACACCTCTAAAAACGAGCCTATAAATCCAGGTGCTGTCATTGTAAACAGTGAGTACCTCAATATGCTATTGCCGTATGGTGGTATTATTGCCAACATACCTGAGTTGGAAAACAATAGTGTTGGTGCTGGTATTGTAAGTACCGAACCTGAGATTGATGGAGTGGTAAGACGTATGACAACAGTTGCTGTTGTTAATGACACACTGTATCCTAGTTTAGCACTCGAGACATTACGTGTTGTTGCAGGAGATACTAACTTCCAAATTAAACTTCAACCAAACGGTGTTGAGAAAATGCGTATCCCGAAGTTCGGTGTTATTCCAACTGACAACGAAGGACGTGTGTGGATTGATTGGAGTCAACGTAATAAAAATGTAAGTGTAGTTAATTTGCCAGAGGACTTTGGTGGAGCGGTAGTTATAGTGGATGTAACTGCTTCGGGTATTGCTAATCCTGTGCCAACAGCAATGGGTTCTCAATATGCCGGTACTACACAAGCAACAGTATTAGGTACTATGTTTAATGGTTCTAACATACAACGCCCTGATTGGGCACCAATGGTAGAACTAATAGCGTTAGGTGTTGCTGGACTAATTCTTATATTGGTTAGTCGTTGGATGGTTGTAGGTCTCGTATTAACTGTCGTAAGTATAGTAGCAGTTATACCTTATTCGATGTATGTTTATACTAACGAGAAGATATTGTTAGATGCTACAGCACCTATTATCACACTTGTTATTATTGCCTTGCAAGTATATGGTATTAAATTCGTTGTTGAGTTCTTACAAAAGCAACAAATCAAGAAACAGTTCGGTACATATTTAAGTCCTGCTCTTGTAGAGAAGTTACAAAAGAATCCAGAGTTATTACAACTTGGTGGCGAACGCAGAGAACTATCTATTATGTTTACTGATGTGCGAGGGTTCACTGCTATATCTGAACACTACGGAGATGACGTCGAAGGACTAACATCTATTATGAACCGTTATATGACAGCAATGACTAAACGTATTATCGATAACAACGGAACAGTAGACAAGTACATTGGCGATGCTCAAATGGCATTTTGGAATGCCCCAGTAGATGATGAACATCACGCATTTAATGCGGTTCGAACTGGACTCGATATGATTGAAGATTTAAAGGAATTTAATAAAGAAATTACAGCAGAAGGACATCCACCTTTTGCTATGGGTCTTGGCATTAATACTGATACTGTTATTGTAGGTAATATGGGTTCGGACCAACGATTCGATTACACGTGCTTAGGCGACGGTGTAAATCTAGGTGCTAGAATCGAAGGACAAACTAAAACGTACGGCGTTGATGCTATTATTGGCGAAAATACAATGAAGCAAGTGCATCGCGAATTTACCACTTTGCAATTAGATTGTATTGCTGTTAAGGGAAAAAAGGTTGGTGTTAATATCTATACCGTTATTCGAGGCGATTGGGGTAGAAAATTCGACCACGACGATATGATGAATATGTACTTCGCTCAAAACTTCAAAGGTGCTATCAAGATGTGCGAATCTTTAAAAGGATACTTCGATGGGCAATTAGATGGTTATTACAATATATGGATTGAACGTTGTAAAGGTATGAAAGTTAATAAGGAATGGGACGGAGTTTATCGTCCAACTACTAAATAACTTATATAAAACTTATTTTAAAAAGAGCGATATGATTAACAAAGAGTGTACGTTTTGAGGGGTATTGCTATTTTAGTAAATGTTGTGTTTCTTATAGCAACAATAATATTGATTTTGCACAATGCTAAATAATCTAACACACCTTATTGCACAACGCGAATGTTTTCGTTCGTGGCGATGGAACAAGTGCGAGAAGTTGGCGTATATTATTGCATCTACCGCATGCATTATCCTCGTATCTGCTGTTATTCTAGTACGGTTAAAGTAGTTTAAAACATAAATATATGTACTAAACACACGACAGAATGTAGTCGTACTGCAGACTTGCAGGGTAACCGGGGGGAAGAAGTAATGGAAGATAGAGTACAAAGCATCGAAACACAAATTGCATTAATGCAAAAGGATATTTCTGAATTACGTAGTAAAACTTTGGAACTCCCGCCTTGGTTAAGAAAATCCGCAATTGGTGTATTGGGAATGATGCTGATACAAATTGGCTCTACTATTTGGTGGGCGGCAGAATTAACAACTAAGCAAAATGCATTAATAAAGGAAGTGGGCGAAAACTCTCAATTTAGAGAAGATTTTGCTGTTATGCATACAGAGACTATGGTAAGGCTTAAAGAGATTCAAGTTGATAGTGGTCACATGAAGAGCATGTTAATGGAAGTTAAGAATAAATTGCGTTTCGTGGACTTAAAACAACAGCAGAAACAAGAACAGTAACAATGATTAAATTATTTGCACTGTTGCTTAGTTTGTTTATGTACACGACTGTATATTCACTTGATGATTTTGATTTATACCGTTACGGGGTTGACGAAACGATTACCGTAAAACGCACAAGTTTTATTGTGAAATTTGTGTTGTACGACACAGAAGAAGAACTTAATGATGTTTACTATCGTGACCAAGAACGCAAGGCAGGCGAGGGTGTACGAGCATTCACGTACTCTACAGAGGACGAAGATGTGTGCTACGTACATATAAAACTAGCAGAACTTTGGGACGATAGAGAAAGTATGACAATTATGGGACATGAAATATATCATTGTGCGTTAGCCAGACATAATAATCCAACAGACATTGAAGCAGAAGATTTAGCCCTCTTAAAATAAAACTACAACTCCACAAACCATTAAATAAGCGCATGTGGAAACAAAATACATTCTTACACGAAACTAACATTAGAACATCTTGGGAACAAGAGTTATTCTATAGTAAGTTATATCCACCTAATGCAACTGTGGATTGGGTTGATACAGATAAACCAGAAGATGCAATCTACGAAAAGGACATTAAGTACACATTTAATGAGTACGGGTTTAGGTCAGATAGTTTCGATGAGAAATCTGATATAAATATACTAACATGTGGGTGTAGTCATACCGTTGGAGTTGGAGTTAACCAACACGAAGCATGGCCGTTTGTATTGCGTGAATTAGTTAAAAAACACACAGGAAAAACAGTTAGCATCCACAATCTAGCAACAAGTGGTGCAAGTCCTGACTATGTTTCTAGAAGCGTACACAAAACTATAGGTATATTGCAACCAGATTTTGTTTGTGTTTTTTGGCCACCTATAACTAGGTTAGAAATACCGTACAACATGAATGATAAAAACTTAACACAGACATTTGTAAAAAATAATGATTTTCCGAAATCATTTGTTAACGAGCATTGGTTGCAAGATTACGAGTACGTTAAAAATTTAGTGTTAGTTAACGCTGTATCGGCAACAAATAACGCTACGTTTGTTTCTAACACAGTGATTGAATCTATTGTTGAGAATATCGAAGGTGATTATTTTCCTGCAGATTCAACTGGCAGAGACGGAATGCATCCAGGACCAGAATGGCACAAAACAGGTGCCGAATTTTATTTTAAAAATATTAAGGAACATTTATAATGGGAAAATTTAAAATCACAAAAGAAACACAGGATATTCATTGCAAGGTTCGAATTGGCGACAATCCAGAAGCAGACGGAACTATTCTAAGACAAAAATCATCAAAAAGATTTTTAGTAACAGACGGAAAGAACAAGGGTGTTTGTACTGTGTCTGACTTGGAAGACGGTAAATTAACAGCAGGTGCAATGACATTAACTGTAGAGAAGCAAGACGGCAAATTACAACGTGTTGAATATCTTAGTAACAAATTTGCAATGGGGTTTGATAAAAAACGCTTCATTGTAACAGGAGCAACTACAGATGCACATGAAAATGCAACTGTACTTACTGACAAAGCAAAAGCGAAGTTAAGTAAGCCGACGCCTGTGATAAAGAAAGCACCTGCTAAAAAGCCAGTAGCAAAGAAAGCACCTGCTAAGAAGCCAGTAGTAAAGAAAGCACCTGCAAAGCCCAAAACTCCTGAAGTCGAAAAAACAGTTAGCACGTTCACAATTAGCGACGACTAGATAAATACAACTACACTCTAAATGGTTAGAGTGATTATGCAGTAATCCACTGCGTAAGTCATAGAACGGCTTTTCTAAGGAGAAAACAATGGGACGTCCAATTAATAAAAAACATTTTGGTAACACAAACGACGATGGTTTAGGCGGAGAAGGCTTAGCATCAGTAACAGTAACAGGCGCAGGTACTGGCTATACTACAGGCGAAGCAGTAACAATTTCAGCACCACAATTACCAGGCGGTACGCAAGCAGTTGCTACAGTGGTAGATGATGGATCAGGCGGTGTCGATTCAGTAACAGTAACGACTGCAGGTACGGGTTACACATCTGCACCGACTATTACATTTGGAACTGGTGGTGCAGACGCAACAGGCACAGCAGTAGTTACAGCAACGCGTACTAACGCTATTGCGTTAACAGCATTTGTAACTGGTGGTAGTAATTTAGTTGGTGATATCGAAGCACAAAAAGGTGCAAGACGCTTTAAAGTAACAACAGCAACAGGCACGGAAGTTTGCAAGTTAGTAACAGCAACGCCTGCCGCTGGTAAGCAAATGCGTATCACAGCAGTTGATTCAGTTGGTGGCACTTACTTCATTAGTAAAATCTCTGCTAGAACATGTACAGTTGTACGTGGCACTGGTACAGAGTTTGCAGAAGGCGCTAAAGTAAAATGGACTAAAGGTGCGGCAGTATTAAATGATTCAGTATCGATTAATAACGCTTAATTAACTTTTAGTTAGTAATAAAGAATCCCCTTAATTGGGGATTTTTTGTGAATGTTTAAAACGTATAAATAGTAATAAATTATACAAAGGTTTAATATGTCTCACACACAACGGTTTAGCGACAACTACAAATTAGAAAGCATTGGTGGTGCAGGAACAGTTGAAATCGAAGCAACTTCACTTACTGTTACAGGTAACTTAATTGTTGCTGGTACTAATACCGCAGTTAATTCAACTAACTTGGATATTGCTGATAAAACTATTGTTTTAAACAAAGGCGAAACAGGCGCAGGTGTTACATCTCCATTCCACTCAGGAATTGAAATCGACCGCGGTACGTTAACTAACACTGGACTACGCTACAATGATACTTCCAATAAATGGGAATTAACAAACGACGGTAGTACTTGGGCAGATATTTTATCAGGTGCAAGTGCGGGTATTCTTAATGTTGTAGAAGATATTACTCCACAGTTAGGTGGTGCATTGGATGTCAACGGCCAAACAATTACAAGTGCATCAAATGGCGACATTGTTATGGACCCAAACGGCACTGGGCAATTAAAAATTAACCATGCTATTAGTTTACACAACGAAAGCGACCCTAGTGCAACTGCTGATTATAATAAACTTTATGCTAAAACGCCAAGTGAAGGCGGTTCTGGTGTATTTTTTGTAAACTCAACAACTAGCGATGAACTAGTATCAAAAACAAAGGCAATGGTATTTGCTTTAATATTTTAGGAAGATAACATATGTCAATAACAACAACAGCAGTAGGAAGCTCAAACACTACTATATACACAAGTACAAATAGTAGTGCAATAACAAATTTAACACTATGTAATTATACTGCGGGTTCGGTGACTGTCAGTCTGCATGCAGTTCCAAGTGGAGTTACAGTAGGAAACGGCAATATTATGTTAGATACACTAACTATCACAGCACATGATACGTATGTTTTGTACGGAGCATCTGAGAAGTTACTATTAGACAACGGTGATTTTATTAATGTAATATGTAGTTCAGCTACGGCAGTAACTGCTATTGTAAGTCACACTGCAATTTAATAAACTGTGGGCAGATTTGTAAAAAATCAAAAAATGGGATACGGTCATGCCGCAGTAGGAATTCCTGCAGGCGATGCTTCGGAACGCCCAGATGCAGCTGAGTTTGGGCAAATACGATTTAATACAGATATTGCAAAAGTAGAATACTACGACGGTTCAACATGGAGTTCTGTTGCCAAGCAAGGCGATGCTACTGTAGTTGTCGATTCATTTACAGGAAACGGCAGTACATCAGTTTACACAATGACAAGTCAAGTTTCTGATGCAGACCAAATACTAGTATTTGTCGGCAACATTTATCAAATTCCAGGAACAAACTACACCGTGGCAGGAAATTACGATATTACATTTACGTCATCTCCGCCTAACACAACGCCGATTAATGTTATACATAATTTGGCTAGCACAGCAGTGAGTTAATATGGCTATTAGTAAAATCAAAGGACAAATACTAAGCGACAATTTACAACGAAGTGGTGTAAATTTAGCAATTGAAACTGATTTATTATTCTTCGATGTTACTAATGATAGAATTGGAATTAACGACGGAACCCCATCTGATACATTATCAGTAACAGGTACAACTGCATTAACGGGAACATTATCTGTAAGTGGAAATAGTACATTAGCAACTGCAAAAATATCAGACCTAACATCAGGGCGACTTGTTTATGTTGGCACAGCAGGCGAATTACAAGATAACAGTAACTTAACATTTGATGGCACTACACTAACAATTGATAATGTTAGTGCAGAAACCGGAAATAGTTTAACAATTAGCGCAGACAATAATTTAAATTTAACGGCAGATGCAGATAGTAACAGTACAGGATTAGTAAATGTTACTGGCACACGCGGACTAGGGTTACCTGTAGGAACAACCGCACAACGCCCAGCAACAGTAACTACAGGAACACTTAGATTTAATTCAACAACCGCACATGTGGAAGTATACAACGGTGCAGGTTGGGAGGAAGTCGGAGATAATATAGTTTCTATCGTCAGTCAAACTATTAATGGCGATGGTACGACAGCAGTTTTTACTTTAACACAAAGTGCTACTGCAAATTCCATTATTGTTAGTATTAATGGTGTGTTGCAAAACCCAAGTAATGCATACACGGTAACAAGTGGAACTACGTTAACAATGGCAGAAGCGCCTGCATCAACTGACAAGTTGGAAATTAGATTTATTTCTAATACAACAACTGTTAGTTCTGTAACAAATACCGACGGAACTACATACGTAGAAGCAAACGGAACAACAATTACATTAGCAGTATATGGAACATCAGTAGCAGAAATATCATCAAACGAGATTTTTAACATCTCAAATGCACATAGTTTGCAGTTACCTGTTTACACAGTAACACAGGCAAATGCATTAACAAACAAAACACAAGGCCAAGTAATATATGTTAGTGATGGCAACACAGGTACACCATCACTAGCAGTTTACAACGGCACAGATTGGAAAGTAATTGCTTTAGGTAGCACTATTTCCGCAGTCTAAATACACTTAATCATACTAAGTACAACTCCGAATAAAACCAAAATCTAATAAATAGTGGCATGATATATGCAATTTATATGTCTGGGGCAAGAATAAAATCGATTTTGTTTATTTAGGGAGGCTTTAAATGGCTATTACAAGAATTAAGAATAACCAAATTACTGATGCTACTATAACTGGTGGAAAACTAGTTAATAACACCGTAACAGCAGGTAAATTGGAAAATGATTTGACTTATGGGTCAAATTTAACAGTTAGTGGAAACTTAACTGTAAGTGGTACAACAGTAACGATGGATACAAGTGCAATGACGGTGGAAGATCCGATTATGCTACTTGCATCAAATCAAACAGGCGCTGGCGCAACAGACATCGGTTTTATCGGTGAACGTGGCGACAGTTCAAACGTTGCATTTGTATGGGACGAAAGTGCAGACACATTTGTTGCAGTTACAACTTCAAGTGCAGACTCAAGTACAACAGTTGCAATTACTGACTATGCAAATATGCATGTTGGTGGAATGACAATTGACGACAATGCTACAGTTGGTGGTACACTAGGTGTTACTGGTGCTACTACATTTACTGCTAGTGCTGATTTTGACGGCGGTTGGACTGTTGCAGGGTCACAAACACTAGACGCAGGTAGTAATAAAATTACTAACGTTGCGGATTGTACAAGTGCTCAAGATGCGGCAACTAAAGCATATGTCGATGCAGTTTCATCAAGTGGTTTTACACTATCTGACGGAGTTACATCACAAGTTATATCAGGCGGCGATTCATTAACACTTGCAGGAACAGCAAACGAAGTTAACGTTGCTGTATCAGCAACTGATACAATGACAATTGGTTTACCCGATAGTGTTACTTTAACCGATGCATTAACAACAGGCGGAAACGCAATTGTTGGTGGTACATTAACCGCTACTGGTGCTACTACTTTAAGTAGTACATTAGGCGTTACTGGTGCTACTACGATGTCAACTGCTTCTACAAGTGGCTTAGCAACTTTAGATAGTGCTTCTGTTACTAACAACGCTTCGGTTGGTGGAACATTAGGTGTTACTGGTGCTACTACTTTAAGTAGTACATTGAATGCAGGCGCTTCTACATTAGCAAGTGCTTCTGTTACAGGTGCAGCAACAGTTGGTTCTACATTAGCTGTTACTGGTGCTACAGGCGTTGATGGCGACTTTGATGTTGCTACTAACAAGTTTACAGTTGCAAGTGCTACTGGTAATACTGTAGTTGCAGGTACATTAGGTGTTACTGGTGTATTAACTACAGATAGTCATATAGTAGTTGGTGGTAACTTAACAGTAAGTGGAACAACTACTACTGTTAACTCAACTACAGTAAGTATTGCAGACCCAATCTTTGAATTAGGTTCTGATGCATCAGACGACAACTTAGACCGTGGTATTAAGATGAAGTGGCATAACGGCACAGCCGCTAAAGCCGCATTTATGGGTTATGATGATAGTGCAGACGAATTTGTAATGATTGCAGATGCTACTGATACTTCTTCAGTTATGTCTGGTTCATTAAGTACATTAGCAGTAGGCGGAACACGCAATACTGGAAATGCTACAATCGGTGGAACATTAGGTGTTACTGGTGCTACAACGTTATCAAGTGCTAAAATTAGTGATTTAACTTCAGGCCGTGTTGTACTTGCAGGTACTTCGGGCGAAGTTGAAGATTCAACTAACTTAACATTTGATGGTTCTACATTAGCAGTTACAGGTGCTACAACAGTAAGTACAACGCTAGCAGTTACTGGTGTAACTACTATGTCTGATAATGCTACAGTTGGTGGTACATTAGGTGTTACAAGCAACGCTACAGTTGGCGGTACATTAGGTGTTACTGGCAATACAGGTGTCGATGGCGACTTTGATGTTGCTACTAACAAGTTTACAGTTGCAAGCGCTTCTGGTAATACTGCAGTTGCAGGTACATTAGGTGTTACTGGTGCTACTACTTTAAGTTCTACTATAAGTGTTGCAGGTCTTGCTACACTAAACGGTGGTATTGCTACTGATGGTACGCAATTTACAGTTAGTGGTGTTACAGGTGCAGTATCTACAGAGTCTACATTACATGCAGATGGCGCAACTACACTAGGTTCTACACTAGGTGTTACTGGTGCTACTACTTTAAGTTCTACTTTAAGTGCAGGTGCTTCTACATTGGCAAGTGCTGATGTTACTGGTGCAGTTACTATTGGTGGTGCAGTTACTATTAACGAAGCAGGTGCTGATGTTGATGTAAGAATTGAAGGTGATACAGATGCAAACTTGTTTATTACTGATGCAGGTACAGATACTGTACTAATTGGTACAAGTACTCCTATTACTGGCGCTAAGTTAGTAATTGGTACAACAGATTCATTAGTACTACCAAAAGGTACAACTGCGCAACGTCCAGGAATTGGAGCGGCAGGTATGTTCCGTTTCAATACTACTGCAGGTTACCCTGAGTACCATACAGGTAGTGCATGGAAACAAATGTCTACTGAGTTTACAGTTATTGCTTCTGAAACATTTAGTGGCGATGATTTAACTGTTGCATTTACATTAGCAAGTTCACAAACAACTGCTTCTTGTATGGTTAGTCTTAACGGTATTGTACAAGTTCCAGTTACTGCTTATGCTGTATCTGGAACTACTTTAACATTTACTGAGGCTCCGGCAACAAGCGATGTAATCGAAGTACGCGAAATGACAACTACTGAAACTATTATTGGTATTTCTAATAGTGCAGGTTCTGCTGAAATCGTTACTAACGAAAACAACACTAATATTGCTGTAACATGTGGTACATTTGCTGTAACTGGTAATATTACTGCTAGTGGTTCAATTACTGCTAACGGTGACTTAGTATTTGGTGACGCAAACACAGATAGTATTACACTAAATGCTGATGTTGCTTCAAATATGATTCCTGATGTTACTGGTACATATGACTTAGGTTCTTCTTCTAAAAAGTGGAATAACCTACATGTTAATACTGTAACAGGTGCGTTAACAGGTAACGTAACAGGTAACGTAACTGGTAACGTAACTGGTAACGTAACTGGTAACGTAACTGGTAATGCTGGAACTGCAACTACTTTAGCAACTGCACGTACACTGGCATTAAGTGGTGACGTTACTGGCTCGGTTAGTTTCGACGGAAGTGCAAATGCTACTATTACTGCAGTAATTGCTGATGATTCACATAATCATACTACAGCTAATGTAGATGGTCTAGATACTGCGTTGGGTCTTAAGGCCCCTTTAGCAAGTCCTGCGTTAACTGGTACTCCATCTGCTCCAACTGCAGCGGCTAACACTAATACTACACAGTTAGCAACAACTGCATTTGTACAAACGGAACTTACTGATTTAATCGGTGGCGCTCCTGGTACACTTGATACGCTTAATGAGTTAGCGGCGGCAATTAATGACGATGCATCTTATGCTTCTACATTAACTACTGCACTAGGCACTAAGCAAGCGATTGCGGATTGTGTTAGTACTAATACTGCTAATAAAGTTGTTAAGCGTGATGCTTCTGGTAACTTTAGTGCAGGTACTATTACTGCTACTTGTACATCAGCACAATACGCTGACTTGGCAGAGAACTACTCAGCAGACGCTGAATATGCTCCTGGTACTGTAGTTTGTTTTGGTGGCGATGCAGAAGTAACACAATGTAATGAAGACGGTGATCGTCGCATTGCTGGTGTTGTTTCTACTGATCCTGCTTACATCATGAACTCAACTCTTGAAGGTACTAAAGCAACAGTTGCATTACAAGGACGTGTTCCATGTATGGTAATTGGTACTGGACAAAAGGGAGATATGATGGTAAGTGCTGGCAACGGTATGGCACGCGCTGAAGCAGATCCTAAGATGGGTTCTGTTATTGGCAAAGCATTATCAGACTTTGATGAAAGTACAAGCACAGTTGAAGTAGTAGTTGGTCGTCTATAGACTAGATAATTGACTATATAAAACAAGAACTTATGTTCTTGTTTTTATTAAAAAGGGGCTTCGGTCCCTTTTTTAACGACTAAATACATATATGTTTCATTATACGTATATTATTATAAACACCACAACGAAGAAAAAATATATCGGTGTGAGATCATGTAAATGCAAGCCAGTCGACGATGTAACTTACTGGGGGTCAAGTCGTGTATTATTAGATGATATTAAAAACAAAGGAAAGATGTGTTTTAAAAAACGAGTACTATGTGTTTTCTTGTCCAGAAAAGAAGCACTAACGCATGAAATATTATTACACGATAGATACAACGTCGCAGTTAGTGAAATTTTTTATAACATGTCAAAGCAAACGTGTACTGGATTTGATGTTACAGGAACGAAACTAATTCGTGTTTTAACTAGTGAAATGCGCCAAAAAATGTCCAAAGCACGCAAAGGTAAAAAACATTCAAACGAATCGATTAAGAAAATGTCACAATCTACACTAGGGTTCAAACATTCAGCTAGTACAAAGAAAAAAATAGGCAATGCGTCCAAGTTAAGAAAACATACACATGAATCTAAGAGAAAAATGTCACTTATTGCATTGGGAAGAAAAAAATCAGATAATGCTAAAAAAAATATGGCAATAGCACAAAAAGGAAAGTGTTGGTACAATAACGGTACTATAACAAAACGATGTGTTAAAGGAACAGAGCCGGAAAATTTTGTGCCAGGAAGAATAATAAAATAAATTTTTATTGCACTGAATAACTTATTTTGGCACAAACTTTACTGTGTATAAATAATTACGTGTATATAATACACACAAGTTACATACAAAAATTACATCAACTCTCCTCAAGTGTTATGTAATATGTAACTTTGAAGTTGTCGCTCTTCCCCCAAGAATTATTCTCTCCTCAAGATGATAATGCGGCAACTTCCCTCATTCTTATTCCATTATTCAATAAATACACTAATAACAACTTTATTGAAATATTATGGGCCTGACTCGACCAAGACTTGGACAATTCCAAACTACCACAACTGCATCCAACGATGAAATGATTAAAGTAGTAGGTGTAAGATGATATCGGAATTGTACAGACGTGATTATGATGGTGAATTTGTAATCACTAATACTATTTTTAAAGATGGTAAAAAAGAACAAGAACGCGAATGGGTAGAAAACCCTATTTCTAATACACATGTTAGTGACAGAGCAACATGCATTGCAGACGGACCTAGCATTAATGGATTTTTATTAAGTAGCCTAGAAAAACACACAGGCGGTTTACTTGGTAGTCTTAGTATGCAAGTTTATGGTGTACAGGACGTCTACAAGAAACTTAAATGTGATTTTTTAGTCGCACTTAATCAAGAAACATTAGACGAAATTAAAGAAAGTTCGTACGACGAAGAAAACATTGTATACACTTCAACCAAAGGTTGTTTAAATAATGAAGGTTTGTTTTATTTAATCCCACAAAGTACACGAACAACTCCGCACGCAACTGCTGTTTGGCTTGCGTGTTTTGACGAACATAAAGAAATTTTCTTATTTGGGTACGACGAATATACAGAAGATGCAGTACTGCAAACTAAAATGGTTAACTCTGTTGCTGAAGTTATAAAGACGTACTCATCTGTTAAATTTCATCATGTGCGCAAGTACGGCGAAATGCCCGAAAGTTGGAAGTATCTTCCTAACGTTGATTCGATGACAATTAGTGAATACGTATCGTACGCAGACGTTTAAGCGTACAGTTCTTCTACTGTTTTAATTCTTTTGTAAATATCATCTATTTTCAATGTAGCCCATAGCCCAGGATGTAATGGTTTTGGGATAATGCCTTTATTAATCCATGCGTAACCGGTATGCTCGTGATTGAGCACAGGCGTAAATTCATCTTCCAATAAGCAAAAAAACGTATGATAGTAGAATGTATCATTTGGACTTGTAAATTTTTCTATTGGAACTAATTTAGTGTAAGCGGGCATAGTGTTCATTTCTTCTGTACATTCGCGTTCAATTGCAGTTAGTAAACTTTCATTCTTTTCTACCTTGCCTCCAGGCAACCCCCAACGCTCTGGATTTTTAACATCACTGCGTAAAAGATACAAGTACCGCTGTGTACTTTGTGCAAAAAACCAAACTCCAACTGCTTCGGTTATAATACTAACGCCCATTCTCCCCCTGGATAAACGCCCTCCACCGAACGTACCCATTGTGACTCAGACCATTTGTACTGCAATCCAGTTGTGATATTAGAAACGTACTCTGCATTGGGTGTGCCACTTACATCAAATACCACATCCCAATTCGAACCATTGTATTCAATGATATCATTTGCATTCGCTATTAATTGGTCGCCATTGCTCCCCTTCCATGCAGTAGCAACATCGTTTGCTGGATTATTAACATCGCCTGTTCCTGCTGTTAGTAAATAACGCTGACCTTTACTTGCAGGTGGGAATACAGTTGTTCCTGTAGTCACACCTGGGCCACTTCTAAGTGGATTGACGACTGCATCTACTGCAGTTAATGTATTTGTAGGTAACGTGTCGACATCGGCAGTGAATAGCATGATGTTGTCATCAGTTGGATGAAATGCAATTGTGCCAATTATCTCATTGCCAGTAACATTATTTGATAAACGCATTTGGCTAATACCACTTTTCATCTCTCCGTATTCTTTGATAACGGTTTTCCAACTGATGTTACTAACTTGTGTGGTGATTGGGTCAAATGATGTATTTTTCACATTTTCTGTATCGTTTGCTTTTAAGATTTGTAGTTGGTTATCTATTAATAATAACTGATATCCGTGCGGTGTGATTTTTGCTCTAGTCCCCATCAGTATATCATCACTATTCAATGGGTCAAAATTGGTAATATCATCATCATCAAATACACTAGATATAATTTTGTGTATAACATCCATTTTGGTAACTCTTGCGGGCGAACTAATCCAAATTGGAACGGTAAATTGCAGTGTAGCAACATCAATTGGTTCATCAGTTCCCACGGGAACTGTACGTGAACTCCAATTCACATCGTTTAATTCGACAACACTTAAACTTGTCCAATCCAAATAATTATCTGTACTTTGAATTTCCATAGACGGATTGAACAATGGAAGAATTTGTTCAACTATTTGTAACTTCTGTTGTGTATTAGAAGTCCATATATCTAAAGAAATATTCAAATCATACGGGGATGGCATAGCGCGTTCAACCGTGAATGCATTGCCCTGTGATGGCTCGTATGTTTGTGTACTTGTGTTGTATTCACGTTGTCTAACTTGTACTTTGCCAACAAATTGTGGTTCTTGTACTCTGTCTCTAGCATATGCCAATCCACTAATATGAAATGACATCATGGGAACATTTAAAATACTACTTTGTGAGTTTTGTTGGATGATGTGCTGTACTTGTCTTGATGCATCGCCGTATCTAATAGGCACAGTTAAATATGTTGGAAGTCCATCGGCACCCTTTCCGTACTCCACTTGGTAATGACTAAACATTCTAGTGAACTGCAATAAAAAACGTCTAATTTGAGCGTCGTAGTGAAATTGAGTTGTCATAATTAATTATCCGCAGAAGGACGTAGCAAATCGCTGAGTCCTTGTAATGTAGGAATATCCCCTCTGTCTTTGGTTCCTAGTGTAGTAGTATTAGTTATAAACTTATTGCGTTGTGTTGTATTATCTGATGCACCCGGTGTTAAGTTAGTTCTAACGTTATCTTCGACTTTAATCCAACGATTTCCGTCATATCTGAACAATCTATTCGGGAAGTAATCTAACCGAAGTACATAATCTCCCACTAATGCATTTGATGGGAATACAGTACCAGGAGTAACAGGTAACCCATTTGGTGGCATAGCGTTGCCAGTTAAGTAACCTGTGAGCCAACCATTTGCCACAGGGGTAATATATGTTTTATCTGCACGAATGGTGTCGGAATCGGCTTTAATCAAACCACTATCGGCACTTATACCATCAGCATCATCAGGTACATTATCGGCACCAACAGGTTCTATGTAAAATTTACTGACATCATAACCACTGACAGGCAATTCCGCAACTGCTTGTTTGACGATTGCCGCATTTATCTCTGTATTCTTATTGTGTGTGCTTATTAAATCATTGATTGTACCTGCAGAGTAATCATCGGCAGTAAATGTATCTACATCGACTGTAACCGTTGTACTATCCGCACCGTCGCATATATCTCCATCAGCATCGGCAGGGTTGGCGTAAACATCCAAAACACTTTTGTATTCTTGGCTACCAACTAATGGTGTCGCTTTTATTCTCCAAAGATGTGGTTGCCACGTTTGACTGAAACCTTCGCTAGCGAAAGAAGCATCTTGTACGACATATAACTTTGGTAATGCTGTCTGAATAGAGGTATCCAATGGATGGAAATCTTTTAAGTTTGGGACTTCAATTACATCACCTGCCATTAACTTACGACCCATCGTGTCAATCATGTTGTTGTAATGGAATGTGATGAATAACGTATCTTGTTGTAAGAATAATCCAAACTGACTTAAATCAAAGTCAATGTCCTGAATATTATATACACCACGCATCTGATATACATCGGAATCATAACTACGGTCTCTATTTTCGAGAAGTAGCAAATCTTCGATAAACGTTGGTTCAGTTGTGGTTGAACCGGGTTGTGTTGCATCGTAATTTTCAGAACTAGAGTCCACGGTTGCATCGCCCGTTGGGGTTGGTCCTAAATATTTGTGTATAAAGATATCAATGCCACCAACAGTGTACATTTCTGCGATAGTCCTATCTAGGAATCTGTAATCACTTGTTTTATTCTGTCGGTATAAACTGAGTCTAGGCATATTATGTATATGAATTCTTATTCATGTATTTATGCGGAATTATTTTTACGTTTAAGTTAAATTCTTAATTATTTGCTAATTAATTACAAAAAATAACATAACTTGATAACTAATTACTAAAAATAACACTCATTCGGACATTACATGGCAAGAGGAAAGACATTAGACCAAAAAGGGTTAGGTAACGAGCCTGTTTGGGACGAAGTATCACAACCATTGGATAAAGACCGAGATATAGTAAAGACACTTTCTCTCAGTTATTACAATTACTTTAATGGTGCAAAGGAAGCGAAGTTGATAATTTCGGACTACTTATCTAAGAACAAAAACAAAGATGGTGCAAAGGCAATCAAGAAAGTGCCCGATTGCCACATTAATAAGAGTATCGCATGGTTGATGAAGATGACACTCAATGGGTTCATTCCCACTGATGAAGAACTGTCGGTAATTAATACTGATATATCTAGATTATTAATTGTTGCAGAAGAAGTCAAACATTTCAACGAAGCGGTTTTAGAGAATAAGCCAAAAAAACCAAATGTACAAGAAATAATGAAAGAACGTGCATTGGAAGTAGGTGGTGATTTAGAAGCACTACTTGATGAATATATAGAACTTGGTATGCCATCAACTCATAAAATTAAACCAATTGGGTTACTAATGACAACTACCATGTTGCCACAGCATGTTCCATTGTTAATCGAACCGTGGGAGCGTCAGAAACAAGAATACGAAGAGTTACAAACAACCGAAGATAAAGACTTGCTTGAAGCGTACAGCAACTTTGGTAAAATACAAGTACGCAACTTAATTAAGTTCTGTGAACTTATCATTCATGATTTACATAGTTATGTAACGTACAAGAAGTCTACTAGAGCAAAGCCAAAGAAGAAAGCAGTGCCTATTGCTAAGTTAGTTGGAAAACTAAAGTACCTTAAGAAGTACGATGAGTTAAAACTTGAAAGTTTATCCCCAACTAAAATACCTGAGTCCAAAGAAATGTTTGTATATGATACCAAGAAGCGTAAATTGCACTATTACAAGGCAGATGAGTTATCGGGCGGACTAACAGTCAAGAATAGTACAATAATAGGATTTAGTGCATCTGAGTCCTGTATAAAGACACTGCGTAAGCCTGCTGAACAGTTGAAAGAGTTTAAAAGTGCAAGTAAACCCAATTCTAGGAAGTTTTTCAAAGATATCAAGGCAGTTGAAACAAAAACAACAGGCAGATTTAACGAACATATCGTAATCCTTAAAATATTTTAAAATAATAAAAATAACATAACAATTTCTATGTATAATTAATTATGTGATGTGAGTATTTCACCCCACACAACAAGTATTTGAAATAAGTTCAGATACCAAATGACAATTATAAGGAGTTTATATGTCGAATGACACTAAAGACCTCGCTCGAGGCAAAGAAAGTTACAAGGGAAAAACACGTTGGATTAATGATTCATTAATTGCTATTCCATTCTTAAAGAACCTTGCTAAAACCAAATCAACCATGAGTTATACGGAGTTAGCAAAGAACATCAGTGATATACACCGAGTAACGCATCCTGATTGGGAATCAACCAATGAATTCAGTCCTGTTCACATTGGACCACGAGTATTACATCCAATCAAAACATACTGTGAATTACATAAGTTACCGCCATTGAATAACCTAATTGTCAATCAGACATACGGCAAACCTGGTAAAGGTGCAACGCATAGTAAAGTATCAAATGATGAATGGTTAATGGAAAGTGTTTATAACCACAATTGGGACAATTTCAATCCATCGTACGATGAACTATTGAAAGATGTTAAATCTGATATAGATTTCTTCGACCTTCGGGGAAAAGTGATAGATGAGTTTAGAGAAAAATGTGGTAATATTTTCTTTGACTTACCAGGAACTCACCACATTCTTGATATGACACTCAAAGATATTTTCAGAGATGGGGATGTCTTGGTAGATTAAAATTTAGATAAAGTCCAATAAAAGCACCTTTCGGGGTGCTTTTTTGTTATGTTTTGTAAAATATACTTACATAATTTCTTTTTTGGTGGTATAATACACTTAACACAACAAAAAACGTTAAGGAAATTATGCAAAACACACAAGCAATAGATACATTTTTACAAGATTGGAGAAAATCATCTTTTAATTACTACACTGATTTATTCAATGCGCAACGTAAGTTATTTGATAATAAGTGGAAACTTATGGAGAAGTTCAACTACTTCTGTGTATCGCCAAAAACAGTATTTGACCCATCTTATGTAGATGCAATCAATGCACTTAAATCATTTAATGCCAATTTAACCAAATCAGACTTACATATTTTATCAAGTGTAAGTTACGATTACAATCAAAAACGTGGCACACAGTTCTTAGATAACTTACTCGATAAGGAAGTTAAATTAAAGAAAGTACAGTTTATTGCTAGAATTGAGAAGAAGGCGGGCAACATTAAAGATGTCAATTTAACAATCGGCATTGATACTTCAATTAACGGTACTGTTAAAGGCGATAAGGCAACAGTAAGTGTTTATTCAATTATGGCAGGCGGTTACAACATTCAAAAAGCACACTACCGTGTTTTAGTAAAGGAGATATAGTATGAGAGATTTACCATTAAACAATTTCGTATACAAAGATGAAGAGTATGATTTTGCATTCGCTAAACAAAACGAAGCATTTCACCCGTCGTTGATTGTTAGACCCAAGAATCTTAAGGTACTACGCAACGAAACTGACAAAACAACAGCACAACTTAAAGTGTCGATTGTCGAGGAATGGTTTCAGGAAGAGAATGAAAAAATCAAACTTGCTGTTAAAGAAAAGCGCAAAGCAAAAGCATTAGTAGCAGAATAAATAAAAAGTTGACTTTTAACCTAAATGTAGTATAATACACTTAGCAAAACAAAAAAACGGACACAACATGAAACTATTAACTAAAGCAATTGAAACAAAATTAAAGAAAAATTCTATCAAGTCCCAAGGCGCAGGCAGTGCAGAGTTTCAACGAACTGTTAAGCCTGTAGTTAAGTTTTTTAATCCAACTGGCGTAGGTACTTGGTTGATTTCCGAAATGGATGAACAAGGTATTATGTTTGGGTTGTGTGATTTGGGAATGGGTTCGCCAGAGTTAGGATATGTTGCATTGCAAGAGTTAGAAGAAGTCCGTTTACCATTTAATTTAACCATTGAACGTGATATTCATTGGCAATCAGATAAGTCGTTAACTGAATATGCAGATGACGCAATGAAAAAACAGTTTATTAACGCGTAGGAGAAATGATATGACATACGAAGAACAAGAAAAGGAGTTTGCAGTACGCACTCATGATATTGCCAATCGTACAATTGATATGGAATCAAAAGACAACGTATGGAAATGGCGCAAGTTAATTGAGGACAATGGCGTTGATGGAAAACTTACAGTTGAGTTATGGGGCAGAGATTGCGACCAATTTGAATCAACGAGTTTGAAAGAGATTAACGCATCGTTAGACTCACTCGCCACAATCGTTGAAGATATGTCAGACAATGCAGAAGGTGCATGGAGTTTGAAGGTAATGACTCCTAGAGAAGTAGATGATTGGGAACGCAGTGAGCACGACCATGCCGCAGAGCAGATGAACTATTGATAAATACATTAATAATTTAACATGGAAAATAAAATGAACTTACACGAAAGCATCAGAAATGATTTAAACAAGATTGACGAAGCAGAAGAATATGGGAAATTGTATCAAGTGGAATTTGCAGGACATCCAGTAGGTATTTACTCCACTCTTTTAAAAGCAAGACATGCAATAGAATACACAGTTAACGATACAAGTGGTCCTAGTCAAAAAACTGATATATCACAACAATCACATGCCTCTGAATATTCAATTGAAGAAGTATCACTCGGTCAAATCATCAAGAATTTGGATGCTGATATTTCATACGATACTTTAGGGTAATCCACACAACTTAAACTAACAAACCTTTAGCATAAATATATGACAAACATTAAAGAATTGTCATATGCCAACGTTAACTGAACTAAAACAAGATATATTTGATTACACTGCCCTTCGCTTAGGTGAAGGCATAATCGATTTAGAATTAGACCCAGCACATTACGAAATTGCATATAAAAATGCATTAGGAACATACAGACAGCGTGCTCAAAACGCTACGGAAGAAAGTTATACTTGGGTAGAGTTACAAGCAGGCGTTAACGAATACACACTTCCTGAGGGTATTACGCACGTAAGGCAAGTATTCAGACGTACAATGGGAAGTTCAAACGGGTCATCTTCTACGAGTTTCGACCCCTTTAGTTCAGCAACACTGAACGTTTATCTCCTTAATTTCACACATACAGGCGGGTTAGCAACGTACGAACTCTACACTGAGTACGTAGAAATGGCGGCTAGAATGTTCGGTGCGTATATGAATTATACGTACGAGCCAGTATCTCGTAAATTGCGCTTAATTAGAAACCCAAAAGGCGACGGAGAGGTAATTTTGCTTTGGACGTACAACAACAAGTTAGAAACCACATTGTTGCAAGATTTCCAAACAAGTCAGTGGATTAGAGAATACACGTACAGTTCAGCAAAACAAATCATGGGCGAAGCACGTGAGAAGTTTGCTAGTATTAGTGGTCCACAAGGTGGAACGGCACTAAACGGTGGACAACTTAAAGCAGAAGCAACTAGTGAAATGATGCAGTTGATTGAAGACTTAAAGAACTTTACAGATGGCTCTCAGCCATTGTACTGGGTAATCGGATAATGAAAATTAATGAAATAACAGAAGGTATCAACGAGCACCGTATGGTGTGGAAAAGTACCAAGAAAGGACCCAAGTTAGCATGGCGTTGTACTTCTGGATTTAGAGCAAACCGAACTGTGCCCGATGCTAGAGATTGCGGCACACCATTAGATTTTGCCAAAGCACAGCGTATGAAAGTTACACGCAGACGCACTAGCAAAGCACAAGCACGCAAGACTAAAAAGACCAAAAGGGTAAATCCAATCTCTAAGTTGATTAGAAAGTTAAACAAAAAACACTAGTTCGGTTATATTCAAATAACATATCATATAAATGATGTTTCAAATTAAATGACTGTATTAGTATCAGGCGATAGTTTCTTAGACGATGGTGTTGTAAGTGGGTACGACATGGTAAAGGATGTAAGTTGGCCTAATATCCAATCGGCATTTGAATTCACGCAGTTACCTACGTGGATTAAAGATGAATGCGAAACTGTTTTTAACATCACTCCCAATGCCAACTCATTTTTAAATATATTTGGTCATGATTATATTAATATGGCACGTGCAGGTGCAGGCAATGAGTATATTTCGCATTCTGTTATCGAAACATGCATGCGAAATAATAATATTACAAATGTTTTTGTATTGTGGAGTGGAATGAATCGCATTAGTAATAGGTACGGCGTGAATGTTTCCAAGAGTATAAACCCATCGCTACAATTAAATACAACATTGGGAAATAGCAATTGGATACATACCGGAGGTACGTACGGGTCGCACACCCTTGAGAGCAAAAAAAGTATACTCTATCAATACAACTCGATTCAACACAAGGAATATGACACAAGGTACTTTACCGATATGACCATATTTAATATTGAGACGACAGCAAGTTTTTTAAAACAACGAAATATCAAATACACATTTGGATTTATTTATAACCCACATATTAACTACTCTATAGATTTAAACCCCAATATCATAAACGAAGGAATGTTTAATCATGATTCCAATATGTATCGACAGTATAATTGGGCTAATTACTTAACCACATTTCCGTATAATTGGGGAATAGAGAACAATGTAATGCACGATGATATGTTTCATCTCACCGATGATGGTATGTTGCAGTGGTTTAACCAAATTAAGGACGATATAACATGCATTTGATGATAGATATAGAAACACTCAGTACTGAACAGAATGCCATTATTCTAAATATTGGCGCGATTGGGTTCGACCCATTCTCAAGTAATGTATATACACAGCATTCATTTTATTCAAGAATAGACATAGAATCTCAACCAACTAGACATGAGAGTGAAGAAACTCTAAAATGGTGGTCAAAACAGCATAAAGATGCGCGTGAAGAAGCATTCGGAGAAGAAGACCGAATGCCATTAAATTTAGCATTGGGTGAGTTATCAAAATTAGTTAGAAAATCATCACATGTATGGTCACAGGGAGTTGGTTTTGATATCCCTATATTAGAGAACGCATACAAGGACTATGGTTACGCACATCCTTGGCAATTTTGGAATATTTTAGATTGTAGAACTATAATCAAAATGAACCCAGAACGTAAGTTAGGCAATAGTCACCATGCGTTAGAAGATTGTGTGAATCAGATTGCTATATTACAAGATACAATTAAAAGATTGGGCATTACAAGAATAAGTTAGTAATCGGCGATTAAATCACCTTGTGGCCACCGTTGTGTGTGATGCAACTCACGCTCACAATTTAAACATACTGTTTTCAAGTTCATAATCATCATCGGGTTATTATTAATGACGTATACATCAAGTTGTTCTGGATAAGATGCCTTAAACCCACATTTCTCACAAATATGTTTTTTTGTATATCCTTTAAAGTTTTTGCTTTTTGATGAGGTTTTCTTCTTTGAGCATGTACTGCATATTGAGCGATAGTGGGTAATCCCATCCTTTTTGTAGTTAATTGCCACTGGTCTATCACCACAACTGCAAGTTGTCCGTTCTTTTTGCCCTTCTGATTTTCGTGCCATACCGAAGATACCTTTGTAATGATGTTTTTATTTATATCTTGGTAATTCGACTGCAATAAAAGATTACAAAGGTTAAAAAGGTACTTATAAACACCATAATATCACTAAATCAAATAAATAGTTTTAATAATAATTTATAGATTAGGGAGTATCCAATGGCATTAGTGAGTCCAGGTGTAGAAGTAACAATCGTAGATGAGAGCGCATACCCTGCGGCATCTACCGCAACAGTACCGTATATTTTAATAGCAACTGCTGAAAATAAAATCAATGGAGCAGGAACAGGTTCTGCAACAGGAACTTTAGCATCGGCAATCGGAAATACATATTTAATTTCAAGTCAACGCGAATTATTAAGTACGTTTGGTAACCCGTTCTTTTACAAGACATCGGGGGGAACACCTATTCATGGTTATGAATTGAATGAGTACGGTCTTCAAACTGCTTACTCTGTACTAGGTGCAAGTAACAGAGCCTATGTTCAGCGTGCTGATATTGATTTGGCACAATTGACACCAACTACAGTACGTCCTGCAGGAAACCCTACAAACGGTACATATTGGTTAGACACAGCACAAACACAATGGGGTATCTTTGAATGGAACTCAACTACTGAAGCATTTACTAATAAAGTTCCAACTGTAATTACATCTACCGCAGATTTAGTCGGTGGTGTTGCAGGTGGTGCTCCACTTACAAGTGTCGGTGCTATCGGTGGATATGCAGTAGTTGCAATCAATGCAAACTCTCCTGTGTATTACAAGAACCGTAACAACGTTTGGGTATTAGTTGGTGACAATAGTAATACATCCAACACAGCGGATTTAGATTGGTACGATAGCCATGCTTGTGTGACAAGTGCAGTAGAAAGTACATTAACTATTGTTAATGGAGCAACTATTATTATTAATGGAACAACTTGTACTACAGCAGGCACAGCGTTATCTGATGTTGTTACAGCAATTAACGGTGCGACAATTACAGGTATTACAGCAGCAGTTGTTAGTTCTAAGTTAGAGATTTACGCTAGTCGTGATGCTTCGACAACCTCAGTAACAGCGGGTTCGTTTATTATTGGCAGAGAGTACACGATTGCCACGGCAGGAACTACTGACTTTACGTTAGTTGGTGCTAACAGTAGTGTAGTGGGAGAAACATTTATTGCTAGTGGCATTGGCGCAGGAACAGGAACCGTTAAAGACAGTGTTATGGTTATTACTGATAATACTGGTGCTGGTGTGGGCGGAACACATCCTACATTAACATTTAGACAAAGTTCACATATACAAAATCCATCTTGGAGAGCAACCGACTTCACAAGTGCTACTGTTGGACGCCCAACTGGTTCTGTTTGGATTAAAACAACTAGTGTAAATTTAGGTGCTAATATTGTAGTCAAACAGTACAGCACAACAACTGCATCATGGGTATCACAAGCATCCGCAATGTACGAAGATGATGCAACTGCTAACAAAGTGTTAGATGCAACTGCAGGTGGTAGTACAATCGCAACAGGTGCAACATACACAACTTATGATGTAAGCGATAACGACACAGCAACAAGTAAAGTAATGGTTAGAAGTGGAACAGGCGCCACTGAAATTACAGGTTCATTAACCACACCAGCATTTGTTATTGGCGAAGCATTTACAATTAGTTCAAGCGACAAAGGCTCAAATAACATGACAACACCTGTTACGGTAACAATGACAGGCACAACGGCAACAACGTTTGTATCTGATTTAACTGCAGTGGCTCCTGCTAACGTAACAGCAACTGTACTTACTACAGGCGCTATTAAAATTACACATACACAAGGCGGAGTAATTGAAGTTAAAGATACAAGTGGTACACCAATTACAGATGCAGGAATTACAGCAACATTAAGTAATGTTCGTGCAGGCAACGATACCAACTTAGTTCTTAGTAATTGGGAAGTTCTTGCAACTAAGACAGGATTCAGTGCTAATAGTGTTGCACCTGGATTAGACCCAACTGAAGGTACTAAGTGGTACTACAGTGCAATTGATGAATACGACTTAATGATTCACGATGGTGCTGGTTGGAAAGGTTACCAAAACGTATCAAACGACGTACGTGGGTTTGATTTATCATTAACTAGCCCAAATGGTCCAATTGTATCTGTAACAGCACCAACACAACAAAGTGATGAAAGTGCTTTAGTACATGGTGATATTTGGATTGATACAAGTAGTTTAGAAGAGTTTCCAATAATTCACAGATGGCAAACAGTTGCAACTGTAGCACAATGGGTTAAACTAGACACAGCAGACCAATCAACTGAAAATGGTGTACTATTTGCAGATGCGCGATGGGCAACTAATGGCACAACTGATGTAATTAGTGACGCTATTCCCACTATTAAGGCTATGCTTACTAGTGATTATTTAGACTTAGATGCTCCAAGTTCAAGTTTGTACCCAACGGGAACAATCCTTTGGAACACACGTCGTAGTGGTTATACAGTTAAAGAATTTAAATTGAATTACTTCAATGCGTTAGCGTTTACTGGTTCGTTACCAACTGAAAAGAATGCATGGGTTAATGCTTCGGGTCTTAAAGACAACGGTGTAGCAAACATGGGTAGATTAGCACAGCGTTCTATTGTTGTTAAAGCAATGAAAGCGGCAATTGATACTAATACAGATATCAGAGAAGAGCAACGTGTGTTTAACTTAATGGCAACTCCTGGTTACCCTGAGTTAATGGTAAACATGGTAGCACTAAACAACGAACGTAATAATACAGCGTTTATCGTTGGTGATTCACCATTAAGACTTAAAGAATCTGGAACAGACCTTATTAATTGGGCAACTAATAATAGCGGTACGGGTTTAGCAACTAATGATGGACTAAATGTTAATGACAACTACTTAGGTGTGTTTTATCCAAGTGGTAAAACAACTGATTTAACAGGCACAGCAATTGTTGTTCCGCCAAGTCATGCAATGCTTAGAACTATTATTAGAAGTGACGACCAATCTTACCCTTGGTTAGCACCAGCTGGTACTAGACGTGGTAATATTGATAATATTAGTGCATTAGGTTACATAGATTCAGAAGGTGAATTTAAACAAACAGCAGTTAGACAAGGTTCAAGAGATACACTGTATGAAAACAGAGTTAATCCATTAACTTTTATTCCTGGAACAGGACTTGTCAACTACGGAAATAAAACAACTAAGTCTGGTTCAGCAATGGACAGAATTAATGTAGCGCGTTTAGTTGCATACATTAGAAGTCAAGTTGATTCAGTTGCTAAGATGTTCTTGTTTGAGCCAAATGATAAGTTAACTCGTGACGAACTTAAAGGTTCTATTGAGAAGATTATGAACGACCTTATTGCTAAGCGTGGTTTATATGATTACTTGGTAGTGTGTGATGGCAGTAATAATACACCGTCAAGAATAGACAGAAGTGAGTTATATGTCGATATAGCCATCGAGCCTGTTAAAGCAGTTGAATTTATTTTCATTCCTGTTCGTATCAAGAACACAGGTGAAATTAGTAATGGTTCATAAGACTTAAAAAGTTAAAAAAATAAAAAGCACCTTTCGGGGTGCTTTTTTTATGCAGAAAATAGTATAATGCATAAAAAAACTTGATTGATTGAACTAGGACTTCTATATAAAAAATGAAATGTGCAATTTGTAACCGAGAATTTAAAGCAATAACTGGAAAACATTTAAAGCATCATAATCTTACTGTGGCAGAGTACAAGGAAGAATATGGTGAAGTAGTTTCAGATGAGTACAAAAAACTCCGAAGTGAATTATCTAAGGGTAACTGAACGAGAACTCAGGGAATCGGAAGGTTATCTACGTATATACGATGCAGGTCATGCAAAGTTTAAGTGGAACGTTAGTTAAACCATTTTTCCATATTTTCGTACTGTTTGAATTGTTCTATATTCTTTTTATTAATAACTGCATTGTCATAATTAAATTCAGGTTGTTCAACCTCCACGTAACCGTTGGTAGTTTGTTCCTTCCACTTTAAATCCGTTACCTTTGGATAACCTGAATTTAGTTGCCAATCTGCATTTTTCTTAAGCAACTGTTTCCCACGTTTGTTTAACGGATACATATATCTAAACATTAACCCTTTGATTCTTCGCATGTTTATTTTATTAAGGTATCCGATTGTTGGCCAAAACAATCTTTCTTTATTCCAATCAGTAGTTTCGCGTAACCATTCCGCATTCTCAGCGAGAACACCCCTCATTGACCTAGGGTGTACTTTCTCTCCCGTCTCTGTTATAAATGAGTCTGTCCAATAACTACCACCGTACCAAAAGTTAAATGCTTGGTACACATATCCAGGCTTTCCCATAATACCATCTGCCATTGTATATAGTAGAGTCACATTCGGTCGATTGGTTTTAATCCATTTAACAACTGCCTTTAGCATTTGTGTTTCAGAGTTTCTTGGCATTTCTTCGGTCATGCACATTTTTCCAATCTCTAGGTAATCAATAGTATCTAACGATGGGAATAGTTTTTTGATTGTCCCCTTTGGTTGAGTCCCCCACCCTAAGGTCAACACTCCAACTAGTTCATCATCTAAATGTATTCCTAGGTAATGTTTGGTTAGTTTTGGGAACACAGGGCTATAATGCAGTTGTTGTGTAAACAACCCTGCTTTATTTTTATTAATTTGAGAAACAGTGAATTTACTCAAACCAATCTCCAATCGTTGGCGCTTCAATTCGTTCTTTTGCTAGGTCGAAATAACTCTTATCCAATTCGATGCCCACGAAATCTCGGTTCATTTTTTTAGCAATAATACCAGTAGTTCCTGAACCCATAAACATGTCTCCAACGGTATCTCCTGCTTCAGTAGTTAATTTAATAAAGAATTCGGGTAGATAACTTGGGTACACAGCAGGATGTTCGATATTCAAATTAGATGAACTGCCTGTGATGACGTTACTTGGTCTAACCATATCGGTTGATATACGTTTGCTCATATTCATGCCACTTCCATTAGTCGAAAGGTTTCTACCGATGTTGTTACGTTTCTTTTCTTGTTCTAGGTTTTTTGAGGTGGACTTTATCAAGCATTCATTTGGGAAGAACTTATAATCATTTGTTTTTGTGAAATGATATATTCTTTCCCATCCATCCTTTAGGCGCTTTTTACTTCCTGTTGGAAATGGGTTTGTTTTGTTCCAAATGAATTCATCAACGAACCTGAATCCCAAGTATTCGACCATGTGGATTATAAGTTTATACACGTATAAATCTCGTTGACCCTTATGGCAATGTTCCTTTATGTTGAAAAAGAAACTTCCATCCAATGCCATGGTTCGTTTTATTTCAACTAACATCGGTGAAATCCACGATAAGTAATCTTCTGACTCAGCACCACCATAATCCCGTTGTTTTGCATACGGTGGCGATGTTATCCATGTATTGACAGAATCATCTGATAATGTTTTTAGAACATCTAAGCAATTGCCATTGTGTAAATCAACCAAACCAATCTCCTAATGGTGAATCAGTTACTTGTTCCACTTCATTTCCATTGTATATTTCTTTCATACCACCTGAGCATTTTGGACATGTGTAAGTCTTATTGAATCTATTATCATGCATAGTACCTTCGCCTCCACAGCATGAATAAGTTGATGTTTTGTCAAGTGATGGTTTCGTATCAACTTCAGATAACAGACATTTCAATCCCTTGTCTAATGTATAGCAATAACGGTGCTTACGTGTTCTTGTAATCCATAACCCTTCTGTGTTTTTAGTTTCACCACGAGGATTTACCTTGCCATCAGATGCCCTAAAGAAATCTGATTTTGGATTAGATAAACCATAATATTTAAAATTACATACTTGGTAGATAGAACCAACATGACGGCTATCATCTGCGAGTGTGATTACAGCACGTATTTTGTGGTCTTTTTTCAACATCTTCATACTATTACCTAGTAAGTACGATGTTGCATTTGTTCCATTTAATTCAGGCAACAAACAAAGACGACTTAATTCAAGTACGCTTTGGTCAGTGTTCTCTAACCCAAACCATCCTTTTAATGCCACGTTCCCCTGTGGATTTGAAAAGGTAGCAACTCCGATTAAATCATGTTCGTAGAATAAACCGTATGAGAATATTGCAAAGAATTTTGCTTTGCCCAAGTAATGATATTGAGATACGAAGTTATATGCTGTGTTTTTTGGAATTTCACTTATTCTAAATACATCCTTCGCCTTTACATCACGTTCTTTGAAACGTAAAAAGTCATTGGATTTTTTATCCTCATCGGAAGAGGATAACGTAAAGAATTCGTCTAAACCAACCATTTACATTATTGTTTCGTTAATCAATGCTTTAATAGGAACTAGACATATAACTGATGCATTGTTATCACCGCCATTTATGATTCGTGTCTGTGGAGCCATTTTGATTATTATCTCTTTTAATCTCTCAGTCTTAATCATGATTGTTAATATATGTTCGTTGTTTTTGATTAGATTATGCACCCACATATCTGATTTAGTAGATTGTAAACCCGATGGTTTACCACGGCACGCGAGTTCAATTGCGATATTGCCCGTCCTGTGCCATTGGTCACGTTCTGATTTCACCTCAGAGGTAGTAACACCTGAGAATATATTATCAATGTACTTCTCCCACTGCTGACCCCATGATAAGTCAATGTCAAATTTTCTTAGTACGTTTATATCTTTGCTTTCATTTAATGCCATATGTGTTCCTTATTTGAACCATTCTTTTAATGTTGATATAACTCTATTCTTTGCTATATCAAAATATGTTTCGTCTACTTCAATGCCGATGAAATTTCTATTTAAGTTGTTACATGCAATGCCTGTTGTTCCACTCCCCATAAAAGGGTCTAGTACCAAATCATTTATGTTTGACCATGACTTTATATGTCGTGTTGGTAACTCTATTGGGAATACAGCAGTATGTTCAGTTTTATTTTGTGCAACTGCCATTTGCCATATATTGCTATCGACCTTCTGTGGGTTGATAGTAAGTTCTTTTTTAATTCTCACATTGTCTTTGGATATTTGTTTGCATGTAGATTTGTATTGTGTATTTGCAGTCTTGCACTCAACCATAATGGGGTTAAATGTTTTTGGCTTTCCTTTGGAGAAAACAAACATGTATTCGAAAACTTGGTTGTATCTTGGTTGTTTGACTTGAGGCATTGGGTTTGTTTTCTCCCAAATCATAGTGTCATTTAATCTAAATCCATTTTCGACAAATAATATTGCTGTTTTGAACGATGTTAAACTTTCTGAACCATTTTTAGTCTTGTCATTGCAATTCCAAACAACAACCCCACCATCATTGAGTATTAAATAAAGTTTTTTGGCAACATCTTCAAAATTTATTGATGAATCGTAACTACGTAAATCATCGTATGGTGGGCTTGTAACCACCAAATCAACCTTAACGCCATCGGCAATAAGTTTATCCATAACCTCTAAGCAATCGCCTTTGTGTAAATCAATCATTTATTTTTATGTAAGTGGTGGTTGAAGATTCTTCGCCACATATAAGAACGTATCACCGCACTAACTGTAAAAATTCCCGTGATACCTAAGTTATCTAACATTGTCATTTCGATGTTCCATAATGGAGCAACGACATAAATCCATATTATTAGTGATACGAAGAATCCACTTGATATATTTATTAATGACTCATTGAGTGAACTTAATTTTGATTGTCTCAAGATTGTATAGAATATGTTAAAACATAAATTATATATTATGTGTGCCCGTGGTTGGTATTGAAACCACCTAAACAGCCATTTAGGTTAACATTTTTTTTGTTTATTTTCGAATCGATGTAATTGGGGATTTTTAATGATTTTGAATTAGCATAAATAAGATTAAACACAATTAAGGAGTAAAATATGTCAGTATCATCATTGACTAGAATGACAACACCATTAGCGACAGACCAATCAGGTTCAAGTCAAGGCTTATTAATGCCTAAGTTAAAGTATAGATTCAGAGTAGTTTTTGAAAACTTCGGCGTATCTACACCAAGAACAGAATTAACAAAACAAGTAATTGACTTTACTAGACCATCAGTAAGTTTCGACCCAATTGATATTGAGATTTATAACTCAAGAGTTCGTTTAGCGGGTAAGCATACTTGGGAAGATATCAATGTTAATTTACGTGACGATGCTAGTGGCATGGTTTCTAAATTAGTAGGTGAGCAATTGCAGAAGCAATTAGACTTCATGGAACAAGCAAGTGCTGCATCAGGTGCTGATTACAAATTTACAACACGTGTAGAGATTTTAGACGGTGGTAATGGCGCACATGAGCCAAATGTATTAGAGACTTGGGAAGTATATGGTTGTTACCTTGCTAACGTAAACTACGGAGATTTGAACTACGGTAGTTCAGAACCCGTTACAGTTGCGATGACACTACGTTTCGATAACGCAGTGCAAACTCCAATTGGTAGTGGTGTTGGTGCAGACGTAGGCAGAAGTATTGGCGACAACGTTTCGTAATAAACCAATATGGGATTTGGTAGTTTTTTAGAATCCTCACTAAAGGAACAACTAGGTAATTGGGATGATTTTGGTGATGGATTTAAAGAAGGATTTTTCGGGAATGATTATTTCCGTGATTACAAACACGGAAGTAAATTATTTGTTGCCGACGGGCATGCGCTTGCCCCTACCAATAAATTTCTATTTCATGTTTATTTCACACTAAACACAGCAGAAATACCAGAATTAAATAAAGCAATGGGCGGTGCAGAAGGTGCATCTCGCATTGGTATGCTTGTTAAAACAGTGAAACTTCCTACTTTCAACTTTGAAGTAGAGGAAATGAATCAGTACAACCGCAAGCGTTATATTCAAAAGAAAATTAATTATAGACCAGTGAATATTGCATTCCATGACGACGGAAGTGATTCCGTACGTTCTATGTGGTACAACTATTATAATTATTATTACAATGACCCGAGTTATGGTTATGACGGACAAGGTTCGAGCAACCCAGGCTATAATGATAGGGACATTTATTCGAATTCTCGGTCAACATATGATTGGGGTTTCAATGGTTCTGGACCGAATGGAGATGAAAAACCTGCATTCTTTAAAGATATAAAAATCTATGGCATGAACCGTGGTAACTTCACTTCGTACACGTTAATCAATCCAATTATTACAGATTGGGACCATGACACATTTGATTACAGTGCTGGTAGTGAAACAATGCAACACACCATGACTATCAGTTACGAAACTGTGAAGTACGGTCGTGGTAAGGTCGGGTCTGAAGTTAAAGGATTTGGTGATTCTGCAGTTTACGATACAAGTCCAAGTCCATTGAGAGCGGGTTCAACTGCTTCTTTATTTGGTCGTGGTGGTATTGTGGATTCTGGTCAAAGCATAATGGACGATTTGGCATCGGGTAATATATTAGGTGCAATCAGAACAGGTGGTTCTTTAAGAAACACACTCAAAGGGTCGAATGTTGGTTCACTTGTTGCTTCTGGATTGGTTAGTAGTGCAATTTCCATGGGTACTAATTATCTTTCAAATAATGGCAGTAGTCTTGGGAGTGCATTCTCTATACCTTCATTGGGGGGTGGGATTAGCGACGTTGTTGGTGGAATAGGTAGCGCTGCTAAAAACTTATTTGGCGGCTCGATGCCTAACCTTGGTGATATAACAGGTGGATTAACAAACTCATTTAGTGGTGTATCAACGAGTGCAAATCAGTTAGCACAAAAAATGGCACCGGGATTGGAACTTAATACTAGTGATTACTCAAGTATGTTTGCTGGAATGAAGGCGACTATGGAACCAGGTATGGCAGTTGCGGAAGGGATGATGGATGATGCATTGGATGCAGTTTCTGGTATTTCATTGCCGAGTATAACTAGTTTAACTGATAGTATCCCAAGTGCAGATAGTTTAAAGCAAATCGCATCCGATGTTTCTCCAACATTACAATCAGCAGTAAAATCATTTGCTCCTGTTTCACAGGATATAACCCAACAAATGAAGGTATTGGTTAATTCAGGGGAAATGAAACAAATGACAAGTAGTTTAAATAAATTAGCAGGTGATGTGTATAGTAATGGAGTTAGAATAGGACAATGAGTAGAACACTAAACACTGACACATTTTATAGTGACAGAGATGTTGGGATAAGTTCCGAACATTACGGCATTGTTGTTGGATTTTTTAAAAAAATATTTGAAACTGATAATACTGCATCGGCATTTGCTACTGATTTATTCAGAGTAGCAAAGGGAACTGATGTTTCTGTACTAACCCTCCTAGAGTCAATGCAAGATAAAGATAAAATCGGTGTTTCAGAAGTAATGGCATATTACCTTAATCAACTTCGTTCTCAGAGTGTGTTGCTTGGTGTCAGTAACGTGATGACACCAAATCAACAAGTTGCTAGGAATATAGTAATTTAGTAGATATGCCTAGATATTCACAAGGGCATTATAAACCTAGGAATCCAAATAAGTACGTGGGCAAAGGTTCTATTATATATAGAAGTTCTTGGGAACTTGCGTTTATGAACTTCTGTGATGACAACGAACATGTTACTGAATGGGCAAGTGAATCCATTAGAATACCATACCGTCATCCACTAACAGGAAAGCACTCAACCTACGTTCCTGATTTTCTAGTAGTGTACCAAAACAAGCATGGTAAGCGTATTGCTGAGTTAATCGAGATTAAACCAAAAAAACAAAGCGTTCTTACTGAGAAGTTAAATAGCAACGAACGTGCTACAGTTGCTATCAATTACGCTAAATGGGAAGCGGCAATTGCTTGGGCAAAACGTAACCACATTGTTTTTAGAGTAATTACAGAAGACCAAATCTTCAGAAAATAACATGACAAAAAAATTAGAGAGTTTATTTGATTTGCCTGAAACATCGAGTAGACCAAACGAAGAGGAAATACCAATCACACCAGAAGAAATTACAGCAGTAATTGAAATGAGCAATCTTGAAAAGATTGAAAATGCGTTGGTGGCAGTAAGAGGGCTAGAAGCAAGTGATGAAGAAATGGATTCACTTGCAAAACAAGCAGTTGAAAGTTACAAAGACTTAATGGACTTGGGCATGAATGTGGAACCACGCCATGCTAGTGAAATCTTCGGTGTTGCTGAACGTATGCTTAATAGTGCAATTACCGCAAAGAATGCCAAAGTTAATAAGAAACTTAAGATGATTGACTTGCAACTTAAAAAAGCGAAGTTGGATATGGACAATCCTGACGGCAATGCAGGTGGGGCGATGCAAGGCGGTTCGTTACTTGATAGAAACGAATTACTTGATAGACTTATTAAAGGCACGGCTGGTACTATTAGCGACGCAGAAGAAACTGACAAATAGTATAAATATAGATAACATTTAATTACATACGTTAGGAAATTAGTATGAGAACATTACAAGAATATTTAATAGAATCATCGCAACAATACGAATATCGTATTAAGATTGCAGGTGAACTAACACAAGAGCAAATTGAAAAAATGGAACAAGGCATGGCGGCATTCGATATGGTTAGTTTATCTGAACCTAAACGAACTCCTATTGCAGAGAATCCATTGGGTTTTGAAGGCGTTACAAATAAAGAAGTTAACATCATGGATGCTAAGTTTAATTACCCTGCTAGTACAGAGCAGTTTGTAAAGATTTGTAAAGAAGCAGGCATTGCTGAAACTAATATTAGAGTTATTAACAAAGCATTTGAAGTTAGTATGGCCGACGAAGAAGCAACTAAAGACAGAACGCCAGAAGATGGTGCATTGTTAGATAGCGACTTACCTGATTCAACACAAGCACAACTAGCCGCAAGTAAGTTGTACAGTACGCCGGGCAGTGAGCAAGACGTTATTATGAATAGAGCAAAATCGGAATTTGAAGTTGCTGGAGGCAAAACAGAAAAAGCACAAACAACTAATGATTTGCCACAGAATAATACAAGTCCATTTAGTAGTGTAACTTTACCAGATAGACCAAAGACTGGAGTGAAGTAATGAACTTACACGAAAGCATCAGAAATGATTTAAAACTATTTGAAGATTCATACAACGAAGTTACAGAAGCAGACTTTGGCAAAAGTCTAACAGCAGACTTTGGAGATGATAGCGAAGAACAGACTACTCCAGAAGATTACAAAATGTTAGAAACACTTGCTAATTTTAGAGACCTTTATAATCAAATTAAATCTGTAGATGCCGATGGCTATGCAATGGATGAATATAAAGAACGGATGCTTCGTGATGTTTATCATGATTTAATTGTAAGTCACTTCACTAAGCGGTCAGGCAAGCGACAAGGTATTCCCGATTTAGATGGAAGCCGTTACAACCACGCAGTGGACTAAGACAATGAACTTACACGAAAGCATCAGAAATGATTTAAAACTATTTGAATCAGACGAGAAAGCAGGAATGGTTATTAACTACAATGACCCAAGTAATCCCGAAGTACGTATTAGTGGCTTTGGTGATATGTTATTACATCAACTTGAGGCATCTATTCAGGACAAATTAACGAACCTTGTAGAGCGTGGCAATGAAGCCAATTACGAAACAATCAATTGGGCAATTTACGAGCAAGGAACTTTAAAACATTTCCTTAAGGCAATCCTCGAAATTAACGATGAAATATTAATGGGCAAGAAGGATGTATCATCGAACTTACACGAGGCAAAGGTCGAGGGCAAAGTAGTGAAGGTAGGCGACGTAGTTTGGTTCAAAGACGATTACGAAACTGCTGGAGAAATTACTAAAATTAATGGAAATACATTAACTTTAGAAGTAGAAGGTGAAGGCGGAGTTCCATGGGACACTGAAACCCGTGTTGTTAAAGCGTCTGAATGTTGGATTGGATAAAATGAAAAAACTTAACGAAGGACCAACAATCAAAACAGACCACAAAGGCAGTCATTTAACGAATGCCGATGGAGAAGTTGTACAGTCTTTTGCAAAAGATAGAGCGGGATTAAAGGATGCTAGACAAGCAATGTACAAGAACTACAAAGGTCTTAATAGAAAAACTCCTGCACCTGAGCCAGTTGAAGAGCCTGTAGAAGAAGGCATTCGCGATGATGTTGCACAAATTAAACAGCAACAAAGCGGTGACCCACGCGACCAAATGGCTAGATACAACAGTATTTTAAATCGTAATCCTAAACAATCACACCAAGCAATTAAACAAAATCAACAAACATTTGATGCTGATTCTGACACAGAGTATGATTGGGATAAGCCAGCACAGTTTAACAAACCTACACAGCGACAACTTGATTTAAATAAACAAGCAAAGACAAGTAAAGCAAATTTTGCCAGTAATATTAACGAAGACTCATACAGTGAGTACGCAGAGTTAGCAAAGCGCAATAACGCAAATACGTACGAGCAGATAATGGAATTGTTATCACAGCAAGGATTATCAGAAGAAGAAATGTACAATGTTGCTGATTATATCATGAATAGTTTAGATGGCATTAGTGAATCAATTACAGAAGGATTTGCTGTTAGATTGAGCAACGGTGGCAGAGTGCCAATTGGCGATTACGAGTTTACGTATCACGTAAACAACCCAAGTAAAGCAAACATGGTAGCACGTTCTGCAGAAAACAGAGGCATGACAGTAAAGGATATTGATAGCGAAGATGTTCTGATTAGCGGCAATGCAAATACACACAACAGTTTAGTAAGGTCATTACAGAGCCTTCATATTAACGGATACATAACAGAGGATAAGAAAATGTCTGCACTTGAAAACAAATTAAAAACACAATTAGAGGAAAGCATTACGGTTAATACTACTTCTACAAACGACGAAAACGTTGAAGATAATGTAAACGTAACAGCAACAGGCGCAGATGCAATGGCACTAGTACAAATGCTTAAAATGGCAGGTATTGGAGCTCCTAAAGCACAAGAAGTTGAAGCACCAGCAGAAGAAATGCCTTGTATGTCGCAACCAAACGAAATTGATTCAATGCGCGATATGATAAGCAACATGGACAACGTCGAAGTTATTGCATTAGACGACATAGAAGCAGTTGAAGAAGAAGCAGAGTTAGCAAACGCACCTGATGAAAAGTACGCAGACACAAACACACTAGTTAATAAGATTAGCGGTGGTTTAAACCGTCGTAAGAAAGCATACGCTAAAGCAGAAAATGGCGATAACCCAATGGCTGTTACAGAATCAGAAGAAGAGTTAACCACACGTTTACTTAAAGAGTACGACGAATTTAAAGTAACTGCTCCTGAAGATAGTGAAGAAGGCAATTGGGAAATTGAAAACGTTGGTAAATGGGCAGTTAAAATTGGCAATACAGAGAATGTAGAAGCAACGGACGGTGAATTAGATTTACCATTTGATACTGATTTAGCAAGTGCATTGGCAGACGAAGCACTACAAGAAGACGATGTCGAAGAAGGACTTAGAATGGAATTCCCTGATGGTTCTTGTGAAGGCAGTAAATGTCCTGATGATAGAAACCGAAGAAAAAAGCCAAAGAAATTAGACACAGACGCGTTAGATGACGAAATGTCCGAAGATAAGAAGTAACAGTTTATAAAGTATTACTACATAGGACCGTAGTAGTTACGGGCGCTTACTGCCCTTACTCAATCTCCGCTACGATTGTTTAAAAAGTGCAGTTAAATTATTATTACTAAATACATTTTAAATAAACTCAACTATTTAAAATATAATGAAATCGTCGAAATTGATATTTAAACACAGTATGGTTTCCGAGATTGATAAATTTCTAACCAACACATTGGATTTATCAACAATAGACGCGGATGCCAATTTTAATGATTTTTCTAACATAACTATCTTTAGTTGCAACCATGGAACATCTCTTAGTGAATATAACGATGCACTAAGTAAATCCAAGCCAACAATGGTGTTTGTATTTTCAGACCACTATTGGTACGGCGATTTATCTAATAGCATTGATAAAAATTCAATAAATCATTCATTAAATAATATTGTCAATGCAGTGAATAAGCATGATATCAATGTGATATTATTAACCGAAAACTTCTACAGTGATATTGAACTCGGCGACAAATGTCCAAAAAACTTATCTATTGTGGTGTCTCCTACCTTCATGTACGAGCCAAATGGCTGTAATATACAGTATGACCTAAATATTACTAAACATATTCACAGAAAATGGCATGTTTTGTGCTTGAATAATAATCCACGACCACATCGTGTTGGTGTTTTATTGTATTTGAATTATTTGGGTATGAATAGAAATATGCACTCATCTTTTATATCAAAGGAACGGTGGGAGGCAAACACACTGTATGACTACGATACAATATTATCATATATCTATCCAAATGGGAAAATAAAAGATTCATTGAATAATATATCATTGGAGTCTATATATAGAGATTATGCCGAATATATTTTTCCTAACAAAGAAATAGATGCAATTCCTTCGATTAAATCCGACTTACCAATACCTGGCGGTCCCCGTCGTTTTTTTTCAAAGCAACGTGCGATCAAGCATTATAATAAAAAATTAATACCATTGTATGAGAATGCAATTGTTGACATTATAACGGAAAGTACAGCATTGGAGAATACTGCACAACTGACTGAAAAATTTGTACATTGTGTTATTGGAAGATGCTTTCCTATTATTATTGGAATTTACAAAAATGTAGAATTATATAGAAATATGGGGTATGACATGTTTGATGATATTATCGACCATTCGTATGACTTTGAACCAAACCCATTCTACAGAATGAAAATGGCAATAGATTCTAATATCGAAATTCTAACAAATAAGGATTTAGCATATTCATTCTACGAAGCAAACAAAAAACGGTTAGATGCAAATGTGGAAAACTATATTAAGCAGTACGACATAATACTTGGTAATACCATAGGTAATTTGGATGCTGAACTATCTAAATTCAGCGTATAAATACATTTAATGGCATTCCAAGCAGACGATAGTGCATTAGTCAAAAAACCGCACGTTAAAACACCCTTTACGGACGAACAGTTAACCGAGTTTGCGAAAACTGCTGACCGTAAGAACGGTGCGTACTTCTTTATGGATAACTTCTTTTGGATTCAACATCCTGTTAGAGGAAGAATACAGTACAAAGCATTTCCGTACCAAGTAAAACTTCTCCAAGTGTATCGTGAGAATAGATTTAGTATTAACATGCTTTCGCGACAAACAGGAAAAACAACAACTGCAGCAGGATACTTACTGTGGTATGCAATGTTTGTTCCCGATAGCACTATACTTGTTGCGGCACACAAATACGACGGTGCGCAAGAGATTATGCAACGTATTAGATATGCGTACGAGAACTGCCCTGACCATGTACGAGCAGGTGTAACTAGTTACAACAAAGGTTCTATTGAATTTGATAACGGCAGTCGTATACAAGCACAAACAACAACTGAAACAACTGGACGTGGTTTATCTATCTCATTATTGTACGTGGATGAGTTCGCGTACGTAAGGCCTACCATTGCTACTGAATTCTGGACATCGATATCCCCTACATTAAGTACAGGTGGACAAGCAATTATCACAAGTACACCAAACAGTGACGAAGACCAGTTTGCATTGATATGGAAAGGTGCTAATAAGCGCGAAGATGAATTCGGCAATGAGACAGACTTGGGCGTTAACGGCTTCAAAGCATATAAGTCTATTTGGAAAAACCATCCTGAACGCGATGAGAAATGGGCAGATGAAGAACGTGGACGTATTGGCGATGAACGCTTCAGACGAGAACATTTATGTGAATTCATTATAAATGACGAAACATTAATTAATTCTTCTAAGTTGTTTGACTTAGAAGGAACAGAGCCATTGTTTAAGCACGGCCAAGTACGTTGGTACAAGAAACCTGAAAAGGGCAAGATGTACTGTATTGCACTAGACCCTAGTTTAGGAACTGGTGGAGACCCTGCCGCTATACAAGTATTCGAAGCAGGTAGTATTACACAAGTAGCAGAATGGAGACATAATAAAACTACGATTCCACAGCAGATAAGGATAATGCATGAAATTATTTCTTATATCAACGATGAAATAGATGACCCGCAACGTATTTACTACACATTAGAAAACAACACAATTGGCGAAGCGGCACTAATAAGCTTAGCAGAGTTCGGCGAAGAACAATTTCCAGGCATGATGCTTAGTGAAACCAAGAAAGCAGGCACAGGTAGACGTTTCAGAAAAGGCTTCACTACAACACACAAGTCTAAATTAACTGCCTGTGCTAAGATGAAAACACTTGTCGAAACAGGTAAATTAACAATTAATAGTAAATCATTAGTGTCGGAATTTAAAGGGTTTGTAGCACACGGTACTGGTTATGCTGCAAAACCCGGCGGAACAGATGACTTAGTAATGGCAACTGTGTTAATAATTAGAATGTTACAAACATTACAAAATTATCATCCAGAGTTAAGCAATCAGATAAAAGACTACAACGACTCGGTGATAGAACCTATGCCATTTATACTTTTTTAAATAAATACATACATAAAAACCTTACACTATCTTACTATGCAAGACAACACATCACAGAAATTATTCAATTTATTACTAAGTAAAGATTTTGACATCAAAACATTGGATTCCGCAGGAAAATCAATTACAGATATCACAGAAGCAGACATTTTTAGTTTTGATTTTATTAGTAACGATATTAATTACGGTACTGTTGTTATATTATTGGGCGAAGACGGTAATTTTGAGATATTCTTTGGCGATAACATTGGACTTGGGTTAGAACGTGATGCTAAAAATACATGGTACGACTTATTGTATCAATTACGTATGTTCGCCAAACGTAATATGTTAAGTTTCTCACTCAAGAACATTAATAAGTTAAAACACACAATGCAAGGATTGGCATCCATTAATGAAGGATTGTACGAAGGTTGGGATGGCACTAGTAAGTCTAGTTATAACCCACAAAAGAATAAGACTAAATTAATTATTCATCATAGTAAGAAGATTGCTGAAGGTGACCAACGATTCCGTAACATCAATTCAATTTTCATCGAAAATGGTGATGGAGAGCGTTTTAAACTACCATTTAAAAGCATTGCAGGTGCCAAAGCAATGGCAAGGCATGTTTCAGAAGGAAATACACCATATGATGTATTTGGACTTCATATCACAGAGACAGTCAATAACATAAACACATTGGGAAGTTTTCTACGTGTTAAACCAATTAATGAAAGCGATGCAACCACTAAAATAATAGAAACTTGCAAGCATCAAAATAAAAAACTTAAAAAGAACATTAAATTAATGAGTGGTGTTCGTGGTTACAAGAAATATACAGAATCTTGGTCACCATCCACTATTAATGAAGATGAGCAGATAATTGAGCAAGTACGCAATTTACTAAGTCCAGAGGGAGTATCAGATGACAGTGTTAATGACGTGTTGCCGGTACTTGCAAACTTAATATCAGAATATCGAGCGCAAACAACACCATCTAAATCACCAACTATGGAGAGTAATAATACCATGCAAGAATTAGCGATATTTGAAAATTGGGCGAATAATATAACAGAAGGAACGTGGGCGATTCCTGACACACCCGAGGCAATGGATAGATTAAAAGAAATTCTAAGTCAAGAACTTCCTGTTGGTGTTGATGCTACGAAGGCGTCAGATGTGTATAAGAGACAGGTGTTGATGCTACGAATGCAACAGAGGTGTTGTATGACATTATTGGCGATGATGAGTTATTCGATAACCTTGGTGATATAGCAAAAATTGACCCAGAAGCAGATGCAAGGTCTGAAATTATTAGATGGATGGGGGAATACGGGCTAGAGATGGATAGTATTCCGAATATCTAGTTTAATAATTTGCTCATTTTAACCGAAATCAATATTTCGGTAATTCTAACATTCTATGTTAAAAAATCTTATATATAATAACGACTGATTTAAAAATACGAAAGTAGAACTTAAATCATAAATAAACCGCTTATGTTAGATAAGCGTATTCTGATATTCGCGAAGAGTATTAGTCTTTAAGATAATATATAGGAGAAATAAAATGGCTTCATTAGCAGACATCCGTGCCCGTTTAGCGGTACAAGAAAACAAATCATCAGGCAACAGACAACAAAATGGTGGATTAGTATATCCACATTGGACAATCGACGAAGGTGCATCAGCAACTGTTCGTTTTTTACCTGATGGCAATGACGCAAACCCATACTTTTGGGTAGAGCGTGCAATGATTAAATTACCATTCGCTGGCGTTAAAAATGGTGATTCAAAAGACGTAATGGTACAAGTACCATGTATGGAAATGTACGACACTGATATTCCGTGCCCAATTCTTGCAGAAGTTCGTCCGTGGTTTAAAGACGCTTCGTTGGAAGATATGGGTAGAAAATATTGGAAGAAACGTTCATACATGTTCCATGGCTTTGTTCATGCAGACCCAACGAATGAAGAAAACGCACCTGAGAATCCAATTCGTAAGTTCATGATTAGTCCTTCGATTTTTAATATCATCAAAGCAAGTCTAATGGACCCAGAAATGGAAGATTTGCCGACTGACTACACTAATGGTTTAGATTTCAGAATTGCTAAGACACAGAAAGGTCAGTATGCTGATTATGGTACTAGCACATGGGCAAGAAAGGAAACTGCATTGACTGATGCAGAGCAAGCAGCAATCGTGACACACGGTTTGACTGATTTATCTACGTACTTACCACCAATGCCTGATGCAAATGCACTAAAAATCATTCATGAAATGTTTGAAGCAAGTGTTGATGGTCAACAGTACGATGTAGAGAAATGGGGTAACTATTACCGTCCATGGGGTGTTGATAAGCCTGAAGGTACTGTGAATGTGGTAACACCTGTTGCTGATGTTTCTAATGTTAGTGATACGCCATTCCATGAAACAGTGGCTGACGTTAAAACTGATGACACAACATCAACTGCATCAACTGCATCAAGTGACAAAGCATCGGACATTCTTGCACAAATCAGAGCAAGACAAAACGCTTAATCATTGATGGAAGTCTACAGTCACAGAGAGTTAAGTGATATGTTGCAACAAAGGGACAATGAAATACCATTGTCCCTTTGTTTTACTGACCATATCAGTGGTTTTGATTCTGCGTTTCATAATATATATCTCGATAAGTTGTCAAGTTTTGATACTGAGCGAAATATATATTATGATTGGCCATTAGAGGACAATGTACATGAGTTATACGATAATTTAAATATAAAATTTAAATTAGATAAATCTAGTCATATGCAAAATATGTCTTTATTGACACCATTATTGACATATCGCATACATCCGACTATAGAATTTGATAATTTTTTATGTTCATTCAATGGTAGTGACGGTTACGGGAGACAGTTCTTGGTATCCGCTTTGTATAAGTATGGGTGGTTCAACAAAGAATATTGTAGTAAAAATTTTTCATCATCGTGCGATACTATAGATGGTAATATGGAAAAATTCTTGGATGGTGATGACTTGGAATTATATAGAAAACTTATCATTGGCTCTACGTCATCTGACGATTTTTCGGAGTTTTTGAATAACACAAATGGTTTCTCATTTGACAAATCATATTATGATTATCCTAGTGATATTTCATATTTAGAAGATAAATTATCTAGAAGTTTCGTTAATTTGATTAGTGAAACAGTGAGTGAATCATATCACCCATTTGTTACTGAGAAATCAATTTATAGTATTGTAACTCGCGGGTTATTTATAACATATGGACAACCACATTGGCATTCACATGTTGAAAAATACTACGGATTTAAGAAATACAACAAAATATTTGATTACTCATTTGATGAAATAACGAATCCGATAAAAAGACTTATTGAAATTCTTACAATGTTACATAAGTTCTCATTATTATCTAAGGCTGATTGGAATGATTTGTATTTAATGGAGCAAGACACAATTGAATATAATTATGACCATTATTTCAGTAAGAACTTCTTAGATAAGTTGCGTAGTTATGAAAATGTATAACAATAACTGCATTATTATACAGTTCCCCGCTTTTTCAGGTGGAAAATTTATTGGAAATTGCTTGGCATTGAGTAAGCACTGTGTGCCGATGCACAAGAAGCATGCATCGTATTTAATTGATAATCCAACAGATTATGAATACAGATTGAAATGCCATGCAGATATTATGAAGATAGATGGAAATTGGCGTGACAAAAAGGAGTTTCATGAACCAGAATTGCTCGGCAATGAAGTTTATAATGCTTGGAAATACGGCAATACTATCGATTCATCTAAATTCAACGATACTACTACCGCGATATTGAATTGTGATGTAAATTTTGTGTTAGTGGCACATTCAGTCGAATCTGTTATCAGGATTTCTAAAGTATGGGAATGTGCACCGGTTATTGTATTAACGAATGTTGAAAAGTTTTGGAATCTTGCATTTCCGTTAAAAATGGATGAATTAGCATGCAGTTCGGATGACTCTAGAAATTATGCTGGTAATTATCGAAAATCTCATTATGATTCATTGAGAGGGGATGATTGGCCAACATGGCATGAATTCGAAGACGCTGTTTATAACGTGGATAATCTGCCAAATGATTACCCATTGTCAACAATATCAGAGATTAAAGAATTTTATGAATGGCACACAGTCAAAAATGATGTGATATCATTTGATATGGGTAGTAGTATTTTTTCCAGGAGAAAATTCTTAGTTGCAATTGAGAAATTATATAATCAATTGTGTTATACTGATTATAATCCATCATTGGTTTCAACATATTGGGAAGAATATGTTAGGTTCCATGATGTGAGTAAATTTGATTTAAGTTAGTTCAAGTTAATTCAGAAGAAAGCAAGCGTCGTGTGTTGTTTCCTAGCATTAGATGGATAACGGTGCGTGGTATATATTATTCTTATTATTTTCGCAACATATAAATTGCGATAACTATCTGAACCTCATGATAAGAATGAATCAATGGGCGCAAAAAATAAAGCATTTAATTAAGTAAGGAGAAAATAATGGGAAAACCATTTGATGTAAGCAAATTTAGAAAAAGTATAACAAAATCCATTGACGGTTTGTCGGTTGGGTTTCATGATCCTACTGATTGGATTTCAACAGGCAACTATGCATTGAACTACTTGGTTTCGGGCGACTTTCATAAAGGCATTCCGATGGGTAAAGTAACTGTATTTGCTGGAGAATCTGGTGCAGGTAAATCATATTTTGCATCAGGCAACATTGTAAAGAATGCACAAGAGCAAGATATTTTTGTTGTGTTAATTGACTCAGAGAACGCACTAGATGAAGCATGGTTACAAGCACTAGGTGTTGACACAGACCCAACGAAGTTATTAAAACTTAGTTTGTGTATGATTGACGATGTTGCTATGACAATTAGTACCTTTATGACAGATTACAAAGCAATGGCAGAAGAAGACCGACCTAAAGTACTATTTGTCATTGACTCATTGGGTATGTTATTAACACCAACTGATGTCAAGCAGTTCGAAGCAGGTGATATGAAGGGTGATTTAGGACGTAAACCAAAAGCACTAACAGCATTGGTGCGCAATACAGTTAACATGATTGGTGCGTACAATGTCGGTATTATTGCTACTAACCACACTTATGCAAGTCAGGATATGTTTGACCCCGATGACAAGATTAGTGGTGGACAGGGCTTTATTTACGCTTCGTCTATTGTTATTGCGATGCGCAAACTTAAACTAAAAGAAGATGAAGACGGCAATAAAGTAACAGACGTTAAAGGTATTAGAGCGGCGTGTAAGGTAATGAAAACACGTTATGCTAAGCCATTTGAATCAGTTCAAGTTAAAATCCCATATGAAACAGGTATGAACCCATATAGTGGTTTGGTTGACCTATCGGAGAAACAAGGACTACTTGTTAAGCAAGGTAATCGCTTAAAGTATCTTCCTGAAGGCGCTGAAGAAGGTGAAGAAATCATTATGTTCCGTAAAGCATGGGAGAAAAACACTGATGGTGCATTGGATATATTAATGAAAGACATTAGTGCAAAAGCACTTGGAGTAGATGCTATTGCCGATGATGAAATTATCGAGAATATCGAAACAATGGAAGTTGATGGCGATTTGGCACAGGAGATAGAAAGTGAGTCTTGAAATTCATTTGGAAATATGGGAAGCAATGCAAGAACATATTGTCGATGTCAAGGGTGCGGCAGATGACTTCGTTGCTGTGTTAATTGAGAACGGTATTGCAGGTGAGAAGATTGCAGATGCGACCACCAACGAAGATGTTAAAAAAGCATTGATAGACTATGACGTGGATGTTAATGTCGATGTCGATGTTGATGATAACTACGATGAATATAGCGAAGATGATGACGAATATGGTGAGTACTAGACTGAATGTGGTATTCTAAAGTAACAAGCAATCTAGCAAATATTCCACCGTTTATTGATTATTACAATAAACAATTGAATGAAGCAAAGGGTGAAGTAATCCTCAATGGTCATGTCGAAACTAATATCAAAGAGTTACCTGGAATCACCGAGCAACGCTTCTATCAGTTACAGGAAATAGAAGCAGTATTAGAGTACCTCAATATTGAGTTACGTCGTATTAGGCGAAAGCACTTCAAAATATATTTGGAATCATATGCACGTTCATTGAGTAGTAGAGATGCCGAAAAGTACGCAGATGGGGAAGATGAAGTAATTGATTTTGAATTGATTATTAATGAAGTTGCCTTGTTGCGAAATCGGTGGTTGGGTATTATGAAAGGATTGGATACTAAACAATGGCAACTTGGTCATATTGTTAAACTTCGTACTGCTGGTATGGAAGATGTAGTTGTTTAGTGGCATCTAGTAGATTTATGTTTAGATACGTAAATGGTATCCCCATCTACAACATATGGGATAACGACTTTGGTGTAATTAGAGAAGGAAAATTCCTTCAATTATTCGAATCCCAAATTTCCACCGAGAATGTAAATATACATAAATTATGTATATTTGATTGTACAAACGAGGGAATTGGAACCAACGACATAGAAATAATGATGGATGCAATTAGTGCATCCTTTCCTAACCTAGAAGTACGTGTATTGTTTAATATATCAACTGCTATATCTACGGCATATCGACATATATGCTTCCCTGAACACATGGTTGCACATTGTGGGTTTGTGAAGCACGTTGGTGCAATGAGTATTGATTGGGAGAATATAGCAATCAATAAACACTTCATTTCGTTGCAACGAAGAGCATCAGTTACACGTGCGAGGTTTACTAAAAAATTGCTAAGCACCTTCGACAAACACCGATATATTATTAGTTGTGGTAGTCACCCAAATAAGTGGTTACGTGAATTACATGGTTTAAAAGAAGCATTTCACCCGTACAAAATGCCAATATTAGTTGATGGAACGATTGATAGTGATTCTGAACAACATTTCCATACCAACGTGAACTTCTTCGAATGTATGGTTAATGTAATAACGGAAACAAGTTCACAGACTGACGCTGACAGTTGGAGAGAAATATTTCTAACAGAAAAAACATTCAAGGCATTTGCGTATAGGCAAATGCCTTTGTGGTTTGCTGTTCCCAACACAGTGCAGACTGTCAGGGATTTAGGGTTTGATGTATTTGATGATATTATCGACCATAGTTATGACTTAATAGACGATGAAAGTGAACGTATGGACGCAGTTGTTAATGTTCTTGACGGGTTTTGTAACACGTATCCTACCAATGAAGAACTTAACAAACTGAGGGTTAAGTTATGGCAACGCATAAATAATAATATGCAACTTTTAGATAAGTTAGCGTCAGTACATAGAATCACAAAGCATAACCATATACTAGAGTTAATAAAATGAGTTTTAGTTCAGCACAAGAAAGTCATCAGCATAGCCTAGAAACACTTGAGTTGCTATATGCTTATCCAGATTTTATGGAAAGTGTTGATAGTATGTGTGACATAGGATGTGGATTAGAAGCATTGGATTTAGAATGGTGGTCAACACGCACATTGCAAGACGATGATGTTGTTATTCCATTAAACATTAATTGCACAGGCATCGACACGCACGAAAAGATATTAGTTCATAACGATAATATTACATACAAGCAACACGACTTTGAAACGCCAATAGATGGAACATTTGATGTATTGTATTGTCATGATAGTTTCCAATATGCACTTAATCCATTACTAACATTGAGTAATTGGAACAACATGCTTACTGAAGGTGGTATGTTAGTGCTAAATGTACCAAGCACAACTAATCTAAAATACAATAAGTTAGCATTTTCGCAACCAAGTCATCATTATTATAATCATACATTGGATAGTTTAATTCATATGTTAGCAGTAAGTGGGTTTGACTGTGCATCGGGGTTTTTCCAACAGCAAGTTAATAACCATTGGATTAAAGTAATTGTTTATAAAAGTGACATAGCACCACTAAATCCTAAAACTACATCGTGGTATGATTTAGCAGACAAAGGGCTATTGCCAAAAACAGGTGCAGACAGTGTTAATAAATACGGACACATGAAACGCGAAGACTTAGTTCTTCCGTGGCTTGATTATAGCAATATTTGGTACGGACAATAATATGAATATTTGGATATTAGTAACTTTAATATCAACAGGAGGCCATGTCTCAATTTCAGAACAAGCAACTTATAAAGATATGAGCAGTTGTTTTGAAGAAAGGGAAAAAGTAATACGGTACCTAGGAAGACCTGTTGTAAATTATCAAGCAATCTGTGTAACCCATGTCGGAACAATAATAAAATAAAAAAAGAGGCGTAATAATATGCAAGTAGCACTAATTACGGGTGGATTCGACCCAATCCACAGCGGACACCTCGCTTACATAAGAGAAGCACAACAGTTCGGTAAACTTGTAGTTGCTGTTAATAGCGACGAATGGCTAGCACGTAAAAAAGGCAGAGCGTTTATGCCGTTGGAAGAACGTGTCGAAATACTACGCAACATTAAAGGTGTAAGTGATGTAATTGTATTCAACGATGCAGACGATACAGCATGTGATGCAATAGCAATAACTGCAGGATTGTATTATGGTGCAACTATTAACTTCGTTAATGGTGGCGACAGAACTGACAAAAACATTCCAGAGATGGAATGTGCTAATTATGGAAAATGGATAGACGTTAAGTTTCATTTTGGTGTCGGTGGATCAAACAAAAAGAATTCGTCCTCGTGGATATTACAAGAATGGATGGCACCAAAAACAGAACGTGAGTGGGGCTATTATAGAGTAATACACAACGACGAAACACACAAGGTTAAGGAACTTACTTTAGATCCTAACAAAAGTATAAGTTTGCAAAAACATAAATGCAGACACGAACTATGGTTTATTTCCGAAGGCACAGCAACCGTTGAACAAGGCACAGATGCAAAAATGCTATCTAAACGCACGTACGAATTGCACGAGCAATTAATTGTGCCAGTGGGCTCATGGCACAGATTGAGCAATGAAACAGAATTGCCCGTTAAGATTATAGAAATACAGTACGGTACACAATGCAATGAAGCAGATATAGAACGGTATAAAAAATGATTAAAGTTTTTATAGGGTATGATTCAAACGAAACAGTCGCATGGAATTTTTTAGTAGGAGAATTGTGAAATGGATCTTGATTGTACACAATATACTAATTGGTATGACGAATGGATTAATCTCGGATTAGATAAAACAGCATCGGCATTATGGAAAATCCATTATGAATTTACCCCATTTAAACACTCTAGCGTAGCAATACACAACAGTGCATTGCATTGCATGACCATAGAATATATAAAAACTAAAGAATGTTGGGATAAAAGTCCACATATTTTTATAATCGACGTGGAGGGACAACACAGTCATTGGGTTAATTATAAAAATAATATATATGTATGGGATGCGACATTCAATAACCATGAAAAATTTACACCGTATTTTTGGTGGATTGGTGAGTCTGCACGAGTAGAAATGAGTGTAAACTATTCAGATAACTTAATTGATGACAAGAAACCTAACAAAATATTTGAATGCATGTTGGGTGAGAAAGCAGCACATCGTGATTTCTCCTACAATATTATCATGGATAACCCTACTCTTAATAAAGACATATTACTGTCGTATGTCGGTAAAGACAATAAATGGTTAATTGGTAATGAAAACGATATAACATTACAGCGGTGGGATACCACATATCAACACAAATATCGCGGAAATATTACTGTAGCAGCTTGTTGTTTTCTTCCATGGAAAGTATACAATGCTAGTTTTTTTACACTTATTTCGGAAACGTGTGTTGATAGGGTGTTCCCCAATGAAAAGGTTGCAAAGCCTATGTTGGCTGGAAGATTATTCATTACACTAGGGCCAGTAGGAATGCTTGATGGGTTACGCAGTGTTGGGTTTAAAACATTTGGGTGTGTAATAGACGAGGGATACGACGACGAAGTGGATGATGAAAAACGGTGGACAATGGCATTACAACAAGTAGAAAATTTATGTAATCGTGATCCTTATGTAATAATAGACGCGGTTAAAGAAGTGACGTTACATAATCGAAATTTGGCATTGGGATATGCAGATGAAGGGGACATACTCTTTGACTGTATTAGAGAAATACAGTACGGCACTCAATGTACAGAGGATGATATAGAACGGTACAAAAAATGATTAAAGTTTTTATAGGGTATGATTCAAACGAAACAGTCGCATGGCATGTTCTTACGCACAGTATATTGAAGCATAGTACAAGTCCTGTGGCATTTATCCCAATTGCTAGAGACCATATCAAGCACCTGTACGATAAACCCAAACAAGGTTACGAATCAACTGAATTTTCAATGACACGATTTCTTGTTCCTTATCTTAGTGATTATAATGGATGGTCTATTTTTATAGACTGTGATATGTTAGTTACATCTGATATCACAGAGTTGTGGAATTTGCGAGATGAAAGGTATTCGGTTATGTGTGCAAAACATGATTACAACCCAAGTACTAGTACGAAGTTCCTGAATCAAAAACAATCAAAGTACGAGAAAAAGAATTGGTCTAGTGTTATGATGTTCAATAATGCAAAATGTTGGAAACTTACACCGAAAGTAGTAAGTAATGAAAGTGGGATGTTTCTGCATCAATTCAAGTGGTTGTCAAATGATAATGAAATAGGCAGTATACCATTGGAGTGGAATTTTCTTGTAGGGGAACAAGAACCTACATCAGAGTTACCTAAGTTAATACACTATACATTGGGTGGGCCATATTTCAAAGAATACCATGATGTTGAATATTCGGCAATATGGAATGATTATCACGATGGGTTGAACTACGCTTCTTGATAATCATCTTGGAAATATGAATAATTTCATAAATACTATTATTATTATTATTATGAAAAAAATCACATGGCAAATAGAACAGTTAAACTAATGGGTTACGCATCATCTTCAACATCTATCACAATGGCATTTAATGGAACCGAGGTATTCAATGGTAGTGTAATTGGAGACGATAGTTATAGTGCGTCTTCTGGCAGTACCCCTATTGAATTACTGTCATTTGATATAGACCAAACAGTAAATGGAAATATACCAAGTAATATCACTGTTAGTGGTGGTAACCTTACTGTAGTTGGATTAATGGTAAATTTCGATATAGCACCACATGATGAGTTTACACAGAGTGATGGAACCACCACCACGGTTGTTCCCGCATTAACTGAGGCTGATGCATCAAGCAATTACGTATGGATACTTGATGCATCACGTGATATGAATTCTAATATAACCATTAACGGCGTGGTATTCGACAAGGGAGTTCCCACAACAGACTCAGAAGGTGCTTGGCATATTGGGCTTATTGAGTCAGACGTAATGGAATGTGATTGGGCAATCTCCACACCAACCATCATACCACATAAATCAATATTGTAAGTTTGTGAAAAAATATCACTTCGGTGGTATTTTTTTTAACATATAAAAATTTTTTCTTCTTGTATAGTGTATAATACGTAAGTTAATAACACTTGTAGGGAGTAATATGAAAACGGTACTAGTACGTAAGGGAGTATATCGAGACACACCAATCAAAGACAAAACGTTTGAATTGGTTCGTGGACTCGCTAAAGATACAACGAAGAATGGTTCATTCATTCTTGTTAAACCAACTGACAATATTGGAGACGGTCAGAAAACTGTACGCATAACAGTTACTAAACGTAATTTAAAATACGTAGATGGTAATAAAGTTAGTGTTAAGGTTTCTAAACCAAAACCCACTATTCGAAGAAAAGCAGTTTCTAAAAAATCTGCATCAAAGAAGTCAGTAGCAAAACCATCTACAAAACGAGAAACAGATAAGCAGGTAATAACTCGTATTTCTGAACGTTTCGCTATCTTGGAGGAAATGACAAACGCTTCTATTTCACAAGATATCAAAGCAATGATTGTATCAGGACCTCCTGGAATCGGAAAATCATATGGCGTAGAGAAACAACTTGAAAAAGCAAGCATGTTTGATGTTATTTCCGCAGTTGACCAAAAATATGAAGTAGTCAAAGGTGCCATGACCCCACTTGGTTTGTACAGTACATTGTACAAACATTCTGCTAGTGGGCATGTACTCGTATTTGATGATTGTGATGTAGTGCTACAAGATGATTTAAGTTTAAACTTACTTAAAGCGGCGCTTGATAGTGGAAAGAAACGTAGAGTATGTTGGAATGCCGATAGTCACTTACTACGTAGGGAAGGAATCCCTAATTCATTCGACTTTGAAGGTTCGGTTATTTTTATTACTAATCTAAAATTCAATCACATTAGAAGTAAAAAATTACAAGACCATTTAGAAGCATTACAGAGCAGATGCCATTATTTGGATTTGACATTAGATACCCTTCGTGATAAAGTGCTTCGTGTAAAACAGATTGCAGAGACAGGTGAATTGTTTGTGGATTATGACCTTAGTGAGAAACAGGGTATGGAAATAATCGATTTTATGCAAACCCATAAAAATGACCTACGCGAGATGAGTCTCCGTATGGCATTGAAAATAGCAGATTTGCGTATAATTAGCGAGAACCGATGGGAACTGCTCGCTAAGAATACATGTATGAAAAATAGTTTTTAACAGGTTCAGTATGTGTTTACTGTGTTATTACTCCCTATAATAGCCTCCCTAAGTAAACACTACTAACAGATACAAGGATTACCTTGTATCACCTCGGGTACAACAGGTTATTTCAATTCCTTTTGTTAACTGTTGTACCCACCTTATTTAGTAGAAAATAATATGAAAAAAGCAACAATAAAAGTAAGAGATGAAGTTAATTGTTCTATCAAAGGTCTTGACCTTGATATGAGAAAGAAACTCGTACATGAATTCGAATATGAGATTCCTGGTGCTAAGTTCATGCCAGCATACCGATTGGGTCGATGGAATGGTATGGTGTCGTTCTTTAATCTCGGTGGTAGCACTTATATAAACTTATTGCCTGACATACTACCAATAATGATTGCGGATGGATGGGAAGTTGATGTTGATGACGCACGCGATTACCAAAGTGATTTCGAATTAACTGAAGTCGATAAGGATACCTACAGTCATGTTAAGTGGCCAAAGAAACATCCAATTGCAGGCGAACCTATTGTTCTACGTGATTACCAAATAGATGTAGTTAATAATTTCTTAAAGAATCCACAGTGTATTCAAGAAGTTGCAACAGGTGCAGGCAAAACATTAGTGACTGCGGCACTAAGTGAACGTGTACAGGAATACGGTAGAAGTATCCTGATTGTTCCTAATAAAAGTTTAGTAGTTCAAACTGAGGAAGATTATATTAATATGGGGTTGGATGTCGGTGTATTCTATGGCAATAAACGTGACTACGGTAAACAGCATACTATATGTACGTGGCAGAGTTTAAATAACATGATGAAGGACACTAAGAGTGGCAAGGCAGAAGTCACTATAGGTGAGTTCTTAGAAGGCGTTGTGTGTGTTATGGTGGACGAAGTGCATAGTGCTAAGGCAAATGCATTAAAGACCATACTAACAGGCCCAATGGCACATATCCCATTGCGATGGGGTCTTACCGGAACAGTACCAAAAGAGAAATTCGAATTTCAATCATTGCATATCGGATTGGGCAATGTTATTAATAAAGTATCTGCCAAAGAGTTACAGGATAAAGGTGTACTTGCACAGTGCCAAGTTAATATAGTTCAGTTAATGGACCACGCTGAGCACAGTAACTACCAAAGTGAATTAAAGTATTTGTTAACTGATGATAAACGATTAGATGCATTAGTAGATATTATAAGTAATGCTAACAAGACAGGAAATACTTTAGTTCTAGTTGATAGAGTTGAGTCTGGTAAAGAATTAGCGAAACGATTGGGTGATGGTGCGGTATTCGTTAGTGGTGCAACTAAGAGCGAGGATAGAAAAGAGCATTACGATGAAGTTGCCGACACAGATAATAAGATTATTGTAGCAACATATGGTGTTGCTGCTGTTGGTATTAATATTCCTAGAATTTTCAATCTTATGTTACTTGAATCGGGTAAATCATTTGTTCGTGTAATCCAATCAATTGGACGAGGTGTACGTAAAGCAAAGGATAAAGACTTTGTGCAGATTTGGGACATTACTAGTTCATGTAAGTTTGCTAAACGCCACCTAACCAAGCGTAAGAAGTTTTATAAAGATGCAGAGTACCCATTCACATTAGAGAAAATGGAATGGAAGTAAATTCTTTTTATGTTAATTTCACCGAACTTTATGTAACGGTCATTTGTGCGTGATAAGTATTTTATGTTAATATATAATACTTATTATGAAAATACATACACTAGACGACAAAGCATACGAATTAAATGAGTTACCAGAAAAAATAAATGATTTGAATTTTGCAATTTTGGATAACAGTAACCCAAAGGATGTAGATTACTACTTCCCTCCTTTAATCTTTTTAGAAAGTTTCACATCCCCTGCATTAGTATTGCGGATAGGAGATAAAATTATAAAGATGCCAATGGATTGGTACTTATTGTTAGGAGAAGAAGATACTGGCGATTTAGAAGCAGTTGCATTAACGAGCATCAATGACAGAGACTTCAAGGCATTTGAGTTTAATAGTCTTAGCGGGTTTTCAGCCAACTTCCCTTCGGTTGAGGTGGTGGACGTATATAACGAAGTTCAATGGTACAATCCAAAACTTAAAAATGGACAGTACCTAGGTGTTCCAATCGATGATGGTGATAGTCCAAGAGTAGTATATTTTATCAAGGATGTATCCCGAACTTGCCAAGTAGTAGATTATTCACAAGCATGGTAGAATGGCACAAAAACCAAAATTAGATATATTCAAAATGCTCAATGCGATTGATACTAAAGATTATTCTTTTTTTGACAATCTGAGCGACGATGAACGAAAAGGCTTCAGTGCTTACCTAGGGTTGAAGTGGGGAGCAAGCGTCAGTGGTGACAATCTAATGCAACACTTCTATCTTGCTAGTATGAATCACTGTGCAAATAAATATTTATTTGATATCAACAAACATCCCAAACTACAATGGCTAACGTTAGTTGCCAGTAGCCCAAACAAGGGGAAGAAACGCCACGAGTGGTTAGGGACAAAGAAAAAAACAACTAAAAAATCGCAGGATGATATTAAAAAAAGATTAATGAAGATTTATCCTATGTATAAAGAAGATGAAATTGAATTATTGAGCACATTGGTTACTAAAAAAGATTTAAAAGAATATGACAAAGAATGTGGTAACAAATAACACACACCAATGCACGTACTGCAATAAAGAATATAAAAGCAAATCACCACTAGAAAAGCACTTGGTGAAGTGTAAGAAGAAATACGAAACACCTAGGTATTTCAAAAGATTGGAACACTACACTGATGTTCCAATAAGAATAGGGTATTACGCTTATCTAAAATATTACGAACAGTTTAAATCTAAAAAAACATTAGCACAATTTTTAAATAGTAGCGAGTACATGGGATTTGTTCGATTTGGCAAATTTTGCATTTCAATGGATACCATTCATATAGATAGATTTACCGATTACATAATTGAGAAGAGATTAAAACTTGATAAATGGGTTGATAAATCTATATACACCGAATACATTTATGATTTGGTTATCTCAGAACCTGCCATTGATGCATTAGAACGAACGATAAGGCATAGTGTCGTGTGGGGTGAAAAAAACAACTCAGATGGTAAAGATATTATTCGTAGTAATAACGATGGCATTATATGTTATTATATAATCAATGGTCTTATTAGTCCTTGGGTGCTATACACCAGTGATAGTGGTGGTGTTTTTTTAAACAATTTAGATAATGAACATTTGGAAACTATATGGCCATTTGTGAATTCAAAAATATGGGAATTGAAAATGAATGCTGAACCATCAGACGTAGAATACATGAAAATAACCCTTGCTGAATTAGGATGGTAAACAACATGAAAATGGATGCTGATGTTGACATCGATTTCTTTGATAGAACGAAGATACTCGATTTAATAAAACATATCCCTGCTAGGCAAGAATCAAATACTGAGACAAAACGCCACAACAGTGGTGTATATGTTACTGATATACCATATGATTCAATCAATGGCTGTTCTAGTATTGAATACAAAGAGGCAGAAGACAGGGGTTACTTCAAGATTGATTTCCTGAATGTACATGTATACAAGCATATCAGGGACGATGCACACTACCAAGAATTACTTATTCAAGAACCACCGTGGGATATGTTATTGGATAGTGATTTTAGTGACAAAGTTATCCATGTAGGCAATCATCATTCATTATTACTAATGATGAAGCCAAACACCATTCCTAGAATGGCAATGTTCTTGGCATTAATCAGACCTGCTAAAAAACATTTAATTGGAAAGAGTTGGGAAGAAATATCAACGGAAATATGGACTAAGCCCGTTGGAAATGGTTACTACTTTAAAAAAGCGCACGCAGTGAGTTATGCGGTGTTGGTAGTACTACACATGAATATACTCAATCAATATTCCGAATCAGAGTAATTGATTTTCGTTTAGAACGTTTTTGTGAGATATCATTGAGGCTAGTGCAAGGACCACTCAAAATAGTAAGGTTCTTGTTATTGAATACCATTTTACAACTAGAAAACACTACCCATTCTTCTTTAAGAAATAGGTTAATTGGGATACTTCTGTTGGATTCCCACCACCATGTCTCCCCTAATTCCAGGAATAATTGTTTAGATTCGATGGGTTTAATTTCACTAAAATTGTACATAGTAGTTAATATCTTATCTTGATTCATAATAATGCCAATATGCTCTGTATTTGCATATTGTACGATTGATAAGAAGGGATATTTTTCTGCTATTTTAAGAAATAACTCATTTTCCATAAATATTTAGATGTATTCAACTAAAATTTATTTATACAATCAGCGCCACATAGGAACATTCTTTGACCCTGATATCACTTCCACCATTAATTTACCGAGGACTAATTACGTGTACTCAAAAATACTAAAAGTAGTTAAAGGAGTGGACACTGTTCTAGAGTTCCAATTCCTTAACCAAGACCAAAAACCTATCAATTTAGAAAACACGACACTAACATTTAAGTTAATTAGTGAGAATGTGACCCTAATGAGCAAGGTATTAACGATTAATACCCCATCAAAGGGGAAAACATCAATAACTTTAACAAATAGTGACTTGTCTGCAATTGAATCACAACGTGCAAACTACAGTATCGAACGCACGTTCAATTCATTAACTGAATTGGCATATGTAGACGAAAACGCAGGAACGCAAGGTGTAATAGATATATTACCACAAGTAATAGTAGCGCCTTAGCCGTACCAAATAAGTACATACATATCACATATATCATTAATAGGAATATAAACGTCAAAGAAGAAGAAGACTAATACCGGAGCAAGTATTGTTTCGAAACTACATTTACAATTAGCAGAAATTGAACCAATCACAAAAGCACAAGGAGATTTTTTTAATAATTACGACAGTGGTAAGTGTCAATTATTAATGGGTTATCCAGGCACAGGTAAAACGTTCCTTAGTATGTTCAAAGCACTAGACGAACTAATATCAGGTGGCACAGACTTAAATCAAATCGTTATTGTACGTAGTGCAGTGCCAACAAGAGATATTGGATTTTTACCAGGCGACATAAATGAAAAGCAACAAGTGTACGAATTACCTTATAAGAAAGTTTGTTCTGAATTGTTCGGCAGAGATGATGCTTATGAAATTTTAGTTAAGCACGGCGTTATACGGTTTATGATTACTTCTTTTGTGCGTGGTATTACATTAGATAATTGTATTGTTATTATGGACGAGTTCCAAAACTGCACATCACACGAAGCAGATTCGGTATTAACTAGACTAGGTAAGAAATCAAAAGCAATGTTTTGTGGTGATTTCATGCAAACAGATTTCACACGCGACAAAGACAAAGACGTATGTAAATTTGTTAAAGTACTCGAGTCAATGCCTAATTGGTTTATACGTAATGAATTTGGTGTAGATGATATTGTACGTTCTGGATTAGTCAAAGCATATATCCAAGCCAAGTACTTAATGCACGAAGACGGATTCTGAGATGAAAACCAATGAGATAACAGAAACATTATTGGAACATTATTCTCGTCTCACTGAAGATGCCGATGTACGAATAATCAAATCAAAAATGTTTAAAAAATCTCATAAAAAGATTTTACGAGACCCACAGGTAGTTAAAGCGTTTAATAGATTTCTAGATATAAAAATGGATAATCCAACTGCAGTGGTGGGGAATAGTGACTATCCATTTAGTGGGAATAATATATTGGGCGGTGGGGTAATGCATTGTGGACTTACCCGCGATATATCCGTTATATACATGGTTCACGGTAGAAACCCTGTGGATTTACATCTAATTGAAATCGGCTCACATAGGGATTTTGGGACAGGTACTCCAGGAAATATTAATAAATTTAAAAGTCTAGCGACACGTATAAAAAATTACCGCAGTGATGCTGGAATCTAAAATAACCAATATAGTTTCGTTTGGTTGTAGTTGGACGTTCGGTGACGAGTTAATTGACCCCGAATTAGAAAAAAAGGGAATGGAGAGTTATTACACTCAAAATGACCAATACCGTTTGTCTAACTGTTATACTGGAGTTTTAGCATCACATTATGACTTGATTCAAGAGAATTTATCATTCCCAGGTTCAAGCCTGCAATCAATGCAGTGGAATCTTATGTGGTGGTTGGATAATCATACAGACGACTACATCAAACAATCAATTATATTAGTTGGGTTAACAGACGAAAGTAGAATCAGTTGGTACGACCCAAATCATGAAAGAGGCGGGGATGACCCACCGTGGAACAATTATTTACATGCACAGTGGTTAGATAGTGCGGGTTCCAATGTTAACAGGGGATGGTTCGAACTACATAAACACTATTTAAGTATGAGTGATTGTGATGAATTACATAAGATGAATTACGAAACTACAGTTCGGTTATTCGATGGTATTTCTGCTAGGTACGACATTCCAATCTTCCAATTCAACGCATTGGCAACCACTTCGATGGATTGTGATACTTTATATAATATCAATGGTAGAAAAATACTTTCATCTGAAACGGAGGTGTTCAAACCTCACGGTCACCCAAATGAAAAGGGACATAAAATAATTGCAAATTCATTGATTGAATCTGTTGACAATTATATAAATTAACTGTATATTACTCGTCATTACATCGTTAATGAATTACCCGTTCATTATCTTGGTTGTCCCCCATAGGTGTACATTGGGACTTAGTGAGGATTTTATATTCTTGTTAATAGGTTTGTCCAAGTGTAGATATATTGACCACAAGTCGCATATTATCGAAGTTGTATAATTGGATGAACCTGACGTACCACTCCACGTTCTCCGAAAAGAGTAGCGCAACAACATATTAGTTGTTAAAGTTAGCGAAGCAATGCTGTAGTACAACGCTAAGTGCAAACTATATTGTATTAGTATTAAAGGGTTTTTTAAAGTTAAGTTTGTTTATTACCTTTTCATGACATGTTTGGCTCTCATGTATACGTTTCAGAGCCTATCCTTATTTCGACCGTTTTGTACCTTTAGGACAAAGTGTCATATCTCAATCTCATGCAATATAATATAATGATTAATATGTTAGATATATTATCATTTTTGCCTCACAAACGTAAGCAATCCGAGAGTGGTTGGATTTCGTTTAATGCGGTTTGTTGCACTCATAATGGCGAGTCACCAGATACACGTGGGCGTGGTGGTCTAATAACACATAATTCAACCGATTGGGCATATCATTGCTTCAATTGTAATTTCCATACGGGATTTACTTTGGGCAAATCCGTTGGCATTAAAGCACGTAGATTAATGGGTTGGTTAGGCGTTAATAAGAAAGATATTGATACATTGACATTCGATAGCCTTCGATTCAGAAGTATGGATGACCGTATAGCAGAACATAGTGAAGCCATCACTAGTAACATATCGTTTGATGAGATTAGACTTCCTGAAAGTGCTAGATTGATAACCAAGGACGATACCAAGTACGTTGATTACTTATCTAGTCGTGGGTTGCAACACAATCAGTACAACTTCATGATAACTCCATATGATAAGTTCAGAAATAAAAATAGAATAATAATCCCGTACACAAATGACAACAAGGTTGTTGGATATACATCGAGATTTCTCGATAATCATACCCCGAAGTATATTAATGAACAGCAACAGGGTTATATATTTGGTTTGGATTTACAAAGTGATAAATGGAAGTACGTGATACTTGTTGAAGGTATATTGGACGCTATAAGTATCAATGGCGTAGCAGTAATGCACAATAAAATTAGTGATGAACAAGCACAGCAATTAAAACAATTACACAAAACCGTAATCGTTGTCCCCGACCACGATGAACCTGGGTTAAAGTTAATTGACGATGCAATAGCACATGAGTTTAGTGTGAGTTTCCCACCGTGGGATGATGATGTAAAGGATGTTAATGATGCTGTGATTAAAAACGGCAAAATTAAAACGTTGTTGGAAATTGTAAATAACGTTGTTAGGATAAAGCCACAAATTGTACCAAGGCAGAATAAATTAAGGAAGAAGATTGAAAGATTACAATAGAGATGTTCAGAAGTTTTTTTTAGAAATGATGTTAAATGAACCTCAGAGTTTTTTGCGTGTCCAAAATATATATAACGTAGCGAACTTCGATGAATCACTGCACGATGCCGCTACTATGATTGCTGAGCACTCAGATGAGCATGGCGTGTTACCGTCATTTGCCCAAATAAATGCAGTAACCAATACTAAGTTAATCGAACCAACTGACATGAGCGAGGGTCATTATGAATGGTTCTTTGATGAATTCGAAACGTTCACTCGTCGACAAGAGTTAGAACGTGCTATTTTAGAAAGTGCTGACTTACTCGAAAAGGGAGATTTTGACCCTGTTGAGAAACTCATCAAAGATGCAGTGCAAATTAGTTTAACTAAAGACATGGGTACTGATTATTTTGAAGACCCAAAGGCGAGGTTACTTGCCATTAAGGACAATAATGGTCAGATTAGCACGGGTTGGGAAGTTCTAGATAAGAAATTGTACGGTGGCTTTAATCGTGGCGAACTACAAATATTCGCAGGTGGGTCAGGTTCGGGTAAGTCATTGTTTATGCAGAATTTAATCGTCAATTGGGTTAGAGAAGGAAAAAATTGCTTATTTGTCACATTGGAATTAAGTGAGGGGTTATCAAGTATGAGAATTGACTCAATGATGACAGGCACTGCATCTAGTAACATATTCAAGGAAATAGACGAGGTTGCATTAAAGGTCAGAATGGCATCTAGAAGTGCAGGAACTATGCGTATTAAATACCTACCTGCACAGAGTACAATCAATGACATTAGGTCATATGTTAAAGAACTTGAAGTTCAAAAGAATATAAAGATTGAGTGTATGTGTATTGACTACCTAGATTTGTTGATGCCTGTGAGTGTGGCAGTTAACCCAAGTGACCATTACATCAAGGACAAGTACGCATCGGAGGAATTACGTAACTTAGCAAAGGAATTGGATATTGTAATGGTAACCGCTTCTCAGTTGAATAGAACTGCGGTTGATGAATCTGTTTTTGACCATAGTCATATTGCTGGTGGTATTTCCAAAATCAATACTGCTGATAATGTGTTTGCTATTTACACTACCGCTTCATTACGCGAACAGGGAAGATACCAATTGCAATTGATGAAAACTCGTTCTAGTGCAGGTGTTGGGCAAAGTGTCGATTTGTTGTTCGATACGAAAACATTACGTATTACAAGTGATAATTCCAATGGCACGACAAGTGATTCCACTAATGCCAAATCAAGTGAGATTATGAGTAAGATTAAACTAGGAGCGCCATCTACAGTTGACACCTCTGCAGTACCCAAGATAGCGGCAGGCGGTACTGAAATTCATTCATCTGATATGAAAAAGTTAATGAAAAAGATAAATGGCTGATAAATACATTAAACATTAATAGGTTGCATCATGCAAAACCGAACACGAAGTATTCTAGAAGAACTAGAAGATTTACATATTGAAAGAGACAAAATACATGTTATTAATAGTCGTGCAAACAACCTAATCGAGAGTGCAGGTCGCCTTTTAGACC
>FLOH01000684.1_pt1 | contig 64979 bp, 58 predicted proteins | sample 756751 | NCBI WGS metagenome assembly FLOH01 (sample SAMEA4026879, study PRJEB14308) | marine metagenome | biome: coastal water; material: water | depth 74 m
CTGAACGACTGATCCGGCTGACCAACATTACGATGAAGATCGCGAACCACTTCGGCAATGGAAACCGGATCGCCGGAATTGATCTTGGCTTCATATTCCTGCGCCCTGCGGCTCCACATTGTCCGTTTAACCCGTGCACGACCCTTCAAAGTGGTCAGCGCCGTTTCCATGCGTTTCTTGGAACTGAGTTTTCTCAAGCCCGAGGCATCCGCCTTGCCCACCGGAACACGCAACGTCATGCGATCACGGTCGAAGGAAATGACGAAGAGTTTCAGTTTCTCGCCCGCAATTTCCGTCGTCTCGATGGATTCGACCTTGCCCACACCATGGGTCGGGTAAACAACGAATTCGCCGGGTTTAAAAGCCAACTGTTCAGCCATGTGTAACTTTACTCCGTTGAAAAAAATTTTGCCGTAGCATCACCCGATTCCGCAACCCACCGACCCCTGGCTTCGTCTGAAGCGGGTCATCGGAACGATGCGATTCAGCATCCTCAATCACGGATCGGTGACGGAACATCCTGTTGTGAACGCCGCCAAACCACCAAACACAAGAAAACCGGCCACCCCGACCGGTATCCTATTCACTACGCTGACGTAGCATAACACAAAAAGGCCGAAAAAACAGCCCCTTGCGTCAGATTTTATGAATTCTACGAAACCGGGGCTGCTCAGGCGCAGGAATTATTTTCCCTGGCCCGGATTGGGACTCAGAAGCGCGAGTTTGCCGGGCTTGTCTCTCCAGTCATCCGCATCGGCCGGTGATTCACCTTTTCGGGTAATATTCGGCCAAATTTCGGCGTACTTGGTGTTTATTTCCAGCCACTTCTCGATGCCCGGCTCGGTATCGGGAAGGATAGCATCGATTGGGCATTCAGGCTCGCACACGCCGCAATCGATGCATTCGTCCGGGTGGATAACCAGAAAGTTTTCACCTTCGTAGAAACAGTCGACGGGACAAACCTCGATACAGTCCTGTAATTTACATTTGATGCAGTTCTCTGTGACGATATAGGTCATTACAGTCTCCGTATTTGGTCGTTCGCGCATGCCTGCACAGTTGAATGGGCCTCATTTACTGCCTAATGGCAGGTGTTGCAAGCCGTCGTTGGCCCTAGATTTCTACCGCCCGCTGGCGTGCATATGCGCTTTCCCGGTCTGTGACATGCAACAGGCCCGCGATCCGTCGCATCAGGTTCGATTCGTAGTCATGGACGACGCCGTCTGCATAGACCACGCGCCACAGCATCTCGATCAGACTGACCCGTTCATCATGGCCGAGATGCCCGCTTGCGGCTCGCGTAAAGCCAAATAACTGGCTGGATTGATGTACCGCCGTCTCAGCGTCGGCGATCAACACACTCACGTCACCGGGCTCCAGACCGAACTCAGACGTCAGGATTGTTTCAATGACATCGCGCTCAGACGGATCAAACTCACCGTCCATCAGGGCAGCCTGCACCAGTAGCGTTGCCGTTACTGCGCGACGTTCATCATCGGGATTGGCTTCAGGTGTTTCATCGCCCCCGAGCAGCAGTGCGCGAATTCGTCTGATCATCATAGTCCCCTATCATGGGTGACCCACAGCGACAAGACCCACAGACTATTCACCGGCTACTCCTCAGATCGTAGCTTGTCGGTAGCGCGGCGCTCCGTCTTGGTCGGGCGCCCACTGCCGCGTTCGCGCCGGGCGACCGGCACCTTTCGTGCATCTGTCATATCTTCCGATCGGGATTTAGGCTGCGGCGGATCCAGATCTTCATACAACGTCTGCGCTTCCGCCGCCGGGCCGCGCCGCGTCGTCAGGGCAACCACTCGGATTACCCGGATGTACAGCCCGAGCGGAAAGGTCAGCACGTCGCCTTCACGAAGAACCTGGTGGGATTTGCGCACGGTTTCCGAGTTCAGCCGCACTTTACCTGAGCCACATAACGTAGCGGCCAGCGTACGGCTCTTCAAAAAACGCGCATACCACAGCCACTTATCAATGCGGAGGGTCTGTGCCGTCATGAACCGCTGGTCAATTGCTTCAATACAGCAAAGGGAGAATCGCTGTAGTCTTTCTCTGGTGCTGTTGCCCGCATCGTCGCAGGCGTCTTGGGGCGAGAACGCTTGTTTTTTTTGTGCGGTGTCACCGGCTTGTTTTTCCCCATCGCCGCTTTCGGGCGCGGGGGGCGAAACAGCCGCACGCCGTCCTTTTCCCGGCTCTGGAACCCCAGGCCATGGAGGATCGCCGTGGTGCGCTGCCCCCCCGCACCGGCGAAGGACATCATCGTCTCGTCCATGGCAAAGGACGCCCGTCGACCCAGAGACCAGGCTTTGCCCGCAATACGCTCCACCATATCCAGGCGAACGGCGATAAACCCGCCATCTTCCGGAAACACCGTGTAGCCGATGGCGTTCAGAAAATCCCGCTGCGTCCCCATATCCTGCTTCGCGTTCAGGCCCACCGTAATACGGCCGTCCGGCGGCGTTTCCACAGGGCTGGAAGGCTGATGCCACGCATGCCATAGCCCGGCGCGCAGGGTAATCGCTGCCGGTTTCAGCAAACCCGGCATGTAGATGGCCGAGCGTCCGAGACGAATGCCGAGCACCTTCAACACCCGGCGATCATCGCGCGACAGGGCCTTGATCTGCTCCTCGACGTCGGCTCTGGGCATGGACCCCATGCCCTCCACCAACTGGAAGACAAGCCCGCGACTTGCGCCTTTGATGTCGGCATCCGAGGCCGCCAGCAAAGGGGCCAGAACGGTTTTGATCCGGGTGCGAAGCCAATCTTCCAGCAACGCCCTTAACCGAATGCGATCCTCAGATTCCAGATAATCGTTCTGCAACAGATCAATACGCGGACTGAGCATGGAACCACCGCGCCCAATCCGAGCAATCGGTTCATCCTGCCAGCAAACGACCCCACCCTCTTGCCACGTCAAGGCCTCGATTGCCGTTGTCTCAAGTACCGAAATCCGCCGGTGAACTTCGCCGCGCAGCACGCGCCCGGCAACTGCGGCAAGCGTCTTCCTGTCCGAGGCGAACCGCGCATCATCGGCGATAAAACTCAATCCCTGCATGCAGCCCACGAATTGCCCCTCCACCACCACCTCGCCATTGCTGCGAATGGCGGCAATGAGATCGCTATCGGCATCCTGCAAGCGGCTGACCAGCATGGCAGTACGCTTGTCCACAAAACGCTGGGTCAGTCGGTCATGCAGGGCGTCAGAAAGCCTGTCTTCGATTTGGCGTGTGCGGTTTTGCCAGTGCAACGGGTCGTCCAGCCAGTCGTTCTTGTGCGAAATATAGGTCCACGTCCTGATCCGCGCGATCCGGGTGGAAAGCGTATCAATATCGCCATCCGTCCGGTCGATCCGCGCCACATGATCGGCAATCCAGTCAACGGGCAATCCGCCCCGCCCTGCCATCAGGTGGCGATAGACCCGTTCCAGCAGTCGTGCATGACCGATGGTCCATTCCTTCTCGAAGTCCGGTATCTGACAGACATCCCACAGCAACGCCACGTCGTCCGGATTGCTCGCCATGTTGCTCAGACCATTGTCGCGGGTCAATTCATTGAGGGCGCGTTCGTCATCCGCTTCGCGCACCCGGACCAGACCATCGGTCATGGGCGGCAGCCGAAGACTGCCTTTCAGAGCCCCCAGCGTATTGGTAACGATTGTGGGATTACGCCAGTAAATCTGGCGGTGCAGATCGAACTCATGGTTTTCAATGCGCTCGATGGTTTCTATATCCAGCGTCCCCGCATCCGCCGTTGTGCCGAAGGTTCCATCCGTAGTGTAGCGCCCTGCCCGACCTGCCGTCTGGGCCAGTTCCGCCGCTGTCAAATGACGAAAACGGCGACCATCGAATTTGCGGGTCGAGGCGAACGCAATGTGGCCGACATCCATGTTCAGGCCCATGCCGATGGCGTCCGTCGCCACCAGATAGTCTACATCGCCTTGCTGATACATGGCGACCTGGGCGTTGCGCGTGCGGGGGCTGAGAGCGCCCATGACCACGGCGGCCCCGCCGCGCTGGCGTCGAACCAACTCGGCGATGGCATAGACATCATTGGCGGTAAAAGCCACCACAGCACTGCGCGGTTTCAGGCGACTGATGCGGGCCTGGCCGTTATAGGTCAGTTTTGAGAGGCGCGGGCGGGACTGAAAACCCACACCCGGCACCAGCTTACGGATCAATTTCTGCATGGCGTCCGAGCCCAGAAACACCGTCTCGAACATCCCGCGCGCATGCAGCAGGCGGTCGGTAAACACATGCCCCCGGTCCGGATCGGCACACATCTGGATTTCATCAATGGCGAGGAATTCTACTGGCCGGTCCAGCGGCATGGCCTCGACCGTGCACAGATAATACAAAGCACCCGGCGGCAGGATTTTCTCTTCCCCCGTCACCAGGGCAACCTTGTCCGCGCCCTTGATGGCGACCGCCCGGTCGTAGTTCTCCCGTGCCAGCAGACGCAGGGGAAACCCGATCATGCCCGATGGATGTGCCAGCATACGATCCATGGCATAAAAGGTTTTACCGGTGTTGGTAGGTCCCAGAACCGCCGAAATATTCTGCGCTACATGAGATTTCCCGCGTTGCATGTCTTTCAATCTCCCCCGCATACACGCCGGTGATCGTTCAGGATTTCAGTTGGGACACGGCGGCGATGTGCTCCGGTGAGAGGCCGCAGCATCCTCCCAAAATCTGCACTCCTGACTGCTTCCATTGGCGGGCAAACACCAAAAGTTCGTCGGGTGTAATAATCTCCTCGAATATCCAGTTTGGCATCTTGAAATACCCCGAATCAGGATACGCGCTCAAGGCACCATCAAAATACTTGCGCACGATATCCAGTGACTCGGCAACCACATCGGATGGCGAATGCATGACGCCCATGACCTCGAGATCATACTCTGCGCCAATTTTGGCGATCTCGCCGAACGGAATATCCTTGGTCGGCAAATAGGACTTGATGGACCCATCGTCGCCGCGCCGTGACGAAAGACCCGCCCATACGGGCAATCCGGTCGATAGTGCCGCCTCGATGGCCGGGCGCATGCGGATGGGGTCGAACATCATCTCAAGCAGGATCATCTCGCATCCGGCATCCTTCAGAATTCCGGCAAGCTCATTGAATACCTTCGCATAGTCATCCCTGTCCATCAGCGGATCCGCGCTCGAGGCCAGTGATCCCAACTGCTTGGGGATGGCATGGGAAATGGAGCCGGCGACAACAACGTCCGGGTTGCCTGCATCATCCCGGGCCTTTAACGCGACTTCCACGGCTGACCGGTTGATGTGCTCTACCTGGTCTCCCAGACCTGCCGCTCCCAGCATGGCACGGTTGGAGGCGTAGGTATTGGCGGTAATGATGTCCGCGCCTGCGGCAATATAATCCGTATGAATGCCATGCAATTCATGCAGATTGGTTGCTGTCGCCGAACCACACCAGGTGTTGTCGTCCATTTTGACGCCCCGGCGTTCCAGTTCTGTACCGATGCCGCCATCCAGAATAACTGTGCCGCCAGAACTGAGTTTCCCGGAAATTCTTGAGTAGCTCATGGAGAGATTCCTTCCCTAATACCTAAGTATCATTTGGCCATGGGCGGCGGACAGGGGCAACACCATACCTTATGAATTTAGCCAATAAATATGATAGCCCATGAGTGCTGGCTTGCATCCTCAGGCGAATACACATAGATAACGACGCAACAATGCAAGAGGACGCAATGATCAATTCATATCTACGCCTATTCATTCTTGTCATCGCAGGGCTTGGGTTGCCGGGCATCGCGCTGGCTCAGGAAACGACGGACTCCCTGAGCATCACTGATTTGACCGAAGGAACTGGCGCAGGGGCCACCAAAAACGACAAAGTTTCCGTGCATTACACTGGCTGGCTGGCGGACGGCACTAAATTTGATTCCAGTGTGGACCGGGGCCAGCCGTTCGAGTTCACCCTCGGCATGAGACAGGTCATTCCCGGCTGGGATCAGGGCGTCGCCGGCATGAAGATTGGCGGTAAACGCCGATTGGTTATTCCGCCGCATCTAGCCTATGGCAAACAGGGCGCGGGCAACACCATTCCTCCCAACGCGACATTGACATTCGATGTGGAACTGCTTGGCGTCACGCCGCCGGGTTTCACCAATATCGACAATGCTGCCCTGAAAGACCTGCTGGCCAGTGGCACCATAATCGTTGATATCCGCCGCGAGGAAGAATGGAATGAGACGGGCGTCATTGAAGGCAGCGAACTCCTCACCGCATTTGACGGTAATGGTAACTTTATTCGCAGATTTTCTGTTGATATGGAGGAAATTGCCGGGCCTGACGATGCGGTGATCCTGATCTGCCGTACCGGAAACCGGTCGTCCGTTATCGCCAACCTGATGACGGAACAGGGCGGCTACAAGACCGTCTACAATGTCACAGACGGCATCACGGCATGGATCAAAGACGGCAACCCGGTCGTTAAGTAGCCGGACTGATCATTATCTGCCCGCAATCCACTCTAACCGGGTGATTCTAAAGTTCACAGAGTCCTCGCCATAACAGAACCGCCTGCCATGGTCGGTGAACCCGCATTTTTCCAGCACATGACGGGATTTCCGGTGTTCATCGTCAAAGGTCGCGACGATCTCATCAAAGGATGTCTGTTCAAAGGCGAATTGCACCAGTCGTCGGCAGATTTCCGTGGCATAGCCCTTGCCCCAGGCAGATCGCTTGAGAATGTAACCGACCTCCACATCCCCTTCCGGCATCGCGTCCTCAACCACCCTTGCCCAGTTTATTTCTTCTGCTTCGATGGGCATGGGCAGCAACGAACCGGTGCCGATTTTCTCGCCTGTCTCCCGGTCAGATGCGACCCAGATACCGATACATCCACATCCGCCGCGACTTGTCCATGTGGGCATGCATTCAGTAATTTCTTCCGGTGTCATCAGTTTGAGAACATGCTTTACCACCGCCGGGTCGGTAAGCATCTCGATGGAAAGATCAACATCAGAAAGAACGACAGGGCGCAACAACAATCGTTCCGTGGCAAGTTCGAGTTCCATGGGGCAAGGTTATAGTTGCCCGATAAAGGCTGCAACAGGAATACCGATCTAGCGCCCCTTCCACACGGGATCGCGTTTTTCGGCAAAGGCCCGGGGGCCTTCCTGCGCATCCTCGGAGACCAACATTTTCTCAAACAAGGGGAAGCCCTTGGCCTTCATGGTGGCGTAGCAGTCCTCAATGGTCATGGTTTCTGCCATGCGGATGGTTTCCTTGGTCGCCGCCAGAGAAAGCGGAGCCGCGGCAACCATCATATCCGCGTACTCCCGCGCCTTATCCATCAGCCGGTCCAGGGGAACCACGGCGTTGAACAGGCCCCACTGGTAGCCTTCCTGAGCGCTCATGCGCCGTCCGGTGAGCAGCATTTCCATGGCGATGGCCCTGGGGATTCGACGGGTCAGGCGGAAGCAACCGGAATCGCCCATGACGCCTGCGAAGATTTCCGGCATCCACACCTGTGCATGGTCCGCCGCAACCATCATGTCAGCGGCCAGCGCCAGCTCAAACCCGCCGCCACAGGCATATCCGTTCACGGCGGCAATTACCGGTTTGTTCAGATCGTGCATTTCGCTGATGCCGCCGAAGCCGCCGACACCGTAATTGGTATCATAGGACTCCCCCTCTGCCGCCGCCTTCAAATCCCAGCCGCCGGAAAAAAATTTCTCCCCGGCCCCGGTCAGGATCGCCACACGTAAATCCGGATCATCCCGAAATTCAGCGAAGACCTCGCCCATGGCTACAGACGTGGCCGCGTCAATGGCATTGGCCTTACCGCGCTCCAGGATTACCTCCAGAACCTGACCGCTTCGGGTAACTTTCAGATCATCAGACATAATACAACCTTTTAGGGTAATTAATTTATATACAACCTTAGGATGTTCGTATCAGGGCGTCAACGGCAACAACGCCCACTTCAAAAACCAGCAACGGATTGACGTCCAGTTCGCGCAAGCCATCGCGATTGGCGTCGGCATACTCGGCAACCGCCAGGACCGCGTCGACGGCGGCAGCGAAGTCACCGGCCGGGCCGCCTCGATATCCGCGCAGCAGGCTGGCGACCCGCAGGGAACCAATGGCATCGGCGGCCTGATCGCGAGAGACCGGCAACAACAGTGTCCGGCTATCACGCAATAACTCCACGAACACGCCGCCTGCGCCGACCACCAGCACCGGGCCGAATTGCGGGTCACGCTTAACGCCAATAATCAGTTCTGCAATAGCGCCACTCATCATGCGTTCCACCAGAAACTTGCTGGAAAGGTGCGCCATATCAGCTACGGCTTCCGCCACCGCTGCGCCATCATGGAGGTGCAAAGCCACACCGCCCACGTCCGTCTTGTGGGTCAGATCACTGCTGACGGCCTTGACCACGACCGGAAAGCCCAACTCCACTGCTGCTTCGGATGCGCCTTCCGCCGATACCAGACGGCCTTCGGGCACGGCAAGACCATATTCACGCAGAGCCTGCTTGCTCTGCCATTCATCCAGGATCACCGCTTCTCCACCCCCGATAAGGGTTTTCAGATTGGCGATGGCGGCGGGAACCCGACCCTCATGGACCTCACGTTGACGCCCACCGATCCAGGCGGCGCATTCGATAGCGTGCAGACAGTCATCAAGTCCCTGCATGGGAATGATGCCGTTACTGATAAACTTCGCCCGTTCTTCCTCGGACAATCCTTCCGGCAAGGTGGAGACGATGATTCCCAGCGCGCCGGTTGCCTTGCTGGCGGCAAAAAAGGCTTCCGTCGCCACATTCCACTGCGCAGTATCGAACAAACCCGGCTTGGGAAAATCCATCAATAGCATTGTGGCGTCATAGCCGCACCGCATAACCTCGGTGAAAGTTGCCTCCATGGCGTCGGGGATAGCCCATATGAAGGTGTGATAGTCGAAGGGGTTAGAGATCGACACCAGATCATTCAGGGTGGCTCGAATGGCAGTCCGCTGATCTTCACTGAATTGCGCAAAGTCGAGGCGCATGTCGGCAATTGAATCGGCGACCATGGCGGCTTCCCCGCCTGAACAACTGAGCGATACTACCCGGTTCCCTGATAACGTCCCGGCATAAGACAGAAACTTAAGAGCCTCGAGAAACCCCGGCAGGGAATAACAGCGATAAATGCCAAGGTGCTCGAACAGCGCCTGATAATTATCATCCGATCCCGACAGGGTTGATGTGTGACTGACGGTAATGGCTGCGCCCGCTTCCGTGCGACCTGATTTGATGGCAACAATGGGAATGCCCTTTTCCAGTGCCCGGATGGCGACCCGGGAAAACGCCGGAATATCATTGATACCCTCAATCAGGATACCGATGGCTTTGATGCGCGGGTCATCCAGCATGGCCTCGATGAATTCTGACACGCCCATGGTTGCCTGATTTCCCATGGTAATCATGTAGGCAATCGGCAGGCTGCGCTGTTGCATGGTCATGTTGATGGCGATGTTGCCGCTCTGGCACAAGATAGCGACACCTTCGTCTACGCGGTGACCACCGTGCTCATCAGGCCACAGGGTCACGCCATCCAGATAGTTGAGCATGCCGTAACAGTTGGGGCCTTCGATAGGCATATCACCAGCAGCTTCGACCAGTCTGTCCTGTAGCTCCCGGCCTTCGTCGCCGACCTCGGCGAAGCCTGAGGCAAAGCACATGGCCCCACCCGCTCCCATGCGGTTAAGCTCGCCGACAACATCCACCGTGGCATGACGGTTGACGCCGACAAAGACTGCGTCTGGTGGTTCCGGTAAATCGCTCAGGGACTTGAAGCACGCCATATCTCCCAAGGTGTCTCGCGTGGGACTGACCGGCCAGATTTCGCCCTCAAAGCCAATCTGTTTGATTTTCCTGACCACCACATCAGACCATTTTCCGCCCAAAACAGCGATATGCCGAGGCTTCAAAAACCGCTTCAGGCGTTCAATATCGGCCCGCCCCGTATCAGTCATGGCGATTAACTTTCATGGGGACGAAGCAGGGCGCGGGAAATAATGTGACGCTGAATTTCACTGGTGCCGTCCCAGATGCGCTCGACCCGGTGATCGCGCCAGATACGCTCCAGCGGCAGGTCCGCCATCAGACCCATGCCGCCAAAAATCTGAATGGCTTCATCAGAAACATGGGCCAGCATTTCCGTCGCCGCCACTTTGGCCATGGCGAAATCCTGATCGGTGGCAGTCCCCTGATCCAGTTTCCACGCTGCCTTCAGGGTCAGCAGTTCAGCCGCTTCGATATAAATAGCCATATCGGCGAGCTTGAAGGACACACCCTGGTTCTTGCCAATGGTTTTGCCGAACTGCTTGCGTGTCGCTGCCCACTCGGTCGCCAATTCGAACGCCCGTTGCGCACGACCGACACACATGGCCGCAACCGACAACCGGGTCGCGCCCAGCCACTCATTGGCCACATCGAAGCCCTTGTCCGCCTCGCCCAACACCTGCGACGCCGGAACCCGGCAGTCGTCAAACTCCAGAATGCTGTTGTGATAGCCACGGTGAGAGACCGACTTGTAGCCCGGTTTCACCGCAAAACCCGGCGTGCCCATATCGACCAGAAACGTGGTGATCAGTTTCTTCGGGCCGCGTGGGGTCTCTTCCTCGCCCGTGGCGGCAAACAGGATCACATAGTCCGCAACATCGGCATGGCTGATGAAATGCTTGATGCCGTTGATCACATAGTCGTCGCCATCTCGCACGGCCCGGCATTTCATGGACCGCACGTCCGATCCGGCATCCGGCTCGGTCATGGCGAGACAATCCACCTTCTCGCCCCGGATGGTCGGCAGCAGGTAGTTTTCGATCTGATCACCGACACAGGCCTGAAGGATGTTACTGGGTCGCGCCACCGCGTATTGGAGCGCGAAGCTGGCGCGCCCCAATTCGCGCTCTAACAAACACAGCGACACTGAGTCCAAGCCGCCGCCGCCCAGTTCTTCGGGCATGTTGGCGGCGTAAAACCCCATTTCCAGGGCTTTTTTCTTGATTTGCCCCACGATCTCCGGACGCACGGTATCTGTGGCCTCGACTTCTTCTTCGTATGGGTAGATCTCTTCCTCGACGAAAGCGCGAACGCTTTCGACGATCATTGCGTGCTCTTCGCTCAGTCCGAAATCCATAACACTTAAGCCTTAACAGCCATCTGGCGGCCAACCTGCTCAGGTATTCCCAGTCCGCTATGGGCTTCCATGATCGCGTCCAGCGCAGCCCTGACCTGAGGCTCAAAGGGGCACGCTTTGGCTGCTTTCATGTCCACATGTAGCAGCATCTGTTCTGTTGTCGCCAACAGATCACCGGTCCGGCCATGGTACATATGGTGGAAGAAATGCCACCGTTTCTCGTCCACGCCCAGCATCTGGGTAGTGATTTTCAAGGGCTCGCCCGTACCCACTTCCTTGAAATAGTTGATGTGGGTTTCCACAGTATAGACGGACTTGCCCGCTGCCCTGTACGCTTCATCGATGCCGATGTATCGGAACATGACATCACTGGCATAACCAAAGGCTTCCAGATAGGCCGCCTCGTTCATGTGACCATTGTAGTCAACCCAGTTAGGCCTTACCGCACTCTCGTGCATATTCAAGGGCGCAGCAATTTCATCGCCTGCTTTCCAGACACCGGAGGAGGCAGCCGTCAGGCGATGGGCCTCGTCATCGGCCAGAGTCTTGCCGGATGCAACGTTGAACTGGCGCAAGGTCTGCATGATACCGATCAGGCAGTCATCGCGAAGCTGCTCCCATTCCTCGATGGTGCTGTCGCCGGCTTCCTCCTCACATCCTTCGACGATCTTGTCGATCAGTTCGTCGGTCAACTCGGGGGCTTCAAGCTTGGTCCACGGTAGTTTCAGCGCCGGGCCAAACTGTTTCATGAAGTGGCGCATACCCTGATTGCCACCGGCCAGATGATAGGTCTTGAATGACCCCATGAATGCCCAGCGCAAACCGGGGCCATAGGTAATGGCGGCATCCAGATCGCCCGTCGTGGCGATGCCCTCATTGACGATGTGCAGGGCTTCGCGCCAGATAGCCTCTTGCAGGCGATCCGCGAGATAGGCGTCGACTTCCTTGCGCACACGAAGGGTATGCATACCCAACGTCCTGTAGAAGGCTTCGCCAACATTTATCGCCTCAGCGCCGGTCTTCTCACCGGCTACCAGTTCACACAGCGGCAGCAGATAGACCGGGTTGAACGGATGGCCGATGATGATGCGTTCCGGATGAGTGCAATCGGCCTGGATTTCCGTCGGCAGCAACCCCGACGAGCTTGACCCGATCACCACATGGGGTGCGGCATGTTGGTCAAGGTCGGCGTGCAATTTCCGCTTCAGATCGATCTGTTCCGGCGCACTTTCCTGAATGAAATCGGAGGCCTTGGCTAGTTCTTCCAGGCTGTCGGTAAACCGAATGGCAGGCGGCTCAGGCGTTTGCGCCCAGCCAATTTTAACCAGGGCAGGCCACGCGTTGGCGATCTTGTTGACCAGAATGGTTTCCGCATTTGGACCCGGGTCCCAGGCGATAACATCATAGCCACGGGCCAGACACCGCGCCGCCCAACCGGCACCAATGACACCCGCACCAACGATGCCGACGGTTTGTATTTCCGACATATCTTTATTCCCTGAATGTCTGTTCTGAACGAGTGATCAGTTTCGCTTCTTGAGACCCAGATGATCTCGCGCTTCCTGCGGGGTCATCACACTGGAACCCAGTAATTCGATGATCTTGGTGGCTTTCTCAACCAGAGCACCATTGGTCGCAAAAACGCCCTTCTCCAGATACAAATTGTCTTCGAGGCCAACCCGGCAATGCCCGCCCAGAATACAGGCCTGTGCGACCATAGGCATCTGCGACCGGCTGATGCCGAAGGCGGCCCATTCAGCGCCTGCAGGAAGGGAATCCACCATCACGCTCATGTGTTTGGCGGTGGCTTCGGCACCATAGGGGATGCCGAGGCAAAGCTGGAACAGGGGCGCATCGTCGATCAAACCCTCTTCACACATGACACGGGCGTTCCACAGATTTCCGGTATCGAAAATTTCCATCTCCGGTTTTACGCCCAGGTCCTGGATTTTCTTGGCCATAATGCGCAGCATGTCGGGGGTGTTGATGACAACCGTGCTGCCGTCACCAAAATTCAGAGACCCACAATCCAGCGTGCAGATTTCCGGCAACAACTCCTCCACATGGGCGAGACGCTCGATGGGTCCCACCATGTCGGAGCTATCGGGGCGGAAATCCATGAACTTCTCATCCGGTCCGATCTGAATATCGCCACCCATTCCGGCGGTCAGGTTGATCACTATGTCGGTATCGGATGAACGCACACGATCCACCACTTCCGCGAACAACTTGGGATCGCGGGCACCTTTACCCGTTTTCGGGTCGCGAACATGAATATGGGCGACTGACGCGCCAGCCTTGGCCGCTTCAATGGCCGAATTTGCGATCTGTTCCGGTGTGACCGGCACCTTGTCGCTTTTACCGGTGCTGTCTGCCGCGCCCGTAATGGCGCAGGTAAGAATAAGTTTCTGCCGCATGGTGCCTCCCGAATTTTGAAATAAAATCTAATCACCGCTCCGTCCGGGCGGTGTTGACTAACTAGAGTATAGAAGGTCAAAACATCAAGGATTTTATTTTTCCGAATACTATTTATGATTAAACGTCGTACGTCGTTGAGATTTAGAGGTCATAAACGTGTTTGGCGACTCCCCCAAAGGCGGCGTTCAGAAGATCGGCTTCCTGCTGCTGTCGCGGTATTCCATGATCGCCTTCTCGTCTGCACTGGATGCACTGTGTCAGGCCAATGATGTAACCGGGCGACTTCTCTATGACCCAACGGTACTCAGCATTGATGGCTCACCCGTGCGCGCCAGCAACGGCAAAGCCCAATTGGTAGACAACGCCATCTGGGATATTTCCTCAATTCCCATGATCGTGGTATGCGCCAGCGAAACGCCCCAGCATGCAGCCCCCAAATCCGTGCTGGTCTGGCTGCAACGACAGGCACGCCATGGCGCGGATATGGGCGCTATTGTCTCCGGGTCTCATATTCTTGCGCGCGCCGGATTGTTGGACGGTTACCGGGCGACCATTCATTGGGAAGAGTTGGACAGTTTTGCTGAATCCTTTCCAAACGTAGACGCTGTACAGGATATTTTTGTCATTGACCGAAACCGCTTCACAGCGGCGGCAGCGACCGCCAGCCTGGACATGATGTTGCACTTGATCCGTCTGCAACATGGGCCCGAACTGGCAACACATGTGGCCGATGAGTTCACCTATCCCGGCATGCGCGAACCCGGATCACCCCAGCGCCAGAGCGTTGCAGAACGGGTACAGATGCGCAGCCCGAAACTGAGTCAGGCGATCAACTACATGACCGACAGTCCGGAAGAGCCGCTTGCAGTGCCGCTCATCGCCCGGCAGGTGGGCCTGTCTACCCGTGCGCTGGAACGCCTGTTCCGCAAATGGATGAACACCACCCCGGCGCGCTATCACCGGCAACTCAGGCTTGAGCGTGCCCGCAACCTGGTCCGCCAGACCAGCCTTCCTATGCTGGAAATCGCCGTGCGCTGCGGCTTCGGATCAGCCGCGCATTTCTCGCAAAGCTACTCGGGGTTCTTCGGCCACCCACCATCCGCAGACCGGGGATATACGCGGGTTGATGGCTAGCACCGATTCTCATTGCATGAAGGGATTTCACCATCTTACACTTCCCGAACTGGCGTTTGTTTTCTGAGGAGACTAAGGGATGCCTCCCAGCCCTACGGATTATATTGATCTTCACCGCTATCCCATTGACGCAGCGGGCGAAAAGCGGGATTTCCTCATCAATCGCCTGCGCGCTGATTTGACTAATGATGGCTGTGCCATCCTGAAAGAATTCATCCGTGCCGACCGCATGGCGGATCTGGTTGCCGAAGGCGACGCCGTCGCCCCGAAAGGTCATCTCAGCTACAACCGGACCAATCCCTATTTTACACAGGACCATCCGACGCTTCCGAAAAATCATCCGTTGCGACGGTTTTGCGACCGATCCAACGCTTTTGTGCCTGCCGATAACTTCGGCGTCGACAGTATCCTGCGGGCTATCTATGAGTGGCCTGCCTTCGCACCCTTTATCCGTGACGCGCTGGAGCAGGAGAACTTCTATCCCTACGCCGATCCACTGGCCGACGTCATCATCAATGTTGTGGACCAGGGTGAAGGGTTTCCCTGGCATTTCGATACGAACAACTTCACCGTAACCCTGGCCATCCAGAATGGCGAGTGCGGTGGCGCGTTCGAGTATTGCCCCTGGCTACGTTCGTCCGAATGGGAGAACTATGCCGGAGTGCAGTCGGTCATGGATGGTGATCGCGCGCCCGTTCGAACCCTGCATCTTGAGCCCGGCGACCTGCAAATCTTCAAGGGGCGCTATGCACTCCACCGGGTCACGCCAGTCCATGGCCATCGCCCCCGTTATGTGGGGATATTCTCATATGTCGAGGAACCCGGCATGGTCGGGAGTCCAGAGCGGACTCGCCAGCTTTACGGTCGCGTGCTGCCCATCCATGAACAGCGCGCCGGATTGCGGGCCGATGCACTGATCGACTAATATATCAGCCGGCCAGCATGCGCTTGGTGGCGTCGCAAATGCGCGAGAAGGCCGCCGCGCCGCGTTTCGTCACATGGCGGGAGCGCAGGAAACCGTGCACCAGGCCTGATTCCACATGCAGTTCAACAGGCACCCCCGCTTCACCCAGACGCCGGGCATATTCGATGGAATCATCGCGCAGGGGGTCATACCCGGCAGCCTGAATAAAGGCTGGCGGCAGACCATCCATATCGAGCGCATTTAAAGCCCCCGCCAGAGACTCCTTCGGCGTCTTTTCGCTGCCAAAATAAATCAGGTGATAGGCGTGCATGTCGGTCGTGCTCAGCAAGGGGGCATCGCTGCATTCCGAATAGGACGCCATATCCTCGCTGCCACCGAAGGCACCGTAGATCAGCACTTGGCCCGCGACCCTCAAATCGCCCCGATCCCGCGCCCGGACGACCAGACCGGCAGCAATGTTCGCCCCCGCACTATCGCCGCCCACAGCGATCCGTTCACGGTCCACACCAAAGGTTTCGGGAGACGCCTCCACCGTGCAGAGAACCCGCCAGCAATCTTCGTGCGCCGCCGGGTAGACGTGTTCGGGCGCAAGCCGGTAATCCACAGTGACCACAACGACATGGGCACGTTGTGCGATCTCTGCCGCGATGCCGTCATGACTTTCCAGATCGCCGACGACCCAGCCACCGCCATGAAAATAAATCAGACATCCCAGCGGTCCGGTGCTCTCCGGGCGGTAAATACGGATACGGATGGGGCCTCCGTCGCCCACCACCATGTCGTCCTGAACTGTCAGGCCGATGGGGCGAGGGACGTCAAACTCCCGGCACAGCGTGGCATAGCGGCGGCGTTGCTCCGCCGCATCCATATTTGCCGATCCATCATCAAATGCAGCGTTCGAGCGGTCAATAAACGCCACGACGTCTGCATCCAGATTGTACTCACCCATGTAGTGCCCTCATTGGTCTTGTTTAATCGTTTGCGTCACCGCCGCCCGCGCCAAGTTCACGCGACAGTCTGGTCGCCGGTACCAGCACGGCACGCGCCACCGTGGCCATCCTGTCCCACAACTGTGGCGCAATCTCAATACCCTTCGCAAGGCCTGTTTCACGGCGAGTCTTCAACACACCCGGATTCAACAGATTGCCGACCGGCGCATTCTCCTCTGCCCGCAATGCCGCACCATCATTATCGAGGGTAACGGTGATATCCGTGGGCGTGTTCATTTGGCAAAGTTCCTTTTCCCCCGCCGTTGAGGCATCAACCCAGATGGTCTCCGCCCCGGCCACGACGGCGTCAAATTCCACCCCGTCAGTTGACCAGTGGAGATGACAGCTCCCTCTATTCAGGCATCGCCGAGCGGCGAAGGGCAGCAAGAATATGGCCCCCCGCGCAGCACGGACCACAATACTTGCTGTTCCTTGTTCTGTCGTGGCTGCCGCCGCGGCGCAGAAATCGATCACATCCACGCCAAATGATACGAGCGGACTGCCGGACGCTTGCAGCTCGGTCTCGTTCTTCTTGGCAAGACTCCAGATGCTGGCGGTTTCCGGTTTTGCTTCGCCGAACATCTCAAAACCTGGAAATCCGTGCCCGCAAAGCCACTGAACCGCGAAGGCACCTTCGCGGTCGTGGCCATCGGGAACGCCTGCGGCTTCAAGGGTGCGCTGGGTGAGTTTCCATACTTCGAAAAGGGATGCCCGCATCATGCTTCTCCGCTGTCCAGATCAAACACCGGGAAGGCCCAGTCCATGGCATTTGAATCATGGAGTTGATCCGGCAGAGGGGCACCCTGAAAGAAATTGACCCGCGTCCAGCGGTCGGACTTGGGATCATACCGGCTGGCCCCAAACAGGCTCAACTTGCAGCGCAACAGATCAATGGGATGACACTTAATCCCCAACAGGTTATCGCGAATTTCTGCATAGGGGTGCGCGGCCAGTGTCTGAACACGGGTGACAATCCGTCGCCACCTTGGCTCGGCAATAAGGAACGAAGCGACATTGGTGGCATAAAGTTCATCTTCGGGACGGGCCGAGAGGGTTTGGTGCAAGGCCGCAACATCACGGGCGACGCCAATGGGTGTCTCCAGACCAGAACCCGGTTCTGACCAGCGTTCGCCCAGTCGGGGCTCTTCCTTTTCCTCGGATCGATACCAGAAATAGTGCTGCGCTTCAGGATCGCTGTAGTCCTCCCCCAAGGCCCAGCCATAGGCCATCTCGATCAGGGTTTTCAGATCGTTAAGGGTCATCGCCGGGTTGGTCAGTGCCCGCTCGTCCGAGCCCATGCTGTCCTCCAGCGTATCAACCAGATCGGGATACAACTCGATCAGGACGCTAATGAGCATTTCCTGATATTCAAGACTGCCACCCTCCGCCGCCTCACAGATCAACCCGTCCCACGGAAAATCCCCCGCAAACAAAGGGTTATCCCCGCCCACACGGTCAATCAGCGCCTTCAGTTCCCGGCGCAGAATTACGATTTCCGCCATCTGCGGTGCATCATCCGTGCGCCATTGCTCCGCATAGCGCAGCACGCGCGCCAGCAACATCCTGAAGCGGTCACAGGTGGCTGCGTCTGCGGTTTCCACGGCCCGGACCCGCGCCAGCGCGGTTTCCCGCGCCATGATCCAGTTATTGAACAGTGTTGGATGGCTCAGCAGGAACGGTGCCATCCCCAACCCAGTGGCGTTCCCGACACCGAGGGCGCGTTTGATCTCGCCGTCCAGTGGCACGGCTGTATCGGGGTTCAGGCATTTGGCAATGTGATCAACCAGATCGAAGGAAAACAGGCGGATCAGATAAACCGCCAGCATTTCGGCCTCATAGGGCCGATGAAAAATACCGCCTGAGAAAACATGAGCGAGATCGGACATACCCAGCTTGCCATTGCCATAGACCGCCGTGGTACGCATGAGATAACCGACATTCAGCGCCTGGCTTAAGTCCGGTTGCTGGCCACACGAGAGGCGGTCAGCAAAATGCGAAAACAGCCGCATGCTCTTGTTGGCGCGGCTGAGCACCATATCGCCGGGCTGGAAGCGTCCGGCTTCCTGTAGCGGCGCGTTTTGCCGTAGCCGCTCGATGGTGGCAGCATCCACATCACCGGTGACCAGCACGAACGCCGTATCCCAGCGCTCTGCAATAACCCGGTCGGTCCGGTCCTCATCATCCAGTTCATTGGAAAAGCACACGAGACTGACAGGTCCGGTCGGCGTCACCACCCGGTAGACAGCGGCACCAAACCCCTCGTCCGAGAGATCAAATACGGGACGCTCGATGCGCCAGTCCTCGCGGGCCATGCGCCTGATGAGGGACCGCACAAAGCTGACACGCGTCGGGTGGAACGATCCAATGCGGGCCGACGTCATCACCTGTTCAGGTGGTCTCAGAACCAGGTCAAGCGGTGATGTGTCGTTCATTTACCGGCCCCTCATCCGGCGCGGGCGGAAAACGATGTCTCAAAGAAATGCAGCCAGTTCAGGCCCATGATCTTGTCCACATCGTCGGTACTGAAACCAACCTCCAGCAACCCTTGCGTAACGTTACCGAAATCCCGGTTATCCTTGAACCATGGCACGGGGTCCGGCCATCCCGGGGTGCCCTTGCTGCCTTCGCCAAAATCCGTATCGCGCGTCCACCGACCATTTCGCATCCACGTCACCACCGAATCATCGTGCCCCTGACACAGATCGGAGCCGATCCCGATATGATCCACGCCGATTTCCTCCGCCGCACGGGCGGCCATGGCGCAGAAATCATCCAGCGGACACCCGGATTTCCCCTTCAAATGGAACGGATACAGGCTGAAGCCGATCATGCCACCGCTTTCAGCCAGCGATTTCAACACCCGATCCGACTTGTTGCGAAGTGCCGGTTCCCAGAATGACGGATTTGCGTGGGTGATGGCGATGGGTCGTTCCGACAGATCGATGGCGTCGAGCGTCGAGCGCTCGGCGCTGTGGGACATGTCGATCACCAGTCCAAGGCGGTTCATTTCCTTGATCGCCTGTCTGCCGAACCGGGTGATACCGGGATCGTCGGCCTCATAGCATCCGGTGGCCAGCAGGCTCTGGTTGTTATAGCTGAGTTGCATGAACCGTGCACCAAGATCGTAGAGCACCTGGATGAGGCCGAGGTCCTCCTCCATGGGCGAGCAGTGCTGAAAACCGAATATGATCGCCGTCTTGCCCTGCGCTGCGGCGGCTCGAACATCGCTGGCGGACCGGGCATGCACGATCAAATCGCTATGGTCTTCAAACATCCGGTTCCAGGTCTGCATATTGGCGACAGTTTCACGGAAGTTTTCCCAATACGCGATGGTCACATGCACCGCCGTCACCCGACCTTCGCGCATTTGCTCGAAGATACTCCGGTCCCAGCGGCAGTATTGCAGGCCATCAACAATATAAAGTGGATTGTGGGTCATGATGCCTATGCCTTCTTGCGGAACCCAACTTCCCTGTTCAGGCCCTTTCGCACCCTGCGCAAAGTGCCAAACAGCGACGCCAGGAAGTACTTGGAGCCAGCCGCCATGATGGCCGTCAGCTTGCGATATCCCTTGACCTGCATGACAGGTTGCCCGCCAAGCCGCAAGCCCAGCATACGGCCGGGCCAACCGGTTTTGCGCGGTTTATGGTCGCTGTGCATCTGATCAAGAGACGCCTCAGAAAAGGACTCCAACGTGAGCGCGCCTGCGGCCTCGGCCTCGCGCACCAGTTCTGCGCCTTTTGGCGTTCTGGCGAGTATCAGGTTTGCGCCGGGGGCTTCTTCGTGCAACGGCTTGCCGTTTTCCATGACCCATCCGTCGGGGCACGATACGTCCGCCAACTCGCCGATAGCATCCGGGCATATTTTGCAGCGGAACTGTAGATCGTAGGTCCACGGCACCGCTGGATCGTACCAGCTCTGATCGTATGTCAGATCGAAGGACCGCCCGTCCCTTGTTTCCATATGTGTGGTGCCGGGCCAGCCTTCTCCCCGATAGCGAAACAGGTCCAGATCGTCGGGCGAAGCGCCGAAATATTCCGGCATCCGATTGAGCATGTTGAGGCTCATGGTGCCGCCACAGAAAATGGTCAGGCAGTAAGGAATTTGTTTTTCCACCCGCGCATCAATACGTTCCAGATTGCGAATGGCGGCGATATCGCACGGCTTGCCAATGACGGCAAAGGTGACACCTTCGCCTAACAATCTGTGAACATGGGTCAACGACGCACCCGGCCCGTAACGCGATTGAGCCCCGTCATAGACATCCTGTTCGGTGGTACTGATCCAGGCATCACTGAGGATCGGGTTGACATCGGAGGCCTTGATATGAAGCACCGCGTCTACCTTACCACTGCGAATCAGATAGGTCCCCAGCGCCGTCAACGCGCCACCGGCGGCAGCATGAAACCGGATATTTTCATCGCTTGCCCAGCCCCGGTGCAGGGAGGTGATGGGTCCGAATATACCGTGCATGGCTCCTGATGGTCCGGCCTGATCTCTGGCCGGTCCGGTCACTGTTACGCCGGGGCATACCTGCATGATCTGCGCGAAGGTTGCAGTGTCCAGTGGCGTCTTGGTGCGGGGTCGAATACGCCCTTCACTGGTCATATCCATCTCGACAGCACCGCGCCCGGCAATGCTTTCACACAGCCCACACCCCGCGCACAGTCCCGCTTCGACGATATCGTCGAGATTATTGATTTTCATTGACCGTATTCGCCTTGTCAGAACCTGTCGCGGGGTCGATCCTGCCATATTGCGGCGGCTCTGTCGTCGGCTTTTGCGACGCTATCTCGATAGTCCCGATCTCGACAATCCCGGTGATCTGCTAAAATGCGGTAAACGGATTCTCGGGATTGCTCCCTGCATATCAGTCCAGTGTCTGTTATTGGGCCGCTGCGTCAGCCTCGCCTTCGGAAAGCAAAATTGCCAGGCGAAGAGACTCGTAGCGATCATCTGCGTGATCATCGAACAGTGGATCAACCTTCCTGAAAACCTGTGCATCTACAGCCTTCCAGTCATCCTCCGTCAAAATTCGCTCGGCTGCGGGGAAAAAAACTACTTCCTCCATCTGCATATGACGGCGCATGAACCGCATATATTCTTCTGCAATTTCGCAAAACCAGTCGCGCGGCAGTTCGTGATCTCGCAGAATATTTTCTACAGCCGTGGCAAAGCGCGTTGTCAGGGCATGAAGCTCTTCATGTTCCAGTGCAAGATCACCAACGGCCTTGGCAGCCTCTGGATCACGCTCAGACAGATGCTGAAATACCACATCTTCCTTTGGGTGGTGGCAGGCATCGGGGAAGTTGAGGTTGTATTCCAGAATGCTGTTCACCAGCTCGAAATCCACCGGCTTTTTCTTGCCAAAGGCCTGAATTTCCCGGCTCAAAAGAACCAGCAAATCTGCCAGTTTCCGGTGCTCTTCCCTCAACATATTGATGGTCGCGCTCATCAGCTACCTCCTCGCGGCGGCTGGGATATGATCCGAGATATGATCCGAGATATGATCCGACCGCACCCGGTCCTTATACGCATCACGGGGAAGGCGGGCTTTGATTTAGGTCAAACGGATGCAAAGAGCGACTTATTTGCCTTCGGAAAGGGTGGCGATATAGGCCTGTGCAAGGTTCAAGGACTCGTCGGCGACTTCAAGAATATCGCGGCTCAGTGAAAGGGCGATTTCCTGATCGCCCGCCACGCAGGCCGCTTCCGCTGCCCGCGCCAGAATATGGATTCTTTGGGCACCAAACGTTCCTGCGCTGCTGCCCAAGGCATGAGTTTCTTGCTCAATAGCAGAGAGATTGACCTCATTTACCGCAGTCTCGATGCCCGCCACCCGTTTGCGGGCTTCACTAACGAATACGTCTGCCAGATTGACGACGGCATCAATCCCCGCCATGGCGATCAGATTGTCGAACTCTGTTGGATCGAACAGTGGTTTTTCCTGGGCGGCGGCGCGGCTGTAGATCATGGGGAACATAACATCGAAAAAGGCCGGATCGTCAAACAGATGACCCGGCCTTCAAACGTGTGCGCCTAAATGACACCGGCAAACATCAGCAATCCAGTGTGTGATCGCGTTCCCACTGGGTCAGATGGCGCATATAGCTCTGCCAGTCATCCATCCTCAGCTTCACATAGGCGGTGACCAGTTCGTCACCCAGCGCTTCACGGACGAACTTGTTCTTGTCCGTCAGGCGAAGGGCGTCCAGCAGGTTAAGCGGCAGTTTCTTGGCACCGCGAACCTTGTGACCCTCGGCATACATATCAATATCCAGACGTTTGCCGGGATCAGACTTGGTCTTGACGCCCTGGAGACCACAGGCCAGCAATGCTGCGGGGGCCAGATAGGGGTTCATGGCACCGTCAGCCAGACGGAATTCAATCCGGTTGTCTTCCGGGATGCGCACCATGTGGGTCCGGTTGTTACCGCCATAGGTGATGGTGTTGGGTGCCCATGTTGCCCCGGATGAGGTGCGCGGGGCATTGATCCGCTTGTAGCTGTTGACCGTCGGATTGAACATGGAGCACAGCGCTTCTACATTATTAATGACGCCGCCCAAGAAGGTGTAGGCGACTTGGCTCAGGCCCAGTTCACCCTTGGGGTCCTGGAACATGTTCTTCTTGCCGGTCTTGTCCCACAGGGACGCATTGATGTGGCAGCCGTTGCCGGTCAGATTCATGAACGGCTTGGGCATGAAAGTTGCGCGCATCCCATGGCTTTCAGCGACGGCTTTCACCATGTATTTGAAGAACACATGGCGGTCAGACGTTTTCAACACGTCGTCGAAGTCCCAATTCATTTCCCACTGGCCGTTGGCGTCTTCGTGGTCGTTCTGATACGCCCCCCAATTCAGTTCAACCATGGCGTCACAAATTTCCGAGATCACATCGTAACGACGCATCAGGGTGCTTTGGTCGTAGCAGGGCTTCTCTTGAATATCGCGTTCGTCAAAAATATCCGAGCCATCGGCATTGATCAGATGGTATTCGCATTCCACACCGGTCTTGAAGGTGTAGCCCATCTTGGCAGCTTTTGCGATTTGGGCCTTCAAGGCCACACGGGGAGACGCCTCGACCGGCTTGTCTTCCATGTACAGATCGGCGGCCACCCAGGCCACATCCTTTTTCCAGGGCAGAATAATCAGGCTGTCGGCATCGGGCATCGCGAACATGTCAGGATGCGCAGGGGTCATGTCCAGCCAGGACGCAAATCCGGCAAAACCGGCCCCGCCTTTCTGCATCCCACCGATTGCCCGGGCGGGAACCAGTTTGGCACGCAGAACACCAAAAAGATCAACAAAACTGATCAGAAAATACTTAATCTTTTTGTCCTTGGCGACTTTCGCCAGATCGACTGCCATGGAGATATCTCCTTCCCTGTCATCGTGCCGTTCGATGGTATTGTGTGTTGCGGATTGGAAAATATGAATGGGTGACGGCACACCCAAATCAATCAGTTAAAAAAGTTTCCTTAGAATATAACTATTGGATTCCTAAATCCAGCCTGTTCCTGCGACTTTAGCATCAGCAAGAACCAGTATACATGGCCAAATTTGGCCCGAAATTTGCATTTCCCGACACCAAACAGGACGGCTAAATGCCGCCTATACGGCTGAACCATCATGCAACTGAGGGAGCGATACGATGCAGTCAGGCATACCGGGCGTGCCGCAATCAAACTTTTATGCCGCGCAGAAGCCGACTGAGTCGACTGGGCGGGCAGAAAATACGACCGCCAAAACCGAGGCGAAGGATGACGAACCTTCCGTCCTGGACGAAGTGCGCGAGAAGGGGTTTCTGGCATACGTAGAGGAAATCCACGAAAAGAAAAGGGAAGAACTTCGCGAGAAAATCCTTGAGGCCATGGGACTTGGCGAGGAACAACTCGCTGAAATGCCTGCGGAACAACGGGGTCAGATTGAAGATATGATTGCCGAGGAAATCCGCCGCCGGATGATGGCACAGACGACGATGAACAGCGGCGACGCTTTGCCGGAAATCGGAAACAAAACCAATCCAGCGGCAATGAGTAATATTCAAAATGGCATGAATACCGGGCTGGCATTGTTACAGGCCGTCGAACATCTGAGTGATATATCTCCGAACTCCCGGAGCAAAGAGCCCGATGACGACAACGGGTAAAGCCGGAAAAGTTTGCCGCCCGCACCTCCACAAACGGCATAAAGTTCGCCATCCTGATGCGACCAGACAAAAAAAGAGTGCCGCCGGGCACCCTTTTTAAGTCGGAATATGAAACTCCGTCTTATTCAGCGGCATCCAGAAAACGGTGGGTCCCGGCAAGGGGAATACGTGCCGCCCGTGCCGTGGCAATGGTGACCGAACGCAGGTCTTCCGGTTCCAGATTGTGAACATCCGTCTTGCCGGTGCAGCGCGCCATGATCGACGCCTCGCCCGCACTGGCTTTCAGGATATTCGCGATCCCTTCGCGGCGGTCCTCACGGCTGTAATCGGAATAGAAGGAAATCGAGCCATTCTCCACCGTGCCGCCCGCCGCCATGGCCGCCGCAATACCGAAGATACCCGCCCGACTGCCCAGTGATATGGCCTTGGCGATATCCGTTCCGGACCGCAAGCCGCCGAAATACAGGGGCTCGACGTCTTCTTCTCTGTTCATGCCACGCAGGCACTGAATGGTATCGCGCATGAGTTCAAGATCGCAACTGGCGTGCAGTTCGCTCCAGGCTTCGCCAGCACCGCCGGTGCCATCAAGCAGGACGACATCCAGTTCGGCTTCCAACGATTTCGCCAACCGATCAGCAAGGCCATCGTGGGTCAGCACCACACCACACAGCTTGTCACCCGCTGCCGCCTTGAACGCCACATAGTCGCCCTTGGCATCCAGCAGAATATATCCTGAGGCGTCGGCATTCATGTCACCGGTTCCGTCGACAAGCTGTAGCCAGTTCTCAACACCCGGAAGCGACCGTCGGCCCACATAGGTGCCGCCATGATCAGCGATACCTGCGCCCACATCCTCGCGCACTTCATCCGGTGCATCATCAAACCCGGTAATCAGGCCGGGCGATGCCGTGGTCAGTTTTCCCGCAATATGCGTCGTCACGTTGCAGGCATCCCGATAAGGATCGATCACCAGACGGGACAAGTTGGCAGGCAAAAACACCAGATCATCAAAGCTGGGTTTTCCACCTTCCGGATAGGGATTGTCCCGTGGCTGCAGACGTTTGTGCAACATGGCGAACTGGGTGCGTTCGTCCTCTGGCGCAGTCCGTGCCATGACGAAGATATCTTCCCGGTTATGCACCGTATAATCGGAGGCACCGGTCTCCACATCACAGCGATAGCAACGGGCGGCTTCCTTGCGGGCGCTCAATTCATCATAGGTGGTCTCGATCTCCGGAAAGGAAACCGGGTCATCGCCCAGTCCGTGGAATGCCTGCTCCTCACGGTGGAACAGTTCCCACTCGGGATCCTGGGAGACTGGAACATCCCGGGTGCGGAACGGTGTCCGGTACGGAACGACATGTTCGTGGCCTTGCAGGAATGCCCGCACGTAATAGGCCGCGCGGTGACCGTGCTGCATGGCCATGACGATGGTTGAGCCACCGAATGCGCCATCACCTGCGGCAAACACCTTTGGATCAGCGGTACGCATGGTTTCCCAGTCGGTCTTTACCCTGTCGCCGTCCATCAGGCCTTTGGCCTCCAGATGGGTGCTTTCGGATTGCTGTCCCACGGCCATAATCACCATGCCGCAGTCGATATCGTGTTCGCTGCCTTCCACATTGATGGGGCGACGGCGACCGTCTTCATCGGGTTCGCCCATTTCTGTGCGTACGCAACGCAGCTTTATGGTATCGCCGTCAGATACCATGGCGACAGGCTGTTCGTTGTAGATGAACTCGATGTTCTCTTTCAGAGCGCCTTCCAGTTCGTCTTTGCGGGCGGGGATCTCTTCCGGGCTGCGGCGGTAGATGACTTTGACATCCTTGCATCCGGGCATACGCTTGGCCGCTCGACAGGCGTCCATGGCAACATCGCCGCCACCGATAACGGTCACAACTTCCGGTGTCTGCGGGCGTTCGCCGTTGTTAATACGGCGTAAATAGCCAACGCCATCGACGACCAGATCATCATCGTCGCCCTCGACTTTCATGGACTTTCCCCACCATGCGCCGATGGTCAGTAGAACCGCGTCGTGGCGTTCTTTCAACTCATCCAGGGTCACACCGTCGTCGCCAAGGGGCGTATTCAGATGAACCTTGATGCCCGGGCAATGGGCCATCATGCGGTCGATATCTTCTTCGATAATGCCAACAGGCAGACGGAACGCCGGAATACCCCAGGCCATCATGCCGCCCAGACGGTCGGTCATTTCATAGACATGAACCTCGTAACCGGCTTCGGCCAGATCCTGTGCCGCCGTCAGGCCAGCCGGACCGCCGCCGACGATACCGACGGTTTCCTTCTGCGTGACCTCACTGACCGGCAGACGGAAGTCCTTGCCCAGCTTATCCATGACATAGCGTTTCAGATTGCGAATCCCGATGGCACCGTCACTGTCCGCACGGCGGCAGGCAGGTTCACACGGCGCATCACAGACCCGCCCACAGATAGAACTGAACGGATTGGTCGCCGTAATGGCCTCGTATGCCTCCTCGATCTTTCCTTCCCAGATGTAGCCGATATAGGACGGCGCATCGGTGCCCACCGGGCACGCGACCTGACACGGGGCCGGGACATAGTGCGGCAGGGCCACGTCATCTTTGAAACCTTCCGGTGGAGCACCGGGATCGATACGATCAATATTGTAGACGTTCGACGTCATCGACCCCTCCTATTCCGCCGCAACCGGCTGGGTGTTACGGTAGCCGGGTTCGTAGGGCAGCCCGGTGATTTCTGCGACTTCCCGCGTCAGCGCCACCAAGTCACCCCGACCCAGTTGGCGAATATCCGTATAGCCATGGGCATCGGCAATGGCTGCCATCTGCCAGCGCATGCTTTCAAAATAACGGTGCATGTTGCGCGCTTCGACGGCGGTGTTGTAGCGCTTCTCATGCTCGGGATCCTGGGTCGCAATACCAACGACGCAGGTGCCCACATGACACTGCATACAGGCGATACAGCCACCGGCGATAATCGCGCCGGTTCCAACCGCAACGGCATTTGCACCGAGCGCAATGGCCTTTGCCGCATCGACGCCGTCCTTGACGCCACCCATGAGGATGATCTGCAACTGACCTGTACAGTCGATTTCGGCCAGGGCGTCGAGGGCCTCCTGAATAGCGGAAATGGTGGGAATCCCCACATATTCCAGGACTTCGTTGCCCGCTGCGCCGGTGGACCCCTGAAGGCCATCCAGTTGCACGTAATCAAAACCATCCTTCATGGCAATCTTGATATCATCGCGGACACGGCCCGCACCGAGCTTCACCGAAACCGGAATGGTATACCCCGTAGCTTCACGGAATTCCTCGACCTTGATCACCAGATCGTCAGCCCCCAGAACGTCCGGGTGACGCGACGGCGAGCGCAAATCAATGCCTTCCGGAATGCCGCGAATACGGGCAATTTCTTTTGTGACCTTCTTGGCCATCAACTGGCCGCCCAGGCCCGGCTTCGCACCTTGCGAGATATAAATCTCTAACCCGTTGGCGCGCTGCATGTCGTGTATGTTCCAGCCCAACCGACCAGAAAGACACTGGTAAACCAGTTGATCAGCCTCCTCGCGCTGTTCATCCGACATACCCCCCTCGCCGGTATTTTCGGCGATGCCCGACAGGCGGGACGCTGTTGCAAGGGCAACCTTGGTGGATTTGGATAACGCACCGTAACTCATGGGCGCAATCAACAGCGGCATGGACAGCTTCAACGGCTCAGCACCGTTCTTACCGCCGATTTCCGTGGCAAGATTAACCCGGTCCAGAACACCACTGTTGGCACCTGCCGACGACAGGTCCTTGCGAAAGGCGATGTCGCCCAGGTGTGGCAACGGGCGCGCTGCGCCATAGCCGCGAATACGGTAGCGACCGATCTGCGCCTTGACGTGGATGTCTTCCTGTACCTTTTGGTTCCAGTAATCGGATTCACCCGAGAAGGTATAAAAGGGGATATTGCGGACTCTCGGCTCAATCTTGGAATATCTCAGGCCCTTGCCCGAGTTCTGAATTTTCTGGAACGTCCCCTTGAAGGGAATCTCATACCGGTCCAGAAATTCCATGATGCTGTCCAACTCATCGGACGGCAGATCGTAGACTTTGGCGTCCGAACCCAGAGACTGGATTTTGCCCGCCACATAGATGGAGCCACCGGTCACATCTTCACCGACCTTGTCGCCAGAATCACCCAGGATAATGATCCGCCCGCCGTACATCATGTAGCCCGCCATGAAATTGGCGTTGCCACGACAGCACAGCGTGCCTTCCTTCATGACCTGACCAGCGCGAGAACCCATATTGCCATGGATAACAACCTCCGCACCGCGAATGGCGACACCGGCGATGGCACCCGCATTTCCACGAACCACGGCAGAACCGCCCAGCATATTGTCCGCAAATCCCCAACCGACATTATTGTCGATCACAAACTTCGGGCCATCCGTCAGACCGGCACAGAAATACCCGGCTGACCCGTGCACTCGCACGTTGATGGAATGGATCAGACCCACGCCAATGTGGTGGCGTGCATCGGGGTTCAGTATGTCGATGTCTTCTCCCGCCTCGCCATACTGACGGATCAGCTTGTTGGCTTCGGTGACGGAGATTGCGCCTAAGTCTATCTGTGCCATGTTTCGTATGTCCCTGGCGGCGGTTCCATGGTGTTGAGCGCCATGCCGGGGAAGAGCTTGTTCAGCGATACTTCCTCGGATGCAATGGCGATAATGTCATCGTTTTCGAACTTCACCATGGGCTTGGCAGCAAGGCGGTCCTTGGCATAACCGATCTCATCCTTGGTGGATACGAGGAACGAGAAGGTGCCATCCAGATCATCGATTGATCCTTTCAGCGCCTCGTTGAGGGTTGCCCCCTGTTTGAGCTTCTCGGCCAGATAGACGGCAACCAGTTCACTGTCGTTGTCGGTGTGAAATTCGAAGCCACGCTTCTCGAGCCGACGGCGCATCTTCCAGTAATTGGTGATCTGACCGTTATGTACGATGGCCACGTCGGCGAAGCCAGTGGCCCAGAATGGATGGGCCGATTCCGGCTTCACATCTGATTCTGTGGCAAGGCGCACATGACCGATGCCGTGGGTACCGTTAAAGGAGTGCACATCGTAAACATCGTCCACATCATGTGCGCCGCCTATATCCTTGATGATATCCAGGCTCTCGCCGATGGAGACCAGCTTGGCAACATTTTCCATGGCGTAGGAGAACTTCTGCACATCGCCGTCATAACGGACAACAAAGCAGTACGTCGGCCCGATGGCTTCTTCACTGATGACGTCCGCGCCATACTCGGCCAGCTTGCCCTTGATGCTCTCGACAGACTGTTCGGCTTCCGCACCATGTCCGACCAGGAAACGGAGACGCAGCTCGTCCTCGTTGGTTTCCCGGTAGAGTGCGAAGCCCGTCGAATCAGGGCCACGGTGCTGACATCCATCAAGCATATTGATCAATGCCTGTCCGGTCGTCATGTTCCGGTGATCACCTTTATATAAGATTCCAGCAATGCCACACATGTCTGCCACCCTTCATGTCAATGATGGTGAATTAATGATCCGTAAACTCTACAAGAGGTTACAAATAAAATCAACACCAGTAAACGATGTTGAATGACAGGAAAATTAAATTTTGACCCCCACTGCCAATTCAGGTCTGATATTTCAATCAGTTACCGGCATTATTCGTCACCCTGGCGCTGGTAAGAAATCACCGATATGAACCTGATGGGCAATTTCGTCAGGGCGTCCGGCCCGTGCGGAACATCAGCATCGAAGAAAAGAGAATCCCCGGGGGTCAGCGGGTAGGTATTTTCCCCGTGCCGATAGCTGACCTCGCCTTCCAGCATATAGATGAATTCGATCCCGCCGTGTTGAAACAGCGGGAAAACATCTGACTCTTCAGTCAACGTGATCAGATAGGGCTCGGCGGCCACATTCTTCCCAACACTGTGGCCCAACAGTTCGTACTGATGGCCGGCGCGCGTGCCGCGACGTTCGATTTTCAACCCCTCACCCGCCTTCACGAAGGTCGCTTCGCGGGCGTCCTCGAACCGGCGGAAGAAAGCCGTGACCGGCACCTGCAATGCCTTCGAAAGCGACTGGAGCGTGCTAAGGGATGGCGACGTAATACCGTTTTCGATTTTGGATAACATGCCGGTGGAAACCCCGGCACTCTTGGCCAGTTCGGCGACTGTCATATCCTGCTGGCGACGAAACTGACGCACCTCGCCACCGATGGCGACCTCCAGCCGGTTGTCACGATCACCGGCGAGGTCATGAGGGTCCTGTAAATCCACTTTCGTATCGCGCACTGTTGTCCTACCCGCACTGTTCATTCGCCACACGTCATTCTGCGTGCAACAAAAGTACCTTATTGTGCGCAGTACGGAAGGGCAAGTGGCGTCAACTTTCGCTGCTGGCACCGATCAAATCGGTACGGGCGTCACTCAGATGATCATTGATAAGTGCCAGGGCATTTTCCATCTCGCGACGCCGGATGGCCTCGTACAGCATTCGGTGTTCGCGGTTGTAGTCGGCGATCCTCTCGGGTGTGAGAATTTTCTCGCGGGCCTCAAACCATAATGTATTACCACGTACTTCGTTGATCTGGCGGTACAGCCACACCATCATCGGATTTCGGGAGCACTCCGCCAGACACAGATGAAACGCCTCGTCTGCCCGGGAAAATGTTTTCGGATCATCACCAACATTTTCCAGACGGATCAATGCCTCTTCCAGCCGTTCCAGGTCGCGGGCACCCGCATTCTGGACGGCCAGTCGGGTCATGTTCGGCTCGACGGCAAATCGAACTTCGATCAATTCCAGCGGACTTGTGGCGTCCGCGGCATCGTCACGGTCATTATCGTTGCGAAAGGTAACGTAGGTACCGCTACCAACCCGGCGACTCACCAGATTGTTTTCCTCAAGCTTGCGCAAGGCTTCTCGGACGGTGTTGCGGGACGCCCCGAACTGCACTGCCAGCGCCCTTTCGGGCGGCAGTTTCTCTCCGAACAGAAGATCACCCATCAAGATTGCCTGACGCAACTCCACCGCAATATTGGCGGAACTGCCCACGGAACTGTTGCCGGGGTTGATTCCGGAGCCGTTCTCAGCCCTTCGATGAAATAATTGACGAGCATTCATGGTGATCTCTTTGGATAAGACCAATTTTATACCATTCAAAAAAACACTATGCAAGCCAGAAATTATGTGCGCACAATACACAGTCGATGAGGCAGTATAAACCCCAATAGTTCTCTAGTTTATGGCCAAATCCTCTAAAAATTAAAGGAATCATCAAATTGGTTCTATATTGGTTGTCAATTATTCATGGACCGGTTCGAAACCTTTTGAACAGTCCAGCCAGTTAAAGGGAGGTCACACTTATGGCAAAAGCCGCCACCGCCAAAAAAGCCAAGCCCGCACGCACACCTGCCGCACGTACGCGGAGCAAGGTCACGGACCTGGAAGCACACGTCACCGCACCGGGCCGCGATAAGCTCGTCAAGCAGGTGCGTCAGAAAATCGACGAACTGGGCATCACCTATGTTTACTTCCAGTTTGTCTCCGTCACCGGTCGTATCGTCGGCAAGGGTATTCCCGCTGATCACTGGGAAGCCGTCTCCAAGAAAGGCTTCCAATTGGTCTATGGTTCGACCGCGAACCTGTTTACGGATCGCCACGGTGCCTACATCGGCTATGGCCCTGAATCGTCCGAGCTGGTCGGCATCCCCGATCCTGAAACCTTTGTTCAGTTGCCATGGGACAAACGCGTCGCTCGTGTCTTCTGCACGCTGTTCCGCAACCGTGAAGAACTGGACAATCCCGGTGGTGCCCTGACGTCTGATTGCCGTGGCAACTTGCGTCGTATAGCCAAGGACTTCAAGGCCAAGCACGGCATGGAAATGCGGTGTGGTACGGAACCGGAAATGATGTGGCTGAAGAAGGGGGAGGACGGCCTGCCCGATGGCGGCTTCTCCAAGCCGAACTGTTATCATATCGATCAGTTCGAAAGCCTGCGTCCTGCCTTCATGAAGGTGATTGAGTATTCTCAGGCCATGGGCCTCGACATGATCCAGGGGGATCACGAAGATGCTCCGGGACAGCTTGAACTGAACTGGATGTATGATGATGTGCTGCGGAATGCAGACCGTCTGACCACCTACCGTCAGATTTGTGCCCAGGTCGCCCGTGAAATGGGCATGATCGCCTGCTTCATGACAAAACCGTTTATGGGTGTCTCGGCTTCCGGCTGTCACCATAACGTATCACTATGGTCTGGCGGCACAGACAAGGTCGTCAACACACCCCATACCAAGAGCAAACCTGGCCTGGATGGGTCGTACACCTACCGCCAGGGCGGCAAAAATCACTTCATGCCCGAACCGAGGATCGACAAGCGCAAGCCCGGTCCGATTGGCCTGAAATCCATTGGCGGTGCCATGAAGCACCTGGGAGCATTGACGGCCCTGGGGTCCTCCACGGTGAACTCCTATCGCCGTCTGTGGGATACGGGTTTCTGGGCACCGGTGTTTGCCGACTGGGGCTATCAGAACCGGACCTGTGCCCTGAGGATTTCCGCACCGGGACGTTTTGAATACCGTTCGGTCGATTCCATGGTGAACCCCTATCTGATGGGGGCAGCACTGATCAAGGCATTCGAAGACGGCATTGTTAACAACATGGACCCGGGTGAAGCGGAAGAGCGCAACATCTACGATGCCATGGAAGCCGGTAAACAGGTCAAGAAGCTGCCCATGTCTCTTGGTGAAGCCCTTGAACGACTTTCCAAAGATGAAGTCATTAAATCGGCATTGCCCGGCGACATGTACAGGGTCTTCGAGCACTACAAGCGCAATGAATGGGAAACCTTCATGGCGACCGTCACTGATTGGGACCTGAATACCTATTGGGACTGCCTGCCGTAACGAACAACCATCCCGGGGGTGGGCTTGCCCATCCCCGGATTTTGTAACCACCTGTTATTTTCAAGAGGGAGAGACCAGGCATGTGTGGCATTGCCGGAGTGATCCACCGGGGGAAAACCTCGGACGTAGGATCGGAGATGACCGCGATGCTTCAGTCATTGAAGCATCGCGGCCCAGACTCCACTGGGTTTGCTGTTTACGGCAAGCCGTCGGAAAACAGCAACGAGTTCGTCATGCGCTTCAAGGTCGCCGAACAGGAAGATCTTGGCAAGGGCTCGAATATTCGGGCAGTCATTAAGGAACGCCGCGCGGACGTTAATGCGCGCATGGCAGAACACAGTGCAAAGATCATCACGGAGACCGATGCGACCGAATACGCATACCGGTACACGTTCAGCTTTGATGGTGATGATGCTGCACTGGAAAAAATGACCCGCTATATCGAAGAACTCGAAGGCGCGGAAATTCTATCCATGGGCCGTGGCCTCGAACTGATCAAGGATCTGGGCGACGCCACCGTGGTTTCAGAACAGTATGGCCTGAAGGGCTTCCAGGGCACCCATGCTCTGGGCCATACCCGTATGGCGACGGAATCGGACGTTGATATTCGTTCCGCTCATCCGTACTGGGCCTATCCCTACAACGATATCTCCGTTGTTCATAACGGCCAGATCACCAACTACTGGATCATGCGCCGTCAAATGGAATTCAAGGGTCACCGTTTCCTGTCCAACTGTGATTCCGAGTTGCTGGCTGTCTATACTGCCGACAAACTGAATGACGGATACACACTGGAAGACTCACTGCGCCAGTCCATCGAAGAGATCGACGGCGTGTTCACTTACGTTGTTGCAACGAAAGACTGCCTCGGTATGGCCAAAGACACCATGGCGGCAAAGCCCATGGTTCTGTTCGAGAGCGACGACCTTGTCGTCCTGGCATCCGAGGAAGGCGCAATCCGCGCAATGATCCCACATGAGATCGATACCTACGATCCATATGATGAGGAGGTTCGGGTATGGCAGGCCTAGATCAAACAGAAGAAGGTCGTTCGCATGACATGGGGCTGCACAACGAGCAGCTTAGCGGACGCAAAATGCAAACGTTCTTCAGTCCCGATGACTCGGAGAACTGTACCTATCCGTGGGCGCACGACGTTGATTTCAACAAACGCGTTGAAATTGACATGGCTGACATGGAACCCACCGAGGTTAATATCAAGATCCGCGAACTGATGGCGGAGGGATATGGCTCCATCGTGGTCAAGAACCCCGGTTCCAGACATTCCATCGGTGTCGGCATTCTGAACAAACTGAACATCACCTTCGAGGGCAGCCTGGGTTACTTCGGCTGCGGCCTGATTGATGGACCCAATGTCCGCATCAATGGTCGTGTCGGCTGGTCATGCGCTGAAAACATGATGGCGGGTACCGTTGTCGTCGAGAAGAACGCCGGCTCCACGTTCGGAGCGGCCATTCGTGGCGGTGATCTGGTCTGCAAAGGCAGTGTCGGGTCGCGTACCGGCATCGATCAGAAAGGCGGTTCCATCATTGTTGGCGGTGACACCGGCGCACTGACCGGCTTCATGATGCAGCGCGGACGCATGGTATTTTGCGGCAATGCTGGCAAGAACCTGGGCGATTCCATGTACGATGGCACCATTTTTGTGGGCGGCGAAATCCAGTCCCTCGGTGTCGATGCGGTTCCTGGCGAACTGAATGACATCGACCGGGCATGGCTGACCCGCAAGCTGAGCCTGTACGACATGTTGCCGGAAAAAGGTGTCGATCACTTCACCAAAATCGTCGCCGGTCGTCAGCTTTGGAACTACGACAATCTGGAGCCTCACGAAAAGAAAATCGTGCTCTAGGCCGTTGCATCAGGAAAAGAGGAATATCAACATGTCTAGTGGACAGACAAAAGACCTCGGTCGCGACACAACGCGCCTAGGCAACAGCTTCGTCTTCCCACCTGCCGTCATTGATGACATTCACATCAAGGCGGAACTCGGTCGTTACCGTATGCGTGGGTTTTCACTGTTCAAGAAAATCCCTCACTGGGATGATCTGACCTTCATGCCGGGGACGCTGACGCGTTTCGTTATTGAGGGTTACCGGGAAAAGTGCCTGACCAAGACGGTCATTGGCCCCCGTGCCAAGCGCCCGCTCGAGTTGGATATTCCGGTCTACATCACGGGTATGAGCTTCGGTGCTCTGTCATACGAGGCAAAGACCGCCCTGGCCCGTGGTGCCACCATGGCAGGCACGGCAACGTGCTCCGGTGAAGGCGGCATGATCCCGGACGAGCGTCGCTATTCGTCCAAGTGGTTCTATCAGTGCATCCAGTCCCGCTACGGCTTCAACCCGCACCACCTTCAATTGGCTGATGCCTGTGAGTTCTTCATTGGTCAGGGGTGTAAGGTTGGTCTCGGTGGTCACCTCATGGGCCAGAAAGTGACCGATCAGGTTGCCGAAATGCGCTCCCTGCCTGCCGGTATCGACCAGCGCTCGCCCGCCCGTCACCCTGACTGGCTGGGGCCGGACGATCTGGCACTGAAGATCAACGAAATCCGCGAAGCCACCAACGGTGAAATCCCGATCCAGTTGAAACTGGGTGCGGCACGTGTCTACGACGATGTCCGCATGGCGGTGAAGACCGATCCCGACTCCATCTATATCGATGGCATGGAAGGCTCCACTGGTGCGGGACCGCACCTGGCGACCGAGGAAACCGGCATCCCTGGCATGGCGGCCATCCGTCAGGCCCGGCGCGCCATTGATGATCTCGGCAAGCGGGGTGAAATTAGCCTGGTTTATGCTGGTGGCATCCGCAACGGTGCTGACGTGGCAAAGGCCCTGGCTCTGGGCGCAGATGCCATTGCCATCGGCCATTCGGCCATGATGGCGCTGAACTGCAACAAGCAGATACCGGGAGCTGATTACCCTAAGGAAGTCGGAGCCGAGCCCGGTTACTGTTACCACTGCCACACGGGCCGTTGCCCGGTTGGTGTGGCGACGCAGGATCCGGAATTGCGCAAACGCCTTGATCCGGATGCCGCAGCAGAACGGGTCTACAACTTCCTGCACACGCTCACCATTGAAGCTCAGATGTTTGCCCGTGCCTGCGGTAAAACCAACGTGCATAGCCTGGAGCCGGAAGATCTGGCTGCCCTGACCATGGAATCTTCTGCCATGGCCGGTGTGCCGCTTGCCGGTACCGAGTATACGGTCGGCGTCCCCGACTATCACCACCTGTAAGGAGGACTGACGGATGGCTGGAACATCATACAAAGGCTCTGAGGTCACAGACGTTAATCAGTTCATCAACGATGAAGAAGGACTGGAGTCTGACCGGGAAAAGGAAATCGGCCAGCACATCGGCTATCGCTACGATGTGAACCTGGTTCCTGATTACAACAACATCACACCCTATCTCACCCGTTACATGGAAACCATGGGATGGGAAGACCTGAACTGGCTCGAAGACGTCCACATGGGATACGAAGAAGGCCGTCCCGCCGTGTTCGATCGGAACATCAACGGCTGGGTCTCAATTCCGGAAAGCATCAAACTACCGGACAACCAGCAGGACCGCGACATGATTGCGCGGGAAATGCTGCTCAAATTCCAGATGTCGCCGAACCATCCGTTGGTTCAGTTGCGTCAGGCCTACAGGAAATTCTGATCAACACCCTGCGACAACCCAACTTGCCCCGGTCGGAAACGCCCGGGGTTTTTCTTTGCCACATAGGGGGGCCAATGAGAAGATTGTCCCTTGATCGAAGACTTTGGAGAATCTGAAGACTCTAGAGAATATAAGGAGACAAAGATGGCCCGTATTCTTCCGGTCGATCCCGAGCATGGAACTGAGGAGCAAAAGCGCGCCCTTAGGGGCCTGACGGAGCTTTGGGGCCAGCCCTGGCGGGTGGCGCAAACCATTGCCAATTCTTCCAACATGATCACGGCATTTCAGGGACTCTGGACCCAGTTGCAGGAATCGAGTCTGAGCCCGGATGACCGGGAGGTCATCGCCTTGTATCTGGCCCGGTCCAATGGTTGCCACTACTGCGTTCCGGCCCATACCAAAATCTGCCGTGATGAAAACATGCCTGAAGACGACATCGTCGCCATTCTGGAAGACCGCGAACCAACGGATGAACGGCGATGCCTGATATTGGGTGCACTCCGCGCCATTCAAGCCACCAAGGGCGGCCTCTCGGATGCGCAATTCAACAAATTCATCAAAGCCGGACTGAGCCCAGAGAACCTGATCGATATCATCGGCGAGATCGCCCACTGCACCATCACCAATTACACCAACCGGTTGGCGCAGACCGAGCCCGATGATTTTCTGAAAGCCGTACCCCCGGCAACAACGCCCAAAGGCATGGACGAACCGGAGATCAAGAAGTATCCGCTGCGCCCGCCCAAGGTGGGCTAATGGGGAGCGATCAATAAACCGGCGGGTCGGCCTTGGCGTTCGCCCAGTCGGGAACAAATTGCAGGATTATGCTGTCCCCCGCCAGATTGGGATTGAACAGGTGATTGTGCCAATAGGTTGCCTGCCATGAGGGATCGTCATCGGCCAAGCGTCGGACCTTGCAGGGCATGACGTAGCGCTGGTTCTTTTCTTCAAAGACCAGCGTTGCGGCTCCGGCTTTGCCCAGACGCTCGGCGGCCACCGAACCCGGCTTGAACAATGCAGTCATGCGGTCGGTGAAGGCGTTTCTGTCCTGATAGTACACCTCGGCGAAATATTTCAACGCATTGTCATAGCGCTGTTTCGGATCACGGGTCTTGCGGACCATGTGGCGAAACTCCGGCACAAACTCCGCCGGGTCCTGACGATCCAACAAAACCGTTACGCCTTCATACCCCGTATCGCTGTCCCCAACGACAATGTCCGGTGCCATTCCGGTCGAGGGCTGCCCGTTCAGGTTCCGGATAGAATGCTGGCGCAGGCGGCATTGCCAGCCCAGAAAATGGTCACGGATAACCTTCTCCATTCCATCCAGGTCTGCGCCACCAGCCTGAGAGCGGGCATCGTCATTTACAGCCATCATATTTACGTCCAAACAGGGTCATGTCAGGCGCTTAGTGTACCCCGCCACAAATCCCGATAACACCTATTTTTCAATCAGTTAACATGATTATGCCGAAGCGATGGCTCGCTCCCACTCGGCGCGAATTCCTGGCAACGCCGCAAGCCCGTGTTCCGAGTGATCCGGATAGAAACCGACGGGATCGACGACCAAACCTTCTGTCAGGCCGAGCACGCCTTCCGCCATGCCCTGGGCACAGAATGCCGTGTAGGTGGGCGAATAGCCTCCTTCCTGCACCAGCAACAATCGACCATCACAGTGCCGGGCGGCAAGATCACGGGCGATCAGACCGAAACGTCGGAAGCCTTCCATCGTGACCACCATCCGGCCGTTCGGATCGAAGGCGTTGGCATCCTCGCCAGCGGCAATGACAATCACATCGGGGCCAAAATCGTCAACCAGGGGCGTAACCATATCCTTGAGAATGGCTTCATAGCAGGCATTGCCGACGCCATAGGGCAGCGGCACGTTGCGATTGAAGCCAACCCCCTCTCCCCGTCCAATTTCATCCGCCGTACCCAGTTCCGGATGGTTCGGTCCCCACGAGCCATGATTCATGTGGATCGAGATGGTGAGCACGTCTGATCGATCATAGAAACCTGTTTGAGTGCCATTGCCATGGTGGACGTCCCAATCGATCACCGCCACTTTTGCCGCCCCCTGGGCACGGGCTGACAGGACGGCAAGGGCGACATTATTAAAGATGCAGTTGCCATCGCCCATGGTCGGTTGCGCGTGATGACCAGGCGGACGCACCAGTGAATAGACCGGCCCACCGGGCTCGTTCATCACCGCCTGCATGGCATCCAGCGTGGTCCCCGCTGCTGCCATGGCGGCGACAAGGGTGCCATCGGCAACAACCGTACCACCGCCATCAATGCGCACAGGTTCGGGGTCGGCATCAGCCGCCTTCATGGCGTCCAGATGAGTTCGGGTATGGAACGTCAGAATTTCTTCATCGGTCGCATGCCGTCCGGTTCGCAGGTCAATGCGGTCCTTAAGCGGGCCGGTTTCCAGCATGCTCTTGATGTTGAGAACCCGCATGGCTGTCTCCACATGAGGTTCAGCCATGACAAGATAAGGTGATGGCGCGGCTTCGAGTACGCTATCTCCACCATCATGAAGCAGGCAGTCATCGTGCCAGTAAACTCTCAGGGTTTCGTCGGTCATATTTGATTCCTCCCGGTTAACTTGAGTGTCAGACCGTAACAAGAGTTCGCGGCAGCTTGGACAGTACCTCAAGGCCGTTTTCCGTCACCAGAAAGCTCTCGATGTAGGCGCAGCCGCTACCGCCCGGCCAGTCTTCCCAGACATCGAATTGGTTCTCCAGGTTGAAGACCATGCCGGGCTGAATGGGTGGATCACCCATATCAAAACGCGGGTTCAGCCAGTGATTGCCGCACCAGTCCGGCGGCAGGGCAATTTCCTGGGCATAGCCACCGACCCACCAGACGTATTTGCGGATACCCGCCTCGTCCGTATACTTCTGGGCTACGGCGTCGACCTTGCTCAGGGGATCACCGAGTTTCACCTCCGAGAGGATGGTGTCAATGCACCCCGCCCCCTTGGTCATCAGATCGGTCCAGCGCTGGTCCGGCTCACCCACAGAGAATGTCCGGTTGACGTTGACGTGATAGCGGTCGTAGCAGCCGCAGAAGTCGACAAACACCAAGTCGCCCTGCTGAATCTGGCGGCGGGTTGGTGAGCTGTGATGGGTGCCTGATCGTGGGCCGCTGCCAAGCATGGTGCGGATGCCGGGATATCCGCCACCCGCCTTCATCATGGTGCCCATAATGACGCCTTCAATCTCCGTCTCCATGACGCCCGGACGGATGAAGTCCCGTGCAGCAGACATAGCCGAGTCACCGATTTCAGCCGCCTTGCGGACGTGCTGGATTTCCAGAGCGGATTTGATGAAACGCTTCTTCTCAACCAGCGTCCAGTGGTCCTCAACCGTCGCACCGCCATCACGAAGCGCCGAGGCCAAGGCCTCCATTACCGATGCGTGAGGTGCATACCCCCACATTTCCAGCCCAATACGCGATCCGCCGAGTCCCTTTTCCATTATCCCGCTGGCAACAGCTGTGATGCTCTCGTCAACAGTGCCGGAAACGGCGGCAGCATCCACATAAATGACCTCGGAAATTTCCGGTGTCGTTGAAATGATGGTGGTATGGGCGGAGCTATCGAAGAAAACAGTATCGTCAGAATCAGCCCGAACCAGCACACCTGTCAGGTTCTGCAGGTGGTACCAGATCATATCATAACCGGTCAGCCATGTAATATTGGCTGGCGTGGTGACAAGTATTGCATCCAGATTTGCTTCTGAAAGCGCATCCCGAACCTTGGCACGCCGTGAAGCGTATTCTTCCGCCGGGAACGGTTGCTGCCAGTCAATCTGGTTACGTAGATACGGTTGCATGGTTTCCTCCCTCAAGCCGTTTTTGATGAGTGGCTCGTATTTCAGACGCCCGGCGACCGATGGCAAACGATTCCTATGCAACCAGACGCGGACTTTCGGTATTGGTTCAGGATGCTGCCAAAGTGCCGGTGTAGTAGTTGATACCCTCGCCACCATACAGATAACCATTTGAATACCCCATATCCCCAATGAGGCATTCCAGCACTTCCACGCCGCTTTCTCCGTCCCTGGCACCATCGAGCACTTCCCTGAAAATCTGGGCAACGACCACCATGTCCCAGCTTTGGGGCGACAAACGGAACCGGCTGACACCGGCGACAGACAATTCTGGCAATGCGTTCAACAGGTTGGCGCAGGTGCGTGACATGGTCTGCACCCCGTTCACCACCAGGAATGGCTGATCATCAAGAGTATCCACATCCATGCCGTCGGGGTCCTGGGCGCAGACATACTGGCAGCTATCCTTGCTCAAGCCATGGGCACGGGCATGGTAGCATCGGGCGGAAATCGCAAGCGGCAGACGCCCATAGGCGAAGACCTCAAGCTCCGGCCCCGACGTCATTGCGGCACTCAACGCGGAAATGGCCTTCAGGGATAGTTCGACCGGCAAGGTCACCCGAACGGCTCCATTGCGCTGCAGGTAGGCAAGCGTTCCCTCGTTATAGGCATTGACCAGCGGACCCACCACATGGGGATTTCCCTTTAGCAACGCCAGCGCCGAAACGTCATTGGCTTCAATCAGCACGTTATCCATGTTGACCACATCATGGATGATCGCCCTGTCCCGCTTGGACATGACCAGCGCCAGCGTGGAGAGGATAACTTCCTTACCTGCCGCAGTCAGGCGTTCGACGATGTCGGGAATATAGGGTGTGAGAAAGGGTTCGCGCTTGGAACAGACGACTTCGCCCACGCAGACGGTATCGACAGGCGCTTCATCGGCCATCCGAAAATAAAAATCCCGCCACCGTTCCGGTTTCCAGTTGAACAGAACCGGACCGATGGTCAGCTTGGCATCCTGCATGTCAGGTTCTCCGTGTGGTTAACGCCATGTCTTGTCATAGGCACCGACTGTTTGTTGCTGCCCTTCCATAATGGAAGAGAGATCAAGATCGGGAATCTCGTGGCCAGCATTCAGCGTATCCACCGCCTGTCGGAACGCCGATACCACGGCGGCAATGTAAGCCCGGCCTCTTTGCCGACCTTCGATTTTCAGTGCTGTGACACCTGCCCCCACAAGTTGCGGGAGCATGTCCGCCGCATTCAGGCTGGTCGGTTCCTCGAACAGATAGGACACGGTATTTTCTGCCCGGAACCGGCCCTTGCACAGTGTCGGATATCCGGCATTTTCATCGGCCGCAAAAGCGTTGATCGTGAATCCGCCAAGCCGTGACACCAGGCGACCTCCCTCATCGTCATATCGGACGTGGCTGGCCGGGGAACACACCCCGTTCATGTTGGGGGATTCGCCTGTGACGTAGGACGACAGCGCACACCGTCCTTCGGCCATAACGCAAAGCCCGCCAAATACGAAGACTTCCGATTCCACACTGATCGCCGCATTGAGGGTGGCAATTTCGGCCACACTCAGGACACGCGGCAAGACAACCCGCCTGACACCAAAGGCTTCGGCATAGAATTGGATGGATTCAGGGTTCGATGCCGATGCCTGTACCGACAGATGCAATCGCAAATCCGGATGACGTGTCGAGGCGTAGTCCAGCAGACCGACATCCGCCACAATGACAGCGTCCGCACCCATCGCCGCAGCATCATCGATAGCCCTATGCCAGGGCGTGGCATTTCCCGCCTCCGGGTAGGTATTGATCGCCACATAGACTTCCGACCCACGATCATGGGCGTAAGACAGGCCGCCCAGAAACTCGTCACGACTGAAATTCAGGCCGGGGAAATTACGCGCATTGGTTTCATCACGAAAGCCCAGATAGACCACATCGGCTCCCGCATCGACGGCGGCATGGAGCGACGCAGGCGTTCCCGCAGGGCATACAAGTTCCGGTTTTCCAGACCTCATTCGACTTTCTCTCGGCGGCGGGCGGGGTTCAGATCATCAACTTTGTCAGCCAAACGATTGACCTGTGCTGACAGAATTTCAATGCGACGTTCATTGGACGCGCCGACGGAGCGACGCACGGAGTCCATATCCCGGTAGGCCACAGCGTAGAGCCGCCCCATGATGTCCATGGCTTTTTGTGCCGGCCTGGCGAGGGGGCCAAGTTCGTGAAGAATGTCGCTGATCAGATTGATCTCGCCGCCATCGAGCGCATTGCGGAGCGCGACCACGGCTTCGGTATTTCCCTCGACCGTCAAAGTGCGGGAAAAGAACAGCGCATCGCCATCGGCCCGTCCTTCCAGCAAATCGATCAGGCTCTGCAACGGCCCCCCGATCCGCGCTGTTACAGTCACGTCATCACCACCCCGGACAGCACGCAGTTGCGGGGCTGTTTCGTCCAGCACCAGCAAGAAACAAAACGGCAGGTCAACGGGATCAATCAGGAAACGTGGATCGGCCACCCCGGACATCCGCTCAAACACGCCCGGATGACGGCGCGTCATTAGCGTTATGATACGGGACAAGATCGGCTGAAGCGGTGCCAATGGTAGGGGCTGAACGGCCAGACCGAACAACAGGACGGGGGAAAATCGGGGCGTTGCACCACGCGTGGAGATCACGAAAAGCTCCAATTTGGAATAATAATAATGTAACACTTCCAAACACTTAGGAGATTTTCGCTCTTTGGCACCATGCCGTCAATACATGGCAAGGCACATTCTGATTTATTCCCCGGCCAACGCCGTCAGTGCCACACTTTCCGGCACGTCATAGGGCCGGTCATGGCGAAGTGCCGGGATTTTTTCCCGCGCTTCCTCAACCCTGGACGGATCGATCTCGGCGATCACCACGTCTTCTTCATCGCCGCTGCCGTCCGCCAGAACCTCTCCCCAGGGATCGACAATCAGTGAATGACCATAGGTGTGCGCGCGGCCATGTTGGCCGCTCTGACACGGCGCAATCACATAGCACCCGGTTTCAATGGCGCGGGCGCGGAGTAATGTATGCCAGTGGGCCTGCCCCGTGGTCCGCATGAAGGCCGCCGGCACCCCCAAGAAGCTGGCCCCGGCCTGCGCCAAGGCGCGGTATAGATAGGCGAAGCGCAGGTCGTAGCACACGCTCATGCCGAACAGGCCCCATGGCGTGGGGGCGACCACCGCCTTGTCGCCCGGCTCGAAGACTTCGGATTCCTTGTAGCTCTCGCCGTTGCCCAATTCCACATCGAACATGTGGATCTTGTCATAGCGCGCCTGAATGACGCCTGAAGGGCCGATCATGAACGAGCGGTTTCTGAGGCGGTTACCGCCATCATCGATACCCAATGACCCCAGCAGTATCCAGGCACCGGTTTCCTTTGCCAGATCGCTAAACATGGGCAGTGCCGGGTGTTGGTCTTCGGGCACTGCACCGGTCTGCAATCCATCATCGGCGACGTTCAAACACGAAAAGAACTCCGGAACAGCGATGAGGTCAGCGCCTTCGTCGCTGGCACGTCGGGTTAACTCGGCCGAGCGTTCCAGGGTTGCCGACATATCGGCCCCGGCGCAGTTCTGCACACATGCCGCTCTAAAAATAATAGTCATGGCTCATGACCCTTCCATTAAATCCTTGATACGATACCACACATTGACCATGGGCAGGCCCAGTGGCACAAAATCCCGTAACAGAACATCCGGATGGCGGATGCTATCAAATCCGGTCGCACCCTCTTCAGTGCCGAGGACTTTATTGGCGACCCGCCATCCCAGATAGGGTGCCATGGCCACGCCAGAGCCTGAATACCCCAGCGCGTAATGCACGCCCCCCGGCGTCGTGCCGATATGCGGCAGGTGGTCCTTCGAGAACCCAAGGGTACCCAGCCAAGAATGACTGACCCGCATATCTTTCAGATCCGGAAACAAGTCCACAAGCAACCGGCGCAGGGAAATGGCACTCTTTGCCGGATCGATATGGCTCAGTGCCGCGCGTGCGCCCAACAAAATCCGCTCGCCATCCGGCGAGGGTCGGTAATAACAATGCTGCGACCGGGTCTCGACGATCATCCGTCTGCCGGGGATCATCGCCTTCACCCGGTCCGTACCCAAGGGTTCGGTGGCGATCATATAGCTGGCGATGGGGATAACCTTGCGGCGCAATGAAGGCTCCGCCCGTGTGGAATATCCATTCGACGCGACGATGACCTCACCGGCGCGGAAAGTCCCCCGCGTGGTCTGCACAACAAAGGCGGCACCGGTTCGCTTGATCGCCGTGACCGCCGTCCGGGCGGCTACCTGCACACCAGCGGCAATCGCCTTGTCCAGAATACCCCGGTAAAACTTCGCCGGATGCAGCCCACCGTGCGACGTATAGACGCAGCCCCCGTGATAGGCATCAGCGGCGATCTCCCGATGCTGCTCGGCACGCGGCACCATATGGGCTTCGAGGCCAATCTTTTTTCTCAGAAAATCCACTTCCCGGCCAATCACATCGTAGTCGCCACGCTGCCACGCGCCGCGAAACCGGCCACACCGCCTGAAATCACAGTCGATCTCTTCGTCTTTAATCAACCCGGTAGCGTACTCCAGCGCCCGCAATCCCTCGCGCAGGACTTCCTCGGCGATATTTTCGCCGTATTGCCGCGACAGATCATCGAACCCGACCCGGTGGCCGCTGCCGATCATGCCGCCGTTACGCGTGCTGCCACCGTATCCGGGATCCTCCGTCTCAATCAGAACAACGGAACGACCGGCGCGCGCGCACGTCAATGCCGCCACCGTGCCGGTATACCCTGCACCGACGATGGCAACATCGACCTCTTGCGGCAGAGATATCAGCAACCCGATCGCCGGAGGGGCCGCTTCCCACCACCAGGGATGAAACCGGACATCATCGGTCAACACGGGATTGTTCATGAAGTCGCTATGTCCATGAAGTTGCCATACAGAACACGAGCGTGACGGTTGAAGTCGTCAATATTGGCATCAGAATCCTCGATGAAACCCGGCATGCCACCCTCGCCCAAGACCTTTTCAACGGCCTCTTTATAGGCTGGAATATCACCCCACTCCGGCACCGTGTCGCGGGTCACCTCGACATGATACTGAATGCCCCAGGCGCGATCTCCGACACGCAATGCCTGCACCAGGCAATCATCTGTGGACGCCAGAATATGTGATCCTTTGGGCGCTTCGGCCACATGCACACCATGCCACTGCACTGCCTTGTGGACCGGATCGAAGCCCTTCAACAACGGGTCCATGGCACCGGACGGTGTCACGGAAATATCAATCACACCGACTTCCGCCACGGGCATCTTGTCGCACTTCCCACCAGCGACTTCCCCCAACAACTGATGGCCTAGGCAGACCCCCAGAAATGGCATCTTGCGCTCCAGCACCGCCTCATGGATGGCGGCTTTCTCCGCCACCAGCCAGGGATAAAGGTCTTCCTCCCACACATCCATGGGTCCGCCCAAAACCCAGAGGGCGTCATAGTCACCCAGTGCGGGGATGGCCTCGCCATCCTGTAGTTGGACCGCGTCCCACTCGACGCCGTCTTCAGCCAGAAACTCCCGAAACACACCCGGGTGCTCTAGGACATGATGTTGAAAGACCAGCATTCGCATAACAATAGGCTCCTATCCGCGCATCTGTTCGGTTTTGGGATCAAACAGCGTTTCCGTGAAGATCGTCGCAGCGCGCTTCTCGCCAAGAATTTCGATCTCGAACGCCGCCCCATCGGCGATCATTTCCGTGGGAACAAATCCGATGGCGACGGACTTCTCGGCATAATGGGCATAGCCGCCGGACGTGACGAAACCGACAACGTCACCTCCCTTCCAGATCGGCTCGTCCCCATTGACGTCGGCATCATCCGCATCGACGATGAAGGTGACCAACCGACGCGGCGGCGGGTTGTCCCGTTCCGCCACGGCAGCCTCGCGACCGATGAAGTCGTTTTTCCCGAACCGCACGAAACGGTCTAGCCCGGTTTCGGCGGCTGAGTAATCAGGCTTGTATTCGCGCATCCACGAGCCGAAGGACTTCTCAAGCCGTAGTGACATCATGGCCCGCATCCCGAACGGTTTCAGGCCCAGGTCCGCGCCTGCTTCCGACAAAGTATGGTAGAGCGACACCTGATGGCGCGGATCGACATAAATTTCGTAGCCCAGCCCACCTGTGTAACTGACCCGGCAGACAATGGCGGGCACCATGCCGACCTCAATCTGCCGCACACTGAGGAACGGAAAGGCTTCGTTCGATACGTCCGCCCGGGTTACCCGGCACAACAACTCGCGCGCCTTGGGTCCGGCAATCTGGAACCCGATGCGTTCGTCGGAAACATTGCGCACCTCGACACCGGACTCTGGCAGGTGTTCCAGGAACCAGCGCAAGTGAAATGCCTGCGCCCCATAGGATGCGTTGAGTTGAATGCACTCCTCACCCAGCCGGGTTACAGTGAAGTCGCCAATCAGTTTGCCGCGTTTGCTTAGCATGGGTGCCAGGGCAATTCGGCCAATGGCAGGAACCCGGTTCGCCAAAATATAGTTCAGCCAGGTAACGGCGTCCGGTCCTGTGATCTCGAATTTACCAAAATTATGAATTTCATTGATGCCGACGGCTTCGCGCACCACACGGCATTCCTTCTTCACAATGGGGAAGGCGTTGGATCGCCGGAAGCTGGGCGTCTCGAACGGCGATTCGCCTTCAGGCGCGAAGTAGTTGACCGCCTCCATGCCGTACGCATGGCCGAACACCGCGTTCTGCGCCTGCCAGATACCATAGGCCGGCGTGGTCTTGAGGGGTCGTCCGGCAGGAAGCTCCTGATTAGGGTACGAGATCGAGAACCGGCGCTGGTAATTCTGGGTCACCGTCACCCGCGTATAGGGCTTGGTGCAATAGTCGCCAAAGCGCGCAACATCCATGGCAAACACGTCCCGCGATGGCTCACCTTCGATCATCCATTCCGCTAACGTCAGGCCGACGCCACCGCCCTGGGAAAATCCCGCCATGACCGCACAGGCGGTCCAGTAACCGGGCAGCCCCGGCACCGGTCCAACCAGCGGATTGCCATCGGGGGCAAAGGTAAAGGGACCGTTGATGACCTGCTTGATCCCGGCTGTCGCCAGACAGGGATAACGGTGATAGGCCATTTCGAGGGATTCCTCGATGCGGTCCAGCTTGTTCGCCAGCAACTCGTGGCCGAACTCCCATGGCGTGCCGTCGACGCCCCACGGCTCACAGCGTTGCTCGTAGGTGCCCAGCACCAGCCCGCGTCCTTCCTGCCGGAAATAACTCTCGCCGGCGGGGTCCATGACGTGGGGCAGTTCGGTGTCGCGCTCGTAGACCTCCGGCACATCATCGGTGACCAGATACTGGTGCTCCATGGGATGCAGCGGCAGGGTGATACCAACCATCTCACCCACTTCGCGGGCCCACAGGCCGCCTGCGTTAACCACATGTTCAGCGTGGATAGTTCCCTGTTCGGTGACCACGTCCCACGTTCCATCGCCGCGTGGGCTCAATTCCAACACGCGGTTTCTCAAGTATATTTCCGCACCCTGCATCCTGGCCGCCTTGGCATAGGCGTGCGTGGTACCGGACGGATCGAGGTGCCCGTCGAGGGGGTCGTACATACCGCCGACCAGACCATCGGTCGAAATAACCGGGCACAGTTCCTTTATCTCGTCGGGCGTCACCAGCCGGGTATCGAGCGCCATGTATCGGTGCATGGCGCGCTGGGCTTTCAGGTAATCCATGCGGTCATTGTCAGCCGCAAGGGTGATACCACCCACATGATGCAGGCCACAGGCCTGACCGCTGATTTCCTCCAGCTCCTTATAGAGCTTGATGGTATAACCTTGCAGGGCGGCGATGTTGGGATCGGAGTTCAGGGTATGGAAGCCGCCTGCGGCATGCCATGTGGAACCCGATGTCAATTCCGAGCGTTCGATCAGAACCACATCGCTCCAGCCCAGTTTTGTCAGATGATAGAGAACGCTACACCCAACGACACCACCGCCGATTACGGCTACCTGTACGTGCGATTTCATCCGGAAACCTCTCTGTCCATACAACACGGTAAGTCTGCGCACCACGGGCGGTCAAGCATGGCGGGTAACCCGAAACATGAAATATTCTGGCGAAACAGAATGCCGGATTTGTGGGCTACGCTGCTCGCCAGAGTGCAATCCCTGCAAAGACCACAAACGCCGTCGCCGTCGCCCAGGTCGTACTGCGCTTGGACAGGAAAAATGCCGCGAAGCCACACGCCAGGGCAATCAGCTTGTCCGGCAGCGGCGCGTCCGCCAACGCACCTTCCGGGATAATGATCATGCGGGCGATCAGACCCGCCAGCACTGCATAGGCGACGCAGGCAAACCATCTTGATAAGGGGCTGTCTGGGTGCAGATGGCTGGCGATCAGCATACCCAAGGCCCGCCATATATAAGTGGCAAGGAAGGCCACACCGACGACCATCCAGAGGTTTCCGGTGCTCATGGGGACCTCCGCGCGGAACGCCAACGCAGCAGATAATCGGCACTAAACGCAAGAGACCCGGCCAGCAGACCAGTCACGGGAATACCCCAGTCGGGCGATATGCCGTGCAGCACCGGCCCCAGACACGCACCGGATGCAAGCGCCAGCACACCGGCACGGTGACGGACATCGGCGAACACCATGGCGAAGAATGCCGGACTCAGGAAAACAAGACTAAGCGTTAGCGGGCGCGGCAACTCCCCGGCCAATTCGAAGCCCAGCGCCGTTCCGATTGTCGCACCTGCAAGACACACAGCGGAAAAAGCCGCGTAATAGGGAACTCGGTCTTCATGCGCCATTCCGGGAAATCGCTGCAAGGCGATGACCCATGGGGTCAAGGTTACAAACTGGGCAAAGAGCAGGCGCTTCAACCATGACCCTCGCCATTCGCTCAACAATGGCGTCAACGATAGTGTCATGGGCAGGAACCGCGCGTTGGCCGCGGCCACACCGGCGGCAATGGCAAACAGCGGCGCACCTGCGGCGGTCATTTCCGCCATCACCATCTGGCCGGGTAGCCCCCAGATAGCAATGGTCGTGGCGATGGCCGTCCACACGTCGAGGCCGCTTTCGTGCGCCAGCGAGCCAAACCCCATCATGGAGGCAAACAGCACCAACACCGGCGCGCCTACAGCATCGCGCGCGCCCTTTCGGCGGGCGGCGGCGGGGTCACCTGCCGATTTAAGTTCGTCGTGTGCCATACAGAAGGCGTAAAACCGGAAGAATACGAATGCAAGCGCAGATCAGAATATTGCCCGACGGACAAGATTGAGACCGATCAGAAAAAGGGTCGCCATCAGGACTTTGCGAAAGGACTCCTGCGGGATGCGTTTTCGGATGTGTTGGCCGCCCCAAAGCCCGATAACCGCCGGAATACAGGCTGCGGCAGAGTACAGAACGTTGTGGCTGCCGACGATTCCGTTCAGGGTATAGAACAGACCTAACGGTAACGTCCCCAAAAACCATACCAACCCGATGGCACCGATAAAATCGTCCTTCTTCAGATCGAGAGCCAGCAGATACATGCTGATCGGTGGCCCCCAGATCCCTCCCATGCCGCCGCAGATACCAGCCAACGCACCAATGGCAACGCCGCCGGGTACTTCGGCGCGTGGCGGCAGGCGCATGGTGGGATGCAAGAAACCCAAAGCCGTAAATAGGCTTACCATGCTCCCCACGACCAGATACAGATAGGACGCATCCAACACCACAACCAGTTGTGCGCCAATGGCCAGCCCTGCCAGCATTGTCACCAGCATGGGCCAGAACCGGCGAAGCGGCGCGAGTGTGCCGCGCACCGCCATGACCTGCCAGACATTGGTCAGCATCAGGGGAAGAATAATAATCCCCAAGACTTCTTTGATGGGAAGGAAGATCGTTATCAGTCCGAGGGAAACCAGCGGCAATCCAAGCCCGGTAACGCCTTTTACAAACCCTGCAACAACCATGGCCGCAGCGATCAGCGCGAGTGTCGCTGGGTCATAAAGACTAAACATGGCTCACTGTATTAATCGGCGACACATTCCGCAACGGTGTACCCATATTCAGCAGCGGCATCTGACACCCATTCCCACATGTGCTGACCGAAGCCCCGGAACACGTACAGATCGAACGTATCGTCGGCGACACACATGAGCACCACGCCGCATTGCGAGATCGCCGACTGGGCGACCCGGCCCGGTGCAAAGACTTTTGCATGGAAATCCAGCGGTGCACCTTTCATCAAGACGTTGCGGGCGTTCGGACCGGCGATGCGGATCACGGTGCGACCGTGGCTGACATCAATAATGGCACCACTATCACCACAGGCATCGCGGATCGCTTTTTCCAGAACACCGGGACCACGGTCAGGTGCGACCGCAAGCCAGCGGGTGGGGGCAAGCCATGCCAGTGACAGATCACCGGATGTGGCAACCGTGCCAGGCTCGATTGGCAGATTACACCCACAGGCCGCCTTGACGCCTTCACTAAAGGCTTTGTCATCGGACTTACCCGCCACATGAACAATGGTCAGGGGCCGACGTTCGGCCAGGGTGACACCCGGTCCGCCGGTACTCTCCGCACCGTGCGAGCCAATTTCATATACTCCCGCCAGCGCGGAGCGGCGTTCTGCTAAATCACCCCCAGAATTAACCACGAACCCTCTCCCCTTCCGGATCAAACATGTGCGGGCTACAGATTTCGACTTGAACCTGCTGGTTGGTCAGTGGCGACACTGCCCAGACCCGGTCCCCATGACGTTCAGGGCCGCGTTTGACGATGCCAAGACCAATAAACTCCTTCAGGTTCGGGCTGTAGCAGTTCGACGTCACCTCACCAATCATGTGGACCGGCACCTGCTCACCCAGCGAGTTAACGATCTGGGCACCGCGTGGAATGCGGCTCTTGCCATCCACGGACTTTAACCCGACCAGTTGCTTGCGCTCGGGATCAGTCAGCGCAGGCTTGTTCAACGAACGCTGGCCGATGAAGGATTTCTTGGTCGACAGCATGCCGCCGAAGCCCAGATCGCCAGCCGAGGTGCGACCATTCAGTTCCGCACCGACCACATGCCCTTTTTCAACACGCAGGATTGACATGGCCTCGACGCCATAAGGTGCAATGTCCAGGTCCTTGCCGACTACCATCAGGCCTTCCCAGACGTGACGGCCCCAGTCAGCCGGTGCGCCAACCTCGTAAGCCAGTTCGCCGGAAAAGCTGATCCGGTAGATCCGACCGGGAACGCCGCAGATAGTTCCCTCCTTGACGCCCATGAACGGAAAAGCTTCGTCCGACATATCAATGTCAGTAACGCGGGACAGCAATTCCCGGCTCTTGGGTCCGGCAACGGCCACGCCGCACCATTCCTCGGTGACGGAAACCACATGCACATCCAGGTCCGGCCAGATGCAATCCAGCAGATATTCAAGATGCTGCATCACAGGGCCAGCCTTGGCCGTGGTGGTGGTCATCATAAAATGATTTTCCGACAACCGCGACGTGGTGCCATCGTCAAAGATAATTCCGTCTTCGCGCAGCATGACGCCGTAACGGCACTTGCCGATATCCAGCTTGCCGAAGCCGTTGATATAGCATCGGTTCAGAAACTCGGCCGCGTCCTTGCCCTGAATGTCGATCTTGCCCAGGGGCGAGACATCAAACATGCCGACATGGTTCCGCACATGGACGGTTTCCCGGTAGATCGCATCCCACATGCTTTCGCCCGGTCGCTGGTAATACGCCGGTCGCATCCACATACCGGCGGGATTGAAGACGGCACCCGCTTCCTTGTGCCAGTCATGCAGCCCCGACCGCCGGGTTGGCGAGAAGTGATGACCGCGCTCGGTGCCCGTGATCGAGCCCATGGTCAGGCCCGTATAGGGTGGGCGGAAGGTTGTGTGTCCCACTTCCGGGATCGGTTTTCCCAATTCCTCGGACAGGATGGCCAGACCGTTGATGTTGGAGGTCTTGCCCTGATCGGTGCCCATACCCATTGTCGTATACCGTTTGGTATGTTCGACCGAGCGATAGCCTTCACGGGCCGCCAGCTCGATATCACTGGCGGCGACATCTTCCTGAAAATCGACAAACTGTTTGATGTGCGTATGTGGCGGCTGTGGCACACGCCACATGGCACGAAGACGGCCAATGCCCGTATCATCAGCGGAAGGAACGGCGGGTACCAATGCGCCATCAAACCCGGCGGCACGAACGGCCCCGTTTCCGGCATCAGCCCCCTCTTTCAGGCACCCGGCTAGCCCCCATGTCGCGTTGCAAGCCCCGGCGGAGCGTTCCTGCTGGAACGAGACATCGGGCACAAACGTCGTCAGTTCTTCATCCCACTTGACCTTGCCACGGGATTGAGAAAACAGATGAACCGTCGGTGTCCAGCCGCCGGACATGCAGAGCAGATCACACTTGATCTTGCGCAGCTTGCCCTGCAGGTGATCGCCAGCGTCATTCAGTTCCATAATTTCAACGCCGGTTACGTGCTTGCCGCCCATGGCAGCAAAAACGACGTGATTGGCGAGAACCTCGATGCCACTGTCCTGTGCGGCCTTGGCAGCAGCACTCAGTTCCTTGCGGTTATCGACGATGGCGGCAATTTTGATGCCGCCATCACGCATATCGCTGACGGCCTGATAAGCGGAATCATTGTTGGTGAACACCACGGCATTATGCCCCGGTTTCACAGCAAACTGATTGACGTAAGTCTGTACCGCCGATGTCAGCATGACACCAGGCCTGTCGTTGTTGCCGAACACCATGGGGCGTTCGATAGAGCCGGTAGCGAGAACCACCTGCTTGGCCCAGACCTTCCACATGCGCTGGCGCGGTGTGGTACCTTCCGCCGTCGGCAGGTGGTCGCCGGTGCGTTCGTTCAGTACCAGCATGTTGTGATCGTAGTAGCTGGCAACGGTGGTGCGCGGCAGCAGCGTCACCTCATCACAGGCGGCAAGTTCCGCTGTGGTCGCCTTGACCCACTCCATAGCAGGTTTGCCATCAATCCGTTCCCGACGCCCGCAAAGCGAGCCGCCGAATTCCGGATGTTCATCTGCCAGCATGACCCGTGCGCCCGTCGCAGCGGCAGCCTTGGCAGCCATCAAACCGGCCGGGCCAGCGCCAACCACCAAGACGTCGCAATGAGCGTGCATGTGATCATAGTAATCGGGATCGGCCTGGGTCGGCGACTTGCCGATGCCTGCGGCGTTACGAATAATCTTTTCGTACGTCATCCACAGGAAACCCGGCCACTGGAATGTCTTGTAATAGAAACCCGCAGGCAATATCCGGTTAAACAGGTTATTGATGGAATTGATGTCAAAGTTCACCGATGGCCAGCAGTTCTGGCTTTTGGCAACGAGACCCTCAAACAGCTCGACCTGAGTGGCGCGAATGTTGGGTTCAGTCCTGGCACCTTCACGCAGTTGCACCATGCCGCAGGGTTCTTCCGCGCCGGCGCTCATGATGCCGCGCGGGCGGTGATACTTGAACCCGCGAGCGATCAGGTGAACGCCGTTGGCCAGCAGCGCAGAGGCCAGCGTGTCGCCTTCATAGCCCTTGTACCGGGTACCATTGAAGGTAAAGGAAACGGGCTTCGAGCGATCGACAAGCCCACCTTCCGAATTTCGGTATATCTGGCTCATGCGTCGCCCCCCGTGAGATCACCATTCATGGGCACGGTGGAGGCAATTTCATGGGTGACCACATTCCGTCGGGCCTTGAAATGTTTCCGGCAGCCCTGAATGTGGTGCCAGATTTCGTCGTGCCATCCCATCGGGTTGTCGCGCAGGTAGACGTAGTCATACCATTCCGCATCACTGACGGAATCAGGATCGGCAGGGCGTTCAACGGTCGCGTCTCCCTGATAGGAAAACTCCGCCAGATACCGCTCGCCGCACCAGGGGCAATTGATTCGCATGGTCTTCTTCTCCCCTGTCAGTGGGCCTTGGGCTCGGGACCCACGCCTTTTTCATCAAGCACATAACCAGTCTCAAACCGCTGGAGCGAGAAACACTCGTTCAGGGGATGAGGACGATCCTGCGCGATGGTGTGAGCAAATACCCAGCCGGAACCCGGGGTGGCCTTGAAGCCGCCGTAGCACCAGCCAGCGTTTATGTAGAGTCCCTGGATCGGAGTCTTGCCAATGATCGGACTACCATCCATGGACATATCCATGATTCCTGCCCAGGTCCGCATCAGACGCACACGACTGAATGCGGGGAACAATTCACACGCGGCCGCAACCACATGCTCGATGTTTGGATAATTTCCGCGTTGGGCATAAGAGTTGTAGAAGTCCAAATCGCCACCAAACACCAACTCGCCCTTGTCGGAATGACTGATGTAGCAGTGTGCCGCGCCCGACGTGATAACGGTGTCCAGCGCTGGCTTGATCGATTCGCTGACCATGGCCTGCAGTTTGTGGGTTTCGATGGGAAGGCGAAGCCCCGCCATATCAAACAACTGCGTCGTGTGACCAGCGACGGCAACGCCGACTTTTTTCGCACCGATGAAACCCTTGGTGGTCTCGACACCGACGATCTTGCCGCCCTCAATCTTCATGCCGGTGACTTCACAGTTCTGGATAATATCCACGCCACGGGCATCAGCGCCACGGGCGTAGCCCCACGCGACGGCATCGTGGCGGGCGACACCGGCTTTGGGCTGAATCAGGCCGCCAAAGACGGGATACCGCGCGTCCCTGGATGTATTCAGCAGTGGCACCCGCTTGGCTATTTGCTCGACGGTCATCCATTCGGCGTCAATACCATTGAGGCGCATGGCGTTGCCACGGCGCTGGAAGGAGTCTACCTGGGCATCATTGTGCGCCAGGTTGATGACCCCACGGGGGCTGAACATGACATGATAGTTCAGGTCCTGGGTCAGGCCGCGCCACAGGTCCATGGCTTTTTCATAGAAATGCGCGTTGCCTTCGATGGCGTAATTGGACCGGACGATGGTGGTGTTACGACCCGTGTTGCCGCCGCCAAGCCATCCTTTTTCAATCACAGCGATATTGGTCATGCCGTGTTCCTTGGCAAGATAATACGCGGTGCCAAGACCGTGCCCACCAGCGCCGATGATGATAGCATCATACTCGGGCTTGGGTTCCGGGCTGCGCCAGGCTTCTGTCCAGTTTTCGTGATAGTCGAGCGCATTACGCGCCAGGCTGAATATGGAATACTTTTTCACGGTCCGACTTCCCATCAGGTGAATTGCCGCACTCTATGCGGGTTCAGGAAGAAATTGTGATTATTATTTTATTTCATTTATTATATGCTTCTCAGTTATACTTGAAATCACACCAAACACCTCATGAACGGCCATGCCCACACAAACCACGTCTCTCGCATTCGATCTGAAATCTCTCACTGTATTTCTGGCGGTCGTGGATAACGGCTCCATGACTGCGGCGGCGGAACATCTGGGTATGAGCCAGCCGGCAGTGACGAAAACCATCCGGCGGCTGGAAACCGAGATGGGGGTATCGTTGGTGGAACGCCGGGTTCGCCCCTACCGTCCGACCCCCGCCGGGGTGGAGTTGATGAACCGGGCCAGAGACCTGCTGACACAGGCCGAAGCCTTGCAGGCCAGCGTTCGTGACATCGGCGAGGCGACGATTCCCGTGGTTCGTATTGGCCTCATCGATTCCTTTGCCGCGACCGCAGGCCCGGGCCTCATACGGCTGATGCGGAACTACGCCAAAAACCTGACCGTATGGTCCGGGCTTTCCCCCAATCTGGGCGACGATCTTATTCGCAGGAAACTGGACTTTATCATTTCCACCGATCCCATGACCGCGTTGGGCGGTGTCGAGCGTCACCGCATCATGCAGGAACAGTATCTGCTGGTGTTGCCCAATCGCATGGCGGCTTCCATCAAGGAACCCAATCTGGACGATCTGGCCCGCAATCATCCTTTCGTGCGCTACAGCGTGCGCTCCCTTATTGGCGCACAGATCGAACGCCATCTGCAACAGAGCGGCATCACGGTCCCTGAGTCCCTGGAATTCGACGGTACGGAAGCCGTATTCGCCATGGTCTCCGCCGGGCTGGGTTGGGCCATCACCACGCCGCTTTGCCTGATCCACGGCTTCGGCCACATGTCGTCGCTGACCCCCCTGCCTCTTCCGGGACGGTCTTTGAGCCGGACTCTCTACATGGTGGCACGAGAAGGAGAGTATGGCACACTGCCCAAGCGCATCGCCGAAGACGCCCGCCAGATCGCCGGACAACTGATCACCGATAAACTGCAATCCATGGCCCCCTGGGCGGCGGAAGAAATGGAGATCGGGTGAAAATAGCTTTTATTTATAAAGTTTTTAATTTATAAATAAATATCTATAGAAAATAAAGGACGCCGCCATGACACCCCCCACCGCATGCACCTATGCCCCATGGCCTCAATTACACGGCACGCCCAACATCATGGTCGATGGTGCGGCCAAGGACGGCACCCTCATCACCCTGTCCCACTGGCCCAAGAGCGGCACGCCGGGAAATCTGAAGGCGGACAGTTCCACCGACATCGTCTTCGAATATCTGGACCAACCGACCATGCATGTTCCAGCCACCATCGTCACCGGCGACCATTTCGATGAAGACGCCAGTCTCGGCATCTTCACCCTGCTCGAGCCCGAGTTCGCGCTGGAATACCGCAACATCATCTGCGGTGCCGCCATGGCCGGCGATTTTGCGACCTACCGTGACCGCTGGGCGGCCCGCATCGCCTTTACCATTCTGGCGCTGGGCGATCCTTCCGTCTCACCCCTGGACAAAGAAATTTTCGCCAAGGGCTACGATGATATGTGCGCAGATCTGTTCCGCGAAATTCTACCCCGCATCAAGCCCGTGATTGAGCACCCTGGTGCCTTTCAGGAACTCTGGCAGCCGGAGGATGCCTTCCTGACGAGAAGCGAGAAGACCCTCGCCAATGGTGGGCTAACACTACAGGAATATCCCGACGTATCGTTATGCGTGGTGAACGTCGCCGAGGATTTGAGAACAGACGCTGACCGCGCACGCACGCGGCGGGGCGATCTGCCCTACCATCCCATGGCGGTGCATAACGCCACCGAATGTGACCGTATCCTGACTGTCATGGGGAACGCCTGTGCCCTGACCTATCGCTACGAGAGCTGGGTCCAGTTCATCAGCGCCCCACCCATGCCGCGCGTTGACCTGCATCCGCTGGCCGCTGATCTGACCGACAGTGAACCGCATGGACTGACTTGGGTTTTCGATGGCGTGGAAGGTATTACACCTTCTCTGCGGCTGAAGAACGCAGAGGGGACTGAGGTCGGGAGTTCCATCACCCCGGATGAGATGATTGATCGCACCGTCGCCTTTCTGGAAGGCGCAGAAGCGGCCTGGGATCCTTATGATCATCCGGGCGAAAAACCAGCCGTGCTGTTACTACCTCACTAAATGCCGCATAACATCGTCTCCGTATGCACCGCGATAACGGACTCCTCGTCCGTATCGAAGGCATACCCTGCCACGGTACTGGCAGATGTCGTAATGCGGCTTCCGCCCCTGTCGTTTGCGTCGTCGTCCAATGCAATGCCCAACCAACCAGCGTCATCGCAGATTCTTTTGCGAATGGCTGCGGCATTGGCACCGACACCGCCGGTAAAAACAACTGCATCCACACCACCCAGCGCCGCCGCCAACGATCCCAACTCGCGCATAATCCGGTAGCAGTAGTAATCTACCGCTTCCCCCGCCGCTGGACTATCGCTGTTCAATAGCGTGCGCATATCAGCCGACAGGCCTGAAAGACCGAGAATGCCCGAACGGTTATAGAGCAGATCTTCCAGACCATCGATGTCGAGGTTTTCCCGTCGCATGACCTCAATCATGGCACCGGGATCCACAGCACCGGAACGGGTCGCCATCGCAATCCCGTCCACTGTGGAGAAACCCATGGTGGTGGCAATGCTTTCACCGTTCAGGATCGCGCACATGCTGGCCCCGTTGCCAAGGTGCAGCGCGATCAGGCGTTCCGGCAGCATGCCGCCCGCGTGAGCAGGCAGCGCCCGCGTCACATAGTCATAGGAAAGGCCATGAAATCCATAGCGCCGAATGCCAGCCTCGGCATAGTTCCTCGGCAGGCCCGTCTGTCGCGCCACGGTCGGTTGGGTGGCGTGAAACGCCGTATCAAAACAGGCGACCTGCGGCACATGGGGCCAGAGGTCCGCTACCGCCCGGATCGCCGCTACATTGTGGGGCTGGTGGTGAGGTGCCAGCGGCATGAGTTTGTCCAGCGCACCCAACACAACATCAGTGACGATCACAGGCTCCGTGAAATCCGCGCCGCCGTGAACGACCCGATGTCCGATGCCCTGAATATCCGGCAGGTCAACACGTCCCTCGATCCAGCCAAGCAGCCCTCGAAGCGTTGATGCGTGATCGCCCGCGTCATCTTCCAGTCTACCGGACTCAAACGCCGCACCGTCCGCACCCAGAGCTGTGAAAACCGCCCGCCCGCCGATATCGCTGACCTGGCCCCGCACCATAGCTCGGGGCTCATCAGCCGTCGGGCTATACTGAAACACCGCGAACTTGATGCTCGACGATCCGGCGTTCAGTACGAGAATTCCCTCCGGCATTATCAATCGCCCCGTTGTGGCCGCATGTCGTTGGGGTCAATCCCGGCGACTTCCACCGGCTTCTTCATGGCGTCGCGGCGGAACGGCTCACCCAGCTCCTGATTGAGAATGATCTCGATGAAGGTGGTGACACCGTCTTTCTGCGCTTCACAGGATTCTTTCAGTGCCGCCGTCAATTCCGCCTGTGTTGTCACCGTAACACCCTTCAGGCCACAGCCTTCGGCAACCCGGGCGTAGCTCAGGTTGGGATCCAGCTCGGTGCCGACGAAGTTGTTATCGTACCACAAGATCGAGTTGCGCTTTTCCGCACCCCACTGGTAATTGCGGAAGATGACCATGGTTATGGCGGGCCAGTCTTCGCGGCCAACAGACGTCATCTCGTTCATGGAGATGCCGAACGCGCCGTCGCCAGCGAAGCCAACCACGGGCGTATCGGGGTTGCCGATCTTGGCACCAATGATGGACGGGAAGCCGTAACCACAGGGACCGAACAACCCCGGAGCCAGATACTTGCGGCCCTGCTCGAACGTCGGATAGGCATTGCCGATGGCGCAGTTGTTACCGATGTCACTGGAAATAATGGCGTCCTTGGGCAGGCCATCCTGAATGGCCCGCCAGGCCTGACGGGGTGACATGCGGTCTGCATCGCGCTCGCGAGACTCCTTGTTCCAACTGGTGCCGGGATCGTCATCTTCGTGGTCCATGCTGGCCAGAGTCTGTAGCCACGCGGATTTTGTCTGGTGGATCAGAGACTTGCGCTCTTCCCGCCCGGCGTTACCGGCACTCGGCGCAAGTTGCGCCAGCAACTGTTCGGCAACCTGTTTAGCGTCACCACAAATGCCGACGCTGACTTTCTTGGTCAAGCCAATGCGGTCGGAATTCATATCCACCTGAATGATGCTGGCGTCCTTGGGCCAGTATTCAATGCCGTAGCCCGGCAGGGTAGAAAACGGATTGAGCCGGGTTCCCAGCGCCAACACAACGTCGGCCTGGGCGATCAGTTCCATGGCCGCCTTGGAGCCGTTGTAGCCCAGCGGACCAGCAGCCAGTGGATGGCTGCCCGGAAAGCTGTCGTTGTGCTGATAGCCGCTGCATACCGGGGCATCAAGACGTTCAGCCAGAGCCTGACAGGCCGGGATGGCACCGCCAATAACCACACCGGCACCGGACAGGATCACCGGAAACTTGGCATCGGACAGCAGTTTGGCTGCATCGGCGATAGCATCCGCGCCGCCTGCGGGGCGTTCGAGACGAACGATCTGCGGCAGCTCGATATCGATAACCTGGGTCCAGAAATCGCGTGGCACGTTAATCTGCGCCGGGGCCGAGCCCCGGATGGCCTTCTCAATCACCCGGTTGAGCACTTCCGCCATACGGGATGCATCGCGGACTTCTTCCTGATAGCAGACCATGTCCCTGAACAGGGCCATCTGCTCGATTTCCTGAAACCCTCCCTGCCCGATGGTCTTGTTGGCAGCCTGCGGGGTCACCAGCAGCATGGGGGTGTGATTCCAGTAGGCCGTCTTGATGGGGGTCACAAAGCCGGTAATACCGGGGCCATTCTGGGCGATGGCCATGGCCATCTTGCCGGTGGTGCGGGTATAACCGTCACAGATCAGACCACCGTTGGTTTCGTGGGCCACATCCCAGAACTTGATCCCGGCTTTCGGGAACAGATCAGAAATCGGCATAAAGGCGGAGCCGATGATACCAAAGGCATGCGCGATACCGTGCATCTGCAAGACTTTTACGAAGGCTTCTTCCGTGGTCATTTTCGTCATGGTCTGAACTCCTGCCTGCCAGCCGTCATTTAGCTGGAATTTCATTATTCGATCTGCTGGAAATACTGCCTGCCACCAATCCAGAGTAGGTCCAGATTGCGAAATATTCCCGTCCAGTCTGGCCCCATACGCGAGGCGTCACGTTTTCACCCGCCCCGCACCATCTCGAATCAGGCGTCCAAGAATTTCCACACCGGGCTCGATGCGCTCCAGCGGAATGGAGGAAAAGCCGAGCCTGAAATAGTTCCGCGGGGCCGGGTCGCGTGCGAAACAGATGCCGCCTGGCTCGATGATGACACCTTCTTCCAGCGCCTGTTCAGCCAGCGCGTCTGCATCCAGATTATCCGGACCTCTGACCCAAAAACTGGTGCCGCCGAAGGACGGCGCTTCGGACATGTTCGGCAAGTGTCGGGCCAGGGCGGCTCCCATGCATTCCCAGCGCGCCCGGTAGGCCTTGTGCAGTTTGTGGATCAATGAGTCGTGATGCCCCAGTGCCAGAAACAGTGCCGTAGTCCGCTGATTATTATTGGGCGGATGGCGCAGCATGAGCCGCCGGAGCGCGCGCATCTCGTCAATCAATGCCGATGCCCCCACCACGTACCCCAACCGCAATCCGGGGAACAGAGTCTTGGAAAGGCTGCCCACGTAGATCACCCGGTCATCCTTATCCAGGGACTTGAGCGCGGGCGTCGGTTCTGACACGTAGTTGGTCTCAAACTCGTAGTCGTCCTCGATGATCACCAGATCACGGCGGTGGGCCTCCGCCAGCAACTGGTGCCGCCGTGCCAGCGGCATGGTTACGGTGGTTGGAAATTGATGACTGGGCGTGGTGTAAAGGTATGCACACCCTTCCAGCGCCCCATCAATGGGAAGCCCCTCACTATCCACCGGAATAGGACGAATATGATCCGTCTTGAGACCGACAATGTTACGCACATCGGGGTAGCCCGGTTCCTCCATACCGACAACGGTATCAGGCCGCATGAGCAGACTGGCGAGCATATAAAGCGCGTTCTGTGCGCCCAGCGTGACCAGAATATTGTTCTCTGCCACCATGATCCCGCGTCTGGGTAACAGCCTTGTCCGGATCTGCTCGATGAGCATGGGATCATCCAGGGTAAAGGCATCGCTGGTCCACGTATCCATGCCCTTGCGCCCCAGCGCCTGACGCGAACACTCTCGCCACGCGGCAATGGGAAACAGGCCCTGATCCACCTGACCATAGATGAAGGGATAGGGATAGCTCTGCCACGCGCTCGGTTTGTTCAGATTGCTTTGACGTCCGGGGCGCATACGAAAGCGCGCATCCCAGTCGATCTCCGAAATATGCTCATCGCGGTCCACGTCCGCGTCCGGCGTGGCTGGCGGCAGGCCATCGCGGATGGTGTCGTCGACGAAAAACCCGCTACGTTCACGCGATTGCAGATAACCGTCGTCCACCAATGCCTGATAGGCAAGGATCACCGTATTCCGGGAAACACCGAGGGTCATGGCCATGCGGCGGCTCGACGGCAAGGGCTCCCCAGACGGTAACTGCCCGGCCAGAATGGCAGACACCAGCATCTTGCGGATCTGGCTTTGTATGCTGGAGTGCCCGCCGCGCTCCACATGAAACAAGACATCCCGCATGGGCGCTTGAACTCCCCTGATTTGACCAGCACCTCGACTGGTACCCATACATATCAAAATCTGGCATGGTCCAGACGAAAGCAAGACTAGGAGACTTCGAAGCCTGTGCCAAGAAGTCTGGACCAATCGGGCGCGGTCAATGGGGAGCCGGAAAGTCAGTCTTCAGCATCAAAATAACGGAGGATCGCGTCCCTGAGGGCTGGCGAAAAATGCGCTGGAACATCCACATCTATATCGGCGAATGAAACAGCATCCCAGGAATCGCCATTTTTCTGCACTGCCCAAAAACCGTGACGGGATGGCAGCCTGCCAAAGACGTCGCCGACGGCGGCCGTTACGCCCGGGAAAAAACGAGCATCCGAACCCGCAAGTTGCGCCGATTCCTTCTCGCGGTTTTCCAACAGAAAATCCGCATCACAGTCGTCGAATTGAACGGTTAGATCATCGCCACATAAAAAACCGCCGTCCGCCACAAGTCTCTGGCTTTCCTCGAGGTCGTATTTGACCGCCGAAAACCGGTGATCCCCATCCACGTAAACGATGTTGAACTTGCTGTCGCGAAGCCGGGGCAAGGCGTTAGCGCTCGGCGCTCGGAGGTGAGCAAATCCACCACTGGCTTTAATGCACCCTGTATTATGGCGAAAGATTTCGTAGGCCAGCCCTGTCGCCATGATTCTGGCAAATTGCTGCTCGAACTCCGTCGCGCCGGGTGGTGGCGTAAAGTACGGACTGTGGGGATCAACCGAGGTTATTGTTCCGTCCCCACTGTTGTATTTCCCGATCGCGGCGTCCCACGTAAGCAGTGATGCGCCGAGCCACGAGCCGACTTCCAGAACGTGAACTGGCGCAGGGCCAGACCCTCTGCCATCGGCCACCCGGCGGATCAGATCAACCATGAACACATGGCACGGCCTGGGTGATCCGAAGCACACCCCCTTCTCAAGGAACGGCTGGTTTCCCGAAATCAGTTTCAGCAGGTCGGCGGTCTTGTTCATGCGCTTCGCCTAGCATTGGATATTATCGGTCATCCAACTGTGTCTTTTTGAATTCAAACATATAGCGGTCGCGATCACCTTGTCCCAGGGTGGCCGCATGGTGGAAGCCGGGAAACAATACCTCCAGACCGGATATCAGCTCCTCAACAGTGTCATGCTGCCATACTGAGGTTTCAACCCACGTCCCGTTCACGGGTTTCGCACCGCGTTCTGAAAGCCGACACTCAATGATGATCCTGTTGCAGTTTTTTGCAATCTGCGCGGCGTTCTGAACCATGTTCTTGGTATGATGAATGACCGAAAATAAAAAAACTGTGTCGAAGCGACCGATCAGACCGCCATTGTCGAGATCGAGACAATTAAACTCAATGTCAGGTTTCCCGGCAATGTTGGCAAGAATTTGCGCTCCGGCAATCACATTGGGATCAATGTCGATACCCTGTACCGCGCATCCGCGGTCAAACAGGTAGTGGCACAGCAGACCAGCGTTGCAGCCGACATCAAGGACATGCTCGCCCGGGAGAAATTCAAGGGCACCTCTAAAAATACCCGACTGACACAAAGTAGGCCAATACAGGCCCACACTGGGGTTCTTTTACCGGGATTTTCAGAATTACCTCGCTCTCGCAGGGTAATTTCAATCACAAATCCAAAC
>FLOH01000686.1_pt1 | contig 64785 bp, 62 predicted proteins | sample 756751 | NCBI WGS metagenome assembly FLOH01 (sample SAMEA4026879, study PRJEB14308) | marine metagenome | biome: coastal water; material: water | depth 74 m
CTTCCCTGCCGAACCCTATCTTCGTCGGCAGCGTCAGATGTACGCTTGTAATGTCGAGCGTGATGAAATCCTCTCGCTTCTGTTCCGTTGACAGGTAAAGCAGATATGCGGCCAGGCGGGCTGGGACTTCCTTCAGTGAAAGATTTTCGATTTGATGGGTGAATTGCCGAAGCCGCATGGAGAGCACCGCCAGCATGTTCAAGGCCAGGGATGGATGGGCCGTAATCAGTCCCAGAAATGCGGTTCTCGGGAAAAAGAGGAGCCTTGATTTTCGAATGGCTTCCGCATTGGCGGGGAATCGTTTACCGGAAAATACCGGTACTTCCCCGAAAGGTTCTCCGGGGCCGAAAACGTGGAGAATTTGCTCCTTGCCCGATGGTGATACCTTGAAAATCTTCACCATGCCTTCCGCCACAAGGTAGAAGCCGTTTCCCATGTCCTGCTCCATGAATATGATCTCACCCCTGGTATAATTTTTGGAAATCGCCACATCTTTGATCTGTTCAAGCTGTTTCCCGGGAAGTCCATCAAATATGAGGGCGCCGGAAATAATGTCTAAGTCGCTCGCCATTCAGGTTGACTCCATTGATAAATGATTGGGAAAATAATTGGCGGTTTTTTCCGCAGACCAAACCTACCACGTTCCCTTGATTCGGGTCAAATAATTTTGGGGGATGCCTTTTTTCATTGAAAAGCAAAGATTTGCCTGATATGTAGAACAGATTGGGAAGAAAGGGTGTGGCTGATTTCTCAGTTAATACCCGACAGACGAGATGGAATAGATGATGAAACTCTGTAGGAGGTTATGGGCAATGAAAGAGCTGGAAACATTTGTAAAGACTTTTGGGGAAGGATTGAGGACACTGGCTCAGGGCGTTCACGCCATCGCTGATAAACTGGACAGTTATGTAGGTTCGTCGGATGACAGGCATTATGAGACGGAGTTTGACGCCGCTGCGGATGATAACATCCAGGCCGAAGCAGTTGAAGAAACCCCCGACAAGACGATTCCCCGGGAAAAGTCGGCCATTAATGCAACGGTGGTGGTTTACGAAATAATCAGCGGTGCTGGAAAATCCATTACAATGGATGAACTGCAACAGGAAACGGGTTTTGATAAGAAAAAACTGAGCAATATCCTCCACCGGCTTAAAAAACAGGATAAAATCAAGAATGTCAAAAAGGGTATATATACAAAGAAATAACGCTTGCATCCCCATAAAAAAGGTGCTTTGTCCGGCTTAAACAGTCGTTATCCCTGTCCTTTTGAATGTTTTTCCTCCGATCGACCCTAACCCCCGACCTTTATCCGAGACTTGAGGTCTCAGCCGGTTTCTTGTCATTTTGGAAATAAAGAGAATTTATGGACAGTATATTATCTGAAAAACATCGTATCGTGCGGCGATCCGTTCGCTCCTTCTGTGAACGGGAAATCAGACCCATTGCCGGCGAGATTGATCGAGAGGCCCGGTTTCCCTGGGAAGTGGTGGAAAAGATGGGGAAGCTCGGGTATTTCGGCATCCAGGCACCCAGAGAACTGGGTGGCGCGGATCTCGATTCAATCAGCTACGCCATTATCGTTGAGGAGATCAGCAGGGCCAGCGGCAGTTTGGGGCTCTGTGTAACGGTCCATAACAGTGTGGCCCTGTATCCCATCCTGGCTTTCGGATCAAAGGCCCAGCAGAAAAAGTGGGCACCGCCCCTGGCCCGTGGAGAGAAAATCGGTGCTTTCTGCCTGACGGAACCCAACGCGGGATCGGATGCGTCGGGTATTGAGGCTACGGCCGTTTCCGATGGAGACGCTTATGTGGTCAACGCCAACAAGGTATTCGTGACCAACGGTGGGGTTGCGGACATCTGTCTGTTGTTCCTTCAAACCAACCCGTCCGGTGATCGCAAACAGATCAGTGTGGTGGTGGCGGAGCGGGGAACCGAAGGGTTTGTGGTGGGGGACCTGGAGGATCTGTGCGGTATGCGGGCAAACCCCGTCAGTTCCATACGGCTCTATGATTGCCGCCTGCCGCTCGATAATCTCCTGGGCCGGGAAGGTATGGGGCTTAAAATCGGTCTTGCCTCCCTGGATACGGGGAGGATGGGAATCGCGGCGCAGGCCCTGGGTATTGCCCAGGCAGCGTTGGAAGAAGGGATTTTGTATGCCGGGCAGCGCCGCCAGTTTAAAGTGGCGCTCTCAAAACACCAGGCCATCCAGATGATGATTGCGGATATGGGTACCCTTGTGGAAGCATCCCGTCTCATGACCTACCGGGCCGCCGCGCTTCGCGATTCCGGAAAAAGGTTCTCCCAGGAATCGGCCATGGCAAAACTCTTTGCGTCGGAAGCCTGCTGCAAGGTGACGGATATGGCGGTGCAGATTCATGGCGGATACGGGTATTCCAAGGCCTATCCCGTTGAACGCTACTATCGTGATGCCCGGGTAACGAGAATATATGAGGGCTCCTCCGAGATACACCGGATGGTGATTGCCAGAGGGGTCCTGGGGAAATAATAATGGGATTAGACATTGTGGTATGCATCAAATCGGTCATTCTGGCGGCGCCCGAGGAAAAGGTGCTTCGAACCGAAGATACGTCAGAACTCAATCCCTTTGATCGACCCGCACTGGAGGCGGCTCTTCGCCTCAAAGGACTTCACGGCGGCCATGTGACCGCTATTTCAATGGGTCCGCCGTCAAGCCTTTCCGCCCTCAGTGAAGCCAGGGCCATGGGGGTGGATCGGGAGGTCCTCATCTGTGACCCGGCCCTTGCCGGTTCAGATACCATTGCCACATCAACGGCCATTGGGGCGGGCCTTCAAAAGCTTATGCCTTTTGACCTGGTACTTTTCGGTGTTCGGACAGCGGACAGTGATACTGGACAGGTGGGGCCTCAGACATCGGTGCTTCTCGGTATCCCGTTTGTGAGCATGGTACGGGTCATGCGGTGGCGGAAAGACGTCTTCAGGGTGGAACGGATTGCCGATCATTTTGTGGAAGAATATGAAGTCCCGGTACCCGCGGCATTTACGATCCATCCCGGGGCCTTTGAGCCCAGGGATCTGGGGCTTAGAGGGATTGGCAGGGCATTTGAATCAGAGCGGGTTGAACGCTGGAACCTGGGCGACTTGGGGCTTACGCCTGACCAGGTAGGCGATGCCGGTTCCCCCACCCGAGTGGTTTCCATGAAGCGGGTAAAAGAGACAAAGAAATGCGAGTTCCTCAAGGGAGACGCCCGGGAGCAGGCAGACGAGCTGATGAAGCGGCTGTCCGATTCCGGTGCCATCGGAGCTTGATTGACATATGACGAATGAAAAAATGAAAAATGGAATCTGGGTATTCGGCGATTTGCGCCATGAGCGGCTGTTCAGGTTCAGCCTGAATGTTCTGGCGAAGGCGGTGGCGCTTTCCCGACTTGAAGGGCTAAAAACGGTGATGGTTTTCCTGGGTGCCCCTGATGATGCGGTGCAATCGCCTAACCATACGGGCGCTGTTTCTCTTGAAATTGCTTCCAGGGAGGCTTTCGTTCATGGAGCGGATCGGGTTTGTGTCCTTGAAAATGATCAATTCATGACCCCCTTATGCGATATTTTTGCGGAAGCCCTGGCGGCGACGGTGAAGCAGCACGCGCCCATGCTCATGCTCTTTGCACTGACCGATTTCGGCAGGGAGATGGCATCCAGAGCCGCTCGCATCTGCCATGCCGGGTTGATGGCCGATTGCGTGGATCTTCAGATTGCCGGGGACCGGATTGTGGGATTGTGTCCCGCCTGGGGTGGGGAAATCATGGCTGAAATCACCTATGTTGACGGTCATGGTACGGGATTTGCGACGGTGCATCCCCAGATTCAAACCCATGGTGATGCATTTAAGGGGGAAGACAGGGTAACGGATGAACTGATTGAACGGATCACTGTTCAGATGGATCTCGACGTTAGTCGTCCCAGACTCCTTTCCCGTTCTCCTGAACCCGCAGAGCACCGCAAGCTTGAGGAAGCCGAGATCGTCGTGGTGGGCGGTGCGGGCCTGGGAAACATGGAAGGATTCGGCCTGGTTCGGGAACTGGCGGCGGCTGTGGGTGGCGAAGTGGCGGCAACCCGACCCCCCGTTTTGCTCCACTGGATAGACGAGGATCGACTGATCGGCCAGACGGGAAAGTCTGTTCGTCCCAATCTGCTCTTTTCCATCGGGACCTCCGGCGCCATTCAATACACGGCCGGCATTACGGAATCAAAGACCATTGTGGCCGTTAATCGAGATGCAAATGCACCCATATTCCAGGTGGCGGATCTTGGTATCGTGGCCGATGCAAAGACCTTACTGCCGTTGTTGACCACCCGGGCAAAACAGGTGGTCATGCGAAAGCTGGCAGATGAGCTGTCCCACGGGAAAAAGACTACGGATGAACAGGGAAGTTTCGGTGCTAAAATTCAAAAAATTCGAAAATCCCGTGACTGGACCGTGGAAGCCCTTGCCAAGGCCACAGGACAGACGCCGGAATTCATGGCCCTGGTGGAATCGGACAAGATGTCCCCGCCGGTCAGTTTTCTACTCCGCCTTGCCGGAGCCCTGGATGTTGATCCGGGAACATTTTTGAGCCGCGAAGAGCAGACCGCAATCCGGGACCAGCGTGCTCAGGCCTTTATCAAGAGAACGAAAAGCTATTCCTATGAGACACTGACGCCGGGTGCGGAGGAAAGCCACCTTCGGGCGTTCATGGTGACCATCGAATCCCATCATGCCCACAAACCGGTGGAATACCGGCACGAAAGAGAAGAGTTCATCTTTGTGATGGAAGGGGATCTGCAATTCGTCCTGGGGGGGAAACCCCATGTGCTCAAAAAAGGGGAAAGCATTCATTTCAATTCGGATATCCCCCACAAACTGAAAAGCCTCTCAAACGAACCCACCCGGTGCCTGGTGATGCTGTATACGGTATCGGGATATTTAAATGAAAATCGACGCCCATTATTATGCAGTTCTGGCTTTCTGCCGCGCCTGCGGATTTGATAAAGAGAGCGCCTGCACCATCGCTTATGCCTCACAGTTCGTGGATGATGCAAAGATCAATCATGTGATCATCGAAGGCCATATCCCCGGCGGGGTTCAATATGATACCATCGAGGGCAAACCGTCCTTTTTCAACATGGCTACCTGCCATTCCTATACCCGTATCAAAACGTTTAATTACAGCGCTATGATCAATAACACTCCAGCCTTTCCCTTTGTGCCGGGGTGCAACGGGAAACATTTCGTCAAACAGCTGCGATGCATGGAAGAAGGCCCGGTGATTACAGGCATATTGAAGGACGCTCTGTTAGAGGACGATCTGGTCAAGCTGGGAATCGTTCTTCACGCCTATGCGGACACCTTCTCCCATCAGGGCTTTTCGGGCCTGCTGAGCAAGGTGAACGATATCGAACAGGTTCAGATTCTGAATGGCTCGGGAATTGTGGTAGATAAATTCAAGTTCATCTTAAAGTGGCTGAAAGATGCGGTTTCTGAACAGTTAGACCTGTTGATCCCCGCCTACGGCCACGGTCAGGCCATGGTGTATCCGGATCTTCCCTATCTGGTCTGGCAGTACGCGTATGATTATACTGATGAATTCTCCATGGTGCTTAAATCTTCCGGAACCATTGATAACCGGGATCGGTTTAAACGCGCGTTTCAGGGCATTTCAAAACACCTGACCCTTTATCTGCGGGAGCATGAACAATACCGGGGAAAAGACACCCATCTCGATTGTCTTCACACGCTGTTTGACGCACTGCCGGCAAAGAAAATGGACGGGGGCAGGATCCGGAACTGGCAAAAGGTCCTGGTGGAACAGGGACTCCTGGACCCGGATGATCGAGATGCCCTTGAATATGACGCGGCACGATGGCTGGATGACGCGTTTTCCAATTTCGATTGTGAGACATTTGATCAGCGAAAGGTAGATGGCGCAAGGTTGGCTCCCAGCTTCCCTCAATCAAACTGGTACCGGTACTACCGGGCGGTGAAATGGTACAAAGAGCGTCTTTTTCATCACTGTGAAAAGCAGGGGCTTAAGATCTGCCGGTGATTTTCAAAATGCAGGTACGGATATGCTTCCGGGCCACCATACGCTAATGTTTTAATTTGTAGGGCAGTTTCATCTGGTTGACCTCAGCAAGCTCCCTGAAAGGTTCTCACCTTCCGAACAGCCACGCAGAGCCCTTACGGCGTCTTTTGGAATGGGGATCAGTTTGATGACCGACCCGGTATCAATCCAGACCACTTTTGTTCCGGGCGTTATGCCATATTTTGAATTTGTCTTACTTTATAGGCATTATGGGTCATTTTCTATTTTGTCAACCGTTTAAGAATCCGAATTCTTCTAAAATCGGAAATATGTCCCCAGATAAGAATTTTCTTGTTTTTCGTGACGAAATTTATGGAAATAGGGTACTATCAGCCTTCGTGCAATTCTACCGGTTTTCCATGACTTGAATGATGCGTAGAAACGTTTCGTTTACCGGCGCCGGAATGTTGTACCGCTTTGACAAACTGACCACCTTGCCGCCGAAAACCTCCACCTCGGTTTTTCTCCCCGCTTCCATATCCTGAAGCATGGAGGTTTTTCCGTCCGGAGAGAGCGTCCGGAGAACCTTGTCCCATTCGTCCAGGTCCTTTTCCGCCAGGTTCACACCGGCGGGCCGGGCCAGGGCAATCACTTCCCGCATGAGGGATTCCATCACGGCTCTGGCATCGGGCGAGACCTGGAAAACCCCGTATGGCGCACCCATCACGGCCGATGCCTGGTTCATTCCCACATTGACCATGAATTTCCACCACATGATGCGGATCATGTCCTCTGGTGTTTCATAAGCGATTCCGGCCTGGTCAAATGCTTTCTGGACCCGCCGCACCCGTTCACCGGGTGTTTCGTTCACGGCTTCCCCAAAGAAGTGGGTCCCGGGTTTACTGTAACTCACACGATTTCCGTCACGAAGGGCATCAATCCCCACCGAAACGGCATAGAGCACTTTGTCCATCCCGTAGACGGATCCGATATACGGTTCACTGTCCAACCCGTTCATGATGGAGATGATGGTGGTGTTTTCCCCGACCAGGTTTTTCAGGTCCCCGATGGCTTGAGGCAAGTGGTGATGCTTGAGTGCGACGATGATGAGATCAGCGGGTTCATGAACTTGGTCCGGGTCGGACACGGCGACTGAACAGGCCTTTCCGTTTACGACCAGGCCATCTCTTGAAAGGCGCCGTCCCCGTTCCCCCCCGGCGACCAGGGACGTGGAAAATGTTGAAACATCAGAAAACCGGGACGCAAAAAATGAGCCCATGGCTCCCGCGCCCAGAATGGCTATGTTCTTAATGTGTTGCATTGGTTCCTCCTGTTTTTCCTTCGAGAGACTTTATATATCCTTTTGAGTGTGACACCGAAATCGGGCAAATTGGCCATTTGTGGACGGGCACTATCCGGAACAGCTCAAAGTTGGCCGTAACAATACCTGTCGCCGCTGATGATGAGGTCTGATTTTGCTTCAAGGACAGCCATGGGGCCGCTGGAGCGCTCCACACTTCTTTTTTCTTTCATCGGTAAATGACCACCAGGGAAGAGGTTCGCCACCTTCCATAAAATAGATAATCGACATGAATACATCGATAACACAGGGGTCATGTCTCTTTCCTGATGTTATGCAGAGCGCTTCGTATAGTTCAAATGGTTTTTTTCCAATCAACTTCCTTGGATTGTTAATGCCAATCAATTGAAGCTTATTGGCCATCGCTTTGCCGATATTTGGAAGCTCTTCAAGTCGTGATACTGTTCCTCTGTCCGGGTTCTTCATTTGTTTCTTTTATCATCCCCATGATTTTGACCGCATAGTTTGGTTTTTTCCGAGGCCTTTAGTATCCGAGTTATTCTACCCTCGCCATTAACCGATTCCCCTGGTTTCGCTCTAATCCCCGCTCAAACGTGGATCTTTACAGGCATGGGAGACGCCGCATCAGCTATCTTTCTCAATGCCACTTCTTCGTTTTTTAGAATATCGAGCAACATCAGTGCCTCAACCGCACTGAACTCCAGGCGGTCTCCTTTTTCGCCAGTCACGACAACGCCGGTCTCTATAACTTTGATTGTGAATTTTTCCATCAATATCCCGATATTTTCCTTGTCACCTGAATCCTTCAATTAGCATAGAGATCATAATGATTGAAACCACCTTTTTCCAGATTGTAGCTCTCAATTTTGATGCCGATCTATCGTACCATAACGCCCTGATGTCCTACAGCTTAAAAATAATCGTGGTCAATTTATGTTTTTTCACATTGTTTACTCATGGGTTTAATATTTGACATCCAGGATTATTTCAGGCTACTCTGTCTCATTGTTCCATCCTCCTTGTCCCACTTTTAGTTCCGGGGACTAGTTCCGAGGACAGTATATTTAACTTTTCTTGAAAAGGAACGCCACCTGATACATCGCCATGTGCGGACCTGTCGTCCTATGAGTGAAGATGCTTTTATGGAAAATCTGCCGCAGGTTTTGGGCGCTCCTTACGTTCGAAAAAACCGGGAACGAAGAGGCTGTGGATGGGAGTTAAGTATACTGTCCCTGGAATTCCCTGATTCCGACCCCGGTGACCGAGTCCGACAACGCTTCCTGTTTTATCAACACAATTCAGTGCCCCGGCTGGATGAAATGATAGCATGACTGGAAATAGTGGAGACGCTCCTTAAGTCTGCAAAAGCCTGGACCGAAGAGGCGGTGGATGGGCATTAAATATACTGTCCCCCGAATTAAACTTCTTTTTTAACGAATGTGACAAAAACGCATTTACCGGTGTATACCCTTGAAATCCGAAATTCACCCCATTACGCTGAAAATAAGGAGGTCAGATCGTGAGCAGGGTTTTCGAAAAAAACTTTATGGGCATTTTTTTGTTTCTGACGCTTTCAGCCCTTTTGAACCTGAGCGTCGGTTGTGATAACAGCACTTCCAACAACACTTACCAAAACAGCGGCGACGGTTCCGTATCTGGAACAGTCGTGGGTGTGGATCCATCAGGTGCGTTGGTTTCACTGCTGGACAGTTCAGGGCGGGAACTGGCGAGCAGCACCACGCCTCTTTCGGCAGACGGTCATTATTCTCTTGAGCTGCATACCCCCATGCTTGAAACGGACTATCTCGTCGCCCGAGTCACGCATAACGGCCGATCTCTGCGCGCACTGGTCACAGGATTTTCCAAAGGGGATGACTACGGAGAAGCGGATACCTTTATCTCTCCAGCCACTGAGGCGGCTGTCCAGCTTTGCTCACTGGGTCACACCGTAAGCCTCCATGATTACGTCCTTTTTCTGCAAAGCTGCGTCAATGGCGCATTTGACCTGAACCTGCCGAATTCTTACGGCTTTCCCTACCGGGAACTGATGAATGAACTGACCGACAAGACGGCCGCTTATTTTGGCGGGGATATGGAATCCCTCCCCAATGAAGAACAGATTGCGAAGATGATCATTTCGTCCAACCATCGGCTCGGGGTGTCACTGCCGGCCAATATGCCACAGGGCTACCGGGTGCAGCGCGCCATCACCACCGAGAATGGAACCGCTCAGCTGATTATCGGCTATGATCCCGAGGACTCCACTGTCAGCGCCGCCCCCATTCAGTTGGAAGCCTCAACCCATGAGGACGGCAGTTTTCGGTGGAACGCGTATCGGCTGGATTTGGGGAACAGTGTTCTGAAATCCGTAAGCATTCGAATCGTCGAAAAAAATCCCATGGGAACGACTTCGGTACTCACTCTTTTTTCTTCATCAGACATGCTCCCGCAGATCTTCTCAACCGATGCGGTCATGCCTGAAGCCGGCGGAATCGTTGAAGTGGCCACCAGCAATGTAAGTGCACTGATTGACCCGGACGGTTCCGGTCTCGCTGTTCAGGATGACAACATCAACGCCCCCTTTGTGACCACCTTTAATCAGGATGTTCAGTCAAAAGGCGTCGAGATTCAACTGGGACTTCAGCCCATCGGTGGGAAAACCACCCCCCTGGAAACCATTCCCATCAGCAGCGGTAAAATTTTCACAAGCAAAGTGATTTCATTGACTGAGACAACCCATCAAGACAGGCTGGTGATCGCGGCCATTGTAGCGGGATCAACGGTTCTCTATGCAGTGGAAGACTTTATTGATCTGACCCGATATCAACGTTCAGCCCCCATGCTGACTGGTTATTCCCTGCGTCAGACCCGTGCCGACAGTGAAGATATGTACAACAGCCTTTTAAACAGCCATGATGTCAATTATCAACCGGTGGATGCGGGCAACGCCTATTCCCATTACATTCTGGACCTGGACCGACTGCTTCAGTCAAAGGCCATTTCCGGCTGGAAAGAGACTCAGTACGGCAGCAATCCCCCGGAGGATGGGCTGGGTCGAATTCCCCTGATCTTCATACACGGATGGCAGGGTGATGTGGGCTATCGCAGTGCTGCCAGGCTCAGCGACTGGAAGCACTCCCCGGTCCTGAACCTTTACGGGTTCATCAGTTTTTACATGGGGACTCCGGAACTGAACCAAAAATATCACATATACCTCATGCACTGGCCCAGTTACAAACATATCGATTTCAGCGGTAATCTGTTCAGCAAACTGCTTCACGATGTAAAGGTGAATCATCCCCGGACCGATCTGGGCATGGGGATGAATGATCCCGAAACCGGAGTTGTGGTGATGACCCATTCCACCGGGGGATTGATCACCCGTAACGCCATTGAAACCCATTCGGCCTTTGCAGGGGAGAGCGGCAAGTATGCCCTGTTGCGAAAAGCCGTTTTGCTGGCAAGCCCCAATCACGGTACGCCCCAGGCGGTGAATACCTGGCCCAACAACTTCTCAAAGCTTACCCATAAGGATGTGAGCACCCAGGCCAGCGCGGACCTGGAATGGGATTCATTTGACAACAGAAGCCGATTGTATTTTTCTCTGGGTGCGGGTCTGGCAGGGCATCATTTCAGCTACAAGTCGGACCGGAGCCAGAGCCGCTGGGTCGCCGATATCGAGAATGTACGCGATTTCGATTCCCACTACCTGAACATTCTGGGGAACATGAAGGCCGCCACCTATAACCCGTGGCTGCTCTGGTTCACCCGCAATTTTTCCGATCTCCAGGAACCGCTGTCACCAAAATATATTCTCTACAGCGGCTGGACGCGAATCATTACGGATCCGGGGAATTTCGTTTACAACAGTCCGTCACTGGGTTTCACTCAGACCGTCATTGCCATGTCCGGATATCACAATGATTCGATCCTGCCCGTCTGCTCAAACCTCATGGCCACCCGTACCGACCAGAAAGGGTTTTATCTCCCTGCCCCGGATCCTAAAATCGCCATTTCGCAGGACTGGTATCCCGATTCCACGCTGTATGGGTTCGATCATAAGAGCGAAAACTGGAACGTTATCGTCATCGGCAATGCCAAAGACCATCCTCTGGATGTGGGTTTTCGAATGATCTGGGACTTTGACCACATTCAGATTCGCGCAGGCGCCTTGAGCACCGTCAGCACGAATGACCTGAGCCGGCTCATCGATGCACCGCTCCATACGGACATCGTCGTCACGGATGATTTCTGGTCCAGTGACGGCCGGACCGGTTATCTGCGCGGCGCAGTGACCTACAACACGGGTAAAACCCCATCGGATGAGGAACTTGACAAAATGACCAACCGTCTCAAGGCAGACCCGCTTTTCCTGATCCTGGAAAAAGATCTGCTGGATGTTGCCGGATAGTCAAAACGGGGCCCCGGCTAAACCTGCATTTTTGCCAAAAATTCCGGTATCAGCGAAGGCTCAATGACATGCAAATGAACCCTGTCGTCCAAACCGGTGAGGCCGTTAAACTGCTCCCGGATCGCCGGGGCGATGCTGTCCGCTTCCTCCGAAGCGACAACAAGGCGGAACCTGTTGAACCCAGCACTGTCACGTAGTTGCTTTCCAGCGGCAAGGGATTTTTTAATATCCTCACCCATTCCATTATCCAGGCTTTTCGACAGGCAGATGCCTACCAATAGGCGGTCCCCGATTGTAACCAGATAGTCGATCGGCAGGCCATGGAACACGTCGGGATTTTTCTTTATCTGGATAAAAGAAAACACCTCGTCCGGACATCCACACCCAAGTCCTTCCCGGACGAAGGATACAAGTTCCTGCTCTTGTTCCGGTCTTAATTCAATTGCTTTCTGTATGCGGCCCAATTAAAAAATTAACCTCCGCTTTTTTGAGTGGTCACTGGTTTCGTCATCATCCTGTCTACATTCATCAGAAATCCTGAATGCCGGCTTCAGAACGATCCCAGCCGACGGGAACTCAGCTTCGCACTGCAATCAGCACATTTTCAGGAATGGGCTTATTTTTTATCCCTTGAACACTTTCGGATTCGCCTTCCGGCGAAGACAACGCGATGCTCATTTCTTGGCTTTTTGTTCCTCCTCGTTAACCTCTTCTCCCCAGTCTTCGGGCAGCGCCTTTTCTTCCTCATGATTTTCCGGGTTATCCATATTAATGCTCCTCACCTCTCGAAGCACCACGTCACCAGCATGATCAAGCTCAGCACAACTCCACAAGGTGCATATGATACCAATGTACAGAAACCACCTTTTCATTTACCATGTACCCCTTTTCGGTCTTTTCACTATTTCTTTTTATCATCCAGGATGTCATTATACTTTTCGGCTTGCTGGTCGGCGATTTTTCCGATATCCTTTTTCATCTTCTGGTATTGTTTGACATCCTGGTTCCCGGTGGCTTTATCGATTACTTTTTCACCACTATCGCAGCCGCTGAACATAAGAATGCCGGTCAAAAAAAATAGCATCACCATGAAAGAAGTACCTCGATTCGAAATCTTCATCTTAATGGTCTTCCGTGATACTTCCATGAATGGAAGAATCATTGATAGCACTTCGGAAATCTTGTGATCAATTCTACTTGATCGAATATGGCTGACTAAGTGTTTTGTAATTCCAATAGTATAGTATATTTAACTTTTCTTGACAAGAAGCGACAGCCGTATTCCGTTTTCTTAACGTTTCCAGGTGCGGGCAGGGGGAATTGATGTGAGCAAGAAAATGCTTTTAGTGGCGCTCGGCTGCGGCCGCCTGCCGGGAATATTTGAGATTGCCGCAAGGCAACCTTTTGTGGTTTTTGGGACGATGGATGGGAAAGCCCTGGCCGGTCTGAATGCCCGTATCTCGGGTGGCACGACGTCTTCATTCTCCGTCTTTTTTTATGAAACCGGATGAATCATTCCGCGCCGCCTGGTTGCCGTGGGCAGCCTTCACAAGGTCTGGCTTAACGTGCCGGAGGACGTTACAGCGGAAAGACTGAAAGATGCTTTCAGACGCTTTTTTGGCGCGGAGTGGCGCGATGTTTTAGATGCTGCAGCGAAATCTTTCGGCTACAACGCCCCCAACAACGGCTATTTCGCAGTGCGCAACCTGCGCGCCCTGGAAAACGTGACATTGGATCAGGTTCTGAAAGAGAAAGGGATCGGTTCTCCGCCGAATGTTATTGTCAGTTGATAATTTTACATGTTCCATAGGGACTGACAGGAGACCTTACATGCCGGGAATAATGATTGTTGACGACAATTTCGTGATTGCCACCGAACTGGCGGAGACCCTGGATCTCCTCGAATACCGGGTGGTCGGCGTTGCCGGATCGGGGGAAGAGGCCCTGGTCATGGCTCAGGCACTAAACCCGGATATGATTCTCATGGACATCGTTATGCCGGGGGGCATGGACGGCATCGCCGCTGCTGAAAAAATCATGGCCGTGATGGATGTGGCCGTGGTTTTTGTGACCGGTCATGAAGAAGATGAAATCATTGAAAGGGCAAAAGGCGTTGCGGCCCATGGATACATTCTCAAGCCTTTCAGTCAAGCCCAGATCAAAGCGTCCGTGGAAATCGGACTTCACCGGAAGGCCGCTGAAAATGAAGTGAAGCGAATCCGGAAGGCTCTGGAAAATGAGGTCAGTGACCGTACAGAGTCTCTTGAACGGGCCAAAAAGCAGCTGGAAGCATTGCTGAATGCGCCAACTGACAGCATGGCCCTGCTCGATCTGGACGGCAGGATACTTCTTGCCAACCGAACCACGGCCATACGGTATGGTATGGCGGTAAGGGACTTCGTCGGGAAATGCGTGTTCAATTTAATGCCGGCGAAACTCCGAAAATCCAGAAAAGAACAGATGGATAAGGTGATTCGGAGCGGGAAGTTGCGTCGATTCACGGATAAAAGAAAGGGCCGGGTTTACGACAGCACCATGTATCCGGTTCTGGATGCGGAAGACCGGGTGATTCAGATAGCGGTCTACGGAAAAGACATTACACCGGAAGTGAAATCATTCGAGGCCCTTGAAAAAAACAAAAGGGAATTGGAAAACAAGACGAGCCTTCTTGAAGAAGCCAACATTGCTCTCAAAATCATGCTCCAGAAAACCACAGAGCACCGGGAAGAGATTGAAGAGGAGGTATTTGCCACCCTCAACAAACGGGTGGTCCCGGTTATTTCAAAAATCAAAAAAAGTGAAAGCATGTCCGAAATACGGGCCTATACGGACATCCTGGAATCCAACCTGAAGGCTATCGGGTCACCTTTTTCCAGAAAAATTTCCTTTGAATATATTGCGCTGTCGCCAAAAGAAATCAAGGTGGCCAACCTTATTCGAGACGGCAGAAACACCCGGGAAATCGCCGAAGAATTGAACCTGAAAAGGGGAACCATAGAATTTTACCGAAACAGCATCCGCGAAAAGCTGGGCATCCGAAATAAAAAAATCCGCCTGAAAACCCATCTCGTGACACTTCGATAAACGGCAGGCCGGGAAAAGGGGCTCATCGCGGATTAACGTGCCCACATCCCTTCGGGATATAAACCAAACATGACAAATTCACGCTAATCCGCGATGACCCTTATTTTTCTTCTCGTGGAGAAATTCGCGGGGCCGAGCCTTCAGGCATGCGCATACGAAAGATTCAGGTGGGCCTCATTCTGCTTTTTAGGATGAATGATGATTTCTATGTCTTGATCTAATGCATGCAAAAAAGAAAAAAGACGTTCCATCGAAAAGCCATCAAGCTTGCCATTTCGCAAAGCAGATATTTTGGGTTGACTAACATTTAAAATTGTCCCGGCGTCCTTCTGCGTTAACTTTCGTTCCTCAATGAGATCGTAGATCATTGAAGCAATTCTAGCTTTTGCAAAACGTTCTTCCGGATTATTCAAACCTAAATCCTTGAAGACATTGCCTGAACCCTTTTCAAATTGGATATTATTTTTCATTTCTCTCCTTCCCGAGCCAATTTTTGAGCCTCGTGAAGCCTTCTTCTGATAAGTTCAATATCCGGCTTGGATGTCTTGATACCTTTCTTTGACTTTTTCTTGAATGTGTGGAGTACATAAATGCAGGCTCCCAGTTTTATCGCGTAAACGGCACGATAAGCATCTGTCTGATAAGAACTGACAATTTCGAAAACACCACTGAGCCCTTTTAATGGTTTTGCTTTATGATGCTTTTTACCTTCCTGTGCTCTATGAAGTGCATATCCGATTTCCTCTTTTACCATACCAGGAAAGGTTCTCAGATCTTCAAGAGAAGAACCTATCCAAATAATTTCTTTTATTTGTTTTTGACCCATGCAAACAGTATCCTAGATCTAGGATATTTTTGCAATGATTATTTGTCGAGGTTTCTATCGTTCCCAGGCCAAGCCCCCTCGTTCCCACGCTCCAGCGTGGGAACGAAAAAAAACGACATGGCCGAAAAATATTTCTTGCCGATATCAAAATTATAACCAACCGAAAATACAGGATATATTATATAACAATAGATACAAAACTGATGCTTATATAATTGTTTACTCATGGTTGCTCATGTTGACATCTTTACATTTTTCAGGTTAATCTGTCTCATTGTTTCCTCCCCCTTGTTTTCGGTCTCAAACAAGGCCTGAGGGACGTCCATGTTGCTCTCGTTCCCACGCTTCAGCGTTGGAATGCATAAAACAACCAGAGGCAAAAATGCCATTCTTGTGCGAACCCATAGTCGAGAAGCAGTTTGCGAGCCTGAAGGACGTAGACCACTGGCTGTCAAACAGTGAGGACCGTGTTGAAAGGGAACCCATCCGGGAGTGGATCGAAAAGGGCGCCCGCTTTTTCGATGATGAATATTTCGGGGATGAAGAGCGGTTTTTGCGGTTCAACCAGAACGGCATCCGCGTGCTGCTGCAAAAGCTGGGTTTGCGCTTTGACACCCTGCAGCGGGTTGAGCGCCCGGGGCTCATCAGCGACCTGTTAAACGACCTGATGGTTCAAAAGGAGATGATGGAGCGGTTTGAAGACCAGGATTTTGTGGTCAACGCCCGGACCCATACCGTGCTCGGCGTGGTCTCCGGATCCTACGTCTTTTATTCCAACCAGGATTTCATCCGGGACATTCAGGATCTCCTTGGGGGCGGCCAGATGGCGTTCATCCCCAAAGACGCCCTCGGGAGGTTTCGCTATGTATCCGGATTTTCCGTCAACACGCAGCTGTTCTTGCGGTTCATACTCCGAGTCGAAAGCGGCCGCGTGACCGGACCCGGGGGTGAGGGCGAAGATGTAACGGAGATCGGCATACAATTCAAGAACAGCCTGGTGGGGGATGCCGCAGTCAGCATCCAGTATTTTGTCAACCGCCTCCTTTGCGCCAATGGCCTCATTGTACCGGCCGGTGCATCCCACAGCCGCATATTTCATTCCGGCAAACGCAAAAGCTTCATGCAAAGACTGGAAAGGTCGTTTCGAGAAGTGGAACGAAAGATCGGATCCACCGCAACGGCCGTCAAATCCCTCATGGCCATCGCTTTTGATCCCGAATCCCTGGCCCGAACCAAATTGACCCGGAAGGTGTTTGATGTTATCCCCGGTTCACGGTCAAAAATCATGCAGGATCACCGAATCTCCAAACGGCAGAAAACCCGCATGAGCCGGCCTGAGCAGATAGCGCATGAGGCTGCCATTATCGATCATATCCCGAAGACCTTTGCCGGTAAGTACACCTCTCGGGTCTTCAATTCCCCATACCGTGACGGACTTTGTGATTTGTATTATGAAGCATTTTCAGAGGATTGATCACCGAACGAACGTTAGGGTGCACACCTTTTTATCTACTCGTGTCAATTAAAGGGGAAATTTTGATGGAGATGATTCTTGAAAACGAAAAGCATTAGCAAAGCCGAACATACAAAACAAATCCACGTATCCTGTGCCATCATCCAGCGGGACAATTTTATTCTCGCTGTTCAACGGAGCGAACAAATGAGTCTGCCGCTTAAATGGGAGTTTCCTGGCGGTAAAATTGAAAAGGGCGAAACCCCGGAAGAGTGTCTGAAGCGGGAACTGAAGGAGGAACTGGAATTATCCCTCAAGGTTGGAGAGGCCCTCAAACCTATGACCCACGCGTACGACAGCTTTACTGTGACCCTTCATCCCTTTATCTGCAGCATAACGTCGGACGAGATCGTTCTCCATGAACATGCCGCTTTTGTGTGGATGAACCCTTCCAAATTACCTACAATCGATTGGGCTGAAGCCGACCGGCCTGTTCTATATGCCTACATGAAAATGACTGGCTTTCAAAAGAGGGAACTGCCGTGACAATACGCCCTCCATACGGCATATACGATCGTTTGCTCGATGTAGAGAGGGTCAAGTCTTTGATTGACTTATCTTTCATGATCTGATAGACGTACAAACCATGTCGAGACCCCTCAGGATAGAATTCCCAGATGCATGGTATCATGTTATGAACCGTGCCAGGCTCGGGCAGAATGCCTTTCCCGCCAGAAATGATTATTCAGGGTTCATAGCGCTTCTCATGGACGCATCCGTGCGGGTTGCGGCCTATTGCCTGATGCCCAGCCACTATCAACTCCTCATTCAAAAGGCGGGGGATATCAAAAAGGCGGTGTGCCGGCATTATGAAATCAGGGAGGCGGCGCTGAGTAAGTCCAGGCGGGGTGTGGAAAACGAGGCGCGTGACCATGCTATCTATCTTCTGCGGTATGTTCGCGGCGAGGGTCTGGAAAATATACGACTCACTGTGAATAAAGGACAATCAAAGATTTGACCCCCCATCCTCATCCTCGTATATGGGACAAATTTTTGGGTCCGCATCATAATCACCATAATTGCAGTTATCTATATTCAGCGAACGTGGAATCTTTTTTTCGTCTCCAAAAAAATCAACGGCCTTTTGTCTGATATACGCTTGTGAATATTTACATATGTACAGGCTACAAGCATAACCACCTTTTCCTTTTGTATTTTGATAAGCAAGCTTCGTGGCAGTATTATAGTACTGACCATAATTTTCATAAAAATTTGTATCCACTTTGGTTAATAATTGTTGTGGAGAAATTCGCGGTTTCAATGATTTACTTGTATTACTTGGTTCAATTGTAAATGCAAAAGTAAATCCACCGCCGGTTGAAATTACATGCGGAGTATATTCATTCAATTGAGTCTGAGTACTATCAAGGTACATATACTCTGCGCCAACACCCATACCTCCACCACCCACAACTGATATTGGCGTTGAACTTATCACATCTTTTAAACTACTTATCTCTGATGAAAACTGATTGATGACTTCTTCATTCCATAGGTTAAATTTAGGGCGAGAGCTATCAGGGTAATATGAATATTGTGGGTGAACAACAGAGGGGACCTGTGGACCTGTTCCTGCGCCGGCTCCCAATCCTAAACCATCCGTAAACTGTGGGTAGTCTTTGTGTGCTGAAAACTGAAGCCCACCTCCTCCGCCGGAACCAATATATAATTGTAAAATATTGGATATGTTTCCTTCAGAGTCAACATCAAATTCAGGGGATGTGAATCCGCCACCTCCGCCAAATCCCCCACAAAAAATCACATTATCAGGGGAGGGATCATCCCCTATATATACTTGAAAACCAGCCCCACTTCCACCTCCGGCACTCATTCCCCAGTATGCACTGTAATTGTTTTCCTTATTCTCCTGAAAATATTCTGCCGTAAATGGAATAGATTCACCGTTGGGCATATACATACTGGTAACTTGGCCGCCCTCTTGTATGTAATGATCCTTACCATCGGCAGATAAATTTATAACGAGGGTATCAAATACATTGGGGAAATTTCGTTCAGTTGGTCCGAAGTTTATGGAGTTTTGAATAATTTCATCAAAATAATGTATCGGTTTTTTTGAATACTTCCATTCCTGGGTCTGCTCTATACTGCCAATATATGCTAAAAACTGGCACAGTGGCTCACCCAGACCATTTTGAAAGTGATTGTTTGGATAATTGTCCACATAGATATTATTGCCCTTTTCATCTATTTCAATTTGCCTTATATCGGGAGAATCGCAGGATATTTGCGTTTGATCATAATCGATCCCTGCATACATCTCTTCTGGTGCAATATGTTGAAAATAGACGAATGTTCCTGTAACATCAGCGCCATTACCAGCAAGGTTTTGTAGCATTTCTTGAAGTTCTTGATAGTATTGGTAAGCCGAAGAACAAAATACATCTTGTTGATACGCTCCTGGATTCTTCATCTGCGAACAGTCTGAAACGGAAATAATTTCAGGTTCAATCATAGCAGGCGGTTCACTCGAATTGTCGGAGTAGTTATCTTCACCGCATCCTGCAAACATAACTATCAACGCTATCGAAATACAAATTAATTTTATTTCCATGCCATCCATCCCATTATAAAATACCTATATTGAAAATTTCCACACAATGCCTTTTCTTCTGAGTGAGCGTCAATTCCGCGAATTTATTTTTGAGCGAACCCTAAGTCCCACATAATGTGACACCGATAGTCTTAAATTATGTGGTTTCGAAGAAGCTGCCGGAGGGTCACCTGTCTTGCGGCAGGTGACCCTTGGTAACTGGCTTATCTGATGGAGGTATTCTCTGTCAGGAATTCGACAGCCTCAATGAAGCCGCAATCACGCACCGGCATAGCTAAATCTATCGGATTGAAGTTTTTTTGACAATCAAAACATCTTGCCAGGCGGAGTGTGGAAAACGAGGCGCGTGACCTTGCCATCTATCTTCTGCGGTATGTTCGCGGCGAGCGTCTGGAAAAGATAGGTGAGGAATTTAATCTGGGCAATTACAGTTCTGTGAGTAATGCCATCAGCAGGGTGAAAAGAAGGCTGCATAACCATAAGTTTAAAAAACTTTGTGGGAAAATATACGACTCACTGTGAATAAAGGTCAATCAAAGATTTGACCCCCCATTTTCCGTCAGTTCGAAACCATTTCGTTTGATCTCATTGGATATGAAATCGTTATCTTCATTAAGGAAATCATCATATGAAAAAATGAGTGGTTGAATATCCAGTTTGAACTTGTTTATGAGCAAGATAGCCTGGGTCATCACTTCCAGCCTATTTTCATCATTGACGTTTCGTGAAAATATGGCCATATCAATATCGCTGTGCTTTCCTGCCCGGCCATGGGCATATGAACCAAACACAAAAGCCTTTTCAACATGGCAGAGTTTTTCCACATCTTTCAGGTATCTGCGCAAAGTACTGATTATTTCAGCTTTGATTTCAGCCAATTGAATAATGCCTCCGTTTCGTTGAGGATTGCTTTGCTTTTGTCCTCGTCAATCAATGCAGACAGTTTTTTCTTATATGTGGGATATCTCCCCTCAATGTAATAAGTTGTCAGTGTCGCGATAAGCTCTAGTTGTTTTTCGGAAATGCCCAAATCCATGAGACTGTTGAGATAAACAAGATTATGGGAAAAAGGTGCCTCTTTTGAGAACTTCTTTAAATAATTGGCTTTTAAAACTTTCTCTGTAGCTTGCTGGCACATGAAAACCGTGTACAGATATCTTCCGCTGTTTTGCATCGATCTAGCAGTTTGAATATCATAATCGGCAATATCAAGCCAATATTCAACTTTTTCGGTAATTTTCATAATCGGGGGCAGCAAAATAGCGGTTTGTTTACATGATCATCAATGCTTCTATGATATTCGAAATCTACCATAAGTCAATCGAAACAAAGAATAATAGGGGGAAGACCCCGTTTTTTTTATTGAGGTTCGGCATTTCTCCTGTTATCAGTAAACGTTCATGACAACGTGATTTGTCACCCCGGACAGAGAGAGAGGGTCAAGTATTTGATTGACTTATCTTTAGCCAATATGCCGGCCATAATGGGCATTGAAAAATTTATTAAAGGGTGAAAAAAAGTTTTCCAAAAAAAAGAGGGATACGGAGGTCCCTGAATCAAAAAAATTATGTCTGGAGGCGGGGGATATCAAAAAGGAGGTGTGCCGGCATTATGAAATCAGGGAGGCGGCGCTGAGTAAGTCCAGGCGGGGTGTGGAAAACGAGGCGCGTGACCTTGCCATCTATCTTCTTCGGTATGTTCGCGGCGAGCGTCTGGAAAAGATAGGTGAGGAATTTAATCTGGGCGATTACAGCTCTGTGAATAATGCCATCAGCAGGGTGAAAAGAAGGCTGCATAACCATAAGTTTAAAAAAACTTTACGGGAAAATATACGACTCACTGTGCAAGAAAGGTCAATCAAAGATTTGACCCCCCCCTATTGGTTACACCCGGTAAGTGTCACCGGCGCCTGGTTGCGGAATTTTTCACGCGGAATTTTGATGATTTGGAGATATATCATTTGTGAGCGGTTTAAATGTAAAGATATAAAGGGCGTCCCCGTCCCCGTCCCCACCGGGGGTTGCTAGGTTGCGTTTTTCAGGTTTAAGGGTTAAGGTATAGGGCTTAAGGTTTCCTTTGAAAATACCTTACGCCTTTAACCTTTTTTGCCGGAGTAAACCATAATGCCCGTTTATGAATACCGGGTCCTGGACAGGGCCGGCAAGAACCGGGACGGGATCATTGATGCCGACAGCCCCATCGCGGCGAGACAGAAGTTAAGGGAGACGGGCTTTTTTCCGGTCAGTGTTAAGGCATCAGCTTCCTCAACCAAAGGGTCCGCTTCAACCCAAACAGTTCGATTGTCTTTGTTTAAACGGATCAAGCTGGGTGAGCTGTCCGTTGCCACGCGTCAGCTGGCGATTCTCCTGGGTGCCGGCATTACGCTGGTGGCATCCCTGGAAGCTATGGTCATGCAGGTTTCCAACCCGGCATTCAAGCGTGTGCTGGCCCAGATCAAAGAATCCGTCAATGAAGGCAACAGTCTGGCCCATGCCCTTTCCAATCACCCGAAGGTTTTCTCCAATGTTTATATCAACATGGTCCGGGCCGGAGAGGCTTCGGGCTCTCTCGAACTGGTGCTGCACCGACTGGCCGATTTGAGCGAACAGGAGCAGGCATTGAAGGGGCGGCTGAAAGCGGCCATGGCATATCCGGTTCTCATGAGCTTTGTGGGGGCCGTGGTGGTTTTTTTCCTGGTGGCTTTTGTGGTGCCCAATGTCACCCGGATTTTCCACGAGATGCATCAGGCGCTGCCGCTGCCCACCGTTGTTCTCATAGGGGTCAGCGGTTTTCTCATGAAGTTCTGGTGGCTGGTATTCGCCATGGTCGCAGGGTTAATGGTTTTGTTCTGGCGGTTAAAAAATACCGAAAAAGGCCGGTATGCATGGGATCGGCTGAAACTGGCCATCCCCCTTGTGGGCGGATTTAATATTAAGACCGCAGTGGCGCGTTTTGCGCGAACCCTCGGGAGCCTGCTTCAAAATGGCGTACCGCTTTTGACCGCCCTGAATATTGTCAAAAATGTAGTGGGAAACAAACTTTTTGCGGAAGTTATCGACGCCGCCATGGATGCGGTTGAAAAAGGGAACGCCCTTGCCGCCGCCATTACGGGGAGCCGTTGTTTTCCACCCATCGCCATACAAATGATTTCGGCCGGCGAGCAAAGTGGCCATTTGGAAGAGATGCTGGATAAAATTGCGGACATGTATGAACGGGAAGTGGAATCACAGGTCATGGCGATGACTTCCATGCTGGAGCCTGTGATGATCCTGTTCATGGGCGTTACCGTTGGTTTTATTGTCATCTCCATGCTGCTGCCGATCTTTGATTTAAACCAGATGATCCGATAAAAAAAGGCATCAAACGAAAGGAACATAACATGTGCAGGAAGCGTTTGAACGTTCACGGTTTCACACTGATTGAGCTGATGGTGGTCATCGTTATTCTGGGAATTCTGGCCGGGCTGATTATTCCACGGATAATGGGTAGACCCGAGGAAGCCAGACGGATGAAAGCCCGGGTGCAGATGGAGAGCATGGAGACCGCGCTCAGGCTCTACAAACTGGACAATGGGTTTTATCCATCCACGGAACAGGGGCTGCAGGCACTGATTGAAGCACCTACCGTGGGAGAACTGCCAAGGGCCTGGCGTAAGGGGGGTTATCTTGAAAAAGGGAACGTGCCCAAGGACCCATGGGGCAATGAATACGTATACCTCAGCCCGGGCCTTCATGGTGATTTTGATCTTGTGAGTTACGGAACCGATGGGCAGCCCGGGGGAGAGGAACACAATCAGGACGTTAACAGTTGGGACCCGGAATAAAGGCCACAAAACCTTGGCCCGTAACAATAAAGGCTTTACATTAATCGAACTGGTGGTGGTGATGGGTCTCATTGTCATGATGATCGGATTGACCATGCCACAGATTCGAAGCACCCTGTTGAGCGATGGATTAAAGCGCACCGCCCTTCGCATGGTGGGGCTGGCGAAAAACCTGAGAGACGAGGCCATACGGGAACATAAAACCTATGGCCTCCACATGGATATGGTGCGGCAGCAATACTGGATCGGGTTTGCCGCCATGACGGAAGAAGAGCAACTCCTTGCCAGAGAAAATGCTGAAAAACTTCCCCGGAATGTTCAAATCCTTGATGTTTGGTTCAAGGAAGGGGGTAAAGTGAGTGAAGGTGAGGTCGTCATCCTGTTTTTCAAAAAAGGGTATGTTCAGCCTTCCGCCATCCATCTTGGGGACGATGACGACCGACGCTTCACGATTGTGCTGAGCCCTTTTGGTGGCAAGGTCAAAGTGCTGGAAAAATATGTTGACTTCGAAAATGAGGAATAGCTCCCCGGGATTTACACTTCTGGAGGTCATGATCGCCGTTGCGGTGCTGACCATTGCCTTGGCGGCTGTCCTGGGGTTGCAGTCTAAAAGCCTGACCCTGGCTTCTGAAAGCCGATTCAATACCACGGCGGCCTTGCTGGCCCAGGGGAAAATGGCCGAAATCACGGTGGCCGGGATGGGAGAGCTAACGTCCGACACAGGAGATTTCGGTGATGTATTCTCGGGGTACACCTGGCGGTTGTCCGTACAAAATGCCGATCTGCCCGGCCTTGAAAAGATGAAAGGGCGCCTCAAGCAAATTGACCTGGAAGTCACCTGCGGTGAAGGTGAGCTTTTCCGATATGATCTCAGGCTATACCGGTTTTTTTCACCTGAAACCATTAAACGAACAGAGGACGGAGGGCAGAAGGCGGAGGACAAACAATGAAAGAGCGGGGTTTCACGCTTCTCGAGATTCTTATCGCAATTTTCATACTTGTCCTGGTGGTGTCTGCAGTTTTCGGTGCTTTTTCAGGAACTTTCAAAGTGGTGACCGAAACCGAAATCCAGGGTGAAATTTACGCCGCGGCCCGGGTGGCCCTGGAGCGGATTTCCGAGGATCTGGCTTCCGTCTATGTGGGCGATTTGGCGAAAACAAAACAACCCGAAGCGGGTCCGCCCCGGCAACGGTTTCTTTTCGTAGGGGAAGACCATAAGGTGGATGAACAAAGTGCCGATGCCCTTCGTTTCCTGTCCTGGGCCCATGTGTCTTTTAAAGCCGGCCGCCAGTCGGAAGGACCGGCGGAGATCAACTATTACACACAATATGATGAAGAAACCGGAGCGCTGACCCTTTACCGCTCCGATACCCTGGATTACCTGGAAAGCCCCGAAAATGGGCAGGGGGGCTTACTTCTCTGTGAAGGGTTGAAATGGCTGGATTTCATCTATTACGACAGGGAAGGCGATGCGCACAATTCCTGGGACACCACGGAAAACAGCAGCAACGCCGAATTGCCGTCACGGGTCGCGATCTCAATTGGGTTTGAAAATGCCCTTGATCCGGAAAACCCGCTGCAATTCATGACCGGCGTGGCGTTGCCATAACGGTAACAGGGGGCAGGGTGCAGTTTTCAGGGGGCAGAAAAAGCAGCATTGATTCAATCCTGCACTCTGACAACTGCACCCTGACAACTTTATCATTTAAATAACTGCTGAAATACCCATTATGACATGTTTGAAACCAAATTTCGTTTTGAAAGACCGGCAAGGTTTCGCGTTGGTCCTGACCCTTTTGATGATCAGTATGATATTGGTGGTAACCCTTCAGTTCAACCGCTCCGTTTGGTCCGGGCTTTATGGGGCCGGCAACCTCAAGGAAGCCGCCCGACTACGCCTGATCGCCCGTTCGGGATATGAGTGTGCCGTGGTGGTGCTGTCAGAGGACAAAGCGCAAAATGACGTGGATACCCTTCGGGAACCCTGGGCGCAATCCAGGCAGCTCTCTCTACAATCAACCGCCCTGTTTGAAAATGGACATTTCATGGTTGAAATTTCAGATGTCTGCGGGAAAATTCAGATCAACCAGCTCCTGGATGATCAAGGCAAGTGGCGCCCGGCACAGAAGGACATGTTCCAGAGGTTCCTGCTGTCAAAATCATTTGGCCTTGATTCGGATGAGGTTTCAAATCTGATGGATTCCATCAAAGACTGGATTGACCCGGATAACGAGGGAACCCGTTTCGGTGCCGAATCCGGTTATTACCAGGGTCTGGAGCCGCCCTATTCCTGCGCCAACGGCCCCCTGACCTCTTTGGAACGGCTGATCCTCATTAATGGCATTTCTGAAGAACTGCTTTACGGCACAGCAGAAAAAAAAGGGATTCTGCCCTATCTCAGCGTTCACGGAGACGGTAAAATCAATATCAATACAGCGGGGCCCTTAATCCTGCAGGCTCTGTCAACGGAAATGAATGAGGGAATGGTTCAAGATATGATCGCTTATCGAGAGGATCCCACAAACGACCTGGCGGATCCCAAATGGTACCAAAAAGTCCCTGGAATGGATCATATTGTTTTTGACGCCGATTTGTTGACCACAAAAAGCGATTATTTTGAAATCCGCTCAGCAGGTGTCCTGGAAAACATGGAACAGCACCTGAATGTATCGGTTTTCAGGGAATCGGGAAAACCGATTCAAATCCTGCAATGGAAGGCCGGCCTAGAGAGTACGAACCAAGGGAATACGAACTAATGCGCCCCAGCGTCACAGGCATCGATATCAATGACGATTATCTCACCGCGGTCCAGGTCATTAAGGGCTTCGGCGGATGGGAAATTACGGCCTGCACCCGGATTCAAATGGAAGGGAAGGGCCGCCTTGACCAGGTGCTTTCGACCCTGTCCCAATCCATGAATCCGGCGGGAGGAGAGATCATTGTTGCCATTTCGGGGGCCGAAACCTATTATCGAAACCTGGCGGTTCCGTTTAAGGATAAGCGAAAACAACGGGAAGTTCTCTCCTATGAGTTGGAGCCCAACGTCCCTTTTCCCATCGATGATCTAGCCCTCGACTTTTTCTCCACGGATCTGTCCAATACACCGGAACTTCTGGTTTTTTTCGCCGAAAAGCGGGTGATCGGCCAATTACTGGATACATTTCAAACCCATGGCATTGATCCGGAAGTGTTGTGTGTTCGGTGTATCCCCATGACCTTATGGCTGTTAAACAATACGGCCATGGCCCGTAACGGTTTTTTGCTGGACCTGGGGGAAAAAAGAGCAACCCTGGTACTGTGGCAGAAAAAGCAGGTGGTATTCATCCGCACGTTTATCCATGGCAGTGGAATCGATTGCGGAGATCCAACATCAGCTCCATTCCGTACAATTTTGAATACCGTGCGCAACACGATTCACGCCTTCGGGGTCGAAAGAAAGGAATTTGAAGCCCCTGAAAGGGTGTTTTTGACGGGCCAGGGCGCCTCACAACCCGGGGTATCGCAATCTGTAGCCGAAACGTTGGGGCTTCCCGCTGAAAGGGTTGATCTGTGTGAAGACGATCGGATTCAACTGGGGGAACACGCAGAACCGGTATGGGATCCTTCACTCATGGACAACGCCCTTTCCCTGGCATTGGGCTATTCCGGCAAAGGGTTGGGGCCGAACCTCAGGAAAAATGAATTTAAGGTCATAAAAAGGTCGTTTTATCGTTCAAAAATCTTCCGGAGGGTTGCGGTCTGGCTGCTGTTGATCGCGACCCTCTGGGCCGTTGATATGGGCGTGAGTACCTATTTCCTGAAGCAGCGGGCGGCAGCCCTTGACACTCGGATGCTGCTCCTGTTCAAAAAAACATTTCCCCATATCACCCGCATCGTGGATCCTGTTAAACAGGCACAGATAGAAATAAATGAGTTGAAGCGCATCTCAGAGCCGGGCCACGTAGTGGGAATGAACGGCAAGGCGCTTGATCTGTTGCTGGAAATTTCCGAGCGTCTTCCCAAGTCACTGGATTTGGAAGTATCACGTCTGGTAATCGATCCCAACTCCGTCAGGATCAAGGGCGATACCGATACCTACAACACGGTGGATCGGGTAAAGCAGGGTCTTGAAAAATCGTCTCTTTTTAAGACCACGACCATCAGTTCCGCCAACTTGGATCGGGGGAAAAACAGGGTATTATTTGAAATTAAGCTGGGAAGGTGATTGGAAGGTGTAAGGAATAAGGTATAAGGTGTAAGGTTTTAGGGGTCAGGTACGGTAGACAATGCAATTAGGGAAACGGGAAAAACTGTTTGTTCAGTTGGCTGCCTTTGTGGTAACAGCCTTCTGCCTTCTTCAATTTGGCGTCTTTCCCATGGTGGAGGATCGTAAACGCCTGAAAAAGAGCATCGTTACAAAGGAAAAAGGCATGGAAGAAATGCTTCGGTTCTCCCGGGAATACACGGTGCTCAAACAGCAATCCCATACCGCCGAAAATGTTATCAGGAGCCGGGCGCCCGGGTTTACCCTTTTCTCATTCCTTGAAAAAGCCGCGGGAAAAGCCGGGGTCAAGCGCCATATCAAATACATGAAACCCTCTTCGTCAAAGGGTGAAGGCGGGTGGAAAGAAACCATGGTGGAAATGAAGCTGGACAAAATTTCCCTTAAACGGCTCATGGATTACTTATATCTCATCGAGTTATCCGGAAAGGCCATTCAAATCAAACGGTGCGCCGTAACCGAAAACAAAGGGCTGAAAGGCTCTCTGGACGTGGTCCTACAAGCGATCACCTTCGAGCCACCGTAAAAACAGAACACCTGAAACATTAAATTCTTACGCAATCACTCTGAGAGTTCATCTCTCACACTTGTAACAGGCTGCAATTAAATTGTTTTTTGAACCGCAGAATATCGAACAAGGAATAACGAATGTCGAAGGAAAACTTCATCATTGGACATTCCTTGTTCGATATTGGATATTCGCTTTTATAATTTTCAAATATCTTTGGCTAGGCTTTAGACTTTAAGAGCACCAGGAAAAAGTCAAGGTAAAAAATTGACATTTTTTAGGCAAAACTCCTCCATTCGGCTAATCGCCGTTTTTTGAAAATGATATTCTCTGAGCACAACAATTGCACTTTTGGTTTTTCGCATTTCGGCGTTACAGGTGAAAAAAACCCCGTCCATGTTGTCCGATTTGGCAAGCTGGTATGACTAGATCTCTTTCTTATTGAAGGATCAGAGCACCTTGGAGCCATAATTAAAGGGTTCGGACGGACAGGGTTCGCATTCTCAAAGGAGCCGTCAATGGTATCCTCTTAAAACAGGATTATTGCGGCGGCTTCAACTTAGCCATCCTGTCCGCCGAAACCGCGAAAACCGCAAGCAAAACCGTTATGTTCAGATGGATTATGCTTACAGTTTAAGCTTTATTTCATATAGCTCCTGTACCATGTTTCGCCAACGGCCTAAAAAATGATTATCGTCAAAAGCAGTTTCGATAGCGCCTGCTTTTTTCCATTTATCCCGAAGGGCGGGCCAGGCTATAAGATAATAACCGGCTCGTTCTTCAGGCGTTGTTTCTGCATTACGAAATTCCGGAGGTAAATATATTTGGGGTTTTCGCATGAGACACATGGCTGTGCGGAGATATCTGCGAGCAATGCCGAAATCAGCATGTTGCCCGTTCGCCTCCCGCCGCTTGTAATCGGACATCAAGTCTTCTGGACCATGTAATCCCATATGATTGGCAGATTGCACGACATAGTCTTTAAGGATGCGGTTACAGCGTTTTGCCACTTTACCTGTGTGGGTTTTGCCCTGGGTTCCGCCAGTCTGTTTGACCCGAGGAATAATTCCAGAGTATGAAACCAGGTTATTTACGGGATTTTGATTCTGAGGATTACCAATTTCGCCGGCGATGCCTGCAGCCAGAACAATACCGATGCCGCGAATGCTTGTGAGAAATGCGCCCTCTGTTTGGGCAAGCCATACAGCAATTTCATGTTCCAATTGTTCAATGCTGTCTCTCAAACACCTGAAATGCTTGACATGCTGAGTCAGTGAAAGTTGAAAAGTACTGATATATTCCTTTGGCGTATTGAGGACACTGTTAGCATAGTTCTGAAGCTTTTTTGCCGTATCTTCCGGTTTATTCGTGCCACAGCGATGAAGGATTTCAATCAGTTTAGGCTGTTTTCGGCGACGGATCTGGTGAGGACTGAACCGGTCTTCCATGAGGTATAAAGAGGCTTCTGAAAATGGACAAACGCCGCTCTTTTTCTCATCCAAAAATCCGGGTAAAAGCCGGTCAACAACGGAATGCATGCGGTTTTTTTCTTCCGTTGAAATGGCGACAAGCTTTCTTCTGTGGCGGACTAATGTGCGAAGGTTGCGATAGATACCCGATTGAGCAGGGGAACAGTTTGCCCGGCGGTTAAGCAGCATTGACGCGATACCCATTAAGTCCACGCGGTCTGTGCTGGCTTGCAGGTTTGCACGTTGCTTTTTTGCATCATGGGCATTGACACCGGCAACAATCCATCCGCCGGATCGTAAGGTGTTGACAAAATTCTCGGCATATGAACCGACGTCTTCTCCGCCAAAGAAAACATGTTTATGGTCTATTTGGCGACGGCGACAAGAACGGGTTACCTGGTCGGTGAGGTATTCAATCCCCTCCGGGTTGTTCCTGACGGAAAAGGGTTTTTTAAGGATATGGCCATTGCCGTCACAAAACATAACGATATGGTCTTTTTTGGCGTAGTCCATTGGAACACACATGACTTTTGAATTGTTTCCGACGTCCTCAAAAAGACTGAGCAATTCTTGACTTTGGTTCAGATAAATGTTTCTCTTTTCCATGGTGAAGCTCCTCCTTTCATTCGCAGCTGATTAGACTGCTCTTTATGTGCCACCTGTTTATTCAGGATGGCTTAATATGAAAATGGAGCTTCACCAAAAAATTGTCAAAATTAAATGAACCGTTTCTTTCGTATTCGAGAAAATGTTCAATGACGTCCCGAGTTATAGAGTTGGAAAGGAGATAAGAGCTGGCCTGAAAGGCTCCCTCTCCTTCCCAAACTCTATAACTCGGAAAGGTACCAGCTTCAAACCGAAAAACCTAACGAACGCATGAAAAAAGGGTTCATAAAATACACGGGCTACATCGTTTACGCTATTCTGGTAACGGCGGTACTCCTTTATTACCGCTTCCCATCGGAGGCATTGCAATCGCATCTGGTTCGAATGGCGGGCCGGATGGACCCGGGGATTATTTTTTCCGCCCGATCTCTCGATCCATCGTTTCCACCCGGATTACGGCTGCAGGAACCGGTCTTTTCTCTGAAAAAACGTCCTGAAACCCCATTTTTTAAGGCACAGCACCTATCTGTCCGCCCCGGAATTGGATCACTTATTCTGGGAGACACCACCTGGTTTTTTGATGCCCAAGCTTATGGCGGCATCATTAACGGCCATATCCAGTCCGGAGAGGACGGCAAAATAGACGGTTTTTTCCTGTCCCTCAAAAATGTCCGCCTCCACGAATATGCGTTTCTGCCTCATTTCGGCGTTGGCGATTTTGCAGGAAATCTTAAAGGAAACATCACATATAAAGGCTCTCCGGATCGAATTGTGCGGGGGGAGGGCGCCGGGGATATTCTTATTTCAGAAGGAAAGATAGACCTATTAAACCCCTTTCTGGGCCTTGAAACCATCCCCTTTGGCAAATTGAACGTCCGATTCACCCTTAAAAAGGGAACCATCAAGCTGACTTCCGTTTCCCTTGATGGAAAGGGGTTTCAAGGTTCCCTTTCCGGAACAATTCGTCTAAATCGGATCACGGACCGGAGCCGGCTCAATTTAAGGGGAACCATCGAACCCATTGCCTCTTTTTTGGAAACCCTGAAGGGAGGTCCCGCCCTGCTGAGTCTTTTTGGAGGTGGGCGAAAAGACTCGAAAAGGTCCTTTGTCATTCAAGGTACCTTCAGGTCGCCGAAATTTCGTTTCACCTAAATATTTGGTTTTTTAGAAATATGACCCGATTTTACGACATTCTGTTTAACCTCATGGCCCTGTTTATTGCCATCTATTTGGGTGTGGATATTTTCTACCGGTTTATGGATGCTCAGCTATTGACGGTAAACTCCCCGGAAACGGCAGCAGGGACCTTTTCCACCCGGACCATGGAAAAGCAGCCGCCCCCCGCACACTATGACAAAATCAGCCAGCGGGGTCTGTTGGGTGGCCCCACCGTAGACCGGGAGGAAAAAGCGGAAGAAATGGGTGCGGAACAGATCGCAGCCCTCAAACCCACCAGCCTGAATATTGTTTTGCTGGGTACGGTTTACGGCCCTGAACGGGTTGCCTTTGCGGTCATGGAGGAAAAAGGCAAAAAGAAGCAGGGCCTTTATCAGACCGGGGACAACGTTCAAGGTGCCGTGATTAAAAAAGTCTTGAGAGGAAAAGTGATTTTAGAAGTCAAGGGTAAAGATGAGATTCTGGAAATGGAACAGGCCAAAACCGGAAAACAAGGATCCCGGGGGGCCGGCGCCGGAAGCAGGGGTGATGGATACACCATTACGGTGGGCCACGATGATCTTCAAAAATCTCTCGGCAATATCAATTCACTGCTGACCCAGGTGCGCATCCGCCCCCTCATCAAAAACGGAAAACCGGACGGATTGGTTCTTTCCCACGTCAAACCGGGATCCATATTTTCGAAACTGGGTCTTAAAAACGGCGATGTGGTCAAAAAGATAGATAATAAAGAGATCAAAAGCCCGGATGATGCGTTTGCGTTCTACAACCGACTCAAATCCGGCACTGAGCTTTCACTGGAAATCAACCGTGGCAGTGACACGAAAACCCTCAATTACCGCTTTGAATAAACCATGTACAAGACCTTTTTCGGATTTAAAGAACATCCCTTCAACCTGACGCCGGACCCCCGGTATCTCTACCTGAGCCGGTATCACCGGGAAGCCCTGGACCACCTGCTTTACGGTATTAACCAGCGAAAGGGGTTTATTGCCATCACCGGGGGGGTGGGAACCGGAAAAACCACCCTGTGCCGCGCCCTGTTGGACCATCTGGATGACACCACCAAAAGCGCGCTCATCTTCAGCTCTTTCGTTTCAGACATGGAAATCCTGAAATCCATTGCCCACGAGTTCGGTATAACGGTCCCTCGGGAAACTGAAAGCAAAAACGGACTGTTGGATGCCATTAACCATTTTCTGCTGAAGGTCTTCAGGGAAGGGGGCAATGCACTGTTATTGATCGATGAGGCTCAGAATCTTTCAAGAACGGTCCTTGAGCAGATTCGAATGCTCTCCAACCTGGAAACGGAAAAAGACAAACTAATCCAGATTGTCCTGGTGGGTCAATCGGAATTAAGAAATGTTCTCTCGGCCCAGTCACTCAGGCAACTGGACGACCGCATCACCGTACGGTATCATTTGAAACCTCTGGATCAAAAAGATGCCGAGGGGTATGTGGAGCATCGCCTGGTGGTGGCGGGAGGAAAGGGCGATATCCATTTCTCTGATGGGGCCTTCAAACGGATCTACACCTATTCCGGGGGCAATCCAAGGCGGATCAATGCGGTCTGCGATCGGGCTCTTCTTCTGGCCTATACCGATGAAAAGCGCACCGTTTCGGGAAAAATGACGGCCAGGGCCATCCTGGACCTTCGCGGCGGCATCGACGCGGATGGAGACCGCCCCCCCGGTTCAAAACAATGGACATGGTGGAAGTGGGTGCTGCCGTTGATTCTTTTTTTCATGATTGCCGCCGGATTCGGCCTGTGGCATTTCAGGGATCACTTCTTCAGGTCCGGCTCAAATGAAGCATTGGAAAAGAGTCCCGTTGAATCCGTTACCACAAAACCGAGCCCTTCCCTCTTTATGACGAAAAATGAAACCATTGCCGGACTGTTTGATCTGGCTGAGAAATCCATATCTTCTGAAAATCATCAAGGCGGCACCCAGATGAGTCTGGTGTCATTTCCCCTGGCAGCCGAGTATTTCACCATGCTGAAAAAGCCTTTCAGTATACACCATGGGCCTTCAGGTTATCTTTTGATCCAAAACGTCACACCCGAAGGCGTCGTCGCACTGGATGCGGACGGCAACACAAGAGAACTCCCTCGGGATTTCCTTCTGAAACACTGGGGCGGTCAGGTGACATGGGTATACCCATACAGCGATAACGGCTTCTTTTTGAAACAGGGGATGCGTTCTCCGGCGGTTTTGACCCTTCAGGAAATTTTTCAGGATCTGGGGTACCTGGTGAACCCGAACGGTGTTTTTGATCAGCAAACCTACGAAGAAGTAAAAAAATTTCAGGATGAATTTGGTCTCAAAGCGGACGGCGTGGTGGGTTCCCGAACCCTGGCCCTGCTTTACCAGATGGCGGACAAACAGCATGAGCTACATCCATGAGGCATTGAAAAAAGCCCAGGTTGAACGGGATCTGGGAAAAGGATCCTACGGCGGCATTCCGGTGCCCCGCCAAAAAAAATCCTTTTTCACAGCCAAAAAGACTGTTCTTTCAGCGGCTGTCCTGTTGCTGGTTTTACTTGCTTTTGCGGGCTATTCATGGTGGGATCAAACGACAGAAGACAGACGACGGACGGCAGAAGACAGAAGACAGAAGACAGAAGACAGAGGGCCGTCATCCGTCATCCGTCATCCGTCGTCCGAATCAGGGCCGCCGGCGGTGATCCATCCCCCCGTAAAAAGCTCGGAAGATATTGCCAAAAGCTACCAAAAGGCGCGGGCATACCATCGGGACGGTCGCTTGCCTGATGCTGGAATATGGTATGACAAAGTCATTTCCATGGACCCGGGTCACGTCCAGGCTCTCAATAACCGGGGAGTGCTGCACCTCCACCATAAAGAGTATCCGGCAGCCCGAAAATGTTTTGAAAAGGCGATCCGCTTAAAACCCGATTATGTGGACCCCTATTACAACCTGGCCTGTGTTTCAGCCGCTACCGGCCAGGTAAAACAGGGTCTTCGATATCTGGGAAAAGCCGTTTCCATGGACCCCGGTGTTAAAGGATGGGCGCAAAAAGATCCGGACCTGGATCCGTTGCGGGACTCACCCCGGTTCGACATAATAATGGCGCGTGGCGAATAACCATAGACCCACTTGCCACTCGACACTCGTTACTCAAGAGATATGAGAATTGAAATGAACTATTTAAAAACCTTAATTTTCTTTTTTATTGTTTGGGCGGGCATAGGGTCTTTTCTGACCCCTGCCCTGGTTTCCGGGGCCCGTGTGACAGGGGAGGAAGGCGTGGCCCCTGCTGTTCCAAGACAGGCCGCCGGGATACAGAACCCGGCGCCACCCGCTAAAACCGCGGTTATCGCCCCGAAAGAAAAGATACTGAGGCAGGATGATCCGGAACCTGCGGTAACCATTGATTTCGACCAGGTGGATATTCCCATTTTTATCAAGTTTATCAGCGAACTGACCGGGAAAAACTTTGTGATTGAAAAAGGGGTCAGGGGCAAAGTGACCATCATAAGCCCCAATAAGATCACCGTGGATGAAGCTTACAAAGTTTTTGAATCGGTCCTGGAAGTCCACGGGTTCACCACGATACCGTCAGGGAATATTATTAAGATCGTTCCCGCTGCCAGCGCCAGAACCAAAAGCGTTGAAACCAGGCTGCGGCGGGGGGCGGCTGTCGATTCGGAGGACAAGGTCGTCACCCAGCTGATCCCCCTGCGCTATGCGGAACCGGACGAACTGAAAAAGCTGTTTGCCCCTTTTATCAGCAAGGACAGCGTCATGGTATCTTATCCCCCGACCCGAACCCTGATCGTCACGGATGTGCAATCCAACATCCAACGTCTTTTGAGCATTGCCCGGGCCATTGACGTGGAAGGGGTGGGTGAAGAGATATCCGTCATCCCCCTGGAATATGCCAACGCCACCCCCCTGGCCAAATCGTTGAATTCAGTTTTTGAGCAACGGGCCGTGAAACAGAAACACACCGCCGGACCGCAGACCGTCACCAAAATTGTTGCCGATGAAAGGACCAATTCACTGGTTATTGTGTCATCGGAGGACGATGCCGCCAAGATTCGAAAACTGGTGAAGCTTCTGGATAAAGAGGCACCGCGGGGCCAGGGCGATATCCATGTGTTTTACCTGCAACATGCCAATGCCGAGGAACTGACCAAGGTATTGACCGCCATTCCATCCAAGAAAACAACCGAAAAAAACAAGGGAAAGGCACCCATTCTGTCCAAAGAAGCACGGATTGTGGCGGACCAGGCCACCAATTCCCTGGTCATCATGGCGGACCCGGATGACTATCTTGTGCTGGAAGAAGTCATACAAAAACTTGATATTCCGCGCATGATGGTCTTCATCGAAGCCCTGTTTATGGAAGTGAACGTGGAAAAGGATTTCAACCTGGGAGTGGAATGGCAGGGGATCAAAACCTTTTCCTACGACGGAAATAACGCCGGGGCTTTTGCCGGTTCCAGCCCTTCCGGCATTAAAACTGCCGCCGGCATCGTAAAAGGTTTAAAGCCAGGCTTTTCCATGGGGGTCATCAGTGACGCCATTAAAATCGCCGGCGTCGAATTCCCCAATCTGGCGGCGGTGGTAAACGCCTATCAGCAGGACCGGGACGTCCATATCCTTTCCACCCCCCAGATCCTCACCACGGACAATGAGGAAGCGGAAATTATGGTGGGCAAAAACGTTCCTTATCAGGTACGCCAGGAAACAACCGATGCGCAGCTCAATTACAGCTCCTATGAGTACAAGGATGTGGGCGTGACCCTTAAAATCACCCCGCAGATCAGCCAGGAACGATTTGTTCGCCTCAAAATTTATGAGGAAGTCACCCGGCTGGTGGATGACACGGTGTTGACCACCACGGGACGTCCTGAAACCTGGAAGCGCCTGGCCCAGACCACGGTCATCGTTAAAGACGCTCAAACGGTGGTGATCGGCGGGCTCATCGGAGACGAGACCACGAACATCGATTACAAGGTTCCCTGCCTGGGCGATATTCCCCTTCTGGGCTGGCTGTTCAAGGGAACGAGCAAGAACAGGCAAAAGACCAATCTCTTTATCTTTTTAACACCCCGCATTATTCAGAATCCGGCCGAGGCCAGAAAAATTTACCTGGATAAAAAGGAACAGATTGAGACGATCAAGGAAGGGGTCATCAAAATGTATGATAGGCCCAAACCCAAACCGCTAACGGATGAAGCGCCAAAAACCGGGAAATAGAGATTTATAAAAAACAAATATCGAATGTCGAACAAGGAATGTCGAATGTCGAAGGCAAATATTCCGGTGTCATCCGAAGTTCCAAATACCCCATGGGTCCGTCCTTTAGGGGAAATTCTTTCTGAAATCTGCGATCTGACCGAAAACCACCTTCGGAAGGCACTTGAGATTCAGGAAGAAAAGGGGGGACGGCTGGGGGAAATTCTGATTCGCCGCAAAGTGATCACGGAAGCTGACCTGCTGGGTGCCCTTGGGGTGCAGTGGGATTTGCCGGTTTCCATGACCCTCCCCTTTGAAAACCTGGACACCGCCTTTACCAACAATACACCGATTCAGTTCCTCAAAAAATTCAAGCTGGTTCCCATCATCACCCATGAGAGCTTGACCATCGCTGTTAATGACCCTTTACAGTTTCAAGCCCTGGATGATCTCAGGCGGCTGCTAAAATTGGAGGACGCTCCTGTGGTGCTGGCTCCGGTTTCCGCCATCCTGTCCATCATTAATGCGGCTTACGACGTCAGCGGCGATTCCGCCGAACGGGTTATCGAAGACATGCAGGAAGGTGAGGCCGGTCGAATATTGTCCGAGATCGAGGACACGGCGGATTTGCTGGAGGATACCAGCGACGCCCCGGTGGTAAAACTGGTCAACCTCATGCTGAGCCAAGCGGTCAAAGCGCGAGCCAGCGATATCCATATCGAGCATTCCCAGCACAAACTGCGCATTCGGAACCGCGTGGATGGTATCCTCTACGACATGCTGTCGCCACCCAAACATATTCAGTCGGCCCTCATTTCCCGCATCAAGATTATGGCCAACATGAATATCGCGGAGAAAAGACTGCCCCAGGATGGCCGCATCAAAATCCGGATTGCGGACAAAAATATCGATATCCGCGTATCCACCATCCCCGTGGCCTTTGGCGAACGGGTGGTGTTACGGTTGCTGGACAAAACCAACGTGCTGCTCAAGGTAACGGACCTGGGCATGCCCCAAAAAGATCTTACCGAATTTGAACAGCTCATCAGTTCGCCCCACGGTATCATCCTGGTTACCGGCCCCACGGGAAGTGGTAAGACCACCACCCTTTACGCGGCACTGTCAACCATCAATAAGACCGACATCAATATCATTACCATTGAGGATCCCATCGAGTACCAGATCGACGGGATTGGACAAATTCAAACCAACCCTAAAATTGAACTTACCTTTGCCAAGGGGTTACGTTCCATTGTCCGTCAGGACCCGGACGTGATTCTGGTGGGCGAAGTGCGGGACCTGGAGACCGCCGAAATCGCCATTCAATCGGCCCTCACCGGGCACCTGGTTTTTTCCACGCTGCATACCAATGATTCCGCCGGCGCCGTAACCCGCCTCATCGATATGGGGATTGAGCCTTTTCTGGTCACCTCTTCCGTAAGCGCCATCCTCGCCCAGCGGCTGGTGCGAATCATCTGCCCGCAATGCCGGGAGGCCTACACACCGGACAGGGAATCCCTTCAAAAGGTGGGCATCACCAGGGAGATGGCTCAAGGGGCGATCCTCTACCGGGGCCGGGGGTGTCCCGCTTGCCTGAATACCGGCTTCAGGGGGAGGACCGGCATCTTTGAATTCATGGCCCTGGATGAAAAAATCAAGAACCTGATTTTGAAAACGTCTGATTCCAATGCCCTTAAGCGCGCAGCCATTGAGGGCGGCATGACTACCCTGCGCCGGGACGGCATCCGAAAAGTCCTTGAAGGCATTACCACCATTGAGGAAGTCTTCAGGGTGACCTATCAGTAAACGCCCTTCGTCCATCTTCCGGTCTGGAACAAATCGTAAACTATTCTTACAGTCGTAAAATTAATAAACGGATCTCCCCGCTGGGGTCTCTCACCGGAAATTTAATAATCCGAAAAACTACCATAATACCAACGTTTTAGAAAACGCTTGATAAATTGGCATGCTATTTGCTGCTTATCAATGGCAAATAACGGACAGCTGGAAAAACGGTGAAAACCCCGACCACAGGAGATTGACGTTGCTTAAATTACAACCGGAAAATAACCGCGGATTTACCCTTCCCGAAATGATGATCGTTCTGTGTGTCATGGTGGTCATGACTCTGATTGCTGTTCCCACCTTCATGAACCTGCTGCCGGGGATGCGGTTGAACAGCTCCGCCAGACAGGTTTTCATGGCATTTGCCCGCGCCAAACAGGGCGCCGTGACCCAGAATACGGATGCCTGCGTCAAGTTCAGCAAAACCAACAAGACCATCTTGGTCTGGTTGGATAACGGCCCCGGCAGTGCCAGGGGAAACGGCGCCAAAGATGCCAGTGAAAGCTATGTTTTTGAGGGGGCCCTGGATGACGGCATAATCATTTCGAGTCATTATCCAGGCGATACCGTTACCTTTGATGCAAGAGGACTGCCCAAAAGCTCAGGCTGGTTCCTGGACAATTTTCTAGCATACTGGATTTTTCTGACGAACAGTCAAGATAAGAATAAAAGCATTCGAATTTCACCTGTGGGGGGTATCAAAATCTCATAACCTTGATGAACGTTTGTTTCGGCGGACAAAAAAGATAGGGGATATGAAAATGACTGCAAATATGAAGCAAAGAGACACGGATCCAAAACGCAATAGCCCTGGGTTTACCCTCCTGGAGGTGCTCGTGGCCATGGTCATTCTCGCGGTGGGACTGCTGGGCATGGCATCCCTTTCCATTGGCATTATCAAAGGAAACAGCTTCAGCAAAGAAATCTCCAGCGCCACCACCTGCGCCAGGGAAAAAATGGAGGATGTGGAACAGTTGGGCTTTGCAAACACGCCCGCGTCAGACACAACCGTTACCGAAGCCTACAATTCCATAACTCAATATCCTTACTGCAAGCGAGAAACCGTCACTGTTGTGGACAACCCGGGAACCGACATGAAAACCGTTACCGTCACCGTGTACTGGGACTCGGATAGTCACCAGGTCCAGTTGAAAACCTTCCTGGCCAAATAGCGGAAGTATTTTATGGAAAGAGGCACAAAAAATTCTGCTGGCTTTACTTTGGTTGAGCTTCTCATTGCCCTGGCTTTGAGCCTGGTGGTGCTGACGTCCGTTTCAAGCGCCTTTATCAGCCAGCGCAAAACCTACGATACTCAGGAGCAGATGACCGAACTGATACAGGGAACGCGCGCTGTCATGGAGATCATCACCCGTGAGGTGAAACTGGCGGGGTTTGATCCGCAAAAGGGCATTTCAGGACACACGAACGTGGTGGGCATCCCTTACGGCGCTACCCAACTCGAACTCCGCGCCGACCTGGACGGTGATGGCACTGCCAGCGCCAGCGATTCGAATGAACTGATCATCTATACCCATGACGGCACCAACCTGGAACTTGATCGGAACGCCGGGCAGGCGTGGTCGGGTGCAAGGCTTCTGGCCGAAAACATTCAAGCATTCACTTTTACCTATTGGAAAAGTGACGGGACCGAAGTGACAACCACCGCAGATGAAGCTGACATCCGACAGATCGAAATCACCATCACCGCGAGAACCGCCAAACCGGATCCGGGTTACGGTCTGAGCAGCGGTTACCGGACTTATACACTGACATCAACGGTGACACCGCCGAATCTGGCGATTCAATAACTTTCGGAATTGATCATGAAAACACCTTTTACCCACAAAAGACACAAAAGAAAAGGCAGTGCTACCGCAAACAATCAGAACGGTATCGTCCTGATCCTTTCCCTGGTGTTCCTGTGCATTCTGGCGCTCTTGGGATCCACCGCGGTAGTGCTCACCACCACGGACATGAAAATCGGGGGCAACTACAAAAGCAGCACCCAGGCCTTCAGTGCCGCCCAGGCGGGTATCGCGGAAGCGCGATTGCGGCTGAAAGGTTCCAATACCGTATCCGGTTATGTGGGGGATACGGGCACCACCGCCGATCCATTGTGGTCGGCCTACATCCTGACTTCAGGCACATGGACCACCGCTGATGACCTTGAATACAACAACAATTACCTGAATTATTTTCCATCGGGTACCAGCTTCACGAGTACGACTGCTTCGGTGAACACCCTTCAATCCACTGTGGATGTTGACTATTTTGTGAAAATAAAACACAAGCGGGAATATGAGGCAGAACAGGCGGGACATACAACGGCCACCCCCCATTATGCTGATGGGGATGGCAACCTGGGGGTTAATCCCATATCCGCCCCCGGCAGTATTGTGTATTATGGCGATGATCCCACAACCGTCAATGATAAGCGTTGGGTTTATTTCACCACCGCAGGCAACCCAACGACCCGTGAAGCCCGACCCGTTGAAATTGTCCGTTCCTACGGGCAGAGCAACGGCTCTCTGGCCGTTGTTGAAGTGGAGATAAAACGGGTCCCCTTGAATATAGGTGTGGAAGCCCCATTGTACACCAAGGGAAACCTTGCGGGAAATGGGAGCGCCCTGTATATAGATGGCCGTGACCAGGCAGGAACCGGCGGCGCCGTCGACTGTGGCGGTGTTGTCAGCCCCGACCTGCCGCCCGTTTACCAATACGATGACCCCAGCGATTCCGACACACCGGCGTTTGCCCTAAATGGCGCGGACGCAGAGGATCTTCAGGGACCCGGTTACCCCTATGCACTCGACGGCAGTGAAGAAGCCTTCAGGGGTCCCAAGGACATCCCTATCAGCGAGTATGTGACCGCCATGGGGCTTCCGGGTTCCGCAACGGAAATCATCCTGGCGGATCAGAACGGGGCCACCTATGGCGCCGACGGGAACGGCAACAGTGCTATCTGCTATTCCAACACATCAAATCCGTACAATGTGCAGGGTCTCAAGCTTTCAAATGTCACCGGATACGGCATCCTGGCGGTTGAAGGGGATCTGGAAATGGGAGGCGGATTCAACTGGAACGGACTGGTTCTCTGCACCGGCACCCTGACATTTAACGGCGGAGGATCGGGTGTCAATATAAACGGAGCGGTTCTGGCCGAACAGACAGTCACCATTAACGGCGGTGTGGATATTCGTTACGATAGTTGCTACATTCAAGAAGCCCTTCAGGCAGCCTCAGTCCAGGTGTCCCGGTGGCGGCAGGTTTATTGACCTCTTTTCTTGTACACTTCTTCCGCTTTGTTCCCCATTTCCGAAAGCGCAACCAGGTGGTCCGAATAGGCGCCGCCGAGCCCGGCCTTGAGGATCTTGTTTCTCAGATCTGATAAATCTTTATCTAACTGAAAAATTTCCTCTTTGCTCATGTTTTCCACCTTTTTAAATCTTTTTTTAAGGGCATCAAATTCTTTCAAGAGGGTGTTCTTCTCTTTTGAGGCTTTTTCCTGAACCGGTTTTTCGGGCTTCTTTTCCTTGTTCACGTCGCCCGATGTTTCTTTTTTTTCTTTCTTGTCTTCCTTTTGCTTCGACGCGTCAGCCTTTTCATCCGCCCCTTCCGGTTTCGTTTCAGGTGGAGATTTTACGACGATGGTTTTCAAATCGTCAACTTCCTCGATGGAAACCACGTCATCTTTTGAGATACCCACCACACCGCCATACTGCTTGATCTTGATCTGCGCCCCTTCCTCCCAGTACTCATGGGTCGTAATGTCCCGACCGTCCTTGAGGTGGATCATGTAAGCGGCGGAACATACCGATGCACAGGCCCATAAACAAAGCGCAATTACCCCGATGACAAATTTTTTCATTGGAACCTCCATTGTTAAACATGTAACGAAAACCATAATCCCTTTCAGATTTGAAAGTCAATGGCGGGCTTTTATTTTCCCCAAAAACATGTTAGGGATGAGCGAAAAAGAATTCAAGGAGCCTTCATGAGCAAGAACAATCCTTTACACGCCGTCATTTTCGATTGCGACGGAGTCATGTTTGACTCCCGCCAGGCCAACATCAATTTCTACAACCATCTGCTGTCCCGTTTTGATCTGCCCCCCATGGACCCGGAAGAGATCGACTATGTGCACATGGCCACAGGCCGCGATTCAGTGAAATATATTTTCAGGAAATCTCCTTATTTTGAGGAAGCCGACGCATACCGGCTACAAATGGATTACATCCCCTTCATCAAGGACATGATCATCGCTCCGGGGCTTAAGGATCTGCTGCTGAAACTACAGTCGGAATTTATTTTAGCCGTAGCCACCAACCGCAGCAACACCATTGATGAAGTGCTGGGTCAAAACGGTCTGACCGGGCTTTTTGATATGGTGGTCTCTTCCCTGGATGTGAAAAACCCGAAACCCCACCCGGAGTCCGTTTTTAAAATCCTGTCGTTTTTTGACCTTCCGGCGGCCCAGGCCATCTACATCGGCGATTCATCGGTGGATTATGAAACGGCCAGGGACGCTGATGTCTGTTTCGTGGCCTATGGAAACGATCAGTTGGATGCACCTTTCAAAGTGAATACCATGAAGGAACTGGAACAGGTAATTCAGGAGTTTGAGGGGTGCCGGGAAACGGATGACGGAGGGCAGAAGACAGAGGACGGATGACTGAAGACGGAGGACTGATGGCGGAGGACAGAAGACGGAGGTGGAAAGAGGGTGGGGTTATTTGAGTTCGGTAGCGAAGTTTTTCTCAATATATGTGGCGGGTACAGCCAGGTTAATGGCGCTGTAGGCTTTGAACCCGAGGCTCACGACCCCGATGAGTTTGCCCTCTTTGTCCACCACCGGGCCGCCGCTGTTTCCCCCGATTACCGAAGCTGAAAACTGGATCCAGTCCCCTTTGTAGGGCGCCTTGATTTTCAGTTCTTTTCTGAAATCCTTTCCGGGAAATATCCGGCTGAAGGTGCCGCTGGTAACCGTATCCCGAAACGCCAGCAGGGGATTCCCCACCACCCAGACCGGTTCCCCACGAATTAGTGTATCGGTTTCTCTGATTTCAAGATAGGGTGTGGGCGTTCCGGTCATAACCCGGATCAGTGCCAGGTCGTTTTTTGGGCTCTTTTTGATGATTTTCACCGAATATTTTTTCTTCTGGCCTGCCAGTTCGGCTTTCATGCTGTAGGTCGCTCCCTGGACAACATGCTTTGCCGTAATGGCCAACCCCTCATCGTTAATGAAAAACCCGGACCCGCCCCCTTTGCGGTTGGTCAACCGAAAAGTGCTCTGTACCGCGTGTTCGATGGGATTATCAGAAAGGGTGATGGGTTTGGTTTCCGGCCGGGGCGCTTCCTTGAACTCCCTTTCTTCAATATCACTCCCGGCCTGGTCCGGATGGGGCGGCCGATCTGAAAAATGGACATTTCCATCCTTGTCGTGCCAAATGTAGGCCTTGCCCGCCGTAGCCCCCGCCCAAAAAAAACAAACACCTGCCAGCAACATGCAGAAGATCGTCAGAAAATGCCGTTTCATCAGTCGCTCCTTTACCCACCCCATGCGTTCCGGGCGCCTGCACCGGACGAAAAAGACGACAGGGTTACCACCCTGAACCCTTTTTCATAGAGAAACAGGGCCACTTCCGGCGGCAGGTCCAAGGGCGTCATGAAGACTGAATTGCCACCTTCGGTAAAAAAAATAACCCCAGAAAGGGTCAACTTGACATTTTTTTGGCTGTGCGGTGTCGTGGACAGGGTGTGGGGCCCCATTTTGTGTTGCCAGCCCAGAAATTTCAGGGTTTTTGAGGCCATGGCCAGGGGATTCTTTTCTTTTGAAAGGGAGAGCACCGAAATACCCCTTTCTTTTAACAGGGCGACAATCTCCGTATCCAGTCCGCTAAGATCGATCACCCGCTCCTTTCCGTAGGCGGTCAGATAAAAATCCGCCGTAACAGTCAGCTTAAAATCATCGTTTTGGCTTTCGAATGCAGGTATTTTGACCCGTGACTTATGGGGATGCCCGGTCAAAGTCAGGACCATCTCCACCAGAGATGCGGCATCCAGGGCCGCTTCCGGCGCCTTATCATTAAGCGGTTTATCGGGTGCTTCGCCGGAAGGATATTCGACGAGTAACACACCCCGTTGTTTCAGATAAGTCTTGATAGATTGGGGAACCGCCTGATTCAGGTCGTTCAGAAGGTTAATGACAATGAACCCGGGTTGTTTTCCGGATTGCCCTCTGGGTGGAATCACAATCCAGTCCCCGGTAATGGTGACGGGAATGGTTCCGGACAGTTTAAGGGGCTCACCCTTCTTGAAAACCTTCGGGTAGTGAAATGCTTCCAGAATTTTACTGAAGGCGGATTTCAAATCATCCCCGGGCGAAAGATGAACGATTCGATAGGACCCCCAACTGGACTCAATCACGCGACCCATTCTCGATGGAAGAGAATTGTGAAGATCCACGATCAGGGTCATGCCCCCATGGAGTTTGACAATGGGGTACGTATCGGCCTTGAGGTTGATGTGGCCGCCCGATTTCATGGGGATGAAGTGCTCGCCCGAATGGATCCACTTCTCGCCCATTTGCGGAAGGATATCTCCCAGACCTTCGGGAACCGAGCTTGCGGTCTGCTGCTCCTGCCATGAAGTTGAAGCGATCGTTGTCTCAGGATTTGCAGGGGGTAGCGGGGCGGCTTTTTCAGGAGTCCATACTTTCTGCGCGGTCATGGGTTTTGTTTGGGCCGTGAACGTCGGATAATTTTCGGGTTTAACGGGTTCAATGGGTTCGGAAACCGGTTTAGGATTGGGTAGCCAAACCTTGTTGGATTGGGCCAGATCCCGCATAATAGGCGGCTGTTCCGGCGTTGAAGCGGGTGTTTCATGCCATTGTGGCGGATAAAGAGGCAGATTGACGGTCTGTCCGGGAAAGATTCGGTCCGGATTTTTGATGGATGGGTTGCATTTTTTGAACAGATCAAGATATTCCGCGAGAAAGGTTCGCGATGTGAGATCGTAACGATTGATGACAACCCGACTCAGCATATCCCCGCGCTGAACCCGGTAGGATTCGGATTTCAATCCATGGGCAACGGATGTGGGTTGTTTTGCGGACGGAGCAGGTGTGCTGATCTTTAAAGGGGATTGTTTTTTTTTCGGCACGGCGATTTCAGCTTTCGTCCCAGGCGCCACTTTTACCAGGATTACAATTTTTTCTCCCGGCCGGATCATGTTGAAGTCTTTCATGGACTTGTTGAATTTTCGTAGCATTTCAATCAGATAAGGAAGATTTTTTTCATTAAGCACCCCTTTCTCTCGCAAAATTTTAGCGATCCAGTCTCCTTCCTGGACCACGTACTCTTCGGTCTGGTACCCCTCCGTAACCGGTGATACGACGGGTTGCTCTGCCACCGGTTTTTCTACCGCAACTGCCTCCTTTACCGACGTCTTTTCCGGCCGCGGCGGTGATTTCTTAAACGGTTGAAACAGTCCTGTGGGCTTCCATCCGGTATAGGGCGGGGTTTTATTTTCAGCCGAGGCCATTGAAAAACCCATGGGCAGGGAAAAAAGAAGTATCCCTAGTATTACCGGGATTTTATTTAGGCTGGCAGTTTTCAATATTTTCATACGCCGGGTTCTCTGCGGGACCAGAAGTCCAAGGACTTTTCCTTTCATAACTTTACGATTATCTCATATTCATTCGTGTGAAGCAACTGTAGAAGCGGTTTTTTCAAGAAGGTCCAAATGGTTGCAACCCTTTTCCCCGGTTGACTTTGTGTATATCCAAGTACATACTGAGGGTATATCAATAACAAAAGAGGGGGTCAAAATGTTAGAGATGATGGATATCGGGGTTGAAGGAGCCGTTGCGTATCGTCTGGGTGGAAAGATCACAGAAGAAGAAATGACATCCGTTCTTTCCATATTTAAGGACAAAATCGAGAAGGGCGAAAAACTGGTTGTATATCAGGAGATTGAAACTATCGGTGGGGCTGAGTTCGATGCAATGATCCAGAAGCTGAAGTTTTTGTTTGATGTGGGGATTTCACATTTCAGCAAAATCGCCGTGGTAACCCATAAGAACTGGATACATCATCTTGCCGATCTTGAAGGGAAATTGTTTAAAAATATAGACATGAGAGGATTTTCCATTGAGGAAAAAGACAAAGCCATTGAATTTCTTAAGAATACTTAATAAACTCGAATAATTACACGACAATCCAAGATTGAGAGGAGGATCATGAACAACGAGAAAAAGAAACTGACCCACAACGCCGGCGCTCCCGTAGCCGACAACCAGAATGTGATGACCGCCGGGCCTCGGGGCCCCATGCTCCTTCAAGATGTCTGGTTCCTTGAGAAGCTTGCCCATTTCGACCGAGAGGTCATCCCCGAAAGGCGTATGCACGCCAAGGGTTCCGGCGCCTATGGTGACTTTATCGTTACCCATGATATCGCCCGCTACACCAAGGCCAAAATATTCTCCCAAATCGGCAAGAAGACGGATCTATTCATGCGTTTTTCCACGGTGGCCGGTGAACGTGGGGCCGCCGATGCCGAGCGCGATATCCGGGGCTTCGCAATGAAGTTTTACACCGAAGAAGGGAACTGGGATCTGGTGGGCAACAACACACCGGTTTTCTTTCTGCGTGATCCGTTGAAGTTCCCTGACCTGAACCACGCCGTTAAGCGCGACCCTCGCACCAATATGCGCAGTGCCCGCAACAACTGGGACTTCTGGACTTCCCTCCCGGAAGCGCTGCATCAGGTCACCATCACCATGAGCGATCGCGGCATTCCCTATTCTTACCGCCACATGCATGGCTTCGGCAGCCACACCTTCAGCCTGATCAATGAGAAGAATGAGCGGTTCTGGGTCAAGTTTCACCTGCACACTCAGCAGGGAATCAAGAACCTCACTGATGAAGAGGCGCAGGCGATCATCGGCAAGTGCCGGGAAAGCCATCAGCGGGATTTATACGAAAGCATTGAAAAGGGTGAATTCCCTCGCTGGACCCTGTTCATTCAGGTGATGGCGGAGGAGGATGCGGCCAATTGTCCCGTCAACCCATTTGATTTGACCAAGGTCTGGTCCCATAAGGACTACCCCCTTATTGAGGTGGGCATCCTCGAACTCAACCGCAATCCGGAGAACTACTTCGCAGAAGTGGAACAGTCAGCTTTCAACCCGGCCAGCATTGTGCCCGGCATCGGCTTTTCTCCCGACAAGATGCTTCAGGGAAGGCTGTTTTCCTACTCCGACGCCCAGCGTTACCGGCTCGGTGTGAACCATCACTTGATTCCGGTCAATGCTTCCCGCTGCCCGTTTCACAGCTACCACCGGGACGGCGCCATGCGGGTGGACGGTAATTACGGCAGTACTCTGGGTTATGAGCCCAACAGCTACGGTGAGTGGCAGGAGCAGCCGGATTTTTCGGAACCACCCCTGAGTCTGAAAGGGGCCGCCGACCACTGGAATCATCGCGAAGACGAAGACTATTACTCTCAGCCCGGGAACCTCTTCCGATTGATGACAGCCGAGCAGCAGAAGGCGCTTTTTGGCAATACCGCCCGTGCCATGGGTGATGCTCCCAGAGAAATTAAGCTCCGTCACATCGGCAATTGCCTGAAGGCGGATCCGGCTTACGGCAAGGGGGTAGCCGATGCGCTTGACATCCCGGTTAGCGAAGTGCCCATGGACGAATAATCAGAGCGAAAGATACGTGTTTAATGCGGGTAACTCCCGCAACCCAGCTAAAACGCTGAGGCGATGGGCGATAGGTTTTCCCCATTGCCTATCGTCTATCGCCCATGGCCTCAATAAGCTCTTTCGCACGTTTTTCGATCTCTTCCGTTGCCATCCGTTTTCCGGATGCCGTCAAGAACCATGGCTCAAGGTTCCTGCGGAGCCTTTCAATACACGCTTCATAAGTAAGCCCGAAACCCATTTGGATGCCGCGAATGGCGGTTTCGGTGTATCGCCATAGTTTATCCGCATCTTTCACAACACTGTCATTGAGGGAAATGGATTCTTTCCCTGAGTCATGCCCTTTGATAATCTCCTGGATTCCCAGAATTTTATCTTCAGGGTAATTGACCTTTCGAAGGATATCCCCGGCAATCCTGGCGCCTTCAACTTCGTGTACGCGGTTCCATTCAGGCATACTGACCTTGGGACCGAACGCCTTCATCTGAACATCCTCGGGCACTTTCTTCCACCCCACGTCATGGAGAATAATGGCCGGGATCACAATATCTTCTTCTCCGCCTTCCTGGGCCAACAGTTGCTGCGCAAAATCAGTTGAAATCTCCGTATGGATATCATTCTTCCGGGTGTTGAGGTAAGGTCGCGCCAGCTCCCAGATCCGCTCGTAAATATCTTTTATCATGAAATCCTCGCTTAATATGAACATCATATATTTGAAAACTGAATAATTTTTAAGGCAAACAAATGCTTCATGGAAATCAATAAAGGCAAAAGCCAAAAATGGGTCAAGATTATCCTTGTTTCATAACTACGGCAGGATCACTGGATGCCCATTTCCAGGCGGGTATAAGACAGACAAACGAATAGGGCAGAACTGTCAGGGCAAACAGAACCGCCAGTTGATATGCATCCACATTCGGGTTGAGTTGAAAGGCCGGATACAGGGTGGCCCAGCCTTTCAAAGCGTGTTCAAAAAGGGGCGCTGAGACCATAAAAGTGTGCATGTAGGCTGCTGAAACACCCAGAAGGAACGCTGTTAATGAGATAACACACCCCTCCCAGAATTTGATCATCAGGATATCCGAGGTATCCCATCCCAAACCTTTTAAGATGCCGATCTCCAGCCGTTCCTCCGCACTCAACCCGGTGGCTTTATCCCAGGCAAAAATCAGGAAAGCCAGGAAAGCCCCCACCAGCAACACGATGGTATAACCGCTACGCCAATCGAACAGTGCCGTATACGTCCGTAGGATCTCCTCTTTCAGGATACATCGGGTATCAGGCAGTAACAGAGACACTTTCTCGGCAATGGTCGGGGATTCACGGGGATTCCGGATGCTAACCGCCATATCCGTGGCGAACCCCTCGGGGATTCCGGTCAACTGCCTGAAGGTCCCCTCGCCCATGATAATTAAATCCGATGTAACCAGTTCGCTGGATGTTGAAAAAGTCCTAATGACACGCAATTCAATCGCTTTTCCATCAAAGGTCCTGAAATAGAGTTGATCCCCCCGAACGGTTCCCCAGGTCCTGAGAACACCCGCTCCCACCTCCACGGTGCCCTCTCCGCCCGAATAATCATCCTGAGCCATAAGCGTATAATTGGCTCGGGCAGCGGGGTGGTAGTAGTATCCCCACAAGCGCGGCTTAACCCGTCCGGCACCTCGTATTTTTTTGATTTCTTTTTCGTAATGGAGAGGGACAAGGGCCTGTCTGCCTGCCATGGTCCGCTGAACAATCATCTCAGGTGCATCCTGCAAAATGGTCTCTGCTTCATACCGAAGCGCGTTGGTAAAAAATATCACCGATGAAATGATAAAAACCGTAAAAGTATAGACCAAAAGCAAAGAGATATTCTTCCATTTTCGCCTGAGAAGGGCGGAAAGGGTGAAGTCCAGAAAAGATCTCTGACGTTCGATCCAGCTCATGGCTCGGAATCCTTAAAACGACCAGGGGGCGAAACCAAAGATCCTGATGGAAAATGTTCCAGCGCCATCGGGTGATCCTGAAAGGCCGAATGAAGGTCTGATTGGCTGGGGTGTCTCGTATATCGAGCCTCGGTAAAGAGGCATATATCCGTTATTCCTAAATCATTGACCAGCTTTTTCTCTTCGGTAATACGGCTGTTGTGGGTGTTCGCAATAAGAACGGGATAAACAAGGAGGAAAAAAAACAGTATCAAGCTGTTTACGGTGATAAAGATCAGATATAGGGTCGATTTCCGCATGGGTGTCGCAGGTTGTGTTTAATCATCCAACTTCTTGATGACCGCAGGGGTGATCTGTTTAAAAACCAGGATCCGCTTCCCTTTGTGATCCTTCTTAAATTCCCCGGCATCTTGTTTGGTGTAAAATGGGATCAGCTCTCTTCCCATGGGACCATATACATCGCTCCCCATGACAAAAAATGCTTTGTGAGCATCCATCAGCTTCACATCGTAATATTCCGTTACATAAATGGCAGCAATATCCTTCTGGGTCTTGCCGTGATTATATTTTTTGAGGTCAAAATAATATTTAAAAAGGTCTTTGGCCCCATCAAAAAAAGCCGTCGTACCGTCTTTGAAAATAATCTCTCCCACCCAGTCTGGGTATTTGTAGACAAACATACCGCAGACAGGACACTTATCCTTTTTGGAGGGCTTAACGGGGGCCGGATCCAGAGCCAGTGCGGAACCGACCCAGAAAAACCAAATCACAACCCCCGCAACCCAAAAAGTTCCACGCATCCGCTTATGGCATAGCCGTCTATTCCGCCTCTGCCCTGTTTCCATAGGAAGTGCCAAGAATGCTATCCTCTAGCTTTGGACCGCAAACCGATAACCGTTAAATTAAGACCCTTTCTTCATCTGCTTCAATTTCAGCCGTTTCATCTTACGTTTTTCCCGAATCATCCGGGTATCCCGATACATATCTTCATAAGCCGCTTGGGCAGCGCCTTCAAAATTGCTCAACTGGCCGCCGTTCTGCCCAATAAATTTCTCAGCCGCTTCTTTTGTCCCAAAAGCCCATTTTGCCCTTTTGGTCATAACACCCATCTTCTTTCCGCCGATGACCCAGAAGGCTTTTTCAGCGTCGATAAGACTCTTTGTGTTATAATCCCCCACCCAGATTTCAACAGGCCCCTTGTCGATATTCACAGCCATGTCGATGGCAGCACAATGAAGGGAGCAACCACCGAAGGTAGACCCATCATCGTAGACAATAAAGGTCCTTGAAAAATTGAATTTATTCCTGTCCATGCCGCACAGGGGACATGCAGGCGCCTTAATGATATCGCCGGCAGGAGGCTCAGCACTCTGGAGCGGGGATAAAATAAAGGCAAAGGGAAGCAGTAAAACCAGTGCTAAAACAATGGACTTTTTCATAACAGACACCCTCCGTTAATAGATAAAAATGAATTGAAAATAGATTTAAAGAAAAGAAATCAACTAACAAAGGGCAACATAATATAACTATCTTTGGTGTGTCAAGGCTGTTTTGCTATTCCACCGTGAGATTCTCGGCCTTGAATTTTCCGATGACCACCGAAACCTTATCCCCTTTTTTGATGGATTTTCCCACATTGGAAAAGAGAATCGTATACTGGCGGCCATTTTTGGGGCTGAGCGTGGTGGAACGTAACGGTCCCACCTTGGTGACGGGAACCGGAAATTTCTTTCCGGTTTTCTGGACCAGGAGATAAACTTCTCTGTTCTCTTTGCTGCGGCTGAGAATGGCTTTGGACTTTTCAGGATCCGTGATCAAATACCTGAAATCCACGAAATAGTCGCTGGCGGTGAGCCGAATGGACGCGGGTCTCACCCCCCACTGGTCCTCCAGAACCTGGTACTTGTTACTGGAGACTGCACTTTTTGTTGCAAGACCGGTTTCCTCGCCGAAAGAGGAAACCGGCCAAAGCAGTAAAAACAGAATTGAGAAAAAAAACACGGTTGCGGTAAAAACCGCCTCTTGCTGCATCGTCAGTCTGTGGGCCATAAGATTCCCTATTGTACGATATCCGCTCCCAGATGGTACGGAAGCGATGATCTGATGTAAGAGAACATCCCGCCGGGATAGGCCCCATTGTTGTTGAGGTTCAGCTTCGCATCGTAGAGAGGATAGTGCCAGGGCGGGTTTTTGGGGGATACCACAATGGCATCCGCGGTTTTCCCCGGCGCCAACTCGAACCCGTACTCCTGTCTGGGATACTGCAATCTGTTGCCGTCTTCCGACCATTGGGTCATGTACAATCCCAGCAGCTGGGGCACATGGGTTTCAAGGCCGGCATTAAGAAACCGGATGAGAAGGCGCTCACCCTTAAAAAGGGGACCTGTCCCATTGATATGGAGCATCCCCGCATCCGGATATGACATGCCGTTCATGAGAAAATATTTGGGTTCGTAATCGACGCTGCTGCCGATGATGGCACCAGGTACCGCACCGTATTTGCCTGCCGCAATGGCCGTTTGAATGGCAGGGTCAATTTCGTGAAAAACAATGATCACCTCAGCATCATAAGGAACACCCGAATATGCGGATCCCTGGCTGACGTCTTTAACCACCGGTAGAAACATGCCCATCTGGACCTGTTTGGCCGGATTCGTTCCACTCTGGAGCATGTATGTTCCGGACCGAAAGGATTCCCATCGATATTCCCCCACCTGGCCCGGCTGGGTCTCATGGGTGAAAGAACGGACCCTGGCAGTGTAGTTTCCGGCAGGTCTGCTACCGGTCCACGTCTCGGTATCGTCGGGAAAGTTAGTCCAAACCGGGCCGCTGTTATTGGTAAGGCTCTGACCTAAAATATTCAGTGAAACCGGTTCACTGAGATTATTCATGAGGTGAATAATAAGGACATTATCATCCGGACTCACCCTCAACGTCGGACCGGGAACGGACACATTACCTTCCGTCGTTGAAAAGTTCTTGTCCTGGTCCAGGCCGAAGCCCCATACGGGAACCATTTGGCCGTTGGCCATGGTCATATTGGCGGCGTTGACCCGCAGCCAGTATTCAGCGGCTGTGGCCTTTCCCACCATGATTGTCAGGAGACATAAGAATAGGAACAACCCCTGAAATCTGATTACTTTTTTCGAGAACATGCTGGAATCCTCCTCAAGGGTTTAGTCAATGGGCACATCGGGATGCTCGACGATCATAAAGCTTATCAGCCCCCCCGGCCAGATATCGTTGCTGGTCAACTCTTTTTCCGTATGGGAGTGCCACATGTAGAAATATCCCCCGGCGGCGTTCAGACCTCCGTGACCGGGCGGCAGTTCCCCTTCCCCGCCCAGAAAGGGACTCCCCGAATAAAAGGGGCCATAGGTCACCGCATCACGCGGCGGCAAAACCACCGGAAAGGGCTTGCCGTGATTGGGCGCATATTCATGGGGTTCCAGGGGATCTTCAGGTGAATGTCCGTAAATGTCCCAACCCAGTTCCTTACCGGTCCATCCCCAGACCAGATCCGCTGTCTGACCGGGAACACTTTTGATGGTGGTGGCCTGCCACGCCAGATCCGGCCCGGCCCCCGGTGCACTGGAAAGAAGTCTGCCGTCAACGGCAATGGTTTCAAAATCGTTGCCGTGAAAATGCATGGGATGGGTTTGTCTTCCCGCACCGATAAACCGAATGAGCACCTTTTCACCGGGATGCATCCTCGGCTGGGCATTATAGGGTTGGGTCGGCAGCCACGGGACAAAATTTTCCGCTAAAATATCCGGATAGTTGCGGCCGTTTATGAACCAGTTGGTGGGAAAATAGGTGCTGAAATCGATCAGATGCCACTGCCTTTCTTCCACCTGCCGGTGGATGATGGGGTCCGCCTCCGACATCAGATAGAGAAACTCCCTGTCGTATTGACTGTCAACATGGTTATAGGCGTATTTTTTTGCGGGATCACCACCGGCAGGCGTGGCGGCCGGTCGAACAATCAAAGCCCCGAACATTCCCATTTCCACCTGAAGATCAGACCGGGTACCGCTACGGTACAGGTAAGTACCGGGCTCGGTGGGGGTGAAGGTATAGGTCACTTGTTTTTCAGCGTTGGTAGGTTTTAAATGGGCCTGTCGCGCCTCCCGGGTCATCAACCCATCAACGCCACCTGAGGCCGTTACCTGGTGCCCGGGAAAAACCATGGACGCATTGCCCGACTCGTTGGGAAGTTCGTTTCTAAGGGTAATGGTCACGGGCACGTCCTCGGTCACAATTAAGGTCGGTCCCGGGTATTGGGGCCGCCCGGTCACGCCGGTGGATCCATTGGTGACCGCGTAACCCCATATAATCGTACTGTCGCCATCCGATGTAACGATCACATCCTGTTTGGCCACAAGGTTGACGTTATTTCCGCTTATGCCGACGATGGCCCCTTGGGCGCCGGTTCCAAAGAACAACAAAAAAGCGCCGATCAAAAGAACCACCCGGATGGTTCGCTTTTTTCCGATCCTATCCATTCTTTTCCTCCTCATACAGGGTCGCTACAGGGGATTGATAACAATTTCCGTCATGATGCCACCGCGTTCCTGCTGGCCATTTGACAGATTCGCCAGGTCCGTGGTGTAAAGAAAATAGGTTCCCGGCACCACACCGTTGGTATCGAGCATGACGTCGTAGGCCTGGCCCCCGCCAACGTTAAGCACATTAACCGTCATGGAGGTGTCCTTTCCGTCCGGTCCCCTTAACAGGGCAGCACCCCTTCCCACCACTTTCATGGGAACCCCTAAAGTCGTGGCAAATGTGTACTGGTGGGTGGTTGATATATTGGAGACACGCAGCAGAATCCGCTGTCCCGCTGTGGCGGTGATCAGTGACGGGACCTTCTGTGCTCCGAATCCATCCTGGTTCGGAATATCGTTGGGATTAATGGTATCGGGGTATCCCCTGCCGTTGATCATGGGATATTCATCGAACATGGCGGCAAAAGGAAGCGCCTGCACCGTGTCACTGGCGATATGAAAAAAGGAGTCAAAACCGGTGAGCAAAACGGGGAAATCCACATCATATCCGGTGGAACCGTCCTCGTCGTTGTAGACAAATTTGGTGAAACCGCCGATAGACGTACCGTCCTGTTTCGGTGTCACCCAGAGGTTACCGATCATTCCCATCTGCATATGTTCGGCCGCCTCCACATGACAGTGATAGAAGTAAGTACCCGGAACCGCGGCGTTATAATAATAGGTGAAGCTGTTTCCCATATTGGGCGAGGGTGAGGGCTCCGGCAGACCATCAAAAATGGGAGCCGCATTGGGAAAACCGTGCCAGTGAACCGTATGGGGATCAAACAGATCCGGCCGGACCGCCATTCCCACGTTGGTCATGGTCAGATAGAGCTCTTGTCCCTGCTTCAGCACAATGGTGGGAGCTGGCAACTGGGCTTTGAGCGTCAGATCTGCAATGACCCTATCGGCCGGAACACCGGCAGCATCCCCGAAGCTGAAAATATACAGACCCAGGCCGTCGGCCATGGTTGTGTAGCCATCGCCACCGGTAATACTTCTGCAGACAATGTTGGGATCTTCGGATATGCCGTCCCCGTTTGTATCGCCCGGGCACTGCACGAGAACATTCGCGCCCGCCGTCAAGGGACACAGCCATACGAAGAGCGTCAGCAGAACGATCATACTGCCATACCGGGTTCGTCTTTTCATCATTTGCCCTCCATGGGTTTTTTAAACCACTCGTTTTAATTTCTGCGATTTATCTACGCTTTAAAAATCTACCGACCCTTACCGGCAGCTGCCGGCGCATGGTACTCATCAGCCCCCACATCGGGCATTGAGATATTCCTGCTCTGTCCATCAAAATCCCACCGCAGAGGCGTAAAACCATAGGAAACCACGCTCTGACCGTTATCCCTGGCAGAGGAAGCGGCCTGGATATGGTAATTGCCCTGTACCGGAAGAAGGGGTGTATACCGGACCGATATATTATTACCCCCCTCGTCAACGATGGTGGCGGTTTCCAGAATATTCTGGTAGGCGTTCACCACCAGCGGATCCACATAAAAGTTGTTGGGTCCGTAATCATACCCTGTGTTGGGATCCACCTGGCTTGAGAGAAAACACTTTACCGGCGTGAGATGGCGCGTCATGCTCTCTCCCGGCGGCACATAAACATCCCAGTAATCCCCAAGGGGGTTCGGCGCCAGTCCACCGGCACCTTCATTCAAAGACGCATTATTATACCAGCTCCGGTTGTGCCAGATAATGTTGTTCACCAGGACCGGGTTGCTATAATCCGGTTCCGTGGGACCGGATGTATCCAGAATAAGCTGAAGGGCCTGACTGTTGACCGCGGTCACCAAACCCGCCCCCTGGGGCGTTGAGTTGGCGGCCCCGGCCTCAAAGGAGAGGCTGCTGGTGGCGGTGCTGTCGTTGTTGATAATGGTATTCTGGAAAATGTAGCCCCTCACCACGTCCTGCATGAAAATGCCGGCCCCTGAATGGGCTGCCACATTGTTGACAATCATGTTGTTAAAGATCTTGATCCGGTACCAGTTGGCAGGCTGTCCGGGAAAATCCTTCAAATCCTCTCCGTTTGCGGCAAACACATGGATACCGCCACCGCTTCCCGCCCCTGCCAGGTTCCCCTGGATCAGGTTGGCATTCACCGTCACGTTTCCACTGCCGGTACCACCGGCCACATTTCCACCGATAAAGATGCCGCCGCCTTTTCCGGCTTTGTTGAGCAGAGCGCCAAAAAAGTCCTCGTTAAAAAGGATCCTGTTTTCCCGAATTACATTTTCTCCGGGACACACGCCGCCGTGGTTGATGCCGCCGCCGTTAAATCGGGAGAAATTACCCGCGATGATATTTTGTTCAATGAGGTAATCCTGAGCATAATCGTTAATGGTGATGCCGCCGCCCCCTTGAACCCCACCGTTACGGTGGATCTTGTTCCGGCGGATGACGATATTATTATTGTTGACGCCGGTCCACCCGATACCCTGCATGCCCAAGGTAATGCCGCCCGCGAAATTTCCCTGGTTACCGGTGATCTCATTGTTGGTAACCTCCAAACCTATGGCTCCCGTAAAAGCATAGATGCCGCCGCCGGCCTTGCTGCCGATGAGCCTGAACCCGTCAATAGCGGCCTGGCCCTGAACGGAGAACGGATAGCCTTGGTTGAAGTATTTGGTGACTGTGGGATCCGGGTTCAATGCCGTCCCCCCCGGATAAGCGGTTTGACCGGTAACAAATATGCCGGGCGCCTCATTCTGACTGAAGGGGTTGCCCATGAGAAATGTAGCGAAAGCAGCGCCGCCCAGACCCTTGGGGGGTGGGAGTTGAATCCGATCGTGCCAGATTTGCAGTCGCTCAGTGGGGTTGGGATTGGCGTTGATGTAGGTCGCACCGGCGCCGGAACCCTGCAACCGGACCGGCTTATTCATGATGACGTTTTCGTTATAGGCACCAGGCGCCACCAGAATCAGGGCACCGGCCCCGGTTGTGGGGGCGTCGATGGCCGCCTGGATCGTAGTGAAATCACCGGGTACGGCAACCACGTTGGTTGTGGCGCAGTTCACGATGTTGAGGGTCACCCCGATCTCCGTTAAAAGACCGTTATCGCCTCTAATAACCATGACCCGGCCTGTACCGGCGGAACCGGGTACAGTAGCCATGATCTCATGATCACTCCAACTCTCGATGGCAAGGGGAACATTGTTCAGGAACACCGAACCGGCCACATCGCCGAAACCGTAATGTCGGATGATCTTGAACTGGCTCCCGGCCACCTGGGGGTCCCAGTCGGGATTGAGGACCAACTTGTCGCCCACCGACGTGATGGTGATGGTGCTGCCGCTGGGCCGCGTCGAACAGAGCAGGGGTCCTGTCTGGGACTCGGGCCCTAAAAGTGACGCGATAACAGGTGTAAAGTCAACGGGATCGGTATCGATAACCAGATTGGACGATGCAAACGCCGCCAACGGCACCAATGGGGTGTCCGTATAGGTGGTGGTCCCCGGTAAATAATGCAACGTCCACGGTGTGACACTGAGAAGGGGGTTGTAGTAAGGGTCTTCGGTCCCATCCGGCAGCGTCGGGTCATTCAAAACCATGGTCATCATATTGGGCGACATACCGGAAGGGGATCCCACATTATTGGTAAAAGTGGATGCCAACAGCGCATTGTATCCGCCGTATTCGTCGCTGTACATCCTTTGAAACTCCCGTCCGGTCCAGTCCCTTAAGGAGATGGGAATCCAGGATGCTGCCAGTTTCTCGCCGTAATTGGGGCTGGCCATGTTGAACTCAGCCCCCAGATCATTGTTCACAAACCCCACGACCCGGGCCGACTTGGGCACATCCGTCTTAAGGAAAAAGTCAGACGCGGCATTTCGGGACTGCAGCACATCCACCATTTTCATATTGCAATCGGCGAGGGTCTGCCCCGCCAGGGGGGCTTCCACCCCGGGAAAGAGGGTCAGATATTGGGGCACCACGTAATCGGGGCCCACACACACGGGCGGGTTTATGATAACTCCGTTGTCTATGGATGTATCCAGGGTACTGGCAACCCATTCCACCCCGAAATCCGTGTTCTTATCCTGGGACTTGACCACTTCGTACATATCTTGCGCCGTAACGCTCTTGGGCGGCACCACTTCAACAATATAGGTCCCGTAATCAACATCTCCGAACGCGTACCCGCCATCAAATATTCCGGGCCTCACCTGGTTCCAGGTACCGAAGTTATCCGCACATTCCGCAATCGGTTCTCCGTGGACCACGGGAAGATCCTGAATACACCCGGTGGGCTTGCTGTCGTCCCAGCTGTCGGTGCTGGTAATGCGAACGGAGTCGCCCCAACTGAATCGGTTGTCGCCGTTTCGATCCACATCTTCGGTACCGGGTCGTCCGGTGTATCCGGCATAGTCCGGGTCCGTCCATTGGAAGGGGTAATTATCCACCTCCGCCAGTTGAATCCCCGGCACGGCCGGGTCGAATATTTCGTTCCGGTTGTGGTCCGTATCTTCCGGACCCGGTTTTCCCGTATAGTAACTCAACCAGTCTTTGGTCCACTGCCAGGGCTCACGGTCCACATCGGATGGAAGATCATCGATGACCCCATCCTTATTGGAATCCTGATACAGGTTCACCCGCACTCGCGGTATGCCCGGTTCCCACGGTTCCGCCCCATCCAACCTCGGTTCATCCGATGCCCGGGTGGTGGCGTAATAGACGATTCCAGATATACCGCCGTTTTCGCCTTCACCATAGTCTATCTTCCCCCAGTTCACCACATTGTACTGACCCAGAAAGGTCTGGGTGGCCTGGGTCAGGACCTCGCCCGTCTCCGTGCGGGACAGGTTATTGCCCGTATTGGGGTTGTTGATGATGGCAGTGGGCGGATGCCCTTCGCTCTGGGGCTGGGGATAGAGCTTGTCCATTGAAGGCCAGTCCCACCCTTCATCGGGAAAAACCTCACCACCGTAATCCACCACGGATGTCATCCCCGTGGCTTTAAATCTTGCAAAATCCACCTCCAGAACCAGCCATTTAAAGAATGGGAACACCTCGGAAAAGGAGTATTCACCCTTCTCATTGGTTCCCGTGGCCTGGTATATGGTACCGTCACGATAACGAAGCACCATCCCCTGCTCCTGAAGACCTTCCTCGCCCTCATCGGGAAAACCGTTCTGGTTGGTATCATAAAACACTTTTCCGCTGAGGTGACCGAACCACTGAAAGACCAGGACATTGCCCAGATTCAGTTTCTCACCCTCTTTAACCGTCACGGTCCTGAACCCGAAGAGCATGTCCAGGGGTTCGTCCCAGTTGACCAGGGTATAGGTACCGGCCGGCACGTTTTCAATCTTGAAATAGCCTGTTTTAGGATCGCACTTGGCCGCGTAGAGTCCACCCGGTGTCAAGGCCGGCTGCGCGTTGGGATCGTTCAAACCGACCCAGGCATCACTCACCGGTTCTCCCGGAAAATAGCCCTGAAGGGTCGGGGGTCGTGAGAAATGATTCACCCGAAAGGTCCCCTCTATGGATGCGGTCCCCTGGGGTGGTGTGATATTCCATGGCAGCATGTTGAGGGTCTGTCCTTTATATTGGGAACTTTTCGGGCTCAACTTCACAAAACCGAAGGCCGCATGCCAGAAAGCCGCGCCAAATCCCTCCACGAATGCTTTGGGCTCATTGGGTTTGACCCAGGCGTCGATGGTGGGGGTTCCCTCGATGGTGGTGGTCTGGGTCCAGGTCATGGTCTCACCGGCGTCATCCTCCTCGGGTGGAATAACCCGGATGCCGTACTTCCCGGCAACAATGTATTTTACCAGGGCCTCTCCCACTTGTAGGTTATAGGGGTTTGCTTTGGGATCATAGTCCGGATGAGTCGGGTCGGAAGCCCTGTCAAAATCGTATTGGGTAAGGGTCGTAATAACGCCGTTTCCGACGACATCTACCACGGGAGCCCCGCTCTCATCCGTCTGGACGGTGCCGTCCGCATTCAAAACATAGGTGGTCCCGAGGGGATTGCCGAAGGCATCATAAAACACTTGCCCCGCCATATCATAAACGAAAATGCCTGCTCCCCCCAAACCTTGTTCATTGGGGTCAGGCCCGTCATTGATCAGGTTTTGGTCCATAAATGCGTAGACGGAAAACTGTGCCGTGGGCCATGGCATTGCGTCCACCACAACATTCACGGTTTCCTGTCCCACGCTGACCGTCGTTCCGGCAAGGCCGTACCCTTCGGTGGGAAGAACCGATATGTAAAACCGTTTGTCAGACATGGAAGGTGGGATATCCACACTGACCGATGCGGCGCCTGCCGTACCTCGGGACACCACCGGAGCATAGCTGTTATGGATCGTATTGCTGACACTGTCCGACACATTGGCACCGGGCACCGTCAGGTTGGTATCATCTTCTTCGAGAAGCCAGCGATAAGACGTTACCGGCTTTCCATCGGAATCCGTCACATTCAAAATAAACGCATGGGCTCCAGAGGCAAATGCAACACCCATAAACAACGCCAACCCGAAAAGAAGAAATCTTTTAAAGGCATCCCGCCTGTTCCTAATACCAAAACTTCTACGCCCCATGGCAATTCTCCTTATTCTCCAAGTCCAAAGATTTTAACCGGCAACTATCAATAGCCCACAATTTAATCACATTTTGCATATTTTGCTTGATTGATATTTTATGAATTACCGGCTCTGAATTCAAGTAGGACAATACCGTATATTGATCCTCAAAACAAAGTAGGTCTTCGATCAGAGGCGTTCCTTGCGGAAGTGCTGGGAAGTTCAAATTCCCTTAAGGGCTAATCCTCGTCACCTTGAGCGAGTTCGTTTTTGTGGCAGAACCCACAGTTGATCTCAGTGCCTTTGAAAATATTGACGATCCCCACATCCTCCACGGAAAAAGTCCTGTCCGCGGCGGCCTTGGAAATCATGGTCCCGTCTCCGGTAATGCCATGACAGGCCTGGCAGACCTGCCGGGAATCCTCAAAAAATTCCTTATGTTCATCGACCCATGACTGGCTGTTCACGTTATGCATACCGTGGGGACCATCCAGGGTAAGGGACAAGCCGGTCCCGTGGCAGGCCGTGCACTCAACAATCATGCCGTCATGCCCCTGAATGGTTGTCGCCGCAAAGTTGTCGTTGGCTTCACGGGTGGGCCAGATGGCATGGGGGCTACCATGGCACGACTCACAGGCCACGCCGTTATGCCCCTTGCTGTTTCGATACAGGGTGCCGGTCTGTTCCGCAAACCGCTTGTTGGTGGCAATAATGAACGTGGCCACACTGGGGCTGTCGGTGTAAGTGGTCCGCCCGATAATCTGGTTACCGATATTACTGACGGCATCTCCGGTATGACACGATTCACACCTGGGAAGGTCGCTCCAGGGCTGTCGACCGGCCTGCCCCACCGCATACAGGTTTCCGTGGCAGTTCAGACAATCGAGCCCGGCCGTCTCCATGGCGCCCCTGGCGCAGTTGGTTTTCTCTCCCGGGTGACAGTAAAAACAGATGTTTCCGCTGGCCGGCGGCGTCAAAATACGGGATGCATGATAGCCGTGGACGGCCGGAGACAGGTATTTGTTGGTTAATTGCGGCCCTACCGGACCAGTCCCGCCAAGATCCAAGGCAGGAGAGTAATGGCACGATGCGCATAAAACCGGTTGGCTGTTTACCAGGTCCGTACCGGCACGGTAGTCATGCAGAATCAAAATGTTTTCTCTGTACTGAATCGCCAAGTCCGTACTGCTGCTCCACTGAACATCCGGCAGGCTGGCGGCCTCGTTTCCTGTGTTGTGGCAAACGCCGCAGGCCATCTCATCGGATACGGGGACCACCACAGGGAGAGAAGAGAGGGTTTCCGAAGTAGCGGTATTGTGTGCCTGGACCATCATCAGGGGATATGGATTTATCTTGAGATTGTCGTCCACGGATGTTATGGGAATCCCTTCCGCCGAAAACCATCCCTCATAGCCGGTTCTGGGGTGAAAGGGCTGAGCCGGATTACCGGCCCCGGGCATCTTCGCCCCCAGAAGCCCTTCATTCACCGGGAGATTCGCACCAAAAAGGGGGAGCACATAGTCCCAGAAGTCGGTTTTTCCCGCACTGGTAATATTGATGGATCCGGTGCTGTCCGCCATGGCTTTATAACTGACACTCACGGATTCGCCCAAAATCTGAGGGGAGGACCCTTTCTGAATCACCTGGGCATGGAGCACATTAAACAAGGGAAGGATGCTGAATACGGAAAAATCCGAATCGTAACAGTGCATGCCCAGATCGTTAAAGCCAAATACCTGGTACCCCTGGGCACCCTGTTCGGCAATTTTGACCTCTTCAATATTGGAAAAAACACTCAACCCGGTACTGTCCTGGGACTGTACCGCTGTAAAGTAGGCCTCGCCGGAACCAAGCGTCGCAGAAAACGTGTTGGCCCTGCCCATAGCAAGGGTGATGATAGAACCGGGACCGGTATAGGGGGATGGGGCATAGGAGAAAAAATAGCCGGTTGCACCTCCCACTTCACTCCAGGTGAAGGTTACCCTGGTTTCAGCAACGATAACACTCAGGGTGGGAGGAACCGGTACCGCCATTACCACGTGTGAAAAGGTCAACATTGAAAGAAAGCTAATCAGAACAAAAAGACATCTTTTCCGGGCCATTTTCTCTCCCTCCAAATATCTAAAATAGTAGTGTTATGGAAAAAGCCTTCTTTTTGAACAATGTCGCCAATCAGAGTGCCAATAACGATCAGAAACAGTAACTGAGGCCCAGGCTCACGGCCGTGCGGCTGATGAATGTACCCTGCGCATTGATCTTGAAATGGTCACCCAAATCTACGTCAAAACCGACCAGGCCACTGAATTTGTTGCTATTATCAAAGGATGACTCATATTTGATCCGTCCGATGCGGGGATCCGAATTGGTCCACTCTCCGTCATAATTGACTTCGCCCCAGCTGATACCCGCCCCCACATAAGGCGTAAAGGCACCGATGGTCCAATGGGTGGTGAGAACAAAATCCGCCTGCCAGTAGTCGATGGTATCATTGGTGCTCCAGCCGAGCTGGCCGGCGGACTGGCCGGTTTCCTGGCTCTGCCAGTCATCCACCTTTCGGTCATCGTACCGAAGATACTGAGCACCCATTAACACGCCAAAACCGTTATCCAGTTTGAGGACGTCAAATTTAGCCCCCAAAGCCCACACAAAATTACTCTCTAGTTTTCCATCCCAATTATTGCCCGCCTGATAATCAAGCCATTTGCCGCCATCGGCGAGCCCTAACCTGGCAAATACGTTCAACTTGTCAAGGACCCCATAGGTGACGGTGGCCATATAATAAGCATCATTTTCAAAATCGGCGCCGGCCCTGCTGGAATCGCTTGTGCCGTTGGAATAGCTTCTGTTCAGCGTGTAATCGGAAAAACTCTGTTTGATAACAAGGGTACCTTCAAGACCCACATCGAATTGACCTTGTTTGATGAGTTTGGCCGGATTCCCAAGTTCCTGTGCAAATACTGCACCCCCAATAAACATCACAAAAGCTGACAATGTGAAGGCTAACAGTTTTTTCATGCTCTTTCCTCCTTATTTTTGAGCAATTGAATAGACAAAATTCTGGCATTTTCTGGTAATTTTACAATTATTTACAGCAGGTGTCAATGCTCTTTTCCGTTTTTTGATAACGCAAAAAAAATCACGAACAGGCGGCTCCTGTAACACGGGAACCCCGGATATCCAAAAAGATACGAGGGAGGAAAAAGGACTCCTTCGATGCCCTTTTACTTTACACAAAACGTTACCTGTGATAAATGGGGACAATCCCGTATTTTTTGACAATGAAAGGCGTATATCTTCCTATTGCATGGGGGCAAAGATCCTTTTGTGGCTTGCCTCGCTCTCTTGTATGGACCCCACTATGGAAAAACCTTATCGTCTGATCATTGCAGAAGATCAATGCAAGCGTA